>WNFB01000670.1_pt1 | contig 31165 bp, 34 predicted proteins | sample 5400501 | NCBI WGS metagenome assembly WNFB01 (sample SAMN13153341, study PRJNA577476) | soil metagenome | isolation source: 200 cm saprolite under Douglas fir tree site 2 hole 1 | place: USA:California | collected 2015-04-18
GATTACGGTCACGGCGAGGGACAGGTGTTTAATCTCGGGCACGGCATACTGCCCGATGTGGACCCCGAGCATGCGGCGGTTTTTGTGCAAGCGGTGCACGAATTAAGCCCGCCTTATCATAAAAACTCATAAAGATTTTGCTGCACCCGAATCGCGTCAGACATAAAAAATTTTCTAAGTCAACGGCTTTATTCACAAATTATGACGATAGCCGCGCCTTTTTTTAGACCGGCTCAATCGGGGTTGGATACAATCTGTAAAATAAAGCTAAGTGTTTGAATAAACAGAATTTATTTGTGTCGATTATTTTTTCATCAATTTAACGGAAAAGCCCGCAATCAGGCCTTTGTCGGAGGTTTGGAGAGGTTTTGTCAACAGTGTTATCCACAGTTTTTGTGGGTAAACCTTGATCTCTTTTTGGGTCAATTAGTTAGCGTTTTTTGTTGGCGTTATTCTCGATCGTGGAGCGCATCGTTCCACGCCATAACGACTTTTTAGGATGTGATAGAGTCGTAGCTTTATGTCCACTCCGCCCATCCTGCAAGTCGCCGTGCCCGCGCCTTTGCGCCAAACTTTTGATTATATTGCGCCCGATCATCCTTGGCCTGAACCCGGGGTGCGGGTGCGCGTGCCTTTTGGCCGGCGCAAATTGGTCGGGGTTTTATTAAAAGTCGTTGAAAACAGCGAGTTGCCGCGCGAGAAGCTTAAATCCGCCATCGCCGTTTTAGACCAACAGCCGCTGCTCGCCAAGGACCTGCTGGCGCTGTTGCGTTGGGCGGCCGACTACTACCATCATCCCATCGGCGAAGTTATCCAGGCCGCGTTGCCGGCCCGATTGCGCCAGGGGCATCCAGCCACCGTGGCCGGGATAGAAATTTGGAAACTGACCGCGGCCGGCCGCGCGCCGCCGCCGGAGGCATTTGCGCGCGCGCCGGTGCAAAAAAAGATTTGGCAGGCCTTATGCGATGCAAGGCCCGGATTATCGGCCGCCGCTTTGGCGGAAATTTCCCCGCGTTGGCGCGCGATCCTGCGGGGCTTCGTAAGCGCGCAATGGGTGGGCGTCGAGGTAGGCGATTGCCTGGCGGCCCCCCCTGTAGGCAGCGTCCCGGCGCCGGTATTGAAGCCGGCGCAAGCCGCCGCGGTGGAAGCGGTTACAGCGGATTTACCGAATTTCCATTGCTTCTTGCTGCATGGGATCACCGGCAGCGGCAAAACCGAGGTTTATTTGCGGCTGGTTGAAAAAACCTTGGCAACCGGCCGCCAGGCATTGATATTAGTGCCTGAAATCGGATTAACCCCACAATTAATAAAGCGTTTTCAGCAGCGTTTTCCCACCCCCATCGCGGTATTGCATTCCGGGTTAAGCGATTCAGAACGCTTGTGCGCCTGGCAAGCCGCCGGCACGGGTAAAGCCGCGATTGTGCTCGGCACCCGCTCGGCGGTGTTTGCGCCATTTAGCCGGCTTGGCCTGATCGTGGTCGATGAGGAACATGATGGTTCCTATAAACAACAGGAGGGTTTCCGTTATCATGCGCGTGACCTGGCCATTTGGCGCGCGCGCCGCGAACAAATCCCGATTGTGCTCGGCTCCGCCACGCCGTCCCTGGAAAGCTTAAATAACGTCAGGCAAAGACGTTACCAGTTGCTGAAGTTGCCGGACCGCACCGGCGGGGCGGGTTTGCCGGAGGTGCGCCTGTTGGATCTACGGCGTTTGGCGGTCAACGACGGCTTGTCGCCCCCCCTGCTGCAAGCGCTGAAAGACCGGCTGGATAAAGGCGAGCAAAGTTTATTGTTTCTAAATCGGCGCGGCTTCGCCCCGGTATTGTTATGCCGCGGCTGTGGTTGGCTGGCGCCTTGCCGCCGCTGTGATGCCAGGTTGACCTTGCATAAGCGCTCCGGGCGCCTGCGTTGCCATCATTGCGGCGCCGATCATGCGGTTCCGTCGCAATGCCCGCAATGCGGCGGAAACGATCTACGGGGGTTGGGAGAGGGTACCCAGCGCGTGGAAGCCGCCTTGGCGCGCCATTTTCCCCACGCCCGCATCGTGCGCGTCGATCGCGACAGCATCCACCGCAAGGATGCGCTGGCCGATAAGCTGCGCCAGGTCCACACGGGTGAAGCGGATATTCTGGTCGGCACGCAGATGCTGTCCAAGGGGCATGATTTTCCGCGCGTTACCCTGGTGGGCGTGGTCAATGCCGATCAAGGTTTATATGGGGTCGATTTTCGTTCCGGCGAGCAGTTGTTCCAGCAGATCATCCAAGTCGCCGGCCGGGCCGGGCGTAGCGACACCCCTGGCCAGGTGCTGGTTCAAACTTATCATAGCGATAACCCCTTATTTACCGCGCTATGCCGGCACGACTACCAAGTTTTTGCCGACTATGCGTTGGAAGAACGCAGGCAGGCGGAATACCCTCCGTTCGCGCATCTGGCGTTATTGCGCGCTGAATCGCCGCAGGCAGGCGCGGCCTTGGCCTTTTTACACCAGGCTCGCGCCCTGGCGCTGCCGGTTTCCAGTACCTATGTTCAATTAATGGAGCCCGCGCCTTCGCCCATGGAGCGCCGCGCCGGCCGCTATCGCGCGCAATTATTGGCGCAGTCCTTACAGCGCCCCGCCTTGCATGAGTTTCTCGCCCGTTGGTTACTCAAGCTCGAGCGCTATAAACCGGGGAAAAAGGTGCGTTGGTCGCTGGATGTGGACCCCATGGTTATGTATTAAGGAATTTCTGCAGTATTTGTAGGGTGGGCTTGCGCACCGAATAACCGTATGCAAAAAGGTGCGCAAGCGCACCCTACTTGCTAATATCCAAATCAGCCTCGGAACTAATGGTGATCTCAAAGTTTCTTGTTCCATAATGGCCAATATGTTCATTGCCTCGCGCAAATTGTTATAACAGCGTATCTATTCTTACAGTCGTATCTATTCTTGTAGAGTCCCAGTCTCTTCCAACATGGTATGAGTCTGAACATGGGCACGTATTTCCAACGAGGTATGAGTCTGAACGCTAGGGTTTGGGTCGATCATTACTCCCATGGTGATCGACATGAACGAAAAACAACTCAAAACGGTGGCGCAGTGGCGCAGTTACGCGCCTTTCTCGACGGCACACTGGAGGTGCGGTTTGAACCCATTGGCGAGGACACCCAGCGCTACGAGCTCATTGCCGCGGTGCTCAGACGCTTTCGCTACCGCCGCCTCAAGCGGCCCGATAAGGGGGTAGTGTTGCGCTATCTCGAACACACCACCGGCTACTCGCGCCAGCAGCTCACGCGCCTGGTGTGCCGCGTGCTGGAGGGAGGAAACCTCGCCAAACGCTATGCGGCGCCCGCAAAGGGCTTTACCCGCAAGTTTACGCCCGAAGACGTGACACTGCTCGCCGAAACCGATGCGCTGCATGGGACGTTATCCGGCCCGGCCACCCGATGCCTCATGCAACGCGCGTTTCACGTTTTTGGGGATGTCCGTTATGAGCGACTCGCCACGATCTGCGTGGCGCATCTGTACAACCTGCGCCGCGGGGGTGGCTACCAGGCGCGGCGGTTGCACTGGACTAAGACCAAGGGTCACAACGTGCCAATTGCTGAGCGCCGCGCCCCAACGCCCGAGGGCCGCCCGGGCTTCATCCGCATTGACAGTGGCGACCCCGGCGACCAGGACGGCCTTAAGGGCCTCTACCACATCAACGCCATCGATTGCGTGACGCAGTTCGAATTCGTCGCCACCTGTGAGCGCTTGAGCGAAGCGTATCTGCTGCCCGTGCTCGAAGCATTGTTTGAGCACTTCCCGTTTCGAATCTTGGGCTTTCACGCCGATAACGGCTCGGAGTACATCAACCGCACCGTGGCTGAGCTGCTGGAAAAACTGCGGGTGGAGTTCACCAAATCCCGCCCACGGCTGAGCTCCGACAACGGGCTAGCGGAAACCAAGAACGGCGCTATTGTGCGTAAACACCTTGGCTACAGCCATATCCCTCAGTGCTACGCCGCAAAGCTCAATGCCTTCTGCCAGGAATTCCTCAACCCCTATGTCAATTTCCACCGCCCTTGCTTCTTCGCCGAGTCTGTCACCGATGAGAAGGGCAAGACCAGAAAACGCTACCTCCTCAAGAACATGATGACCCCGTACGAAAAGCTCAAATCGCTGCCGTATGCCAAAAACTTCCTCAAGCCCGGAATAAGCTTTGCGCAACTGGATCAAACGGCCAAAGCCATCAGTGATAATGAAGCGGCTCAAAGACTCAACAAGGCACGAACCAAACTCTTCCAGTCCATCAACCGTCGATCCAACCATGCAGCCTAAACTCACTACCTACCACTTTTACCTACCACCTTTGTTCAGACTCAAACCTGTATTGGAATTGACTGTCCCATTAACTTCGTGCGCCGCAGCCGGCCGCTCGCGGTCCCGGTTGCGCCGCCCCTGGCGCTCTGCCCGAGGCGGGTATCGAGGAACGTGCATGGATTGTTAATCTTTAAGTCAGTTAGAATGGTTTCATAACCACGAGCAGGACGATGGCAATAAGGATGAGCATAGGGAACTCATTCAGCCAGCGGTAGAAAACATGCCCATGCTTATTCCGCTCTCGCCGCAAGTTGTGCATTAACACTCCACAATAAATATGGAAGCCAATTAAGAGCAAAACCAACGCCAATTTTAGATTCAGCCACAGGCCGGAAAAGCCATAACCCAGCCACAGCCACAGGCCGAAAAAGAGGGTTAGTAGCGCGCCGGGGGTCATGATGCCGAAAAACAGCTTGCGTTCCATTAACATAAAACGTTCACGGTTGACGCGATCTTCGCTTAAGGAGTGATAGACAAATAAACGCGGGAGATAAAACAGGCCGGCGAACCAGGTGACCATAAAAATAATATGCAGAGATTTAATCCATAGCATGATTATTTTTCATTTCGCCGGAGATAAAACACGAAGTCTATTTTCGGGCTGGGGGCGTTCAGACGCGTGCAGGCGGCGCTCACCTGGCCGCGGTGGTGTACAGCATGGGTCATGAGGTGAATCAAACTATCGCGAACACTGGTCCGGCGCGTCTTCCCGTCGCTGCCTGGGTATTCGATGGTGGTATTAAACCATTGCGGGGGTTGGGTATTGAGCCAGGTCCCAAGCTCAGCGAATTCATTGAGCAGCGCCGTTTTCAATTCCGCCCAATCAGTATACAGCAGGGCATCATAAGTGGCGGTTTGTTCGAACTTTCCCTGTAAGCGCGCCTGCCAGTTGCGCGTGACCATTAAAATGTGATCGACGGTGTGATGGATGTCCTGAAAAAATAAGCCGAGATGGGCGCGCCGTTGCTCATCGCTCAAGGTGTCTAATGAGTTAAATAATTCAGCAGACGCCCAGCGCTGGTAGTCCGCCTGTTCGATAAAATAGGTTTTCATCGTTCTATTAAGCCGTTAAGTTGATCATAATATCCATCTCAGCGATTTTCTCCAAGAACTGTGTTTAGCAGGGGGATGAAAAACTCGTTTTTCAACAATCTGTTAGTTCGGATCGGGCAAAAACAACGCCACCACCTCATTCAGAAAACGTTTGCCTAATTCCGTCGGATAAATCGCTTCGACGTCCCAGATGATTAAGCCCCTTTCTTCCGCGCGCCGTAACGGCTTTTCCGCAACCGAAAGAGGCAGCCCGGCGCGTTCTTGAAATAACGAAGTGGGAAAGCCGCCGGTCAGGCGCAAGGCGTTCATCATGAACTCTAGCGGCACTTCTCGCCGGGATAAACGGCGCTCGCCGCCGATGCCGGAGGGGTTGTGCATATAATCTTTCGGTTGTTTTATTTTCCACAAACGGGTAATGCCGTCAGCGTCAGTGATTTTTGCGTGCGCGCCGGCGCCGATGCCGAGATAATCCCCGAAGCGCCAATAGTTCAAGTTGTGCAGGCATTGCCGTCCGGGTTGCGCGTAAGCGGAAACCTCATATTGTACATAGTTGTTGGCGGCAAGCAGTGCCTGTAATTGTTGTTGCATGCCCCAGATGGTGTCGTCGTCCGGCAGTATTGGCGGCTGGTGATGAAACTGCGTGTTCGGCTCGATGGTGAGTTGATACAGCGACAAATGGCTCGGCTGCATGGCGATCGCGGTTTTGAGATCGGCGAGCGCCTCGGGTACGGTCTGCCGCGGTAAGCCGAACATAAGATCGAGATTGAAATTATCGAACCCCGCCGCGCGCGCGGTTTCCGCGGCGCGCAACGCCTCTGTGCCGCCGTGAATGCGCCCGAGCGCGTGCAGCTTTTCGTCATTAAAACTCTGGATGCCGATTGACAGCCGGTTGATCCCGGCGTCCCTATAGCCTTTAAACCGACCGAGCTCTACTGTGCCCGGATTGGCTTCCAGCGTGATCTCACTATCAGGACTCACCGGCAGCAAGGCGCGCACGCTGGATAATAATTGGTCTATCGCCTCCGGCGAAAACAAGCTGGGCGTGCCGCCGCCGATAAAAATGGAATGAATGTGCCGGCCCCAGGCCCGCGGCAGGTCTTGTTCCAAATCGCGTAACAACGCGGCAATATAATCTTGCTGCGGAATATCGGCCGCCAATTGATGTGAATTGAAGTCACAGTATGGGCACTTGCGCACACACCAGGGAAGATGGAGGTAAAGCGATAACGGCGGCGGGGCGGAAAAATGCAACATATCGCTGTAAATTATCTATAATACCGAGTATAGCCTCCACACAGGATAGCAAACAACGTTATTGGTATTAATAACCTTTAAGCAGGTGGTGCTGGGTCGCCAAACCAGGATTTCGTTTGAGTTTAGCGTAAGTGTAAGTAAGTAATAAAAATAAACGAGGAGAACAACAGTGATTGTGGTGATACAGGAAGTATCGGTTGCAGCGATTCTTTGGTTTATATCAGCCGGTATAAGTACATATTTCTGTAAAGATATTATTCCGGGTTAAACAATGAAGGCCATTCTTTCTGCCGCTAATCTTCAGCTGGATAAGCGTTTATTTTTCTTGATTCTTGTTCTGGCTTGGATGGGATTTGGGTTGGTCGGCCGCGACCCCTGGAAACCGGACGAAGCCTATACCTGGGGCTTGGTTTATCACATTCTGGAAACCGGCGATTTCGTCATCCCTCAGCTCGGGGGTGAGCCATTTATGGAAAAACCACCCTTGTATTTTGTCACCGCGGCGATCAGCGCCCGTCTCTTTTCTCCCTGGCTGGCGCTGCATGACGCCGGCCGTCTAGCCACCGGATTTTATATCGGGCTTTCGCTGTTGTTTGTCTGGTTGACGGCGCGTGAGTTGTGGGGCAAGTCCTATGGCCGGCTTGCGGTGTTTATTCTGATGGGGTGCTTTGGCGCTCTTGTTGTCTCGCACCAAATGATTACTGATACAGCGTTGTTAGCCGGCCATGCTGTCGCTTTGTACGGCCTGTCTTTAAGTCTGCGGCGCGCGGTATTAGCCGGAATAACGACTGGTACCGGCGTAGGGATCGGCTTTTTATCCAAAGGTTTAGTGTGTCCCGGGCTCATTGGGGTAATCGCTCTTTTCCTGCCGTTATTTTTCCGCCCGTGGCGCACCGGAATTTATTTTCGCAGCCTCGCCATTGCCCTGTTAGCGGCATTACCGTGGTTGTTGGTATGGCCTTATAGCGTGTATCAACATGCCCCCGCCCTGTTCTGGGAATGGTTCTGGGTAAATAACTTAGGGCGTTTTTTTGGTTTCGCGCATTTAGGCCCGATCAACGAACCGGTGTTTTATCTAAAGACCCTGCTTTGGTATGCCTGGCCCGCCTGGCCGTTAGCCCTCTGGGTATTATGGCAGCGCAGAAACGAAATCCAGCATTTGCCGCAGATCCAGTTGCTGTTAACGGCATTTCTCGTGATGCTGCTGGTGTTATCGCTATCGGCGGACGGCCAGAGCCTATATGCCTTACCGATATTGTTGCCGTTGGCGTTATTGGCGTGTACCGGAATCCATCCTCTTAAAGAAGAAATGAGCCGCCTCGGCAACCGGCTGGCAATCAGCTTGTTCGGCATGGGCATTTTATTTTTGTGGCTGGGTTGGGTTGCGTTAATAACCGGTGCCCCCGCTGGCCTCGCCCGGTTCCTGCAGCAGCAGTCGCCGAGTTATACTCCGACAGTTTCGATTGTAATGGTAACATTAGCCGTAATCTTCAGCCTCGGCTGGTTCATTGTGGTAATGCAGAGGCGGCGCTGGCGCTTGCAAGAAGGTATGCTCCGAAACTGGGTAATGGGATTGGTTACGGTATGGGTGCTGATTAGTACTTTATGGGTGCCCTGGTTGAATGAAACGAAAAGCTATCGCGCCATGATCGCCGATTTGCAACGCCATCTCCCGGCCGAATACGATTGCATCGCGAGTAAAAATTTGGGCGAGGCGCAACGCGCCCTGTTGGAATATTACGGTGATATTTACACCAAGCGTGTTGAGTTGACCGGCAAGCCTGAGTGCGATTTATATTTGGTAGAGGGCAGGACCGACAGTATTGGCGACACATGGCAACAAATCTGGCAAGGTCATCGCCCGAGTGATAAGGAGGAGCATTTCTGGCTATTCAAAGCGATAAAATCAACAAACAGTTATGCCGCTTCTTCATAGCAGGGTATTGAAAAAGGCCATGGAGGGACTTTTTCAATACCCTCTTAACCGCCGGCTCCGCTTAAGATAGCGACCAGCTTTCTCAATGCCTGTCCCCGGTGGCTCATTGCGTTCTTTGTGTCCGGCGCCAACTCGGCCGAGGAGCAGTTATGCGTCGGCACGAAGAAAATCGGATCATAACCAAACCCGTTGTTGCCTCGCGGCGCGAATAAGATCCGGCCTTCCCAAACTCCCTCGCAGATGACGGGCGCAGGATCGAGCGCATAGCGCATAAATGCGATAACACAGCGAAAACGCGCGCCGCGTTTTTCTTCCGGAATATCAGCGAGGTCGCCTAAAAGTTTCTGCAAATTTTCTGCGTCACTCGCACCATTTGCGGCATAGCGCGCGGAATAAATGCCGGGTGCGCCGTTCAGCGCGTCTACTTCTATACCGGAATCATCGGCGATCGCAGGCAGCCTTGCATACTTGGCCGCATGGCGCGCCTTGAGGATGGCGTTTTCTATAAAGCTTAAACCGGCCTCTGCTATTTCAGGGATATTAAACTGGGATTGCGGCGTAATTTCGAATGGGAGTCCGCCTAAGAGCGCTCGCATCTCACGCAGCTTGCCGGCGTTGCCGCTGGCGAGGACAAGTTGCCGGTTACTCACAGAATATTGCTACCGTCGGATTCAGGCGCCTAGTGCTTCGCGTTGATAGCGGATGAGCCGGCGAATGCCCATTCGCGCAAGTTCGGTCATGGCCAGCATCTCATCCAGGCTGAAAGGGTTGCTTTCCGCTGTACCTTGAATTTCGATAAACCCATCGGAGTCGTTCATGACGAAATTCATATCCGTCTCGGCGCTGGAATCTTCCAGATAATCCAAATCCAGCACCGCCTGGCCATTATGAATACCGGCCGACACGGAGGCGACATAATGATGCACTGGATTATTGTTTAATAATTTTTGTTCGCGCAGATGCCAGATTGCGTCGACCAAGGCGACGTAACCGCCGGTAATAGAAGCGGTGCGGGTGCCGCCGTCAGCCTGAATGACATCGCAATCGATCGTCAGCGTGCGCTCACCCAGCGATTTCAAGTCCACCACCGCGCGCAAGGCGCGGCCGATAAGGCGCTGTATTTCCAGGGTACGCCCGCCTTGTTTGCCGCGCGCCGCCTCACGCTGCATGCGCGAACCGGTGGAGCGCGGCAGCATGCCGTACTCGGCGGTGACCCATCCCTGGCCCTTGCCTTTCAGAAACCCAGGCACTTTTTCTTCCACGCTCGCAGTGCAAAGTACGCGCGTATCGCCGAATTCGATTAATACCGAACCCTCGGCGTGGCGCGTGTAATGGCGAGTGATTTTGATTACACGTAGTTCATCGGGGGCACGTTGGCTTGGTCGCATAGAGTCTCATCGTCTAAAAAACCGATAGTTTACACAAATTGCTGGGTTACTGAAAAATACCTTGGAAAATCTCTACTGAGTGAAAAGCAGGCGAGGCAATCAGGATTTGGGTTCGAACTGTTTAATGATAGATTCAATTTCCTTAATAGCTGTTTTGATCGATTTATCTTCACTTTCTTTTACAGCCCCTTTGATTTTCCGTTGCATGATTTTTCGGTTCGCCTCATCCCATAGCATTTGCTGATCTACCTTTGTCAGAGAATAGACTTGCAACGGCGGGCTGTCGGTCACACCCTGCTCCCAGCGCAGGCATACTGCACTTAAGTTGTCGCAGGTCTTTTGCATTTTTTCTTCCCCGTCATGCAGCATTTCTTCGACACCTTCTTCCAGTAACTTATATTGCAAATAATGCACGGTTTCCTCCGGATTGAACGCCTCCCATAAACCATCGGAGCATAACAGCAGCGTGTCGCCGCGATGCAACCTAGTTTCCGCGCCCAAGCTGATGCTAGGTGTGTGAGTTCCACCCAGGCATTTCAATAATCGGCTTTTGTCCGGGTGCGTGAGCATCTCTTCCTCGCTTAACAATCCATCCACGTGAAGCTGCTCGATGTCGGTATGATCCAGCGTCCGCTTTATAACCCCCTTATCGCGAAAATGATATAAGCGGCTATCGCCGACATGCGCCCAATAGGCATAGCCGTTCTGTACCAGGCACAATACGCACGTGGTGCGCGGCGATATCGGGGGGTTATGCGCTTCACCGCGCGCGCGCATCATCTTGTGCGCCTGCATCATGGTCAGCGCCAGAAACGCCGATGGTTTAAGGATAATGGGCTGTTTGATGGCCTGAAACGCATAGGTGGCGACTTTGATCAGGATCTCGGCCGCGAGCGCACCGCCCTGATGACCGCCAAGGCCGTCCGCCAGCATCATCAATACCGAATTTTCGCGCTCAACCGCCGCCACCCGGTCTTCGTTGGTCTTGCGCGTGCCGCGCAGGCTATGTTGCGCGAGCTGGTATTTCATGCCCATTAATTTTTACTCCATGGCAGCCTCAGTCCCAACCGCGCCAAATATCCCGAATTGCTCGGCCGCGGCTCGACTTCGAGGGGTCGATTTAAGAAATCGAGCAATGCCTGCGCGCTTTGCGGCCGGTCAAGCTGATTGACCTGCATGCACCAGTCCACCGCTTCGAGCAGTTGTTGGGAATAGCGATGTCCATAGGTGCGTAAGGCGGATTTGAATTTGTCCTTGGTCACGCGCTCGGTGGCGGGCGGCGGCGCCTTGCCGCTCATACATGCCCAGATTGACGCGCCGAGCGCGTACATATCTGTCCAAGGACCCATTAATCCTTTATTATGTTGCTCGATCGGGGCGAAACCCATGGTCAAGGTGTTGGGCCCGATCGGGTTGCTTCCCACCAACGCCCCTTGCGACGCACCGAAATCCAGCAGTAAAGGTACGGCGCCGGCGCGCAACAGAATATTGGCCGGTTTAATGTCGAGGTGCAGCAATTGATTGTTGTGCAGCTCATGCAAACCCTGAAGCAGCAAGGGAAATACCGTGCGTATAAGCTTTTCGCTCAACCCGCGCGAATGGCGCTTGATATACCAGCGCAGATCCTTGCCTTCCTCGTAGCGCATAACCATGTAGACGGTATTATTGGCGCGGAAAAAGTTGGTGACGTGCACGATATTGGGATGATTAAGTTTGGCCAGCGCGTTGGCTTCGTCAAAAAACCGCTTAATGCCCTGGCGATACACAACCGTGGTTTCCTCCGAAATCGGCTCGACCCGGCCATTGTCCAGACGCCGGGCCTGAGAAGTCGGAAGAAACTCCTTGATGGCGACCGGCTCTTTGGTTTCAATGTTGGTGGCGCGATACACAAAACTGAATCCACCGCCGCCGATGGTTTTCTCTATGCGGTATCCTTTAATAAGGTAACCGGAAGGCAAAGTGATTTTTAAATTCTTCATGGATTGCTTATAGTAGTCTCTATTCTTAAACCATAGCCTAAACGATTTTATTCGGCCATATATTTTCTAAAACAGACCTATGCAGTTTACCATCCTAGGCTTTTAAGCCAGTGAGGCCGCGCATGACATCAAGTATGACCGCTTTTGCCCGTAGCGATTTTGAAACGCCTGGGGGCGCTTTGGTTTGCGAGCTGCGCTCGGTCAATCACCGCTATCTGGAGTTCGCCCTCAGGCTGCCGGAGGAGCTGCGCAGCCTCGAGCCGCAGATACGGGAATTAATCGGCAAGCGCCTCTCGCGCGGCAAAGTGGACTGCTCTTTATATTTTAAGGCCAAAGACAATGCAGCGAGCGAGCTGCAATTAAACGATAAGCTGGTTTCCAAGCTGATCGAACTGACACGCAAAATCGACGACTTGGCGAGAAACATTTCTTCCTTACGGGCCATCGATTTATTGCGTTGGCCGGGGGTGCTGGTGGTGCCGGAACGGGATACTGAGGTTCTTAGCAAGACCGCCACCGAAGCGGTGATAAAAGCGCTCGATGAGCTGGTAATGGTTCGGAGGCGGGAGGGCGAACACCTGCGCACGTTGCTCGAGCAGCGTTTGCAGACGATGCGCCAAATCGTCGATAGCATTAAACCGCTATTGCCGCAATTCGTACAGGAATTCCGCCAGCGCCTGCAAGCGCGCTTAGCCGAAATCCGGCAAGAAGTGGATGCGGCCCGGCTGGAACAAGAAGTTGTTCTGTTTGCGCAACGGGTGGACGTCGAAGAAGAGCTGGACCGATTGTCCACCCATATTACCGAGATCGGCCGGGTTTTGAATGAGCCCAGCCAGGTCGGGCGGCGGCTTGATTTTCTGATGCAGGAGTTGCACCGCGAAGCCAATACCTTGGGGGCGAAATCGCCGGATATGCGTTTAACAAAAGCCACTGTCGACCTCAAGGTATTAATCGAACAAATGCGCGAGCAGGTGCAAAATATTGAATAAGCGTAAAGAAACGTTTTTAACGATTACATTATTTCGCGCCCGGCAAAAACACATTGAGATTAGATAACAATGAATCCAGGACAACTTTTTATTCTTTCCGCCCCCTCGGGCGCCGGTAAGAGCAGTCTTGCCAGGGCGCTGGTGGAAAGCCTGCCGAACCTGGCGGTATCGATCTCGCACACCACGCGCGCACCCCGGCCGGGCGAACAGCACGGGGTACATTATTACTTTGTCGATGAACCGGAATTCCAAGCGCTCACAGCAGCCGGTCATTTTCTCGAGCACGCGTACGTGTTCGGCAATTTTTACGGCACTTCCCGTGCGACCGTGGAGAGGCTGCTTAACAGCGGTAAGGATGTCATTCTCGATATCGATTGGCAGGGCGCGCGCCGCACTAAGGAACTGATACCGCATGCCAAAGGCATTTTTATCCTCCCGCCTTCACGCGCGGTTTTGCAAGAACGATTATTTAATCGCGCGCAGGATGCCCACGCGGTAGTCACCCGCCGCCTGCGCGAAGCGGTGGTGGAAATGCGCCATTATACTGAATTTGATTATGTGATCGTCAATGATGATTTTGCCGCCGCACTTTCCGATTTGAAGGCGATTATCCAAGGCAATCCGCAGGATATTCGTCCGCTTAAAATAAATATTGCTGAGCTTTTGCGCGAATAGGTGAAATATAGAAAAACCGGCCGAATATCGGGTAGAATGGGTGGTTCTTCAGCAGGCTGTTAATTTCTCACGCTTAAAGGTAGAGGGTATGGCTCGTATAACCGTAGAAGATTGTTTACAGAATGTGGAAAACCGCTTTCAATTAGTGCTGGTGGCGGCCAAACGCGCGCGCCAGTTGGCGATGGGAGCGGAACCCTGTGTGGCGCGTGAAAACGATAAACCTACGGTCATCGCCCTGCGCGAGATCGCCGCCGGTTTTGTAACCAACGCTATTTTAGACGACAACGCTCCGCAAGCCGGATTGGAGGCCGATGAAGATACCGATGAAATCGGAACGGGCGGGCCGGCAGCCGACCCGTTCGCCGAAAAAGCCGGCTGACCGCGGACCCCAGCCGGCGCCGCTGGGCGGCGGGTTCCAGATTGGTGATTTATGTAAAACCCTGGAAAGCTATCTCGGTGTAAATGAGGTGGCGGAAGTTCATCGCGCTTATCTGTTTGGCGCGCAGGCGCATAAAGGCCAGCGCCGGCGCAGCGGCGAACCTTATATATACCATCCCCTGGAAGTAGCGCACCTGTTAGCGGCGATGCACATGGATAGCAAAGGCATCATCGCCGCGCTTCTGCACGATGTTATCGAAGACACAGAAACCGCAAAAGAACAGCTGGCGGCGAATTTCGGCAAAGACGTGGCCGATCTGGTCGATAGCGTAAGCAAGATCAGTCAAATCGAGTTCGAGACCAAGGAAGAAGAGCAGGCGGAAAATTTCCGCAAAATGCTGTTGGCGATGGCGCAGGATATCCGCGTCATCTTGATCAAGCTCGCCGACCGTTTGCATAACATGCGCACCTTGCGCGCCCTGCCGCCCGTTAGGCAACGCAGCATCGCGCGTGAAACCCTGGAGATTTACGCCCCCATCGCCAACCGTCTCGGCTTGCATGCCTGGACGCTGGAGCTGGAAGATCTCGGCTTCGCCAACCTCCGTCCGATGCGCTGCCGCATCTTGGCCGAGGCGGTGAGGAAACGCCACGGCAATCGCAAGGCGGTGGTGGAAAAAGTGCGCGGCGCTATTTTTAACCAACTGCGTCAAGAGGGGCTGAATGCGGAGGTAACGGGGCGGGAGAAAAATTTGTACGGCATCTACAACAAGATGCGGCAAAAGTCGCTTTCCTTTGAGCGGGTGTACGATATTTACGCTTTTCGCATCATTGTCGACAACGTCGATGCCTGTTATCGCGCGCTGGGTGTAATCCATAACTTGTACAAACCGATCCCCGGAAGATTCAAAGACTACATCGCTATCCCTAAGTCCAACGGCTATCAATCTTTGCATACGGTGGTGTTCGGCCCTTTCGGTCTTTCGCTGGAGGTGCAGATTCGCACCGAAGACATGCACCGCGTCGCCGAGGCCGGCGTCGCCGCGCATTGGCTATACAAGACCGGCTATACCGGCGTGCAAAAAAACGCGTTGCAATGGTTGCAAGGGCTGATGGAAATCCAAAAACAGGCGGGCAACCCGCACGAATTCCTCGAGCATCTGAAAATCGATCTGTTCCCGGATGAAGTTTATGTGTTTACTCCCCAGGGCGACATTAAAAAATTGCCGCGCGGCGCGACCGTGATCGATTTCGCCTACGACGTTCATACCGACATCGGCAACCGTTGCGTCGGCGCGAAGATCAATCATCAACCGGCGCCGTTACGCAGCGTGCTGCGCAATGGCGATCATGTCGAGGTGATCACCTCGACCTGGAGCACGCCGCACCCGTCCTGGCTGAATTATGTCGTGACCGGCAAGGCGCGCGCGCATATCCGCAATTATTTAAAGAACCTGCAGCGCGGCGAATCCGTGAAACTCGGCCAGCGTTTATTGAACCGGGCGCTGCAATCGCTGGGTATCGATCCTAAAGACGTGACCGGTCAACAGAAACAGATCCTATTGTGCGCGCTTAAGTTAAAAAGCTGGGACGATTTGCTGGGAGACATCGGTTTTGGCAATCGCTTAGCGCCGGTGGTGGCGCGCCAATTAATTCCGGAGCTTAACAGTGCTGAAACGGCGAAAGAGATTAAGCCGGCGCTTGCAATCCGCGGCACCGAAGGGATTGTGGTGAATTACGCCCGCTGTTGCCGGCCGATACCGGGTGATCCGATATTGGGATTTCTGTCGGCGGGGCGCGGCATTGTGGTTCACACTGAAGATTGCCCGAATGTGGCCGAATTCCGCAAGCATCCGGAAAAATGGATAGACGTGCAGTGGGAAGAAAAAATCCATGGAGTATTTCCGGTCGGTATCCGCGTCGAAGTAAAAAATCAGCGCGGCGTGCTGGCCACGGTCGCCGCCGCCATCGCCGAGCTTGACGCCAACATCGACACCGTAGTGCTCGAAGAGCGCGATGGCCAGAGCAGCGCGATCGATTTCACCATCGAAGTGCGCGATCGCGTGCATCTGGCGGAAATTATGCGGCGCATCCGCTCGCGGAAGTCGGTAGTGCGTTTAAACCGCCGGCGTGGCTAGCAGGTTGTTGAAAAAGTCCGTCCGTGGCCTTTTTGACTCGGACCTCCATGGTCCTCGCCCTACGGGCGCTACCAGGTAGCGTCCAAACAATAAGGTTACTGCATGAAAAAACAAATCATTACCACCCAAGCCGCGCCACAAGCCATCGGCACTTATTCGCAAGCGGTGAAAGCAGGAAACACCGTGTATTTATCCGGCCAAATTCCCTTAGTGCCGGAAAGCATGCAGCTCGTGAGCAATGATGCGCGCGCGCAGATCGCACGCGTGTTTGAAAACTTAAGCGCAGTTGCGGAAGCCGCTGGCGGAACGCTGCAAGATGTCGTGAAATTAAACGTCTTCCTCACCGACCTCGCGCATTTCCCCATCGTGAATGAAGTCATGGCGCAGTACTTCGAAAAACCGTACCCGGCACGCGCCGCCATCGGCGTCGCTGCTTTGCCCAAAGGCGCGGTGGTGGAGATGGACGCGGTGATGGTGTTGCCCTAATAAATATCTTTTTAGAAGAGCTTGGCGGACAGGTCCAGCCACCGCTACTTCTTGCGCAGAACTGCTACTACAAACAGCTGTTATGAACGGCACTCCTTCATATCGTTCTTCCTCAAAATCGTTCGTCAGGCTCATGCCTCGTTGGAAATACGGCCCCATGTTCAAGCTCATACCATATTTGGAAGAGGCTGTATCTGGTTTTTTGTGTACGTGAGGCCTATCATGCTAACGAAAATAAGAGGGAGGGTCACAAACCGATGCACATTTCATTCCATCGGGAGATTGGAGCCATGTACGTTGCCGCTACGAAGCGCCTGACGCATGCCGGCGCGAAGAAGATGATGGCCACTGCAATCGGCAAGGCGGAGCAAGCCGGGATCGCGATCTCGGTCGCGATCGCCGACGCCGGCGGGCATCTGATCCTGCTCGAACGCATGGATGGTGGCCGCTTTCATACCGTCCACTCCTCCACCACGAAGGCCGTTTGCGCGGCCTCGAACAAGAGATCCACTTCGTCCCAAGGAGCGCAGGCGCAGCCGCTCGATACGGCTCACGCCCTTGGCCTTGCGCTCGCCGCGGGGCCGGAGCGCTGGACAGCGATGGAAGGCGGCTGTCCGATCATTGTTGATGGCGAATGCATTGGCGGCATCGGCGTGAGCGGCGGTGACTGGACGTTCGACGAGCGCGTCGCGCGCGAGGCGGTCGAGTCGATCGGCGCACGCGCCGGCATCGACGCGAAGTGACGCCATCACCCGGAGGAGAAAAATAGATGGCTGTTGAACCGATACGCGTCGCCTGCATCGGCATGGGCTGGTGGTCCGACGTGCTCGCCGACGCGATTCAGCGCTCCGGTAAGCTCGAAATCGCCGCCTGCTACACCCGCTCCGAGCAGAAACGGCAGGCGTTTGCCGCGAAGTACGGCTGCAAAGCGGCGCCGAGCTACGAAGCGATGCTGGAGGATCGCACGATCGAGGCCATCATCAATACGACGCCGAACAACGTGCATCTGGAAACGACACGCGCTGCCGCCGCGGCAGGCAAGCACGTATTTCTCGACAAGCCCATCGCCAATACGGTCGCCGACGGCCGCGCGATCACCGCGGCCTGCCGCAAGGCGGGTGTCGCGCTCGCCCTCGGATACCAGCGGCGCCGCGAGAGTCATTTCCGCTGGCTACGCCAGAGAATCGACGACGGCGTATTCGGCAAGCTCGTCAACGCCGAGAGCAACATCAGCCGCGACCGGCTCGGCAAGATCGATCTCAACTCCTGGCGCTATACGGCCGAGGGCATGCCGGGAGGCGTCATGCTGCAAATCGGCATTCACTATACGGACGTGCTCGAATATCTCATGGGGCCGATCAAGGCGGTGAGCGGCAGGTTCGCGCAACTGGTGCTGCCCGGCGACAATCCGGACGTCGCGAGCCTCGTCCTGGAGCACGAGAACGGCGCGCTCTCGACGCTCAACGCAAGCTACGCTTCGGCCTCGGAGTATTACCTGATGAATATTTACGGCAAGGAAGCGAGCGCATACTACGATCTGCACCAGGGTTTGAGGTTCCTGAAGCGCGGCGCCGACGGTTCGAGCCCGGTCCCGTGCGCGAAGAACGACGCCTTTGTCGAGGAACTCGAGGAGTTCGCCGCCGCGGTTCGTGGCCAAGCCGAACCCGAAATGGACGGCGAACGTGCAACGACCTCGCTTGCCGTCATTCGCGCGGGCATCGTGTCCGCGCGCGAGGGGCGTCGCGTCGAGGTCGCGGAAATTCTGACTAGAGAGTAAAGTGTACACCGGCAGGAGGAGGCTATGAAAGCGTGGATGAAGGGTTTGGCGGTAATCGGCGGCGCGGCGCTGGTCAATCTTGCGGCGCCGATTCAAGCACGGGAGCTTCCCTACCCGCAGAAAGGCCCGATCGAGATCACGGTACTCTTCCCTGCCGGCTCCTCGGCGGACGTCACCGCGCGGCTGCTCGCCGACGGCATGGCAAAACAGCTTGGGGCACACGTGATTATCGTGAACCGACCCGGCGCGGGTGGTGCGATCGGGTACAGGCACGTCGCGGATCAGAAGCCGGACGGCTATTCGCTGGTCTGGAACTCCAACTCCATCTCGACGACCTACCACTCGGGGCTATTGCCGTTCGATTACCACGCATTCGACCCGGTCGCGCGGGTACTGGTCGAGGCGCCGGTGATTGCGGTGCGCAGCGACTCGAAGTGGAAGACGCTCGCTGAACTCATTGCGGACGCAAAATCGCGACCGGGGGAAATCACGGTCGGCAACTCGGGGGTGGGCAGCCATACCCACATATCGTCGGTGGCGCTGTTCAAGACCGCAGGCGTCGAAGTCGTGGACGTACCGTTCGCGGCGGCGCAAATAGTGCCGAGCCTGATCGGCGGCCATGTGGACGTGCTGGTGCAGTTGCCCGCGGCGCTGTCCAGTTACGTCAAAACAGGCCGGGTGCGCCTGCTCGCGGCGCTGACGCCCAAGCGCGATCCGGCGCTGCCCGACGTGCCCACCGCGCAGGAGCAGGGATTCGACGTTTCGCTCGAGGCCTGGCGCGGCATCGCGGTGCCCAAGGGCACGCCGAAGCCGGTCATCGCTATGATCGAGACTGCGATCCAAAAAACCGTGGAAAGCGCCGACTTCGCAAACGGGAGCAAGAAGTTCGGCGTGGGCCCTGCGTTCATGCCGGCGGATGAATTCGGCGCGCTGATCGCGAAAGAGGACGCGACGCTCGCGCGTTTCTTGCAGGTTATCGGCCTGAAGAAGCAGCCCTGATATTCATCAAAGCCAGTTTAGGAGAGCACGATATGCCCTTATCACACATCGAGCATTTTCTGGTCGCCGCCGACAACCTGGAACAGACCAGGGATTGGTATCACACCGTGCTGCGCATGGAATCAGGATGGCATCCCGAGTTCGGCTTTCCAGTCTATTGGATGTACCTGAACGGCAAGGACGTGGTGCATATAAGCCAGAGCGCCAAGCACGCCACCGAGAACCAGAGAGTCTATTTGGGGCGTGCCTCGCAGGACACGGGCGCAGGCACCGGTGCGGTCGATCACATCGCCTTTCGCGCCACCGGTTTGAAGGCCATGCTGGCGCATCTGCGGGCCCACAACATCGAGTTCACGGAGCGGCGCGCCAGCAATCAGGCGCTTTATCAGTTGTTTCTGTTCGATCCGAACGGCGTCAAGATCGAGCTGAACTTCGACGCCGCGGAGGCGGCGGGCGTGGAGCCGGAAGTAGTCGCGGCAAATTTCGCCAGACAAGCGTGAGAACGCCTGCTCGCCCAAGAGAAACAGGGTCAGCGCCTGACGGCTCCCCACAAAATCAAGAACCTTGAGCCAGCGCAATATTTTCCCTTCGATTTTTCTCCATATCTGTATTTAAGATAAGCTTAGCCCGCGAACGGCGCAACCGTTGCGGCTTCAGTGATTTCTCCCGTTATATCCAGCTCATCAGTTGAGCTTACCTAGCGTCGGTCCTACAATACTAAATTAGTATTCGCCGCTCCTCGTCGAGGACATAACTAAACATTCGATTAAAGGTGTTAGGACATGCCCGTTTATACTTACACTGCCTTATCGGAAAATGGTACGGCTATGACCGGCGAAGGCGTTGCCGCGACGGCGGAGGAGTTGACGCGGCAACTCACTAGCAAGGGCCTGTTGGTCCGCAGTGTCGCGCGCAAGCATTCGCTATTTAATCGGCTGCAGCGCAAGCGTATCAAGCCGGAGGCGTTCCTGCTTTTTAATCAGGAGTTCATCGCCCTGGTTCGCGCGGGTTTTACGATTCCCGAGGCGTTAGGGACGCGCGGGTCGTTCACCCCAGAATAATCTTCAACCCCTCCGCCACCGCCTTGCGATCATCTTCCCGTAGCCGCCCCAGCTTCTTAATCACCAATCCCTGCTCGATTGTCGCGATTACTGGCTTGATGACGGAAGGTTTAAGTAGCCCCGCGGCCTGCCAGTCTCGAACAGGAATATCAAAGTCGGCGACAGGTCGAATCTGACTTGTGACGGCCATGATAATGACGTCGGGCCGCTCGGTGTTGTAGGTCTTGGAACTGATTATGACCGCAGGACGCTTCTTGGCGGTGGACTGATCGGTGAAGGGGAAGGGTACGAGGGCAATGTCGCCAAACTCAAAGCTGGTCGTAGGCGGCATCGTCAGTATTGTCCCACACTTTCTGAAATGTGGTTTCCGAGACCCTAGCCGCCGCCCGAGTCAATCGCTGGTCTTGATCTCGTTGCCGGATAAAATCCACAAAATCCTCGATCTCTGCCACGCGCTCCGGCGGCAGCCGATCGATCTTCTCTAACAATGTCTTGAGATGTTGGGAGCCTGTGGCCATCGTCTGATCCTCCGGAAATAGCCTACAACCTTCTTGAACAGGTTAGTTAAATAATATTTATTGTATATACAGATGTAGATGAAATAAAGCCACAATTTTTAACTCTCTTGGGAAGATTTTATCGAAAAACCTTAAAGAGGCGCTCATTAAGTTGAGCTTGCCTAGCGTCGGTCCTACAATACTAAATTAGTATTCGCCGCTCCTCGTCGAGGACATAACTAAACATTCGATTAAAGGTGTTAGGACATGCCCGTTTATACTTACACTGCCTTATCGGAAAATGGTACGGCTATGACCGGTGAAGGCGTTGCCGCGACGGCGGAGGAGTTGACGCGGCAACTCACGAGCAAGGGCCTGTTGGTCCGCAGTGTCGCGCGCAAGCATTCGCTATTTAATCGGCTGCAGCGCAAGCGTATCAAGCCGGAGGCGTTCCTGCTTTTTAATCAGGAGTTCATCGCCCTGGTTCGCGCCGGCCTGACGATTCCCGAGGCATTAAAGTTGGCCACCGCTCATCCTGACAATGCCCTGCTCTCGCAAGTTCTTAAGCGCGTGCTGGAGGATGTCCGCGGCGGGGTATTGTTTTCCGAGGCCTGCGCCCGCCATTCGGAAGTATTTGACGGGCTTTACATCTCTGCATTGAAGACCGGGGAGAAAACCGGCACGCTGCCCTCTGTATTAACTAAATATCAAGCGGCCCTGAAGAAGAGAGTCGAATTTGTGAAAAAAGTATCGCATGCCCTCACTTATCCCTTGTTTTTGTTGATCACGCTGGGGGTTATTTTGGGTGTGCTGTTTGTTTTTGTTATGCCGCGGTTCGTGGCGATGTACGCGGATTTCGGCGCGGAATTGCCGCTGCCGACTAAAATACTTGTCGGTTTGGTCCGGCACTTTCCTTTCTATCTGCCTATACTCATCTTATTGAGCATTTCTGCATGGTTCGCATGGCGCGCCTGGGTCGCTACGCCGGCCGGCAGATTACGCGTGGACAAATTTAAGACCCGTCTGCCTTTGTTGGGAGGTATTAATCGCCACGTAGCCGTCGCCCAGCTTGCACGCACCTTAAGCACGTTGCTTTCCGGCGGCACGCCCTTGGTCGAGGCGATGACTACGACCCGCGAGTCGTTGACTAACCGCGCCGATGCGGAGGCGCTGGAGCGAGCGACCGCGCTGGTTACCGAGGGGGAAAGCCTGGCGCACGCCATGCAGGCCACTGCGCTGATGCCGAACACCGCGCTGAAGATGATCGAAGTCGGCGAGGCGTCGGGTAATTTAGACGGGATGCTCGCCGAGGTAGCCGAATATTACGAAGACTTGCTTTCAAACAAGCTGGCGCGCTTGACGGCGCTGGTTGAGCCTATGCTAATGCTATTAATGGGAGTGCTGATCGGGGGAATTATCGTCGTCATGTATTTACCCATTTTCTACATGGTGGACATTATTAAATGACGCATCCTTTTAAGCAGCGCAGCTTGAGTGAAATTCTCATTGAGAAACATGGCGTCAATCCTGAGCACGTCAACGCCGCGCTGGCGCAGGGAGAAGAAAAGCTGGCTTACACCTTGATGGACGAAAACCGGATTACGCCGGAACAATTGGCGGAAGCGGTTGCCGAGCAAGTCAATCTGCCTTACGTCGATCTAGACGGATTCACCGTCTCCTCCGAGCTATTTGCCTGCATCCCGGCGGCGAGCGCGTATCAATACAACGTTGTCCCCTATCGCCGCGAAGGCGATCTACTCCACGTTGCTACTTCCGACCCGTTCGATCTCACGCTGGTGGACCATCTTGAAGGCCTGAGCGGCCTGCGCGTGAGGCTGTTAGTAAGCAGCACGCGCGCTATCAACGCGGCGCTCAAGCGCAGCGAGGGAACCGCGAGGGTACTTGAAGGTCTTTCGCAAGATTTTAAGATCGCGATGATCCTGGAGGGCGATGAAGGTAAAGAAAAAATCATTTCTCTCGATGCTGCCGATGACGAAACCGGCCCGGTCATTAAACTGATTAATACCATGCTGCTGGCCGCGATTCAAAAGCGCGCCAGCGATGTCCATATTGAAATTTATGAGCAAGGCATTACCGTTAAATACCGAATCGACGGCGTGCTTTATCCCGCTACTGAAACTTTAGATCGGCGCCATCATAGCGCGCTGATTTCGCGCCTTAAAGTCATGGCGGAATTGGATATCGCCGAGAAAAGAGTCCCGCAAGACGGGCGTTTCAAGCTGCGGGTGCATGGGCGCGATATTGATTTTCGCGTCTCCATTTTGCCGAGCGTGTTCGGGGAAGATGTGGTCGTCCGTATTCTGGATAAATCCTCGATTACCGGCAGTGTCAAAAATTTAAGATTAGAGAGTTTGGGTATCGCGCCGGACACGTTAAAAAAATTCCGCAGGAGTGTGCGCGAACCATATGGTATGGTGCTGATCACCGGCCCGACCGGCAGCGGCAAGACCACCACGCTTTACGCCACGCTCGGCGAATTAAATTCCGGGGAGGAAAAGATCATTACGGTGGAAGACCCGGTGGAATACCAGCTGGACGGCATCGTGCAAATCCCGGTGAATGAAAAGAAGAACCTGACCTTCGCCAGGGGCCTGCGTTCCATTCTTCGCCACGATCCCGATAAGATCATGGTCGGCGAGATCCGCGACGCGGAAACCGCGCAAATCGCGGTGCAGTCGGCGCTGACCGGACATCTGGTGTTCACCACGGTGCATGCCAATAATGCGTTTGATGTTATCGGCCGCTTCCATCATATGGGTATCGACACCTACAACTTTGTATCGGCGCTGAATTGTGTGGTTGCGCAGCGTCTCATACGTCTAATCTGCCCGGAGTGTAAGACCACCCATGAAATGGATCCTGAGTTATTGGAGCTTTCGGGTTTAAATCCACGGCAATATGCCGATCAAATATGGTATGAAGGAAAAGGCTGCGGTCATTGCAGCGGCACCGGTTACCGTGGGCGCGCCGCGATTACCGAGTTTCTCGCGTTAACCCCGCGCATACGGCAGATGATTATAGCGCGCAATCCAGTCAGCGAATTGCAGGCGACGGCGGTATCCGAAGGCATGACTACGCTGCGGCAATCCGCGTTGGCGAAGGTGCTTGCCGGCGAGACCACGCTTAAAGAGATCAACCGTGTTACCTTTGTGGAATAAGATCTCGGCGAGATTAACCGGGTCGCGCGCGTGCTTGGGCTTGAGCATCGGCAGAGATAGTTTACGCGCGGCGCGCGTATCCGTTGTCGAAAAAGGCTTGCACATCGATTGGGTGATGATGGAGCACCTGCCGGCGCGATTATTCACAGGCAGCGTTTCCGCGGAAATTCAAGCCGCGCTAACGGCGGCAATCGGCAAGTTGTGCGCGCCGGCGAAAAATTCGTATCTGCCGGTTCAGGTTGGGCTACCGGACCCCGCCGTTTCAGCGCTGGTTTTCGAGTTAGATACGCTGCCGAAGGAACGCCAGGCTCAGCTCGACTTAGTGCGTTGGCGCTTTGCCAAATCCCTGCACTTGGATGAAAACAAAATAGAATGCGCCTCCCAGCCGTTGGGGAGTGAAGATGGCAAACAGTTGTTGCTCGGTTTAGCGACAGACAAAACCTGGTTGCAGTGCGTGAGACAAGCGCTCAAGGAAGCCGGGGTGGTGGCCGCGATTATTGATATGGACGCCTGCCATCGTTTTAATCGTTTTTACACCTTGTTAACGGCGGAAAAACAAGATGGGGCGTTAGCGTATATCGATCGCGATGCCTGGAGCTTGGCCATTTGGGACAGTCAAGGCCGGCTGCGTTTTATCCGATCGCGTTGGCGTGAAGATACGGCGGTGCAGGCGCTTGCTGCCGAATGCCAGGAAATCGCCACGGAGGTGGAGCGCGCGATCCGCGCGTACGCCCGGCCGGGTGCCTCGCGTGCAGTAGCGCATGTTTTTATCACGGGCCCGGAAAACGATGTCGGCCAGTTAGCGGCGATTCTCGATGAACGCATGCACGGGCAACCGAGGATGCTGACGCAGGAGGAAGGATTTTTGTATGAATCGAGATCGTTTTTAGCCAATGCATCGATGATAGGGCCGGCATTGACGGCGGCGATTGCGCGATGAAAGCCACGACCAATTTTTCCGAGCCCTTGCCCAATCTCGTGCCTTTCTTGGCAGCAGGCCTGGGGATATTAACTTTAGCAATATTAATTATCTCGATTTGGCTGGCAGCGGATGCAATTGGGCTGAAAAAGAATAAACCCGACCTCGAAGCGCAACTCGCCAAGCTTAGTAGCCAACGGAGCGAGATCGCCGAAGGCCTGCTCCCGCCGCAAGCCGAGCTTGTGAATTTAAAGCAGCGGGTTGCATTGATTAACGCGCTTTCCGGCAATCTGGGTTGGCCGTTTCCGGCCCTGCTTGCGAAGCTGGAGCAACTGCTGCCGGACTACGCCTATTTAATACAAATTCATCACAAACTGGACACCGGCGAAATACAGATGACGGTGGAATCGGAGAGCGCCGAAACATTAACCGCATTTTTAGTGAAGCTGCAAAAAGAGGAACATTTCAGCGAAGTGTTGTTAACGAAACAGGGGCAGCGCAGCGGCCAGGGCCGAAAACGCATTCAGTTTGAATTGCGGGTAAAGGAGAAAAGAGAATGAGCGATGCAAAGGCATTGTTACAATACCTGCTTTTTTCCGCGCGCCACCCGTTAGTGAAAATGGCAGCGGTGGCCAGCCTATTGTCTCTGCTTATTATACTGTTGGTCGGATTCGGCTATTGGTGGCCGATAGAGCGCGGCTATTCCGAATTGTTACGACAAACAGAAACTAAACGTAAAGAAATGGTAAATTCCCTTCGCGCCGCGGATATAAGCCGCTCCTATTCGTATTCGGCGAAACAAATAGAAGTTTTGGAGAGAAAATTAAATATCGAAGCAGCACAAACGGATCTGGTCAGATATTTATCGACGCTCGCGATAAAACAGAATATCAAAATCATTTCCGAAGTGTATGAAGAAGGTCAGGTGCAAAATGGCTATGTACCGTTGCATCTAGATCTCAACCTGCAAGGATCCTATTCTGCATTGCGCCGGTTTATATCGGGTTTACAAAGTTTGCCCACCTGGACTTATGTGCGCGAAGGCACGATTAGCGGATCGCAGGAAGGTTTGGGTGTTTTAAAGGCGCATCTGCGCCTGGTGACCTACCGCAAAATTAAGGCGGGCAAGGGACGGGATGCGTAAACTCAATCGTCGCCACTTCGTTTTATTCGCGGCCGCGGCTTTGCTTGTGTTAATAAATCTCTGGAGATGGACGCCCTCTCTGCAAACATCGGTTAAATCCGGCGACAGACGGGAGGTAGCGGGGCAATTTCAGCCGGAAGATTTTCAGATTAACGTGCTGGTGGCGCGGACAGACGCAAATGAAACCGCAAAAAGAGATCTGTTTCAGCCTAAACTTGCTATAGTAGTTAAGCCGCCGGTTAAAAAGATAGAGCCGAAACCGGAGCCGCCGCCAAAGACGCCGGAACAGTTGCAAGAGGAGGCGGCGCGTGCGGAATTGGCACAAATCAAGTGTGTCGGCGTCGTATTTCGCGAGCAAAAAGGCCAGGCCTTCTTTGTCAAGGGCGATCAAGTGTATTTAGCGTTTATTGGCGACAAAGTCGGCGATCGGTTTATTCTAGAAAGAATCGCCGCGGACGGCGTGAATCTTAAAGATCCAAAAACCAATGTATCGGCACAATTGCCGATCTCCGGTAGCTGATAGAATAAGGTGGATATGACCAATAGAATCATGAAGCTGCGTAAATTCCTCCTCGGCTTATTTTTATTGTGCGCCGGTTGCGCCGGGCCGATCGAAAAGGCGGAACAATATTCAGCGCAAGACGAGTGGCTGAAGGCGGTCATCGAATATCGCAAGGCCTACAGCGCCAATCCCCGGGATGTGGAATATCGATCGCGCTTGAAGCAAGTGGAGTTAAAGGCCGCTGACTATTATTACCAACGCGGTATGGGGTTTCTGGATCAAGACAATGTGGACGCCGCCATCCTGCAATTTCAGCAGGGGTTGGCGGCTATGTCGGACCATGCCAAATTACAGCAGGCGATGAATGCGGCGCTCGCCAGAAAAGAGGCGAATAATCTCTATCTGGAAGGGGTGCGCACGCAGGAGGCGGGGAAGAACGACGAGGCGAAAAAATTGTTCAAGGAAGCGCTACAATCCTACCCCGATCACAAGCTGGCGGCCGCAGCTTACGCCGCTCTGCAGAAACAGGATTTAGCGGAACAGGATAGCGAGCAATTGGCGTTGTCATCCAAGGCGCCGATCACCCTGAATTTCCGTCAGACCGACCTGCGCACCGCATTTGAATTCATCGCTAAGTCTTTCGGCCTAAACGTAATTTTCGATGAGGGCATTAAAAATGCGCCGGTGACCCTGTTTGCTAAGGACGTCACTTTTGAGCAGGCGCTGAATCTCATGTTCACGACGAATAAGACATTTTACAAAAAGATCGGCCCCAATACGATTATTATTATTCCGGACACCAAGGAGAAGCGCGGTCAATACGAAGACCATCTTATCCGCGCCTTTCAATTGAACCGGATTAAAGCCAAGGATATGAATGAAATTTTGAAAGGCGTGATCGCGGTAAAGAAAACGTTCGTAAACGAAGAACTCAATACCTTGGTGGTGCGTGACACCGAGGACGTATTAAAGCTGGTAGAAAAGCTGATCCAGCTTAGTGATAGAAAACCAGCCGAGATGATATTGGAAGTCGAGATCCTCGAAGTCAATCGCTCGAAGGCGGAAAAGCTAGGCTTGGACCTCGGCACCTATCAAGTTAGCGCTTCCGTGCCTGCCACCGTTTCATTGGCTGGTTCGGTAGGTGCGGCGATACAAAATGCCGCGGTGCTGACGTTGCCGTCGGCGACGTTCCGGTTTTTCAAACAAGACGTCGATGCCAAAACGCTGGCCAATCCAAAAATCCGGGTGCTGAATGGCAAGGCGGCGAAGATCCATGTCGGCGACCGCGTGCCGCTGCGCGCGGCGACCATCACCGATGCCACGGGTCAGGTGCGCACGACCTACGATTATAAGGAGATAGGCATCAAGCTTACCGCCGAGCCGATCATCCATTTGGATAATTCGGCTACAGTCAAGCTGGGATTGGAAGTCAGCGCGCTCGGCGCGAATGTGGGCACGGCGAACGAGCCGGCGTTTAGTATCGGCACGCGCAATGCCGAGACTGTCATGCTGCTAAGGGACGGCGAGACCGCGATTTTGGGTGGGCTCATCCGCGATGAAGACCGTCATGCCAAAGTACGCGTGCCGGTGCTCGGCGATATTCCGGTATTGGGTTCGCTTTTTTCAGCTTATGATAACTCAGCCGACCGCACCGATGTTTTATTAACAATCACCCCGCGCGTGGTGCGCAGCTGGGACTTGCCGCCCAAAGAGACGCGCCAATTTTACTCCGGCACCGCGGACAGTTATTTTAACCAGGCGCTGTTTGCCAATATGGATTCGCCGATTGCAAAATCCGCACAAGGCCAACGGGCGAAAACGGCCGTGGATGTACCACCGCCGGTGACTGCTGCGGTTAGCCCGGCGAACCCCCCAACTAACACGCAGACCAGTGTGGCTGCTGTCGCTCCCGCCCCCGTCCCGGTGCCTCTTGGACCACCGCCTTTGTTCACTTTTTCCGAATCGGTCTATGACGGGACGAGCGATCGGGATTTAGAAATCCAATTGCTGGCGGAAAACTTGAGCGGTCCGGCGGCGCTGCCGATAGAAGTTTTATTTAACCCGCAATTGCTAAAGTTCGTGCGCGGCGAGGCGATGGATTTTAAGCCGCGAGACATTAAGACCGATGTGGATGAAGCAAAAGGAGTATTCCGGGTATCGCTCGTATTCGCAGACGGCGCCGGTCCGAAAGGGAAAGGAGCGCTCGCGCGCGTTGTGTTGCACGCGCTCAAGCCCGGTATTTCTTACTTGGTTTATAAAACCCCGGCATTGAAAGACAGCTCGGGAGGAGATATCAATGCGCAGGTCAGGGCCTCGCGCGTTGTTATTAAGTAACCCCTGTTGCCGGCAAGGCGTCACCCTGATGGAGCTGATGGTGACATTGGTCATCCTGTCCATTTTGGCGGCGGCCGCCATGCCCTATGCCGAGCTTACCGTGCGGCGTAATCACGAGTTGGATCTGCGCCGCTCTTTGCGTGACATCCGCACCGCCATTGACCGCTTTCATGAGGACTGGGAAATGGGCAGGATTTCCAAACTCGATAGCGCGGTGAGCGAAGACGGCTATCCGAAAACCTTGCGCGTATTGGTTGATGGCGTCGATGCGGCGCAGGCGAAGGGCGGCAAAGTAAAATATCTGCGCCGCATCCCGCTGGATCCGTTTGCTGAAGCCGGCAAACCGGTGGAAGAACAGTGGGTTTTGCGCGGTTATCAGGAAGAGGCCAATTCCATTTTGTGGGGCGGCAAAGATGTTTTCGATGTCCATTCCCCCAGCGAAAAGAAGGCCATAGACGGCAGCCGTTATAAGGACTGGTGATGCGCGCGGCTCACGGCTTTACCTTGGTGGAATTGCTGGTGGTTTTGACGTTGATCGCGATCCTCGCGAGCCTGGTCGCGCCGGTCGTGTCAAGCTCGATTGTGCGTGCCAAGGAAGCGACGCTTAAAGAAAACTTATTTATTCTACGCAAGGCGATTGACGATTATTATGCCGATCAAGGTGATTATCCCACGAGCCTGCAACAACTGGTCGAGAAGCGCTATATCCGCAAGCCGCCGGTCGATCCATTGACCGATCGGAGCGATAGCTGGGTGGAGGTACACGCCGAGGATGATGGTAAACAGGGAGGCGTAATCGATGTCCGCAGCGGCTCGGAGGAAAAATCCGGCGACGGCGTCGCTTACCGGGATTGGTGAGCGGTTTTTGTGTTTTTAATTTTCGAGAGAGCACCATGAGCAACTTACAAAAATTGTCGCGCGGCTTCACCATGATGGAATTGTTAATTGTCTTGGTTATTATCGGGTTATTAGCCGCGCTGGTGGGGCCGGCCTTGTTCCAACGCATTAATCCGGCCAAGCAATCGGTGGCGCGGGCGCAGATCGAGAATTTTATGACCGCGCTCGACGGCTACTTTATCGATACCGGGCATTTCCCCACCCCCCAGCAGGGGCTGGCGGCGCTGCGCGCCAAGCCGGAGAGCGAACCGAAGTGGAACGGCCCTTATTTGAAAAAGGAAATTCCTAAAGATCCCTGGGGCAATCCGTTTCAATACCGCGCCCCGGGGCGCAACGGCGGTTATGAAATTGTTTCTCTCGGCGCCGATGGCAAAGAAGGAGGCGAGGGTGACAATCAGGATATCAATAGCTGGGAAACTGAGAAAAAGTAACCAGCACGGCTTTACTTATATCATGGTGCTGGTTGCCGTCATCATAGTCGGCCTGCTCGCCGGCGTCGGCACCCAGGTGGTCTCGCGCCTGCTCAAAGCCGATCGTGAGGCGGAATTATTATTCCGTGGGCAGGCATACAAAAATGCCATTAAACATTATTACGACACCGGCAGAACCTTTCCCCGCTCGCTCGATGAATTATTATTGGATCCGCGGTTCGCTAATAAACGTTATCTCCGTGCTTTATATCCGGACCCCATGGGCAAAGACAAAAAAGAATGGGTCTTGATCCGGGCGCCAGACGGCGGCATCTCCGGCGTTGCCAGCGCCGGCAAAGAGCCGCCGCTGAAACAAGTCAACTTTCCCAAAGGCCTGGAAACATTTCAAGCCGCAAAGTCCTATTCCGACTGGATTTTTGAATACGTCCCCAAGCAAGGCCCGCTAATTCGCAATCCGGCGCTCCCGGCTCCTCCGGCGGGCCCTCCGGTAATGCGGGTTAATTAAAGAAGCTTCGATCAAGTTACTGAGGAGAACGGTAAATAGTGCGCACCGCAGCATCCATTACGTCCCTTCTCCCTGCGGGCATGGGTATCTACACAATTCATCAACCCAATGATTCTGAAGGAACCGCCCAATCGCACCACAACACCCAACTGTCATTCCCGCGCAAGCGGGAATGAGTGCGCCCGTGAAGGCGCCACATCTGCACGGTGGAAGTCCGTGTCGGGGCAAGCCAAGGCCCCGTAGCCGAAGGTAACTGCGTCGTCGCGAGGCGGGGTGGAGAGCAACCGGAAGCGAACTGGCGGCCC
>WNFB01000536.1_pt1 | contig 31120 bp, 25 predicted proteins | sample 5400501 | NCBI WGS metagenome assembly WNFB01 (sample SAMN13153341, study PRJNA577476) | soil metagenome | isolation source: 200 cm saprolite under Douglas fir tree site 2 hole 1 | place: USA:California | collected 2015-04-18
CCGATCCGGGCCGGGCGTGACGGCCGGGAACAGCCCGCTCCACCTCGACGGTGAACGACACGAACCACCGCTGGGCGGTGCGGGACACGGTCGCCGACAAGATGCGGGCGGTCCCATTGCCGAGCCTGCGGGCGAGCTTGCGGGTGGACTCGTGAGTCTTGACGGTGCCAATCCGCGGCAGGGTGGCCGATGTCCCGACGCACCGGATCGCCCCGGTAGTGAACCGGAACGAGTCCCGGCACCTGCCGCGCTTTTTGAACCTCGGGAAGCCCAGGCGCTTCCCCTTGCGGCCGCCCTTGCGCGAGGCGACGTAGTCCCGCAACGCCCGGTCAAGGTCGCGGAACGCCTCCTGGTACACGCACTTCGAGTTCTCGCCCCACCACGCCAGCGCCGGGTCAGCCTTCTTCGCCTCGTTCCACATCTTGTGCAGGTCCGCGCCCGGATACCACTTGCGCTCGGCGGCGTAACGCTCCTGGCATTTCGCCAGGCCCCAGTTCCACGCGAACCGGGACGCCCCGGCATGCGAGCGCAGGGCCCGCTCCTGCGCCGGGGACGGGTCCAGCGCGAACCGGTACGCCTGGGTCACCGTCGCTGCCGCGCCGTCTACCGAACTCATGTGCTAATGATCGCAGCCGGGCCTGACATTATCCGGGACCCGGAGCAGGCCAGCTACGGAACCTGACCGCCGCGCAGCCCGCAACGCTCCCTCAACTGCACCAGAGTGTTCTACTGCTCACTCAGTCAGCAACAGTGCTAGCCCCCAGTGCGACTGGCGAATCTTGATGCGGCCCAGGTGGCCGGCTCGGCGGGCGGGCCGCCACCGCCGATCCAGCGGGCGAGGACCGCTGCGGTCATCGGCGCGTTCAGGATCCCGGTCCGGAAGTGCCCAGAGGTGAGCCAGGCGTTCTCCAGTCCCGGAACCCGGTCGATAACGGGCCGCCGGTCGGGATGCCGGGGCCGGAAGCAGCACCACTGGTAAGCGATCCCAAGGCCGCGCAGGGCAGGAAGGGTCGCTGCGAGGCCGGCCATGATCGCGTCGATCACCTCAGGCTGCACGGCCGGGCTCTCGTCGCCCACGTCGAATGTGCCGCCGGCGAGCAGCCGCCCGTCCTCGATCTGGGTGGCGATCGGGGCGACGATGCCCGGAAGCTGCACAGGCGCGGGCTCGGTGACGAGCAGGTGCCCCTTGACCCGGTCAGAGGGCAGCCGCAGCGGCAGGCCATCGAGCACCGGGGGCAGCCCGGTGGCGAATACCACCGCTCCCGGCTGGACGTCCCCGGCCGAGGTGGCAACCGAGGTGATCCGGGTGCCCCGGACTGTGACGGCGGTAGCCGCGACACCGGTCGCCACCGCGGGCAGCCTTGCGGCCAGCCTGGCGACCGCGCGCAACGGGTTCAGCCTGGCCTGGCGGCGGATGAGCGCACCCTCCATCGGCCGTGCGAGGCCGGGGATGAGCTGCTCGACCTGGCCGGGGCTCAGCCACTGGATGGCGGGCGGCTGATGGGCCGCGAAGCCGCCCGAGCTCGGGGCCAGCCCGATCCAGTCGAGTTCCACCAGGCCGACGCCACCCGGCACCGTCTGCTCGAGATCCCGCCATCTCTCCAGGCTGGCCCGCTCAAGGTCCACGAACGGCTCAGGGTCGCTCCACTGATGCGGCTCGGGAATCAGCAGCCCGGTCGCGCCGCCGGTCGCGCCCGCGCCGAGATGCCCGGTCTCGATCAGCAGCACCGAGCCCAGGCCAGCATCATGGCAGGCCGCCGCGGTCGCGACGCCAAGGATGCCGCCACCGACGACGAGCACATCCGGCCGCGGATCGGCGATGACTCCGTCTCCCCGGCCGAGAGTGGCCCGTTCCTGATCGGTGAGCTGATCGCGCCAGATGGCGCTGCTTGCGGTCATGACCCCATCCTCAGTGATCCGCGCGGCCTTCGTCTTTCGTTGCGGCAGGCAAACTGACTCGCCCGGGGCCAGCGGAACAGCGACATCGGTGAGCTGATGGTAGGCGACACCGTCCCGGATCGCGATGCGCGGGTGACCATCGTGACCTGCGATCGACGGCCAGCCCGACACATGCCGGTACTGGGATCCGCCGCGGCCGCAGCCGCACGACCCGGACGTGAGGGCGCTGCTGCGCGCCGTGCTCTGGAACATCCCGGTGACCTGCAACCGCGCAAGCGCCGACTTCGTCATCTCTTCCCCGCTCATCAGCCAGCCCTGGCAGCGGCAGCAACCCGGCGACCGCGCGCACATCGATCGCCGGGGCTTCGCCCGCCGTCCATGGCGGCGAAGGGCGGGCCGCCTGACCCCTCGCGGCGGCCCAAGGGGAGCGGGGCACCCGGGGCCGGCTGGCCATGCGCGGCCGCTGCGAGCGTGCTAATGGCCGCCGGCAGTGATCCAGACGTAGGCTGAGTGCCAATGCCGCTGAACTGACCGCGTCCGGCCGCTGAACTGACCGCGTCCGCAAGGGGGGTGCTGCCGTGCTTGCCGATTCCTTCGGGCGGGTCGCGACCGACCTCCGGGTGTCCCTTACCGACCGGTGCAATCTGCGCTGCAGCTACTGCATGCCTGCCGAAGGGCTGGACTGGCTGCCCAGTCCGCTGCTGCTGACCGATGACGAGGTCATCCGGCTGGTGCGGATCGGGGTCGAGCAGCTCGGCATCACCGAGGTTCGCTTCACCGGCGGTGAGCCGCTGCTGCGGCGGGGGCTGCCCGGCATCATCGGGCGCGCCGCCGGGCTGCGGCCGCGGCCGGAGATTTCGCTGACCACGAACGGAATCGGGCTTGCCCGGCTAGCGGAACCTCTGCGCGCGGCCGGCCTTGACCGGATCAACGTGTCGCTCGACACGCTGCGGCCGGACACCTTCAAGGCGCTCGCGAAGCGGGACCGGCTCGCCGACGTGCTGGCCGGACTTGCGGCCGCGGCCGCCGCCGAGATGGTGCCGGTCAAGGTCAACTCGGTGCTGATGCGCGGTATCAACGACGACGAGGCGGGGCCATTGCTCCGGTACTGCCTGGCACACGGGTATCAGCTTCGCTTCATCGAGCAGATGCCGCTTGACGCCCAGCATGGCTGGCGGCGGGAGAACATGGTGACGGCCGATGAGATCCTGGCCGCGCTCTCGGCGGAGTTCGCGCTGACGCCAGACGATCCGGACCAGCGGGGATCGGCCCCGGCCGAGATCTTCCTTGTCGACGACGGCCCGGCCCGGGTGGGCGTGATCGGCTCGGTGACCCGGCCGTTCTGCGGTGCGTGTGACCGGGTCCGGCTGACCGCCGACGGGCAGGTCCGCAATTGCCTGTTCGCCAGGGATGAGAGCGACCTGCGCGGGCCGATGCGGTCCGGCGCCACCGACGAGGAGCTGGCCGCGCGCTGGCGGCGCGCGGTCGCCGCCAAGCTGCCCGGGCACGGCATCGACGACCCGGGTTTCCTGCAGCCGGCCAGGCCGATGTCGGCCATCGGCGGCTGACCCGGGCAGCATGCCTGCAGGGCCGGCAGGCGGACGGCCGCCCGGCACGGCCCGGCCCCGGACGGCGCGGACAGCCACCAGCGATGTCGGCCATCGGCGGCTGACCCGGGCAGCATGCCTGCAGGGCCGGCAGGCGGACGGCCGCCCTGCACGGCCCGGCCCCGGACGGCGCGGCCCCGGACGGCGCGGCCCCGGACGGCGCGGACAGCCACCAGCCATGCCGGGCCTCGGGCCTGAACCGCCGGCGATATAGCTCGTCCTCAACGTCCGGCGCTGGCCTTGCTATCCGACCTATAACGATATATCTTTGAGTTACTGCTCACGTCATAAGAACATCTTCGACGTCGGACGCACCCCTGCGTCCGCAGCACTCCAGGGAGCAGCACATCAGGCAGACAGGGAGCACGGGACATGCGTGAAGAGGACAGCTGGCGGCACCGGGGCGACGAAGAGGCCTGGCGCCGCAGAGGAGGCGGCAGGCGAGGTCATGGCCGCGGCCCGGGATTCGCCGGCCGGCCAGGGTTCGGCGGCCCGCCGGGGTTTCCCGGGCTCGGTACGTGGCTCGGGGATCCGAGGATGATGCGAGGCCCGCGGGCCAAGCGCGGAGATGTGCGAGCCGCTGCGCTCGCGCTGCTGGCCGAGGGCCCGATGAATGGATACCAGATCATCCAGGAAATCAGCGAGCGGAGCGGCGGGGTATGGCGGCCGAGTCCTGGGTCGGTCTACCCGGCACTGCAGCAACTGGAGGATGAAGGCCTGATCCGCGCGGAAGCGGGGGACAGCGGCCGCCGGGCGTTCGTCCTGACCGAGGACGGCCTGCACTACGCCGAGACCCACCCGGCCGAGCTCGACGCGCCGTGGGACACCGTGACCGGGAACGCCGGCGGTGCCGCGGTGGACATGCGGAAACTCATCGGGCAGGTGGCCATGGCCGCGTTCCAGGTCCTGAGCGCGGGCAGTGAGACCCAGATCGGCCAGGCGCGCCAGGTGCTCACCGACGCCCGGCGGGCACTTTACCGGCTGCTCGCCGCCGATGACGAGGACGGCAACCCCGAGCGGCCCGGCGAGCCGGACGCCGGCCCCCGTTAGGCTCGCAAGCAGCAGCAGGCAAGGGAGGCAGCGACAGTGGCAGCGCACACCGGTGCCGCCAGCATGGCCGCCGGGGCGGCAGCGAACGCCGACGACCGGCGCCCGGTCATCTCGGTAGCCGGCCTGACCAAGCGGTATGGCGAGATCGAGGCGGTCCGCGGCATCGACTTCGAGGTGGCCAGGGGAGAGACCTTCGGGTTCCTAGGCCCGAACGGCGCGGGCAAGACGACGACCATCAAGATCCTCTGCACCCTGGCCAATGCCACGTCGGGCAAGGCCTTCGTGGCGGGGCACGACGCGGCCAGGGAACGGGACGCGGTCCGCCGCAACATCGGGCTGGTCTTCCAGGACACGACCCTTGACACCTACCTGACCGCCGCGCAGAACCTGCGGTTCCACGCCGAGCTCTACGGCGTGCCGAGGGCCGCGGTGGCGCCGAGGATGCGCCAGGTCATGGACATGGTTGATCTCTGGGACCGCAAGGACAGCCTGGTCAGCACCTTTTCCGGCGGAATGCAACGGCGGCTGGAAATCGCCCGCGGCCTGCTCCATGCCCCCCGCGTCCTGTTCCTCGACGAGCCCACCGTCGGCCTCGACCCGCAGACCAGATCGTCGATCTGGAAGTACATCAACGAGCTCAAGGGCCGCGAGGACATCACCATCTTCCTGACGACGCACTACATGGACGAGGCGGAGAACTGTGACCGGATCGCGATCATCGATCACGGCCAGATCGTCGCGATCGATACCCCGGAGGCCCTGAAGGCGAGCGTCGGCAAGGACCGGGTGCAGATCCACACGGCCGACGACCAGGCCGCCGTGGCCGCACTGGCGGAAGCGTTCGGCATCCAGGCCGTCATGCGCGAGGGCGCGGTGACCTTCTCGGTAGCCGCGGGCGAGCAATTCGTGCCGCGGCTGTTCGCCGAGTTCTCCGTGCCGATCCGGTCGGTCAGCGTTTCCCGCCCGTCGCTTGACGATGTTTTCATGTCCTACACCGGAACGACGATCCGCGACGCGGAGGCATCCGGCACCGATGCGATGCGCCGGATGGCCGCGCGGTTCAGCGGGAGGAGATGAGCCATGGCGACTGAGCTAGCGCCCGCTCCGGAGGCAACTGCGCTGGTCGGCCAGATCAGGGTGGCGGTGCCCGAGCGCGGATTGCGGCACGACCTGCGGGCGATCGGCATCGTCTGGCGGCGTGAGCTGATCAGGTTCCGTACCGACCGGCTGCGCGCGGTCACCTCGCTCATCCAGCCGGTGCTCTTCCTTTTCGTGCTCGGCACCGGGCTGTCCTCGCTGGCCGGCGGCAGCATGCCGCCGGGAGTCAGCTTCAAGACCTTTATCTATCCCGGCGTGCTGGCGATGTCGGTACTGTTCACCGCGATATTCTCGGCTGCGTCAATCGTGTGGGACCGGGAGTTCGGATTCCTCCGCGAGATCCTGGTGGCGCCGGTTAGCCGGGCGTCGATCGTGATTGGCAAGTGCCTCGGCGGCGCCACGATCGCGACATTTCAGGGCATTGTCTTCCTGATCCTGGCCGGCTTTGCCGATGTGCCCTACAACCCGGTACTGATTGTCACCCTGATCGGCGAGCTGCTTCTGCTGTCATTTACCCTCACGGCGTTCGGGGTGATGATGGCGGCGCGGATCAAGCAGTTCCAGGCATTCATGGCGCTCACCCAGATGCTGGTAATGCCGCTGTTCTTCCTGTCCGGCGCGCTGTATCCGCTCACCGGGCTGCCCGCCTGGCTGAGCGTGCTCACCCGCATCGACCCGCTGACCTACATCGTCGGCCCAATGCGCAACGCGGTCTTCAGCCATCTCAGCATTCCCGCGGTGTTCGAGCAGCATCTTGCGCCGGGCCTCACCTGGGGTGGCTGGCTGGTGCCGCTCTGGCTGTCGATCGGGATCGTTGCGATCATGGGCCTGGGAATGATGACGGTCGCGATCGCCGAGTTCCGTAAGACCGAGTAGCGGCAGCGGGAGGGAAAATAGAGCGACGCCGGGTGGCTACGGGGGCAAACCACCCGGCGTCGCATTCATCGGCGCTCCGACGGGGGCCCGGAACGCCGGCAACGGTGCCCCGGCGGGGGACCAGAGCACCGGTAAGCATGTTACACCGAAACCCCCCCTAGCGCGTCAAGACCGGATTACGAAGCGGATCTCGTCATGGAGTCCCGCTGATCCTTGCTGATCAGCAGTTTCCCGGCCGTGCTCGATGCCGGGTATGCGCTATCGGCGAAGGCGCGCCGTTGTTGCCCGTCATGTCTGATTCTGGCCCGGTGACGCGGGCCCGCCCGGCGGCTCCTCGGCGGTGCCAGGGTATGAGTTCCGCTGGATGCCGGAGTACCGCTCCGGCAGATCCGGCTCGTATACCTGGAATCCGCGCCGGCTGGTCGGCTCGCGGCCGCCGTTGGCGAAGACGACGGCAAAGTAAGGAATGATGATCGCGCCTACCGCGGGGACCGCGGTGAGCCACCCGGCGCCGTTGGCAAACAACACGACCGCGACGACGAAGCAGCCAAGCCGGATACCCATCATGATCAGGTAACGGCGCTGACGGTAGGCAATGTCCTCCGACATCGGCCGCCGCGCCTCGGTGACCAGGTGGGCCCGGTCCCGCCGGGCGCCGCGAGTGACTCGCACGTTCCCACGGTATGCCTGCCGCAGTCCTGCTGCTACTGGCAGCGACCCGGCATTAGCCCGGCGGCCGGCCGTCGCGGCCGTGGCTAACCGGATCCCGCCCTGGCCGCGGCGGGGACCTCGGCCACCGAGGCCGCGCCCGCCAGGGCCATCAGGTAGGCCAGGTCGCCGGTGAGCCCGGCCAGGAGCTCGCGGACGCCATCCGCGCCGCCGCAGGCGAGGGCCCAGAGCACCGGCCGGCCGACGAACACTGCCCGGGCACCAAGCGCGAGCGCCGCCAGCACATCCTGGCCGTCCCGGATCCCGCCGTCCACGTAGACTCCGATGCCGGCCGCCACGGCGGCGGCCACGCCCGGCAGGGCAAAGGCCGCCGCGATGGCGCCGTCGAGCTGGCGCCCGCCATGGTTGGACACGATCACCGCGGCGGCCCCGTGGGCGGCGCAGGCCAGCGCATCGTCGGGCTGCAGCACGCCCTTCACCACCACCGGCAGCCCGCCGCTGATCTCCGCGAGCCAGCCGATGTCGGCAAAGGTCACGTCGGCCGCCTGCTCAGCCGCGCCGGGATCACTCAGCGGCCCCAGGTTCACCAGGAAGTCCGCATCGCTGACCACGGGCCTGCCCTGCCCGCCCCGCGCTTTGCGGCCGACCACGGGAGTATCGCCGGTGAGCACGAGCGCCGATGCGCCCGCCCTGGCCGCGCGACGGACCAGGCTGGCGGTAAGCCCGCGGTCCCGCATGACGTAGACCTGGAACCACCAGGTGCCCCCCTGGCCAGCGACCACCGCGCCGACATCCTCGATCCGGCAGCTGCTCCGGCTGCTCAGCACGTAGAGGGCCCCGGCACCGGCCGCGCCTGCAGCCGTGGCCAGCTCGCCCTCGGGATGCGCCATCCGGTGGAAGGCGGTCGGCGCCACGCCGACCGGCGTCGCCATCGCCGCGCCCAGCAGGCAGGCCCCGGTATCCACCGCCGACACGTCGCGCAGCACCCGCGGCGCCAGCCAGACCCGCCGCCACGCTTTCGCATTGGCCCGCAGTGTCCGCTCGCATCCCGACCCTCCGGCGTAGTAGTCGTAGACCTCGGAGGGCAGCAGCCCCCTGGCCCGGCGTTGCAGCTGAGCGGCGTCGGTAGTCATATCTCCATCCCTGGAGGGAACATGAGCGACCGCACCTATCGTGTCACTGAGATCGTCGGCACCTCGCCGGAGGGAATCGAGCCGGCCATCCGGGGCGCGCTGCACCGTGCCGGGCAGACCCTGCGGCACCTGGACTGGTTCGAGGTCACTCAGATCCGCGGCCAGATAGTGGACGGCGACGTCGCGCACTTCCAGATCGGGCTCAAGGTCGGCTTCCGCCTTGAGGATGCCTAGGCTGCTAGCTGGCCTGGCTGACGGAGGACATGTTAAAGCCCTCGACGCGCAGCGGCGGCATCGCGGCGCGGGTGAAGAAGTCGTTCCACTCGCGCGGCAGCGCCACCGCCGTGGCGCCCGCCTCGGTGATCCGGCCGAGCATGGCGACCGGGCTCTCGTTGAACCTGAAATTGTTCACCGCCGCCGTCACCTCGCCCTTCTCCACCAGGTACACCCCGTCCCTGGTCAGCCCGGTGAGCAGCAGGGAAGCCGGATCCACTTCGCGGATGTACCACAGGCAGGTCAGCAGGAGGCCGCGCTCGGTGCTGGCGATCATGTCGTCGACCGACGCGGTGGCACCCGGCACCTCCATGATCAGGTTGCCGATCGCGGGCGTCACCGGCAGCCCGGACTGCTGCGCCGAGTGGCGGGTCTGGGTCAGGGCGGCCAGCTCCCCGGCGGAGATCCAGTCGGTCGGGGCCAGCGGGAGCCCGTTGTCGAAGACGGAGGAGTCACGGCTTGAGGCGTGCGCGATCACGAAGGGCGCGCACTCCAGGCCGGGCGCGCCAGGATCGCTGCGCAGCGTCAGGGCGGCGCTGGCCAGCCGCTCGCCGACCCTGGTGCCGCCGCCAGGCTGGCTGAACACCGTCCGGCCGTCCAGGGCGTCCTTGGCGCCTGCGGACCAGTACAGGTAGATCATCAGGTCAGCCACGGCGGCGGGCGGCAGCAGGGTCTCATAGTGCCCTGCCGCCAGATCGACCCGCCGCGACGCCCAGCCGAGCTGCCGGGCGAGCCCGGCCTCAAGGCCGGCCACGTCAATGCCGGCGAAGTCCGCCGCGCCCGCGCCCGCCCAGGCGGACCTGGCCAGGTCCGCCGACTTCGCGTTGATCTCCACCTTGCCGGCCGGCTGGTCGTGCCGCAGCCGCAGGCCGCTGGAGCTGCCGAGGAAGGTACAGGTCAGCGAATGCTCCGCGAATCCGTACAGCCTGCGCCCGGCGGACGCCGCGGCGCCGAATGCAGCACCGAGCGCGGGCGCGAATGACCGGAAGACGCTGATCTCGGTGCCTGCGACGGGCTCGTCCCAGCCAGTAGTCCCGGTGGCAATGCCGTCCGGAGCCACCAGCGGCAGCGCGTCCTCGGCCGGCGAGCCGGCCGCTGCGGCGTGCTCGGCCTCGCACACCACGTCGGCGATCTGGTCGTCACGAACGCCGGCCCTGGACACGACGCCGACCGCCGCCGCGTTGCCGCTGCGGGTGACCGCTATGACCGTCAGCTGGCGGGACACCGAGACGCCGTTGGTGGTCAGCGTGTTGCCGGCCCAGCGCAGGTTGGCCGACGAGGTCTCGTCCGCGATCACCACGCAGTCGTCGCACCGCGCCGCCTGCAGCGCACGCTCGACGACTGCCTGGGGTGCCTGCCGGGTCATGACGCCTCTTCCACGGTATTCAGGATCCGGACTCCGCGCATGACCACGGCCGGGCAGCCATGGCTGACCGGCGCGACCTGGCCGGGCTGGCCCTTGCCGCAATTGAACGCGCCGCCGAGCACGTAGGTCTGCGGGCCGCCGACGGCCTCCATGGAGTTCCAGAAGTCCGTCGTGGTCGCCTGGTAGGCCACGTCACGCAGCTGGCCGGCCAGCCGCCCGCCGGAGATCTTGTAGAAGCGCTGGCCGGTGAACTGGAAGTTGTACCGCTGCATGTCGATCGACCAGCTCTTGTCGCCGACGACGTAGATACCGTGCTCCACCCCGGCGATCAGCTCCTCCGTGGAAGGGCCATCCCCAGCAGGCTGCAGCGAGACGTTGGCCATTCGCTGGATGGGCATGTGACCTGGCGAGTCGGCGAACGCGCAGCCATTTGACGCGCCCAGGCCCGTCAGCCTGGCCATCCGGCGGTCCAGCTGGTACCCGGTCAGCACGCCGCCAGTGATCAGGTCCCAGGACTGCGCGGCGACGCCCTCATCGTCGTAGCCAATCGTGGCGAGCCCGTGCGGCGCGGTCCGGTCTCCGGTGACGCGCATCACCGGTGAGCCGTACCGCAGGCTGCCCAGCTGATCCGGGGTGGCGAACGAGGTGCCCGCGTAGGCCGCCTCATAGCCAAGCGCCCGGTCGAGCTCGGTCGCGTGCCCGATCGACTCGTGGATCGTAAGGAACAGGTTCGACGGGTCGATCACCAGGTCATAGCGGCCGGCCGGCACGGTAGGCGCGGCCAGCTTGGCCGCCAGCAGGTCCGGCATCCCGGCAAGTTCGGCCGGGAAGTCCCACGCGGTGCCGGTGAGGTACTCGTAACCGCGGCCGGCCGGCGGGGCCAGCGTGCGCATCGTCTCGAACCGGCCGCCCGCTTCCACCGCCACCGCCGTCAGCTGCGGGTGCACCCGGACCCGCTGCTGGGTGGCCGTGGTCGCCCCGTCGCTGTAGAACTTGCACTCCTTGACCTGCAGCAGGGAGGCGTCCACATGATCAACCCGGTCGTGCGCGAGCAGGCCGGAGCTCCAGTCCGCCAGCCGCGCGATCTTCTCGGCCACGCCGACGCTGAACGGGTCTATCTCGTAGTCCGATACCCACGTCACGTCACCGTGCGCGGGCTCGCCAGCGAGCTCGATCCGCTCCGCGGCGAGCGGCGCCGCCACCCTGGCGACATCGACGGCCTGGCTGGCGGCCCGGGCGGCGTCGTCGGCAGTGAGGTCGACCGCCGAGGCGAAACCCCAGGTGCCGTCCACGACTACCCGGACGGCGAGGCCGAGGTCGTCGGTGTCGAAGAGGGTTTCCAGATGCCCGTCGGACAGCCGGATCCGCTGCCGGATGATGCGCTCGGCGCGGAAATCGGCATGCTCGGCGCCGAGGCCCGATGCGCGCTCCAGCGCGGCGGCCGCCAGCTCGCGGAGCGGGCGGGCGGTGAAATCCTCGTCGATGCGGCCGGCCCCGGCACTGGCTGCGCTCTGATCCACGGGGGCAACATATCCCACGCCCGCGCCCGCGGAGCGGGCCAGGTACGCTCGCCAGGATCGCACCCGCTGATCCGCTTGCCCGGAGGTGTTACCGCAGATGAGCCGATCTGCTCTGGTCACCGGCGGCAACCGGGGGATCGGGCTGGCGATCGCCCGCAGGCTCGCCGCCGCGGGCGACGCCGTCACCGTGACCTCCCGCTCCGGCGCTGAGGTGCCGGGACTGACCGTCGTCAAGTGCGACGTGCGCGACCCGTCAGCGGTGGACGCGGCGTTCGCCGCGGCGGAGGCCGGGCACGGACCGGTTGAGGTCGTGGTGGCGAATGCGGGGATTACCCGTGACCAGCTGCTCGCGCTGATGAGCGAGGACGACTTCGGCGCCGTGCTCGATACGAACCTGACCGGCGCCTACCGCGTCGCCAAGCGGGCCGTCCGCGGCATGATCAGGATGCGGCGGGGGCGGATCATCTTCATCTCGTCGGTCGTCGGCATGCTCGGCTCGGGCGGCCAGGCCAACTACGCCGCGTCCAAGGCGGGCCTGATCGGGCTGGCCCGCTCGCTGGCCCGCGAGCTCGGCACGCGGAACATCACCGTGAACGTGGTCGCGCCCGGGTTCGTCGACACCGACATGACAACCGCGCTGGCGGGCGACAGGAAGGCCGCGATCCTGGCCAGCGTGCCGCTCGGGCGGTACGCCTCGGCCGGCGAGGTTGCCGCCGCGGTGGCGTTCCTCGCCTCCGACGACGCCGCTTACATCACCGGCGCGGTGCTGCCGGTGGACGGCGGTCTCGGCATGGGCCACTAGGCACGCAGCGGGCCGGACGGCACCGGGCAGACGGCAAGCGAAGGGAATCGCGATGGGAATCCTGGACGGCAAGCGGATCCTGGTGACGGGCGTGCTCACCGACTCCTCCATCGCGTTTCACGTGGCGAGGATCGCGCAGCAAGAGGGCGCCGTCGTCGTGCTCACCGGGTACGGGCGGCTCAGCCTGGTGGAGCGGATCGCCCGGCGGCTGCCAGATCCGCCGCCCGTGCTCGAGCTTGACGTGACCGACGCGGGCCAGCTCGCCTCGCTGGCCGAGCGCGTCTCGGAGCATGTGGACGGGCTGGACGGCGTCGTGCACGGCATCGGCAACGCGCCGCAGTCCGCGCTGGGCGGCAACTTCCTGCAGACGCCCTGGGCGGACGTGGCCATCGCGCTGCACGTGTCGACCTACTCACTCAAGGCGCTGGCCATGGCGGCGCTCCCGCTGATGGGCGCCGGGGGGGCGATCGTCGGCATGGACTTCGACGCGAGCCGCGCCTGGCCGGCCTACGACTGGATGGGCGTGGCCAAGGCGGGCCTCGAATCGTGCGCCCGCTACCTGGCCCGCTATCTAGGGCCGCGCGGGATCAGGGTGAACCTGATGGCCGCGGGCCCGCTGAAAACCATGGCCGCGCAGAGCATTCCCGGATTCGCGGCATTCGAGTCAATGTGGGGCGATCGGGCACCGCTGGGCTGGGATCTGGCTAACCATGAGCCGGCCGCCAAGGCCTGCGTGGCGCTGCTGTCCGACTGGTTTCCCGCGACCACCGGGGAGATAGTCCATGTCGACGGCGGCGTGCATGCTATCGGCGGCTGAGCTGCCATCACGGGCCTATTCCGGCATTCCGGCAGCCCGGTAGGACATCGATAACAACTTGTGACGTTTTCGCCCTGGGACCGGTATGCACCTCACTCTACGCTTCGGGCAACCCGTCCGCCGGCCAGGGCAGACCTCCCGATGCGGATGGATGCCGGGCGGCGGGCGACGAACAGAGAGGCGGCGAGCGATGACTCGACTGCACACAGCTTGGCGCGACAGCGGGATCCCGGCGAACCGGGCCTCCCGCGGGCGCCACGACAGCGAGGGGAAGCGATGAAATTCGCCCGTCCGGCAACAAAGTTCGCGGTGCTCGCGATTGCCGGAGTCACCGTTCTTGGCGCCTGCGGCAAGAGCAGCACCGGCGGCGGCGCCGCGGCGCCTCTCGGCCCGTCCGGCGCGTTCGGTTCCGTGCCGGCGCCAGCCGGCACGCCACATGCGGGCACGGTCACCGTTGCCGAGCCGCCGGGCGCCACCCCTAACTGGATCCTGCCGCTGGTCCCAGGGGCCAACAACTCCGTATACACGGTCTTCTCCTTCGACTACGAAATGTGGCGGCCGCTGTACTGGTTCGTCAACGGCGTCCAGCCCAAGGAGACGCCATCGATGAGCCTGGCCGCCGAGCCCAAGTGGAGCAACGGCGACAAGACCGTCACGATCACGATGAAGAGCAACTACAAGTGGTCCGACGGCAAGTCGCTCACCTCGCAGGACCTGCTCTTCGAGATCGACGAGATCAAGGCCGCGATCAAGGAGAGCCCGGCCAACTGGGCGGCCTACACCCCGAAGATCGGTTTCCCGGACGAGGTCGCCAGCGCGACCACGCCGAACTCGAGCACGCTCGTGCTCAACCTGAAGAAGGCGTACAACCCGAAGTGGTTCATCGAGGACCAGTTCGGCGCGCTGCAGCCCATGCCGGCCCACGCGTGGGCGAAGGCATCGGCGAACGGCAAGATCCTGGACTTCACCAACCCAGCGAACGCGACGAAGATCTACAACTTCCTCGCCGCCCAGTCCAAGTCGGTGGGGACCTACGCCACCAACCCGCTGTGGCAGGTTGTTGACGGGCCGTACCAGCTGACCTCGTTCAACAGCACGACGCAGGCTTTCACGATGAAGCCGAACCCCAGCTATGGCGGGCCGCACTCGGCCAAGTACCCGAGCCTGTCGGCGGTGCCCTTCACCTCCGACACCGCCGAGTACAACGCGGTCAAGGCGGGCAGCATCGATCAGGGGTACGTGCCGCTGTCCAACGTGCCGCAGATCAACTCCGTCAAGTCCGGCGGCTACAACGTCTTCGGCTACCCGGACTTCGGCTGGAGCTACGTCGCGTACAACTTCAAGGACACGACCGGCGACTTCAACCACATCATCGGCCAGCTCTACATCCGTCAGGCGATCGCGCACCTGCAGAACGAGACCGGCATCATCCATGCCTTCTTCAACGGCGCAGGCGGCGCGGCCTACGGGCCGGTCCCGTCGATCCCGGTGAGCCCGTTCACCCCGGCGAACGCGAAGACGGCGCCCTACCCGTTCAGCGTCAGCGCGGCGGTCTCGCTGCTGAAGGCGCACGGCTGGACCGTCACCCCGGGCGGCACCGACGTGTGCAAGAGCGCGGGCACCGGCGCGAGCCAGTGCGGCGCCGGCATCCCGGCCGGCACCAAGCTCGCGTTCAACCTGATCTACAACACCTCGCCAGCCATCATCGGCCAGCAGGTCACCGACCTCGCCTCGCAGGCGAAGAAGGCCGGGATCACGATCAACCTGTCGTCCGACAACTTCAACCACATGATCGCCACCTACAACGACCCGTCTTCGCCAAAGACGATCAACAAATGGGCGGCAGAGGACTTCGGCGGCTTCACCAACTCGACCTACCCGACCACGTTCGGCGTGTTCAACAGCACCGGGTCGAGCAACCTCGGCGGCTACGCTAACCCGCAGGCCGACACGCTGATCAACGCCTCGCTCACCAGCACCAACCCGGCCGCGGTGACGGCCGAGGCGTCGTTCCTCACGGCGCAGCAGGTGGGCCTGTTCCAGGCGAACCCGGATCTCGTCCTGGTGTGGAAGAAGACCCTGTCCGGGACGCCCGCGTCGTTCGAGACGCTGAGCCAGTACCAGCTCAACCCGGAGTTCTGGTACTTCAACAAGTAACCGCACTACCAGCCGGGACGGCCTGATCGTCGCCGGCGCAGCAGGCGCTGGACGCCCCTGTCCTCCGGTGGTACACACGGAGGACAGGGGCGCCGGTGCACGTGGCCAGGCGCGGGGCGCGGCGCAAGAAGGGTTCGGCCGGTGACTTCTTACCTGATCCGCCGCGCGGGCACGTCCCTCGCGGTCCTGCTCGGCATCTCCATCTTCATTTTCTTCATGCTGCACACCATCTATCCGTCGCCGGCCATCGATGTCCTTGGCTCGCGCGCGAACACCGCGCTGATCAGCGCGTGGAACCGGGACCACGGCTTCGACGACCCGGCCATCGTGCAGTACCTGCGCTACATGGGCCACCTGCTGCACGGGAACCTCGGCTACGCCTACAAGTACAACCAGAACGTCACCGCGCTCTTCCAGGAGCGCTGGGCGCGCAGCGCCTACCTCTCCGGCATGTCACTGCTGATCGCCGTGCTGATCGCGGTCCCGCTCGGCATCTTCCAGGCGGTCCGGCGCAACACGGTCGGCGACAACGTCGCGACCAGCCTTGCCTTTGTCACCTACGCCATGCCGGTCTTCTTCCTCGCCCTGATCCTCATCCAGGTGTTCGCCATCTCTTTCCCGATCTTCAACTTCGAGGCGAGCCAGTCCACCTCGGTGCTGACGGTCATGGGCGACTGGCATTCGATGACGCTGCCGATCCTGACGCTGAGCCTGATCACCATCGCCGGATTCTCCCGGTACATGCGGTCAAGCGCGATGGACACGCTGACGCAGGACTACATCAAGGCGGCCAGGGCCAAGGGACTGCCGGAGCGGCTGGTGCTCGCGCGCCACCTGGTGCGCAACGCCAGCCTGCCGCTGGTCACGCTGATCGGCCTGACCATCCCTGCGCTGCTCGCCGGGAACCTCATCACCGAGACTGTCTTCAATTACCAGGGCCTCGGCCTGCTGTTCTACAACGCGCTGAGCCAGGCGGACTACAACGTGCTGCTCGCCTATACCCTCATCGGCGCGGCGCTGACGGTGGTCGGCAACCTGCTCGCCGACGTCGCACTGACCATCGCGGACCCGCGCATCCGGCTGGCCTGACCGCCGTCACGGACCACAGGAGGCACCCATGGCACACATCGCGCCGTCGCTCCCGCCGCTCGACGTGACTCGTGCGCCCGAGGGCGGTGCCGTCGGCCCGGTGCAGACCGGCTGGCGGCTGGCCTTCCGGGAGTTCGCCAAGAACAGGCTGGCCGTCATCGGCCTGGCCATCCTGGCCTTCTATGTCCTGTTCTGCTTCGGCGGCCCGCTCTTTTACCACGCCAACCTGCTGAACACCGACCTGACCGCGGTCAACCTGCCGCCCGGGCCCGGCCATCCGCTCGGCACCGACCCCCTGGGCTTCGACGTGCTCGGCCAGCTGATGAAGGGCGGTCAGGCGTCACTGGAGGTCGGCTTCTTCGCGGCGGCCATCGGGATCGGGATCGGCGCGCTGTGGGGAGCGATCTCCGGGCTGCTCGGCGGGATCGCCGACTCGGTCATGATGCGTGTCGTCGACGTGTTCCTCTCGGTGCCGTTCCTGTTCGTCGTGCTGATCGTGGCCGTCAGGTACGGCGCCTCTGTGCTGTCCCTCAGCCTCATCATCGGCGGGTTCACCTGGCTGGTGCCTGCCCGGCTGGTCCGCGGCGAGGTGCTGACGCTCCGGGTCCGCGACTTCGTGTCGGCGGCGCGCGCCGCCGGATCCGGCCGGTGGCGGCTGATCAACCGGCACCTGATCCCGAACGCGCTCAGCGTGATCATCGTCAACGTCACGTTCAACGTCGCCGACGCGATCCTGGCCGTGGCCACCCTCGGGTTCCTCGGCTTCGGCCTGCACTACCCGATCGTCGACTGGGGCGACATGCTCTCCGGCGGGATCGCGTACCTGCAGGCCGGGTACTGGTGGCTGATCTATCCGGTTGGCGCGAGCATCATCCTCGTGGTGATGGCGTGCAACCTCATCGGCGACGCACTGCGCGACTCGCTGGACGTGCGGCTGCGCCGCCGCTGAGCCCGGCCGCCGATGCGCCGCGTGACCGGCATTTCACCCACTGAGCTGAGGAGTACCCGCGGATGGCCCCTGTCCTGGAGATCAACGACCTCTCCACGCACATCCAGCTGACCAAATCGGTCGTGCAGGCCGTCGGCAACGTCGACCTGCGCATCGAGCCGGGTGAGACGGTAGGGCTGGTCGGCGAGTCCGGCTGCGGCAAGTCAATGACCGGACTGTCGGTCATCGGCCTGCTGCCGCCCGGCGGGAAGATCGTCAACGGCTCGATCAAGCTGGACGGCAGGGAAATCGTCGGCCTGCCCAGGGAAGACCTGCAGCACATTCGCGGCAACGACATCGCCATGATCTTCCAGGATCCGCTTACCTCGCTCGACCCAACGAAAACCATCGGCTACCAGGTCGCTGAGCCGGTCCGGCTGCACCGCGGCGCGAGCAAGGCCGAGGCCATGGACCGGACGGCCGAGGTCCTGAGCCTGGTCGGGCTGCCTAAGCCGCGGGAGCGGCTCAGCGACTATCCGCACCAGCTGTCCGGCGGGCTGCGCCAGCGCGTCATGATCGCCATGGCGCTGAGCTGCGAGCCCAAGCTGCTGATCGCCGACGAGCCGACCACGGCGCTGGACGTCACCATCCAGGCGCAGATCCTGGCCCTGCTCGACGACCTTAAGTCACGGCTCGGCATGGCCATGCTGCTGATCACCCACGACATGGGCGTGATCGCGGGCCATGCCGACCGCATTCACGTCATGTACGCGGGCCGGATGGTGGAATCAACCGAGACCGGCCTGCTTTTCAGCCACATGCATCACCCCTACACTCAGGCGCTGCTCGCCTCGATCCCGCGGCTCAGCCAGGACGTCGCGCTGCGGCTGCTGAACATCCCCGGTATCCCGCCGGACCTGGCCAACCCGCCGGCCGGCTGCCGGTTCGCCCCGCGGTGCAGCCGTGCCACCGACAAGTGCCGCGTCGACGAGCCGCCGCTCACCGGCGAGACCGCCGAGCACCTGTTCTCCTGCTGGCATCCGGTGGACGGCCCGCTGCCGCTGAACGCGGAGAAGCAGGGCGGCCACGCCAGCCCGGCCGGGACGGTGACGGCAGTCGAGCGGCAGCCGGAAGCCAGCGACGGGGCCGCCAACGGGGCGCCGCTGCTCGAGGTACGCGACCTGGTCAAGGAATTCCCCATTACGTCCGGGGCGATCCTGCAGCGCAAGGTCGGCAGTGTCAAGGCGGTCTCCGGCGTCTCCTTCACCGTCAATGCCGGCGAGACATTCGGCCTGGTCGGCGAGTCCGGCTGCGGCAAGACCACGATCGGCCGGATGGTCGTGGCGCTGGAGCGGCCCAACTCGGGCGAGGTCAGCCTGCGCGGCCAGAACGTCCACAACCTGTCCGCGGGCGAGCTGCGCAAGAAGCGCCGCGACCTGCAGCTGATGTTCCAGGACCCGTACTCATCCCTGGACCCCCGGATGCGGGTGGGCGCGATTATCCGGGAACCTTTGTCGATCCAGCACATCGGCACCCGGCATGAGCAGCAGGAACGGGTCTTCGAGCTGCTGGATGAGGTCGGGCTGCCGCGTAATGCGGTCGAGCGTTACCCGCACGAGTTTTCCGGCGGGCAGCGGCAGCGGATCGGGCTCGCCCGCGCGCTGACCCTGAACCCGCGGGTAATCGTGGCCGACGAGCCGGTCAGCGCGCTCGACGTGTCGATCAGGGCGCAGGTGCTGAACCTGATGAAGCGGCTGCAGGCCGACCACGACCTGACCTTCATCGTCATCTCCCACGACCTCGCGGTGGTCAAGTACATGGCCAGCCGGATCGGCGTGATGTACCTGGGCAAGCTCGTCGAGCTCGGCTCGGGCGACGACATCTACCATCGTGCAGCGCACCCGTACACGGCCGGGCTGATCGCCACGATCCCGGTGCCCGAGCCGGTCGAGGCGCGGGCGACGGCCAAGGTCGGGATCAAGGGCGAGCTGCCGAGCCCGGTCAATCCGCCGTCCGGCTGCAGGTTCCGCACCCGGTGCCCGTTCGCCCAGGACCTCTGCGCGCAGGAGGAGCCGCAGCTGCGCTCATTCGGGCCCGGGCACGTGGCGGCCTGCCACTTCCCCTTGCAGTCCTACGCACCGGGCGCAGGCATCGCCGAGGCTGCCGACAGCCTGACGGCGTGACGGCAGGCGGAGGGCCGGAAGGTACCGGAAATGACCACTTACCTGATTCGCAGGGTGGGCACGTCGGTCGTCATCGTCGTCGGCATCTCGATCTTCATCTTCGCGATGCTGCACGCCATTTACCCGTCGCCGGCCATCGACGTGCTTGGCCCGCGGGCGGACACGGTCCTGATCAACGCGTTTAACCGCGAGCACGGCTACGACAATCCTGTCCTCGTGCAGTACCTGGATTACATGAAGAACCTGGTGCACGGCAATCTCGGCTATTCCTACAAGCTGAACCAGAGCGTCGTGCAGCTATTCCAGGAGAGGTGGGCGCGCAGCGCCTACCTGTCCGGCATGTCCCTGCTGCTGGCGATCCTGATCGCCATCCCGCTCGGCATCTACCAGGCAGTCAAGCGGAACACCATCGGGGACAACGCCGCGACCACCCTGGCCTTCGTGACCTATGCGATGCCCGACTTCTTCCTCTACCTGATCGCGATCCAGCTGCTCGCGCTGAGCTTCCCGGTCTTCAGCTTCGAGGCCAGCCAGTCCACCTCCGTCGTCGCGGTAGCGCTGGACTGGCACTCGATGACGCTGCCGATCGTGTGCCTGACGCTGCTGATCGTGGCCGGCTACTCCAGGTACATGCGGTCAAGCGCGATGGACGCCCTGGCGCAGGACTACATCAAGGCGGCCAGGGCCAAGGGACTGCCCGAGCGGCTGGTGCTGTCGCGGCACCTGCTGCGCAACGCCTGCCTGCCGATGGCCACCCTGATCGGCCTGTCCATCCCCGCCCTGCTCGCCGGGAACCTCATCGCCGAGTTCGTCTTCAACTATCAGGGCCTCGGTCTGCTGTTCTATAACAGCCTGAGCAACGAGGATTACCCGGTGCTGCTGGCCTACACGCTGGTCGGCGCGGTACTGACGGTGGCCGGAAACCTGCTCGCCGATGTCGCGCTGACCATCGCTGACCCCCGGATCCGGCTGGCCTGACGCCGTCTTGTGCGCCCGGCGGGCGCGACCGATACTTCGACTATGCGAAGGCAGCAGGGCCGGGCAGGCACGCCCCCGTCGCCGCTGCGCGCTTCTGACGCCGAGCGCGACCAGATCGTCGGTGAGCTACGCGAACGCTTCGCCGAGGGCCGGCTGAGCCAGGACAGCTTCGTGCGGCGGATGGACGCCGCGCTGCGCGCCAGGGAGCGCAGCCAGCTCACGGACCTGCTGGCAGACATGCCTGCCCCGCGCCGCCTGGCCGACGTCCTGACCCGGGCCATCGGCGGCGTCGCCAGGAGGGTGGCAGCGTGCTGGCAGGAAGCGGCCCGGCTGGCCACCGGGCGCTGGCCCGGCGCCGGCCGTCCGGCCGGGCGCTGGCCGGCACTGCTGTTCCCGGTCGGCCCCCAGCACTGGTTCACGATCGGCAGGGACGGCGGCTGCGACCTCGTCCTTGCCGATCTCAGCGTCTCCCGCCGCCACGCGCGGCTGGAGCGCGACGGCAGCGGCTGGCTGCTGACGGACCTGGGATCCACCAACGGCACCCGGCTGAACGGCTGGCTGGTGAGCTGCCCGGTCCCGGTGCGGGCCGGCGACCAGGTCAGCTTCGGCACGGTGAGCTTCCTGCTCACCGACCGCTCGTAACCTGGCCACCGGCCGGCGAGCCTGCGCGCAGCAGCGCCTCCTGCGGCTGGCCAGGGCCGGCCTTTCCGCGGCAGGCCCGGCCAGCCCTTAGAGTCATGGGGTGACCTTGGTTCTGCTGGTGCGGCACGGCCTGACGGCCACCACCGGAACGGTGCTGACCGGCCGGACTCCCGGCATCTGCCTGGACGACCGCGGCCGCGCCCAGGCCACTGCGCTGGCCCAGAGGGTCGCCCCCATCCCGCTGGACGCGGTCATCACCAGCCCGCTTGAGCGCTGCAGGCAGACCGCCGAGGCGCTGGCAGCGGCGCAGGCCGGCGGCCCCCCGGCCGTCACCGACGACGAGCGGCTCAGCGAGTGCAAGTACGGCGACTGGACGGGCAAGCCGCTCAAGGTACTGGCCAAGGATCCGCTCTGGCGCGTCGTCCAGGACCACCCGAGCGCCGTCACGTTTCCCGGCCCGGACGGGGAGTCGATGCTGGACATGCAGCACCGGGCGCTGTCCGCCGTGCGCGACTGGAACGATGCACTCGGCAAGGACGCGGCCTACGTCATCTGCTCGCACGGCGACGTGATCAAGGCAGTCATCGCCGATAGCCTTGGCCTGCATCTTGACCTGTGCCAGCGGATTCAGGTCGACCCGTGTTCGCTGACCGTGATCCGCTACACCCCGCTGCGCCCGTTCCTGATCCGGATGAACGATACCGGCGGCGGAGTCGCCGAGTTCACCCGCCGTCCGGCGGCGGACGCGCCGGAGGCCGGGGACGAGGCTGACGCGATGGTCGGTGGCGGGGCGGGAGGATAGGAGTCATGCCGGTCTATTCGTACGATCCGCCGGACAGGTTCGTTGCCGGGACGGTCGGCCAGCCTGGGATGCGAACCTTCTACCTGCAGGCAAGCGCTGGCGGCCGGGTGACGAGCGTCGCGCTGGAGAAGGTCCAGGTGAGCCTGCTGGCGGAGCGCCTGGACGAGCTTCTCGACGAGGTGCTGCGGCGCAGCGGCGGCCAGGCGGCGGTGCCCGCCGCGGCACCGGCCAGCCTCGCCGACGACGGCCCGCTCGACCTGCCGCTGCTTGAGGACTTCCGGGTCGGCGCGATCGCGCTGGCGTGGGACCGCGACGACGAGCGCGTTGTCATCGAGGCCCAGGAAGAGACCGAGTCACCGGTCGAGCCGCTGACCGACGACGTGCCGGAGGACGGCCCTGGGGTGCTCCGGGTGCGCATTACGGCCGGGATGGCCCGGGCGTTCTCCCAGCGGGCGATGCAGATCGTCAGCCAGGGGCGGCCGCCGTGCCCGCTCTGCGGGCTGCCGCTCGACACCGGCGGGCACATCTGCCCATGGCAGAATGGCCACCGGACCGGCAGTGCCTGACCGGCCGCCAGGCCGGCGAACCGGGCGCGGCCAGCGGGCCGGCCCGGCGCCAGGCCAGGAACCGGCAGTGCCTGACCGGCCGCCAGGCCGGCGTACCGGGCGCGGCCAGCGGGCCGGCCCGGCGCCAGGCCAGGAACCGGTGGGGCAGGACGCGGCCGAGACGGCGGCCATCGAGCTGCTCAGCCTGGGCACCATCGAGGTCGAGGGCAGGCTCGTCGTCGCATCCAACGCGACGCTCTACTGCACGGTCCGGCACGCCGGGCGCGAGGCAGCCTGCGTGTACAAGCCGGTGGCGGGGGAGCGCCCGCTGTGGGACTTCGCCGCAGGCTCGCTGGCGGGCCGGGAGGTGGCCGCCTACCGGGTATCCAGGGCAGCCGGCTTCGGGGTGGTGCCGCCGACCGTGTTTCGCGACGGCCCGTTCGGACCCGGCATGTGCCAGCTGTGGATCCACGCCGACGACTCGGTTGACGTCATCGCCCTCGCCCGGCGGACTGACCACCCGGAACTCCGCGACATGGCGGTCTTCGACGCGGTGGTCAACAACGCCGACCGCAAGATCGGCCATCTGCTGCCCACTCTCGACGGGCACCTCTACGGCTGCGACCACGGCGTCTGCTTCGGCGAGGAGTACAAGCTCAGGACGGTGCTGTGGCAGTGGCGCGGCCGCAGCCTGCCCGCCCGCTCCGTGGCGGCGCTACGACGGCTGGAGCAGTGCTTCGAGGCCGGGGATCTCGCCGCCGACCTGTCCGGCTGGCTCACCGCCGACGAGGTGGATGCGACCCGCCAGCGACTTGAGCTGCTGCTCAAGCACCGCGTGCACCCCTACCCGCCGGAGGACTGGCCCGCCGTTCCCTGGCCGCCCGTTTAGCCTCAAGTTACGTCGGCGTGTCGCCCGTAAATGAGTACTGACCTGCGGAGACTCCGCTGAGCCTGCCGTAGATGTAGCCAGAAGACATGCGGGCAGGGTCGATGTGATAGCTCTGTGCTGACCAGCAAGTTCATGTAGCCAGAACGCCGTCTCGCCCTCGGCAGCGTTTCACCAGGTCATGACGCAGATCTGTATACCCAGGCCAAGTAACTTCGGTTTAGCTGCCTGGCACCTCGCGAGCAGCCGCGGAATCGAATGCCAGTCACCCATCACCGTCAGCACCGAGGTGGACTGGTTCGCCTCGAAGTTGAAGATCGGGAAGGAGATGACGAATCAGCGGCCGCCGTGCTCACCCCGGTTCCCCCGGCGGCGCAGGTAGCGCTCGAACTCCCTGGCGATCGCGTCACCGCTCGCCTCCGGCAGGTCCGTCGCGTCCTTCGCCTCCTCCAGGGTCTTCACGTACTCGGCCACCTCGGTGTCCTGCTCGGCGAGCTCGTCCACCCCGCGCTCCCAGGCACGTGCCTCGTCGGGCAGGTCGGCGAGCGGCAGCGTGGCGTCCAGGATGTCCTCGACGCCGCGGAGCAGGGCCAGCGTGGCCTTGGGGCTGGGCGGCTGGGCCACGTAGTGCGGCACCGCGGCCCAGAGCGAGACCGACGGAAGGCCGGCTGCCGCGCATGCGTGCTGGAGAACGCCGACGATCCCGGTGGGCCCCTTATACTCGACCGGCTCCACGTGCAGTTCCTTGGCGAGCCTGGCATCGGAAGCGGCGGCCGTCACCGGAACGGGGCGGGTGTGCGGGGAATCCGCGAGCAGCGCGCCGAGCAGGATCACCAGCTCGACGCCGAGGTCGGTGAATGAGCTGACCAGCTCATCGCTGAACGCGCGCCAGCGCATGTTGGGCTCGATCCCGTGCACCAGGATCAGGTCCCTGCTGATGCCCTCGGGCCTGGCCAGCGAGAGCCGGGTGGTCGGCCAGACCAGCCGGTCCGTCCGGCCCTCGGAGACCTCAAGCACCGGGCGGGTCACCTGGAAGTCGTAGAAGTCCTCGGGGTCGATCGCGCCGATCGGGCTCGCCTGCCAGGCGACGCCGAGGTGATTGACCACCCCGCTGGCTGCCTCGCCAGCGTCATTCCAGCCCTCGAACGCGGCAATCAGCGCTGGCGAGGTGAGCTCGGCTGGTGAGGTGAGCTTGCCGATGCCGTCGAGCTCGATCTCCCCACCCCCTTCCTCGGGGCTTCCCGGCCAGGTCCGGCTCCCCCGGGCGGCGCCGGCCTTCCGGGCAGATGCGCTGTCTCGTCGTCCAGATTACGTGCTCGATCATGATCACAATGTCACGGCCCGGCATCCGGCGGCCGGCCGGCCGGCGGCACGGCGCGTGGCCGGCCGCGGCTCTTACAATGAGGTCACCATGCCGTCACCACAGCACCTGCCCGGATCACCGCGGGAAGCCGCCCCGTCAGCGCCGGACCAGCCGCGGACCGGAGCCGGCCGCACGGCGGCGCTGCGCGCCGCGCTCAGCGAGCGGATTGTCATCGCGGATGGCGCGATGGGATCCATGCTGCAGGGCAGCGATGCCACGCTCGACGACTTCGCCGGGCACGAGGGCTGCAACGAGATCCTGAATGTCACCCGCCCGGACATCGTCCGCGGCATCCATGACAGCTACCTCGCCGCGGGCGTCGACTGCATCAGCACCAACACCTTCGGCGCGAATCTGGGCAATCTCGGCGAATACGGGATCGAGGAAAGGATCGCCGAGCTCGCCGAGAGCGGCGCGAGGCTCGCCAGGCAGGCGGCCGACGAGGCTGCCAGCGGCGGCCGGCCGCGCTGGGTGCTCGGCTCGATGGGACCGGGCACGAAGCTGCCGACGCTCGGCCATGTCGCCTTCGCCCAGCTGCGCGACACCTACCAGCTCAATGCGGCCGGCCTGCTGCGCGGCGGCGCTGACGCGCTGATCGTCGAAACCTGCCAGGACCTGCTGCAGGCCAAGGCCGCGATCATCGGCGCCAGGCGGGCGATCGCCGCGGCGGGCGCAGATGTCCTGCTGATCGCCCAGGTGACCATCGAGACCACCGGCGCGATGCTGCTGGGCACGGAGATCGGCGCGGCGCTCACCGCGCTCGAGCCCCTCGGCATTGACCTGATCGGCCTCAACTGCGCGACCGGCCCCAGCGAGATGAGCGAGCACCTCCGCTACCTGGCGGCGCACGCCCGGATGCCGCTGTCCTGCATGCCGAATGCCGGGCTGCCCGAGCTGACCTCGGACGGCGCCTACTACCCGGTGACACCAGCCGAGCTCGCCGACGCGCACGAGGTCTTCGCAGGCGAGTTCGGGCTCGCGCTGGCCGGCGGCTGCTGCGGCACTACCCCCGAGCACCTGGCCGCCGTCGTCACCCGGCTCCGCGACCGGCCGCTGACCAGGCGGAAGCCGCGGCCCGAGGCGGGCGTCGCCTCGCTGTACCAGCACGTGCCGTTCCGGCAGGACACCGCCTTCCTGGCGATCGGCGAGCGGACCAACGCCAACGGGTCCCGGGCCTTCAGGGACGCCATGCTCGCCGGGCGCTACGACGACTGCGTCGAGATCGCCCGGGCGCAGACCAGGGACGGTGCGCACCTCCTGGACGTCTGCGTGGACTACGTCGGCCGGGACGGCGCTGATGACATGCGCGCGGTGGCCAGCAGGCTGGCCACCGCTGCGACGCTGCCGCTGGTGCTCGATTCCACCGAGCCCGCCGTGATCCGCGCCGGCCTTGAGCTGCTCGGCGGCCGCTCCGTGGTGAACTCAGTCAACTACGAGGACGGCGACGGCCCCGATTCCCGGATCGCTCGGGTGATGCCGCTGATCCGCGAGCATGGCGCGGCGGTCATCGCGCTCACCATTGACGAACGCGGCCAGGCCCGTACGGCGGAGTGGAAGATGGCCGTGGCCGCGCGGCTGATCGAGGACCTGACCGGCAACTGGGGGATGCGGCTGGGCGACATCATCGTGGACTGCCTGACGTTCCCGGTCTCCACCGGCCAGGAGGAGACCCGGCGGGACGCGGTTGAGACCATCAACGCCATCCGCGAGCTCAAGCGCCGTTACCCGGAGGTGCAGACGACGCTCGGCGTCTCCAACGTGTCGTTCGGCCTGAATCCGGCCGCGCGCGCCGTGCTGAACTCCGTGTTCCTGGCGGAGTGCGTGCGGGCCGGACTGGACTCCGCGATCGTGCATGCCTCCCGGATCATGCCGATAGCCCGGATACCGGAGGATCAGCTGCAGACCGCGCTTGACCTGGTCTACGACCGGCGCACTGCGGATTACGACCCGCTGGCCAGGCTGCTTGAGCTATTCGACGGGGTCGACGCCGCCGCGGTGAAGGCAACCAGGGCACAGGAGCTCGCCGGGCTGCCGCTCTGGGAGCGGCTGAAGCGGCGGATTATCGACGGCGAGCGGATCGGCCTGGAGACCGACCTGGATGAGGCACTCACCCGCAGGCCCGCCCTGGAGATCGTCAACGACGTCCTGCTCGACGGCATGAAGACGGTCGGCGACCTGTTCGGCTCCGGGCAGATGCAGCTGCCGTTCGTGCTCCAGTCCGCCGAGGTCATGAAGGCGGCGGTCGGCTATCTCGAGCCGCACATGGAGCGCTCGGGGGAGGACGGCAAGGGCCGGATCGTGCTCGCCACGGTCAAGGGCGACGTGCACGACATCGGCAAGAACCTGGTCGACATCATCCTGTCCAACAACGGGTACGACGTGGTCAACATCGGCATCAAGCAGCCGATCTCCGCCATCCTGGACGCTGCGACAGAAAACGACGCCGACGTCATCGGAATGTCCGGCCTGCTCGTGAAGTCCACGGTGGTGATGCGGGACAACCTGGCCGAGCTGAACTCGCGGCGGCTGGCGGGCCGCTGGCCGGTGCTGCTCGGCGGCGCGGCGCTGACCCGCGCCTACGTCGAGCAGGACCTGGCGGGCCTGTTCGACGGCGAGGTGCGGTACGCCCGCGATGCGTTCGAGGGCCTGCGGCTGATGGACGCCTTCATGGCGGTCAAGCGCGGCGAGGCCGGGGCACAGCTCCCGGCGCTGCGGGAGCGGCGGGTGCGCCCGGCTGCCTCCTCCGGCCGGGAGGCTGGCGAAGCTGCGGTCGGCGACCGGGCGGGGAACATCCGTTCCGATGTATCCGTGACAGTCCCCGTGCCCGGCCCGCCGTTCTGGGGCAGCCGGGTGGTCAAGGGCATCGCGCTCGCCGAGTACGCCGCGTTCCTTGACGAGCGGGCGCTGTTCCTCGGCCAGTGGGGGCTCAAGCCGGCCCGCGGCCGGGATGGCCCCTCGCATCAGGAACTGGCCGAGACCGAGGGCAGGCCACGGCTGCGGATGTGGCTGGAGCGGGCGCAGACCGAGGGCCTGCTGCAGGCCGCCGTCGTGCAGGGATACTTCCCCTGCGTCAGCGAGGGCAATGACCTGGTCGTGCTTGACGAGGGCGGCGCCGAGCGGGAACGGTTCCGCTTCCCGCGGCAGCGCAGGGACCGCCGGCTGTGCCTGGCCGACTTCTTCCGCCCGCGGGAGTCGGGCGAGACCGACGTCGTCGCCCTCCAGCTGGTGACGGTCGGACCGAAGATCAGCGAGGCCACCGCCGAGCTGTTCGCCAAGAATGCCTACCGCGACTACCTGGAGCTGCACGGCCTGTCGGTGCAGCTGGCCGAGGCGCTGGCCGAGTACTGGCACGTGCGGGTGCGCGACGCGCTCGGGATCGGCGGCGCCGACCCGGCCGAGCTCGACGGCATACTCAAGGTCGGCTACCAGGGCTGCCGTTACTCGTTCGGCTACCCCGCCTGCCCGGACCTGGAGGACAGAGCCAAGGTGATGCGGCTGCTGGCGCCGGGCCGGATCGGAGTGACGCTATCCGAGGAGTTCCAGCTTGCGCCGGAGCAGTCAACCGATGCCGTCATCGCGCACCATCCGGAGGCCAAGTACTTCAGTACCTGATTCCCGTCTCCTCCCGCGGCCGGTAGGGTCCATGCCCATGCCCACCGCGCCCGCGCCCCCCGCAAGGAGGGCGCTGCAAGCCATCCTGTTCGACATGGACGGGCTGCTCATCGACTCCGAGCCGCTCTGGTTCGAGGTCGAGAGCGAGGTCATGGCGCATCTCGGCGGCCGGTGGAGCGCCGCCGACCAGCAGGAGCTCGTCGGCGGCTCGCTGGAGCGCAGTGTGGACTACCTGCTTGGCCGGGCCACTAAGGCGGCGTCGCGAGACGAGGTCGGGAAGTGGCTCGTGGACGGGCTGACGGCGCTGCTGCGCGAGCGCGGCGTACTGGTGCTGCCGGGGGCACGAGAACTGCTCGCCGAGGTGACCGACGCCGGGATGCCCAATGCCCTGGTCACTTCCTCGGAACGGCAGATCATGGAGGCTGTGATCCCGAAGATAGGGATGAACTTCGGCGCGACCGTGTGCGCGGAGGACGTCCGCGAGAGCAAGCCAGCCCCCGAGCCCTACCTGCTCGCCGCCGAACTGCTGGGCGTGCGGCCGGACTGCTGCGTTGCCCTGGAGGACTCGCCCAACGGCGTCGCCTCCGCTGAGGCGGCTGGCTGCCTGGTCGTCGCGGTGCCGAGCCTGCTCCCGATTCCCACCCGGCCCGGCAGGGTGGTGGCCTCCTCACTGAGCCAGATCGACCTCGCGATGCTGCGCGGCATGCTCGGCGGCGGGTAGCGCGGCGGCGGCCAGCTCGGCGGCGGCCAGCGCGCGGGCAGCGCGGCGCGGGCAGCGCGGCGCGGGTAGCGCGGCGGCGGCCAGCGCGGCGGCAGGCGGCGCGGCGGCGGCATGCCCGGCGGCGGGCAGCGCGGCGGCGGCCAGCGCGGCGGCAGGCAGCGCGGCGGCGGGCAGCGCGGCGGCAGGCGGCGCGGCGGCAGGCGGCGCGGCGGCGGCCAGCGCGGCGGCGGGCTGCTCGGCGGCGGGAAGCGCTACCCGCGCGCCGCGCAGGCATGCGGTCGGCGAGGCCGCCCTGGTGTGCGACGATGAAGGGGACCTACGCCATTGGCCGTGCCCCTGGCGGCGCGGCCCTGAGGGAGGCGCGGCTCATGTCGGTGCTGGACTTCCTGATCTGCGGCGGCCTGACTGCGGCCGGGCTCGTCCTCAGTTACTTCCGGTTGCGCCGTCGCGGGGTGCGGTCCGGCATCCGGCTCGGCGCATGGTCGCTGCTGCCACTGGCCGCCTATCTCACCGGAACGGTCACGCTGATCACCCGGATCAGCTCGGCCGTGGCCGGATTCGCCGGGTCATTCGTGTTCTCGCCGAAGACCTGGTTCGGCGTGGTGCTGGCGGGCATGGCCGCGGCGGTGCTGGTGGCATCGGGCGGGATCCCGCTGCCAGGCCGGCGCCGGGGCAGGAAGGCCAACGCGGTGCAGGCAGGCGCGCAAGGTGCCACCGGAGCGGGCGGGCGGGCTCAGATCGAGAAGGGAACGGGAAAGATCGCGAAGCCGGGCAAGCGCGGCGCCCCGGCCGCGGCGGACGATGATCTCGGGGACGTCGAGGAGATCCTGCGCCGCCGCGGCATCCGCTAGCTGGACCGGGCTCAGGCGTTCTCCCGCACGAACGTGCCTCGATGATCGGCATGATGTGCTCCGCAACCCGGCAACTTCCATGATCACGTATCTCGATGATCGGCGAGATGTGCTCCGCAACCCGGCAACTTCCATGATCACGGAAATTCGGAGGGCCTCTAGCACCACTTAATTTCCGTGATCATCAAATCCCGGTCGGCCGGTCAGGACAACCTGGTCAGGCTGGCCCGGGGAGCGTTCCGGCCGCCGCCACGGAGGGCACCGGAACCATGCCGGGGTCCGGCAGCGGCGGCGGGGTGCCGCCGAACGCCGGGCAGATCGCCTTGTGCGCGCACCAGTCGCAGAGCCTGCCTGGCCGCGGGCGCCAGTCTCCGCCGTCCCTGGCCCGCTCGATCGCCCGCCACAGGGCATTGATCTTGCGCTCGGTCGCGAGCAGGTCAGCCTCGTCGGGCGCATACCGGACGATCTCACCGCTGCCCAGGTAGATGAGCTGCAGCAACTGTGGCACGCGGCGCTGGCTCCGCCACAGCACGAGTGCGTAGAACTTCATCTGGAATAGCGCGCGCGCTTCGTATTCCTCCCGCGGCGCGGTACCCGTCTTGTAGTCAACGATCCTCACCTCGCCGCCGGGCGAGACGTCGAGCCGGTCGATGTAGCCGCGCAGCAGCAGGCCGGACTCGAGCACCGCCTCGACATGAAGCTCGCGGTGGGCAGGCTCGAGACGGCGCGGGTCCTCCAGGGTGAAATAGCGATCGAGCATCGCCGCTGCCTCAGCCAGCCAGACGTCCCTGAGCTCATCCGCCTCGAAGAGCCCGGCGAGCTCGGGCGCCGCCTCCGTCAGCCTCGCCCACTCTGGCCCCAGGAGTGCGCGGGCCGCCTGCGGGGTGCGGGCCGCGGCCGGATGGTCGAACAGCCGCTCAAGCACCGCGTGCACGAGGGTCCCGCGCGCCGCAGCGGGGCTGGGCGGCTCCGGCAGCCGGTCTATCACGCGGAACCGGTAGAGCAGCGGGCAGGTGAGGAAGTCACCAGCCCGCGACGGCGACAGTGACCTCGGCCTGATCGAGTCTTCCAGCCCGGGGGAGGCCGCCCCGGCTTCCGGCGCCGCCCCGGCGGCAGGGACAGTCTCCGCGGCGCCAGCGGCCCGCGGCACTGGGACCGCCTGATCGGCACCCGCGGCCTGCGGCACCGGGCCAGCCTGATCGGCGGCACCCGCGGCCTGCGGCACCGGGCCAGCCTGATCGGCACCCGCGGCC
>WNFB01000538.1_pt1 | contig 31069 bp, 29 predicted proteins | sample 5400501 | NCBI WGS metagenome assembly WNFB01 (sample SAMN13153341, study PRJNA577476) | soil metagenome | isolation source: 200 cm saprolite under Douglas fir tree site 2 hole 1 | place: USA:California | collected 2015-04-18
CCATCGCAATCAAGTGCGCCTTTTCCCTAACTTGCCAGGACATGCGCGCAAACTTCCACAGCGTCAGTGGTTCACCGGCTTCGATAAACGCAATGGTCTGCAGCTCTGATGCTGCAAAGCTGAGCTTCAAGGAAGAGAGCAATATTTCTAACCCCCCATAGTTCCAGAAAACTGCTCGCCCGATTTGCTGGATCAGGATTAGAAACAGGACATCATTGGGAGGGGAGGACATATTGAAGGCTGCTTCTTCGACCGCCTGGATATGCTCAATTAACTCAGTCTTCACCTGTTGGAATGGCCATTTGCCGAATGCCGAGTTCAGATTATATCTCTCTAACGAATCCGTTATCAGTATTGCATAGATGAGCTTGTCGGTATCCAGGTTGAAGAAGAAGCCCTGGCAGTAGGGAATACCGGGAGGATCAGGTCGAGGAAGCGGAAGCGCTCTATTTCCAAGGTAACCAAGCGACTCAGCCACGGTATTCCATACGGTAGCATGGTATCGCTTTGCCAATTCTTCCTCAACATGATGCTCGAACGCGAGTCGGATCAACGCGTGTCGGGCCGCCACAAGCAGCATGCCTGGGATGGCGACGATGAGTTGATCGCCCGCCAGGACGATGGGATGGGTTTGCAAGTCGCCCCTATCGATTTGGTAGTCGGCGATAGAAGCTTCACCCAGGGGAACGATAAGCTGATCGAGAGTAGTGGTCGGTAAATGTCGCTCAGTCAGGAGGTGGTCAAGTTCCGCTCGGCTGAAGGAGATGGCCTGCTTTAACTGGCTGAGGCGACGACTAGCAGGGATCATGACGTCGCCGGTTCTTCCCCTGAAGATAGGCATCACTCCTCGGCCAAGTCCGGCGCGCAATGCTATCTCATTGCTTAATACCAAAACAGCCGCAAGGAGCGCATATGCCTTACCGACAAAGTCCGAATTTGAAAGCGGTTCGGGGTACAAGAACAGGGCAGTCGAGAGGTGGCGCAAGATAAAAGTTGAGTCATCGACATGGCCAGGGAAAACGATGAACATGCCGCCGTGAAAAGTGAATGCTTCGGTAAAGGCGTTATCGCAGGGATCCTCATGCGAGGCGACTGCTCCCTGGCCTAACGGTTCGGCATTGGTAATTTGCTTGAGGCGATGAAGGCTAATAGACGGTTTGCTGGACTCCTCGTCTAAAGATGCTGCTACATGGGCAAATGCCTCGAGACGGATGGCTCTATCTGCATTCTCGGGAAGCAACTGTAAGGCTGCCACATCTGCAAGTAAGTCGCCAGGGTCGTATGGAGAGAGCCGCTCAACAAGTTCCAGGAGAATACCTGCACTGAGCCGCCCCGCTTCGTCGATCGCTTCAAAATCCATCATCAGCTCGGTCTCTCTTTTCTGCTTTACAATCTATCCCTGCCCCGATTTTGGTTGACAGAGCAGATACTAGTATAGGCATGAATGGACAGTTCTGCAACTCTTAAATACCGCGAAGACAGAAAGAGGTTTTAGGGGGCTTGTACCTGTAAATTTTGGAACTCCCAGGCTCATGACCACTCCGCATGACGTTTCAAGAGTGGCCATGAGCCTGGGAGTTCCAAAGACACCATGCGCCGCAGGTGGTAATAAGCGTGTAGAGTGAACAGATTTTGAGGCGAAAAGTGAGCAGCACAACCATGAACCGCTTGAGAAACCGCTCCACATCTGGGGCATTGGCATGGAATGTTGTAAATAACCCGCTCACATCTTCGGGCAACAACGCGAGATAGGGCGCGGGCACTCTCGACCATTCCTCGGAGCTTCCATCAGAGGGGTAGGGTTTGCGTATGGTTGACAGAGCCGCATTCTCCTACCTCTCCATGTCGAGTCTTTAAGGCTCTAGCCGGGGAAATCCGCCGGGAGCCCGTGCATGCCGAGGGTGAGCGAGAGCTCGCCGCCGTGGTGCAGGTCATGCTCCATCACATGCCAGACGACCCAGGCGCGTGACACGTCAACTTGTTTGCCGTCCCAGTCGTCGGGGAAGGTGTGTCGCATCTCGTCGGGACTCCAGCGGGCCAGGCAATCGGTCATGAATTGCCAGGTGCGGTCGAGGGCCTGCACCAGCTCGGCGGCGGTTGGGATGGGCGCCCCCAGCTTCAGCGCAACCTCGTTCCAACCCGCATACCCCTTCATCTCCGAGCCTCCGTCCTCGCCCAGGAAATCGGTGAACCAGTAGACACGGCAGCCGATGATGTGCAGGGCAGTCTCGCCGATGGAGCGCAGGTGAGGTGCGGCGCGCAGTTCAAGCTGCGAGGCTTTGAGTGGCGCGAGCGCCCCTTTGATGTGATCCTGGTACGCTTTCCAGAAGGTGTAGAACGTCGTGAGCGTGAAATTGTCTTCAGCCATGTGTCGTATCTCCTTGATAAAAAGGGAGAAGAGAAATCGGTTGTTCAGCCATAGAGTGTGGTCCTTTCTGCTTCTTTTCTCACAGTGTCCATCCGCGCGATTCTGTGGGCCGTTTCTGTCTCCCTCTTCGGGCCAAGGTGATGCCTCTTGACCCGCAGAAGTGTACAGAACTCTCCCACAGAATCGCGCGGATGGACAGGTTTGTTCAAGCCGATTGATCGCGTAACGCAACCAGTTCAGGATCGCTCTTTGACTGCTCTTTGAGATCAGGAGCGAGGGTCAACGCTTCCTGTAAGCGAGCGGCAGCTTGCTCCAACTGGTTCTGCTGCGCGTAAAAGCAGGCCAGATTATAGAGGAACCACCCTTTCACCCATGCTGGCACCTCAGCCTGAATGACTCTGTTGGCGTACTTCTCACGGATCTCAATCGCCCGCGGCAGGTCGTGACGGTCGGAATAGTACTGCACGAGATGCTCCTGGTCGTGCTCGTAACAACTGCCCAGGAAGGCTGTATACAGCGGCTTTCCTCCGGTAATCGAAGCGAAGCGATGGGAGACCGTCAGATCTTCTTCGCTCAGTCGCTCAATCAACGTGATGAGTTCGGCGTAGACCCGCTCAGATTCCGCGTGAAGAGCTGACCAGGGGCGAAGCTTGTGCTTCTCAAAAACCATCGAGTTAAGCTGGTCGTCGCTTTCTTCGCTCGGCGGGATCTCCTGATGCTGCAGAATGGCAGTTACCTTCAGGATGAGGTCCTGATGCCAGAACGTCCGATGAGCCACGTGATCTTTGGCAGACCAGCGTTCCGGCGTCCCAATAGCAGTACGTTCGGTCTCGCCCAGCTCCTGCAAAAACGCTTCTTCATCGAGATGGCCCTGCTGCAAGAGGTCGAGGACGAGGGTCTTCAAAGGCTGTGCGGTCATGGAAGTCTCCTTTCCTATGCTATGCGCGTAACGACAAATTCTCTCTTGAGAGTATCTCACGAAAAGCGGTCAAATTTGGCCCGCATTTTTGCTCTTGGATGAGAAGACACGGAAAGGCACTTCCTTCTTTGACTGAGTATGGAAATCCGCGCGATTCTGTGGGCCGTTTCTGTCTCCCTCTTCGGGCCAAGGTGATGCGCTCCGTACCCGCAGAATCGCGCGGATGTACAGCCATTCGTCTTTAACTGCCAACAACATTCCAGACCGAATCAATTCGTGCCCACCGTCGGGAAGTCGTCGGAGTCCGCGTTTTGCGTTTGTCATGAGGTGAGAACCGCAAGACGCCACGGCGCGGTTCTAGGGTGCGCGTTCTTGCACAATCGGGGCATTCCACGAGCGCAATGCCACTCTCCAGAAAACGCTGGAGTTCGATGGGAACCACCCCGGAAAATGTGCATTTGGTCAGGTTGGAGGATTGCTTCTGATCTCCCACGACATCGGGGCTGGTCACCTGCTCGTTTTGAGCAGAGAGGGCCTGCGTCGAGTTCTCAGGCGGGATATTCGGGGAGGAGACGGGTTCTGCTTCCATTCCACGTACCCGTTCTTGTGGAGCGGACTCCGATTGAGGGGCGTCTAGGCTTGGCCCGGTTCCATCAATAATCCGAAGCGTATTCCGGCGCAGCACGAGGAGTGAAGCTGCGGCCTGAAGTGTCTCTGCCCGCACATCGGTTTCTCCGGCCTGATAGGTCCATTCCAGGGCAGTGGTGACGAGCTTCATCAGATAATCCATTGCTACCCGGCCACTGTTGGTGGGATCAAGGACCGGCCCTGTCAGCCAGGTATAGATGGCTCCTGACCACTGGCGCAAGTTGAGCTGCGGAAAGGGTTCACGGTACTCTGTTTCCAGGGCCGCCAGGATCTCGCGCACTTCTTCGCTGGTGTGTCCTGCGATCCGACAGAACGGTTCGAGTTTGTCGAGGCGGCGGCGGAATTGCAGCCACATGGTCTCAGGCTGATCGAAAATTTCCTTTAAGGGGATCGTGTTCCCTCGCCCGGCAGCAACCAGGCACAAGCCAAGTGGATACCCGTAGTGCAAACGCCCCTGGTCCGTCAGTTCCTTGATGAACATGAGGTGCTCCAAGGAAAGATCATGAGCATCATCCACAATCAGCAACTTCGTCCCAAACTGGACCATCGACCCCATAAGCGTGGGTTTCCGCTCACTCCACCGCCCTCGAAGCTTCAGCCCCAGAGCCGCGAACAGTTGATTGCCGATGGCTTGCTCGCTTTCATTGTTTTTCGGAGCGGTCACCGCCAGAATTGCAGGGGCACCTGTCACTCGGACCATGTCGCGGATACCCATGGTCTTGCCGCTGCCTGGATCAGCGACGATGACATGCCAACTTCGCCTGTGCAGGGCAGAACGTATCATCGCTTGGAATCGGCGTTCAAAGGCGGTTTCCACAAAAATTTCCTTCCCAAAGAGGGGATGAGTCATGGCAAAGGCTCCTCTCGCAGGGTGCGAATACGTAGCGCACGGACTGGACGATCAGGATCGGCATCTGGGACGGCAGGCGGCAGTTTCGGCTGTGCTGGTTTCTTAGACTCCACGCTCGCTAACTGTTCGAGGACCTCGGCTGGATGAATATCCTGACGCTCGCGGTCCCATTGACGGCTGTGCTCGACTTGATGAATCTCTGCACTTCGGCGTTTGCGTGCTTGCCCCGCTTCGTCCTGGGTACGGGCGCGAGCCTCGCGTCCTTGCTCGCGGGCGACCCTGGCTTGTATCTCGTCGTGTTTGCGCATCGCTCTGGCTTCCCATTCACTGACGCGACTTCCCATGAACTGGGTGCAGTAGGCTTCCCCAACGTAGCTTCCCTCCACGAATTTCTTCTAGTTGATATCAAAATATCCAATATTTCTTCACATTCAGCAGAAAAGAGCGGTTTTCTCCCTCTGTTTTGAACATCCAGCAAAAATCATCTCCACCAGGACACAGTGTCAGGACACCGATGAGATGAGACACCAGGAAAAATCTAGCCCATCTTTCTCACACCTCTGGACAGTGTGTCAGGACACAGCGTATGCTCTTGGAAATATCTCTGACAAAAATGAGGACGTGAAATGGTCGAAGATGAATATGCCAATATCCAGGAGGCCGCGCGCCGATGTGGGGTGAGCGGCAAAACCATTCAACGCGCCATCCAGGCAGGCAAACTACCTGCTCAGTACCCGAAAACAAACCAATGTAAAATCGCCATCAGTGCTCTGGAAACCTTCCGACCAGGACAGGTGTCAGGACATGCTCCAAATCCAGCAGATCTAGAGAGCCGCATTGTTACGTTAGAACGTCGCCTCTCTGAGATGGAACTCCTGGTAGAACAGTTGCAACGCGAGCGGCAAGATATTCTGCTGGAAACGAAGAGAAGGGCTGGCACAACAAAACCTCGTGCCTCGCAATCTCGTCCGTCCACAGAGGACACACTCCTTTCTGAAGGACTCGTGCTCTTGCAAGCGTTTGTCGCACTGCATGCCGTCTCATCGAACGAAGCAGAGAAACGGTGGAAAGCGGGTTTCATTCATGTCGTCAAGCAATCCGAGGGGGGAGGCAAACGGCGTCAGATCATCGCCCTTGATGAGCAAGGACGCCGTGACTTCTGGGTGCAATTTCACGCTACCCCTGGTTTTCAGTCCTGTGATCAGTGCCCGCATCCAGTACCAGGGCAGGTGTCCGGACAGTGATCGTGTTCTTGAGAAATGCGAAGGAGGTTCGTATCACGGCTGTGGTCCATGTTCCTCTCGTTGTAAAGAGGTACGAAACCGCTCCATGAACGCCAGATACTCAGCGACCTGTGCTTCCAGTTTGGCGATCTTGACACTGCACTGCATGTGCTCCTGCAGCAGCTTTCGATAGCGCTGCTCTAGCTCCGTACGTTGAGTCTGCGCCTGCTGCTCGACCTTGGTTCGTTCGGCCTGTGCCTGCTTCCTGGCTTCGTCACGTTCAGCACGAGCCTCATGCAAGAGTTGGACCAGGCGTGGCCGTTTGTAGTCCAGCAACGGATCACGTGGCGAAGCCGTGGCAGCATAAAGGGCGTCTCGGACCCTCCCTTTCTTCCGTTTTGAGCCACGGCTGGCAGGTTGACGTTTCGCCTGCTCTTGCTCTCGTTTCTTGCGCAGATGCGTACTGTGCTGCTGGAAGAGCTGAAATGCTTCCCTGTTGCGGTAGTAGGCCATGTAATCCAGACCACTCACTTCTCTGATGGTAAATGTGGTGACTGGGCGTCCATCGGCTTCAAGCTCGGCAATCGCTCTGGTTAGCCGATCCACCGTTTCCTGTTTCTGAGCTGCTGCATGTGTACGTAGGTGTGCATATGGATCGTCGGAAGATGACAGTTGTGCTGTCACTGGTCCTCTCCTTCCTCTTCTTGTACAGGTGGAAGGGTGTCCGCAAACGGGAGATAGCCGCCATCCTGACGGGTTTGGATTTGGATCTCCATCATCCGCATCATGTCATCAAGATACTGGACCACCTTGCGAGCCTCCTGCGCATCAACCACATGCCCCTGGTCATCGTGCATCTTGGCTTGTAGCACATAGAATCTTCGCCAGATTTTCGCTTTGGGCAAATTACTGTAATGAGGGACAAGATATTGGCAATTCGCACAGATCCCTCGATTGCCAGGACGAACGCAGATACCTGCACTGCAAAAACCGAGCACGGTTGGCCCAATCATGCCCCATTGCTCAAAGATACGACGTAAAGCGGCTTCCTTCTGCTCAATCGTAGAGAGGTCTGGCACGTGGAGATAGGAACGTCCTTGCTCGAAATAAAGCTGAGATTGTACATCTGAGAGGAGGGCTAGCAGCTGGCTGATCGGCAAGCGGCTGTAATAGGCTGTGGCTTCAGAAACGGTAAGAGCCCGTGCTGAATCAGGCAGTGTCACACGATGGTGTAAGAGATAGGCGACTGCTTCTGCCGGGATGTTCTGAACCGTTCGGGCATGGGTCGCCAGCACATGCCGGAGGAGGTGAGCGGCAACACGGATGGGCTCTCCTGCCCTTGTGGTAAGGGTGAGGCCATGAAAGAGGAAACGGAGCAGAGCTGCAATGTCTTGCGTAGAGAGAAGGCCGATTCGTCTATCCTCCGATGCCGCCCACTGAAAGAAGTAGGGTTCAGGCAATAAGTCTTCTGCCTTGTGGTTGTGAATGTTCGGATGAACAATGGGGATGGTACCGCCATGGGTTGCTTGCAGCAACTCCGCTATCTCTTTCAAGAGGCGTACTGCCATGTCACTGATGAGAAAAAACTGCCGCTCACTTTCATGTGTGTAACCTTTGGGCAAGAGCTTCTGCACGCAGAGGCCAATTTGTCGGCCCGTCGGCTGCTGATTTTTCAGTTCATCGACGGCGATGGTCTCAAAGCGGGAAGCACTGACCTGAAGCAATTCAGTTGCACGGCTTCCATTGGTGAGAGAAAGTGTTGCCAGAGCCGTGGCAAAGAGCACCCCTCTGTAGAGCGACTCAGGTTCAAAGAGCACTGCTCCAGAGGTCTTCCTGGCCCATGCTAACCAGGTTGCGTCACTACCTGCAGGGGTCAAGAGTGCCGGGCGGGTAACAACAAATCCCCCTCGACCACGCTTCCCCCCAAGGAGTCGTTGTTCGATAAGATCGCCGCACCAGAGCAGGTCACTGGAAGCTCCTTCGTACTGTAAGAAGTAACCATTACGCTCAGGCGCATAGGCTTCTACTTGTTTTTTCCAAGAAGAGCGTATGTGACGGCCGCACTGCTTCAGATGGGCTTTGACCCAACTCGTTCGGTTCCACAGCGTGAACGAGAGTGTCACCTCCCGTTCAATGAGCCTGACCTCGGCAAGCGTCGTTGCCTGCTCAGATACGGAAAACTGCCGATCTACGTACTCAAACTGATAGGGCAATTCGATCTCCCCTGCAAGAGCACGATCTCGCTGCCTACGAAACTCCTTGACCAGGCGTTCTGCCGCCTGCTTGCGCAGTTGAGCAAGCTCGACGAGCAAGGGGAACAGAGGAAGAACCACATCCGATTGTTCTCTGCGCCTATCCTGGGAAGCTTTGACAACCGCTTTTTGCTGTGCCTGTTTGTCCAGAAACCCACGGGGGAGCGGTGGCAGTAGATAGGGTTTCCATATTACCTGTTGTCGTTCCGTCAGTCCTTCCAAGTAGAAACGCAAATGCACGGAAGCAAGCGTATCGTAGTGCGTGAGATTTTTCAGCTCACCCGGAGAGATCATCCGATCTTTGACAAAATCCTCCCAGATCGCACGCTTGCGAAGCTCACTGAGGGTCGTCACACCATAGTGGCTACGTAGTTGCTGAAGCAACTTGTTGAGAGCACAACAATGGCTGTACAACACCTTTGATTTCTTTAGCGCATCCATCGCACAACCAGTTGCCAGCGTAATAGGGATCGCATCAGGGCAGTCTGCAACAGTCCGAATGAGATAGCCCATTACCTGACTTGGCATGTGTTCCCAACGAATACCCGGTGCCTCATGCAGAATCTTGGGAAGCCACGCCAAAAAAGCGTTGATGTGCGCTTCTCGTTCCCCTGGATTACTAAAATTCAACAGTGCAGTGCGATCTCGTTGCTCCGTTGCAACATCTACCGTGTGTCTTTCTTCGGTGGACTTCATTTCCATCTTCCTCTTCATCCATCTTCCTAGTGGTCTCAGGAGTGTTGATCCAGGCTCTTGATCCAATCTAACGTCTCTGGATCGTGCATCCATACGATTTCCGTGTCCTGGCTCAGGGACCGTTCTTGTCGTGCTAAAGCCGGAGCTTCATGCTTCTTCGGAGGATGTGTCGCTGCAGGGAGTTCACTGGCATAACGGCGCTGTGAGAGATCCTTTTGATAGCCAGCGAGCGTGGATAAGGCTGATTCTCCCTGACGGCTTTGATCATAGATGTCAATTGTCCGAGCACTCCGCCATCCCATGATCATGAGACCAAAGGCTTCTCGCTCTTGGAGGTATTTGTCGGAATCAAACTGCTCTGTGCCTGCTCCACACGCTAGTTTAAGCCTGATGAGGTATTCTGTCACGAAAAGGTGCCGCAAATCATGTGGTGAAAATCGTACGGGGCACTTGCCCTGCAAGGGGGTGTAGTGGCGATACCAATGCCAGTAAAAACTCTTCAGTGAGTAGGCTGTCTTCCGTTCTGTCAGAAACAGTGGCTCATGGGAGGCAACGTCTGCGAGACGCGTGCGTCCGTGTGGATCATGGAGCGGTCTCACTTGCTCAAGGTACACGTTGAGCGCCTGCTGAACGTTGGGGTTCTCTTGAAAGTAGATCGTTTTGATCTCGCGTCCATAACTGCCTTTGTTCATCACCTGCGCCTGGCCAGCAACTCCCTCGTTTTGATAGCCACCCACCGTCATCAGGACGATCTCATGGAGCCTGGCCCCCGTATTTTGCAGCAACTCCAGCACCGCTTTCTCGCGGGCAGAAACCTGTGGGCTATCCAACAGAGCATCGATGACCTCATGCATTCCTTTGCGCACATCAGCGAGTTCTTTGCGCAGGTTAGGCTTCCATTCCTGTGGCTGATGCTGACGAATGAAGGCAGTAGGACGCCTTCGCGATTGCGCGTGGGTTTCTTCTCGTGTTCCGGCGTGATCGGGCGCACCACGATTCGCCAATGCACGTTCCTGTTCACGTTTGAGAGCAACCAGCACCTCCGAGGAGAGTGGATTTGGAAAAGGGTACAGCCCCTCGTCTTTCATGACAAGGTAGAAGTCCCGCAGAGCCGCTCGCATGACACGGAGCGTACTCTCTTGCAAGGGTGTCTCACGAGTTAAGCTCACCTCAAAGCCATCCCGGTCCCTTTGGGGATGGATCTTGCAGCCCAGGCGGTCGCGATGAAACGCGATCAAGACCCGGCGTAACTGCTCCGGTGGGGCATTCCAAGGGCATCCATCCTCCACAAGAAACGTGAAATACGGTAGTAAACAAGCGAGATAGGTACTCCTTGTGCTTGCTGGCCCTTGCTCTTTACGCAGGCGATACCACTCGGTAAGCGGGACAATGATTCGATCATACTGATCCAGAAAGATGAGGTCATAGGGGTCACCTGATTGACCACGGACTCGACGAATCCGCGAGAGCATTGTCAACTGCTGTTCCTGAGAGGATGCTGTTTGCATGATATATATCCTTCCACTTGCCACATATCCACCAGATAACGTTACTATTAACAATACAACAGGAGAGGGTTGTTGTAAACAAAGAGGGAAAGAGGTCCTAGAGCATCTTCTATCACTAGCATTAACTTGTTAGAGGTAGAGCACGCTCACGTCCCTCCTGTCGTAATACACCTCAAACTCGCGCTCTCGGAGCCGCGAGAGCAGGCCAGGACAGACGTACCAGCGCCCCTGAAATGAGAGTCTGTTGCCGTCAGAGACGCGATATCCATGATGAGGGGTCTTGCGATTGATAGCCTTCATCAACAGCAGCTTGAGATCATCAGGAGACCCCAGATACTGTGGGACCCCGCTCTGGGCCACCGCCTGTTCCCAGAGTACACAACGCCTCTGCCGTCGAAGCTGGTCCCAGGCTTGCTGGTAATCATCCACCACCGCTTGAATGAAGCAGCGCTCTAGCTCTTCCAGCGTCATGCCTCCTGCCTCCGCTGCCACTTTGGCGTCATGGACTCCGTAGCTCGTGTTGGGCAGGCGTCGCTCAAAGCGCTGCGTCATCCAGCGAAACAACGATTCCACGGTGCCTTTGGACTCAGCCGTCAACTACACCGTCTCCCTCTCTAGCGGAAGGAGTTTTCACGGTCACCCATCCGTTTCATCCCTTGTATGGCCAGCAGTTTGAGATCCTCACCTACCGGCACAATTGGGGGGAATATCGCGTCACCTTTTACCAGACCCCTGAGCATGTCCGAGCGCTGCCAGCGGCCTGGACCAGTCTTGCTCCCCCTGATCCCAGCGTCGTCCTCTCCCCCGGTCGCGCCGCCTTTCGCGTGGCGGATCTGCTGCAGCTTTCCCGCCTCATTGAGCGCATTGAAGAGGGATACAAGGAGGATGCAGAGTGTTAAGCCAATTTTGCCGTGAGTGTAAAGGGAATTACGCCGGATATCTCGCTATTACGCACTGTTTTTATGAGGAGAGAAGAGCACTCACCCTAGTACTTTTGTACCTCATTCCCTTGACAATCGATCTACAAACGGTCATACTCGGGAGGAAACACTTGCCATCTCAGGAGGTCATCATGTCCGAGGAAAAACTCAGGATCTTGCGCCAGTCTCATACCCTTCATCCGCATCCTGATCAGGTGCGTGATGCGCTCTTCACCACGGGGTCTGCCTTCTTTGACCCGCGCGACCTGGTACAGGTCAAATACGAACTCTTACGACGGGTACGGGTGGATGGAGAGTCAGTCTCCCATGCGGCGTCGTTGTTTGCACTCTCTCGTCCCACCTTTTACGCTGCGCAAGCGGCCTGGGAACGCGCCGGACTCGTCGGATTGTTCCCTGAGCCCACTGGACCTCGTCACGCACACAAGTTGACCGAGGCCATTCTGGCGCTGCTTCGACCGCGGGCTGCCACCATGTCGTCTACCGAGCTCGCGGCGTGGTTACGAGAGGCGCATCAGTTGCTCGTTCATCCTCGCAGTATTGAACGCGCACTCGCCCGGGCGGCGAAAAAAGGGGGGTCACAATGACAACCAGCCAAGGCACGCCAGCATATGAAGCCTGTCGGGAGTGGGCCTTGCATCCCTGGCTCCCGCGTCCAGCGGGAGTGGCTCACCTCGTGCGCGGTGGCCTCATCACCTGGGTGTGCCAGACACCACAGCCACCAGCACCACCGTCCCTGGAGACGCGCTCGCCCGACCCTGCTTGTCCTGTTGCTCCACCGCTGCTCACCCTGGTGGCAGCCATGATTGCGGAGGTGTGTCCATGATGGGAGTTCAGCCAGCGGCCCTGCAAAAAATCACTGCACAACATCTCTCGCGGCAAGCCATGTTGTACGTGCGTCAGAGTACGTTGCACCAGGTGCTCGAAAACACGGAAAGCACCGCACGCCAATATGGCTTGCGCGAGCGAGCCATTGCGGCTTCGGTGGGAAGCCTCGCGCATTGTCGTCATTGATCAAGATCTGGGCCAGTCAGGAGCCTCGGTGGTCGATCGGCTCGGTTTTCAACACCTGGTCGCTGAGGTGGGGCTGGGCCACGTGGGCCTGGTGATGGGCCTGGAGGTTTCCCGCTTAGCGCGTAGTTCTCTGGATTGGCATCACCTGCTGGAAATTGGTACCATGACCGGAACGTTGATCCTCGAGTGATCTTGGACTCTACGATCCGGCGACCTTTAACGACCGTCTGAGGCTTTGGTTAAAGGGAAGCATGTCGGAGGCTGAGCTCCACGTCTTGCAGGCACGCTTGAAGGGAGGGATCCTCCACAAAGCCAGTCGTGCAGCGTTGAAAGTGCCATTGCCTGTCGGCTTGGTCTACAAGGAAGACGAGACCGTCATCCTTGATCCCGATGCCCAGATCCAGCAAGCCATTCGTCTGCTGTTTGCCACCTTCAAACGCACCGGGTCAGCCTGGGCCACCGTGAAGTATTTTCGCGACCAAGAGTTGCTCTTCCCGCGCCGTGTCCGCGTCGGTCCTCATGCAGGCGAACTCCATTGGATGCCACTGCAGCACAATGCTGTGCTCAAAGTGCTGCGCAACCCGCGCTATGCGGGAGCCTTCTGTTTCGGACGCACCCATACCAGCAGGCATCCTGATGGCACACTGCACATCGAAACCCTTCCCCAAGAGCAGTGGTTGTTTCTCGTTCAGGATGCGCATGCTGGATACCTCAGTTGGCAGGAGTATGAAACCAATTTGGCCCAATTGCGTGCCAATCGCCAGGCGCATGGCGAAGATCGTCGCCATGGCCCCCCACGGGAAGGACCGGCGTTACTACAGGGGCTGGTGATCTGCGGACGCTGCGGCAACCGCATGACGGTGGGCTACCATGCAATCAAGCAGGGCAAGCACCTCTCCCCTGAATACCGCTGTCAAAAAGAGCACGTCGAAGAGGGTGACGACCAGCGAGGCCCTCGTCTGCTTGGGGCAGGCCTGGATGCCGCGATTGCACAGCTGTTGCTCGCCCGCCTGACTCCGCTCTCCATCGAGACCAGTCTGCAGATCCACGAAGAACTGCAGGCCCAGGTGCAGGAAGCAGAGTGTCTGCGTGCCCAACAGGTGGAGCGTGCTCGCTACGCAGCCGAACTGGCCCAGCGCCGCTTCTTACGGGTCGATCCAGAGAACCGCCTGGTCGCTGATGTGCTGGAAGCCGACTGGAACACGCGTTTGCGCGAGCTGGCAGAGGTCCAGCAGGAAGCTGAGCGCCAACAGGAGGCCGAACAACGCAAGCTGTCCGCCCTGGAACAGCAGGCAATTGCCGAGCTCATCGAAGATTTCCCACGGGTGTGGAACGATCCCCGCACCGATGACCGGGACCGCAAACGTATGGCCCGCTTGCTGCTCTCTGACGTGACCGTGCTGGGGCAAGCGGATGGGCTCACGGCTCATGTCCGCTTCAAAGGGGGAGCCACCCACACGATCACCGTTGCGGCGAGCCGTGGGCGGTGCAGCGCACCGGAGCTGATTGCGCTCATCGATCAGTTGTTGGAGGACTACACCGATGCCCAGGTGGCCGAACAGCTCAATCAGCGTGGCTGGTGCACCTATGAAGGGAAACCCTTTACGGCGGCCCGCGTGCTGTCCTTACGCCGCTATCAGCAGTTGAAAGATCATGCCACCCGGTTAGCTGAGCGGGGTCTGTTGAGTGCCGATGAGGCGGCCTCTGCCTACGGGGTGTGCCGGCAAACCATCATGCTGTGGGGACGGGCAGGTCTGCTTCCCATGTATCGCATCAATGATCGTGGGATGGTGGCCTTCCCGCCCCCTGAGGAGCATGCTCCTCGCAAACATACTCACAAATTGGCAAAAACACGCTCATCATGCGGAAGGAGTGCAGTATGCAACTAAATCGTTCGCTGATGGCGCGTAGGGAGGAGCTTGCTGGGTAACAATCCCAAGACGATCCACCAGCACTTGCCGCGCGCGCTCGGAGGTGAAAATCTTGCCTCGATCATGAAAAATGACGGCTGGTTTGCCGGTGCAGGGCCAGGGATGTTGGCACTCATAGAGCGCTGTGATCCGCTCCTTGGACTCCATGGCCATCTTGACCAGCCGCATGTAGTCTTCTTCGCGAAGCGTGTCAAGCGACAACACTGCTGCCAGCAGGGTCTGTGAATTATTGCTGGGAGGCCCTCCTTTGCAGAAGGAGGGCAAAAGCCTCGCGAGGATGAGAGGCGAAGTGCCGACGTGCAGCGGCAATGTGAGAGGAGCCGCTGCGATGCATGAGGGTGATGGCCAGGTTGCGCAGGGCAGCCATGAGTCTCGTGAGCCGAGCCAGTCTGCAAACGGGAGCGATCTTCGCCAAAGGACACATCGCGAACGGAGTGGAGCCCGTTTTCGATACTCCAGTGCCCCCGCGCTAGATCAAGCAGGCGTCGAGGGCTGGCCTGGATGGGGGAGAGGTCGGTGATGAGATAGACCACCCGCCTTCGTCGTCTTGCCGGTCTTGCGCACCGTCACCGTGCGCGTCAAGCGAGCCACTTGACAGACCAGTGGCCAGGTGGGAGCCAGATAGTCGTTCATGCCACAACTGACCTCGATGGTGCGGGTCTCGACGCGTCCTCGACGCCGATCGACGGTGCAGTCGCGCTCAAAGGGCGCCATGACCGTCCCAGCATCGCTGAAAGAGGTGGTCAGATCAGCGTAGAGGGCGGGTTGATTGGCTTTGACGGTCAGCACACTGGAGCCGGAGCAAACACGAACCACCTCCATGAAGGCGGCGTGGGTCGGCCTCGCATCAGCCGTGTAGACGCGAGGATGCCACGGCAAGCTGGGCAAGAGCGTTTTGGCGATGGGGATCTCGTTGGTTTTGGCGGGAACGCGCACCTGCAGCAGCGTTTCCTGACTCTGGTGGGTACAGAATGACAGCAGATGGGGACCCTTCTGCGAGCCTTTGGCGGCCCCACGCACGGTCTTGCCGTCCAGAGCCACCGCTTCCTCGTCGTCACGAGGACGGCTGGCATTGACCCAGGTAGCGAGCACCAGCTCGATATGGCCTACACTCAAGCGGGGAAGGAGGCGACGATAGAGCGAGCCGGTTGGCGTGTAAAAGTCGCGTGGCCCAAACACCCGTTGCAGAAGCAGGCAGTGGTCGCCACACCATTGCCCGACGGCTTCCAGTGAGGTGCAGTTACAGAGCAATGCGGTCACGAGGCAGGTGAGCAGGTAGGGCAGATCAGAGCGCTGTCCATGTTTGGAGCGCGGGTCGGGCACGGCGGCAAAGGCCTCATACAAGCTCATCAAAGCCGTATTGGCCTGCAGGCTCTGCTGCTGGTCAGGGGACAGAGACGGCAACGTGATAGGCAGTGCGGTAGAATACATGGGAAAGGCTCCTTTGTCTGGTGTGATGTACCTTGGAAGTTCTATCTTACCAGATTGGGGAACCTTTGGCTCTCAGCAATAATTCACAGACCCTGTTCATGATAGCTTGTCCACTTTACCCATTGGTATCAAATGAGTATAATACGTTGTATTTAGGGGCAATAGAGGTAAGGATAGCACACATGGATAAGCAGCAGGGTGCCGCAACCCCTATGACTATCTTCTACTCATATGCACACGCAGATGAGTCACTTCGCAAGGATTTAGAGAAACATTTGAGTAGTTTGCGACGAGAGGGCCTCATCGCTGAATGGCATGATTGCGATATCAATGCAGGTATGGAGTGGGAACGTGAGATTAATGCACACCTAAACGCAGCTCAGATCATTCTGTTGTTGGTAAGCCCAGACTTCATAGACTCTGAGTATTGCTATGGTATCGAAATGAAGCGAGCGATGGAGCGACATGAACGTGGAGAGGCCTTTGTCATTCCCGTCATCCTCCGCCATGTTTATTGGCAAGGAGCACCGTTTGGTAAACTCCAAGCTCTGCCAACAGGTGCAAAACCAGTTGTGGATCGCAGTTGGCATGATCTAGACGAAGCTTTCTTTGATGTGGTCAAAGGTATCCGCAAAGTGGTCAGGGAATATTATGCTCTGCGTATCCGTTCTTCATTGGCAGACCAACGAGATAGGACTAGTCAGCCATCACTCGCATCAGAGAACACTCTATCCGATAGTGGAAATGGACCTACTATGGAAGCAACACATGCATTGGAAGGGGTTAAGGAGCAGGAAGAAACAGGAAGTGAACGCAACAAGCATGTAGAAGTCAACAGTAGTAAATCCATATTTCACGGAGTTTCCTCGATACCAAAACAAACCTTAGGAGAATTGGGAAGTCAAATCCCAGGTCAACGAAGAGATAGCAAAGGGCGTACAGTAGATCTTAGGCGTTGGTCAATCATTGGTGTTATTGCACTCATTACGATTAGCCTCCTTGCTAGTTTTAACGGCATAGTTGGTAATAGATCCGATAATCTCTTCATTTTTATCATAGATGAGCTATGGAAGTCTATCACGACAGGTTTGTGGTCGTGGGCTATTGTATTTATTACACTACTGGCTTGCCTTGCCATGGTCTTTTATTCATGGCGACATATTAGAGTTTTAAACCGTGCGCTTGGCAAGATGAAGAATATACTTGAATTGGATGATGCATTGTTGAGATTCTTGCCGAGTTGGACACATGATGAGCATCAGATAAAACTGTTCTTGGCAGAGGCACTACGGGATGCTCTCGAACTGTTTCAAGGGGAGGTATGCAGAGCCTCACTATTACTGCCTGATCCACAAGAGTACCTGAGAGTTTGGACACATTACGGAATGTCTCAGGAAGATGTAAATAGGATAGGATTTTACATAGGCAGTGATGCGAGTAAACAGCGAGAAGCAGGAGTAGCGGGGGAAGCTTTTTTAAGAAGACAACTTCTTGTTGGACACATAAAGGCGACGGAAGGCACCTGGGTGTGTGATATTGGTAGCTACACAAGATTCCCTGGGAGTCAGTTTCCACCGCCATATCGTTCGTTCATAATCGTACCTATTATTGCGATGGCGCCTAAACCTACTGAAAGAAATGTTATAACTTGTCTTGGAATAATATGCCTCGATAGCATGAAGCAGACGGTTTTCGATGACTCCGAGTGCCAAACAGCACTAACATTATTCGCTAGACGCTTTGCCATAGCTTTATTGATATACCGTCTAAGAGACAGCAATCATACTTCTAGTGGTGATATATGAATCTACCAAATCCCTAAACGTTGGTTTTTGTCTGACTGCTATGGAATCCCCTATTGGCGCAGCTAGCGCGGCTAGTGCAGCAGCGTGGCAAGCATTCGAGACATGAAAGCAAGTAGCTGAGTCGAGGAAGCAAGGTAAAGTGGCAGAAACGCAATTTCTACAAGCACGTTACGACGACGCACGCGCCATCATTGTTTTGTCCTCCAGCGACATTGCAAATGTCCCAAGCGTGCAGTTAGATCCAGGGGTAGGAGAATACTCTCTCTCAGTACAAAATATCGGAAGAGGCCCAGCTTTTCATATAAGAGCGGTACTTTCTGACCCTGAGAAAGTAAGAGTTGGCACAACCACAGCAGACAGAATCGGCCTCCCAGTGCTCACATTCATAGAAGGATCGAGAAAGCACTGGTATCATCGGGAGACTGATTGTGTATCAAACCAGACGAGAAAGGCGAAACGAAACTCACGTTGAAACAGGTAGCGTATACATACATCCTGGGAGAAGGAGCGCATTGGGAACCACTCTTTCTATGCTCCTGAGCAACCGCTCGACAGCAACCAATATTTTTACATTTGCAGAGCAATTATCACCTATCGCGATATCTTCCAACAGAAATATGCATGCGTCTATGACCTCGAATACAGAGGGATTTGGCACTTCGTCAGCATAGATCACATCCAGGAAGACTTGAGTGATCTGGAGAGACGAAAGGAACAACAGCATTGACAAAAATCGCTGGTAAGCCGCTTTAAGATGGCTTGTGGACTGCTTTTAGAGAGGAAAACGAGCGTTTTTCTAAGGAGAGTACCTATGAGGGAAGCAGAAGAGATTGCGCTTTTGCTCAAATCCGCGATCCCGATTGACAATGTTGATCAAATCCTGTCGCCGGGCCTCAGTTTTGCCATCATCTGGATTGATATTTCCGAGCGGCCTGATCTGCAGGTGCTGGCCGAAAAGGACACGCTGACCGATGGTTTCTCAATCTGCACTTGGTTCTACGCCAATCCGGGCAAACGGAATATTCGCATGGGGCTGCGCGTCGAAATACGCCAGCCAGTTCACTTTATGCTGCCTTTGGTGTGTAAATTGGTGTGTAAATTTCATCTAGAACTCCCAGAGAGAAAGTGAACTCTACCATATCTCCCTCGGTTTCATACCGGGTGGTGCGCCGGAGAGCGCATGATGTCTTTGGAATTAAACCGAATTATAAAACATAAGGCTCATGGTTCGCTCATTTTACTGGACAGATAGCAAGATTGAAGTTAGACTACCGTCATGAACGAATATGAACCTCTGACGATTGAACGAATAGACGACGTACCCCTCCTGTTGGCGCAACTGGAGCGGATGCAGGTAGCCTCGTTGCTGGATCGGCACGTGCCCACGCATGGGAACTGGCAAGGGCTGAGCCTGGGAACAGTTAGCGTGGTGTGGTTGAGCCACATACTCTCGGAAGGCGACCATTGGCTCAATCACGTGGAACCCTGGGCGGTACAGCATCTGAGTTGCTTGCAAGCCTGTCTGGGGCAAGAAGTGCGCAGCCTGGATTTCAGTGACGACCGGCTGGCGGCCGTCCTGGATTACCTGAGTGACGATGAGCAGTGGCAAGCTGTGGAGCGAGACCTGACTCAGCATCTGATCCGGGTGTACGATCTGCACCCCAGTCGGGTGCGGGTGGATAGCACCACGGTCAGTGGCTATGTCCACCCCAGTCCCGACGGCTTGTTTCAGTTTGGGCATAGCAAGGATCACCGACCCGACCTGCCCCAGGTGAAGATCAAGCTGTCGGCGCTTGATCCATTGGGGTTGCCGCTGGGAGTCACGATGGTCGGTGGGCAACGGGCCGATGATGGCTTGTATGTGCCAGCTATTCAGCAGGCGCAACAAACGTTGGGGCAGACAGGGTTGCTGTATATCGGCGATTGTAAGATGGCGGCGCTCGCCACGCGAGCCTACATCCAGCAGAGTGGCGATTATTACCTGTGTCCGCTTTCTGGCGTGCAAGTGAGCGCGGCCTTGATGCAGCAGTTGGTCGCTCCCGTGCAGGCCAACACCCAGGCGGTGACGACGATCGAACGGCAGCGCGAAGATGGCTCCGCCGAAGCGATTGCGGTGGGCTATGAGTACACCCAGCAGGTCACGCACATGCAGGAGGAGCGCCTGGTGCAATGGGACGAACGGGTGTTGGTCATCCGCTCGCTCACCTTGGCGCAGAGGCACCAGGCCGCTTTGCAGGAACGACTGACCAAAGCGCAAGCGGAACTGGCGCAGGTGAACCAGGGCGAGCATAAACGCGGCAAGAAAGTCTTGCGGCAGGAGTCCGAGGTACGCGAGGTGGCGGAGGCGATCCTGCATCGCTACCACGTGGAGGGCTTGCTGGACGTGCAATACCAGGAACGGGTGGTGAGCGAACGACCGCTGCGCCGCTATGGGGAACGAGCGGCAGGCATCCGCGTCGAGCGTGAGGTCAGCCTGAGTGTGCAGATCAATGCCGATGCCATAGCCCAGGCTGAGTCCTGTTTGGGCTGGCATGTCTACGTCACCAATCAGCCCGTCGAACCGCTGTCCCTGGAGCAGGCCGTGTTGGCCTACCGCGAGGAGTATCTGATCGAACGCGGCTTCGGACGCTTGAAAGGACGCCCCTTGTCGGTGCGTCCGCTGCAGTTGACCTCTGAGCAGCGGGTGACAGGCTTGCTGCGCTTGCTTTCCCTGGGGCTGCGCGTGCTCTGTTTGCTGGAATACCAGGTGCGCGGCCAGCTGGCTGAACAGCAGCAAGCGCTCGCCGGACTCTACGCGGGCAATCCCAGGCGTGCGACGCGACGGCCTACCAGTGAGGCGTTGTTGAAGGCCTTTAAGGGGCTGCATCTGATCGCTCTCACTCAGCAGGCACATACGGTCTACCATGTGACCCCCCTTTCAGCCTTACAGGAACGCATCATGGCTTTGCTCGGCTTCCCATCAACTTGGTATTCCACACTCGCTCTCCATTCTGCTGAACTGACTTTCAAAATGAGCGAACCATGAGATAAGGGTTGACGAACCTTAGTTTATCCCTCATAATTGGCTACATCTTTGAGAAGTACATCAACCAGAAGCAGATGGGAGCCTACTACACCAAAGAGGACATCACCGAGTACATCAGCAAGAATACCATTCTCCCCTTCCTCCTCGATGCCACCGAGCAGAAGTGTCAGATCGCCTTTCGCCCCGATGGGCCAGTCTGGTCGCTGCTCCGCGAAAACCCTGATGCCTATATTTATGATGCTGTCAAAAAAGGCTGTGACCTGCCCTTGCCATCCGCAATCGAGGCAGGCATACATGACGTGACGCAGCGCAGCGAGTGGAACAAGCCTGCACCGGAAACATACGCCCTGCCAACGGAGACCTGGCGCGAGGTCGTAGCACGACGCACCCGCTACCAGGACCTGCGAGCGAAACTGGGAGCAGGTGAGATCACCTCTGCCAATGACCTCATCACGCACAACCTGGATAGTCGCCGCTTCATCGAAGATGTGATCACTTACTGCACTGGCACCGACTTGCTGCGGGCGCTATACGACAGTATCGAGCAGGTGACGGTGCTTGACCCAACCTGTGGATCTGGCGCGTTCTTGTTCTCGGCACTGGGCATCCTCGAAGGACTCTACGAGGCCTGCCTGGAACGCATGGGGGACCTGGTCGAGGAGCGCGAGGCGCTGGACGCAGCCATGCCCCCAGAGAAACGGCATAGCTCCCCTGATATCGCCCACTTCCGGGCGATTCTGGAGCGGGTCAAGCAGCATCCCAGCCGCAGCTATTTTATTTTCAAGTCCATCATAATCCGTAATGTGTACGGCGTCGATATCATGGAAGAAGCCACGGAAATCTGCAAGCTGCGCCTCTTCCTCAAACTTGTCTCCCAGGTTGAGCGCTTCAACGACATCGAGCCTCTGCCCGACATTGATTTCAATATCCGCGCTGGCAACACCCTGGTCGGTTTCGCCTCCTTTGGCGAGACGAAACAGGCCATCGAAGGCAAAGTTGTGGGCAAGGCTGTGCAAAACCAGATGGTCTTTGACGATCGGCTGGAGCGCATTGAGCAGAAGGCGCAGGACATCGAGCGCACCTTCGAGCAGTTCCGCGAACTGCAGACGAAACAGAATCAAGATCCTGCTGCTCTGACAGCGAGCAAGCAGCAGCTCCAGCAGACGTTGGGCATACTACGAGCGGAACTGAATGGCTACCTGGCCTCCGAGTACGGCATTGACCGCAATAGCATCCCCAAAACAGAAGAGTATAATGCCAGGTTTACGCTGTGGCAGCAGAGCCACCAGCCCTTCCACTGGTGGGTGGAGTTCTATGGAATTATGAAACGAGGCGGGTTCGATGTGATTATCGGAAATCCCCCCTGGAAAGAATATTCCTCAGTAAGAAGAACCTATGCGATCCGTAATTATGTGACAGAAGGATGCGGAAACCTGTATGGCCTGTGTACTGAGCGTGCGTTAAGCCTTCGCTCTTCCCCCGGTTGGATGAGTTACATTGTGCAGTTACCCTTAGCTAGTTCATCAAGAATGGTTTCTGTACGGAATCTCCTGAAACAGAAAAGTAGTTCACTACATGTCATCACCTTTGACGATCGTCCAGGGAAGCTGTTTGAAGGATTACAAAATTGTAGGAGCGTCATATGTGTTTCGCAGAGCTCTCGCTCAGGAAATGTATTAACGATAGCCACCACTCGTTATCAGCGGTGGTTGACCGAAATTCGAGAGACTATTTTCCCTCTTGTGGAATATGCCCAGATCTACCACGAGCCTCTCTTTTCTGATCAATTTCCCAAGTATGCAAATGCCGTCGAAGAACTCCTGTTTTTTAAGATCAAACAATGGGATGAGCAATTCATAGGAGGCTTACTGAGTCGACGAGAGACAAATCAATATATATTTTATCAAGAGGCTACACGGTATTGGGTAAAAGCAACCATTGGACTGCCCTACTATGCAAAAAATGGAGTAGTAGGAGTGCCAGCGCATGGCCGTTTTCTCTATTTTGAAGATGCTCAAATGGCTCAAGTAGTGTGCGCGATCCTTAATAGTAGCCTGTTCTATGCTTATTTCGTCGCCTTCGGTGATTGTTTCCATCTCAGTGATACGCTTGTGTCACGTTTTCCTCTGACGTCTGACATGCTGAAAGATGCTGCGCTTGCCCAACTCAATCAACAATTGATGGCGCATATGACGGCACATGCTGAGAGAAAGACCATACGCACTTCTGACGGGCATGAGATCATGTATGATAATTTTTATGGAGCAAAATCCAAACCCATCATTGATGGAATAGATCGCGTGCTGGCGAAACACTACGACTTTACCGACGAAGAACTGGATTTCATCATCAACTACGACATCAAGTACCGCATGGGGCGAGACAGCGCAGGCGAGGAAGAGGAGTGACTGTCCATGCCACGCATCTTTGACAACATCGAGAGCCGCCTGCTGGAAGCGCTGCAAGAAACCTTGAAGGTCTCGGAGCGCGCCGATTTCTGCGTAGGATATTTCAACCTGCGCGGCTGGCAGCACCTCGACCGTCTGATGGAGCACTGGCAAGGCGGCGCAACGGGCTGCTGTCGCCTCTTAATTGGCATGACCGAGCCACCAGAGGACGAACTGCGCAAACTGTTCAGCCTGCGCGGAGGGCAGGAGATCGACCAGGCCACGGTGGTGCGCCTCAAGCAGCGCAAGGCGCAGGAGTTTCGCGAGCAGCTCGTGATGGGCGCGCCAACTAACGCTGATCAGGAAGGGCTGCGCCGCTTGAGTGAGCAGTTGAAAGCAAAGCGGGTCGTCGTCAAACTCTTCCTACGTCACAAACTGCACGCCAAACTCTACCTGCTCTACCAGCAGAGTCACATCACCCCCATTGTCGGCTATCTCGGCAGCAGTAACCTGACCCTGGCAGGCTTGCAGCACCAGGGGGAGCTCAACGTCGATGTGCTGGACAGCGATGCCCGCAAGAAACTGGAGCGCTGGTTCAATGAGCGCTGGGATGACCGCTGGTGCCTGGATATCTCCGACGAACTGGCCGAGATCATCGATGAGAGCTGGGCGCGTGACGAGGTGCCACCGCCCTATTATATCTACCTCAAGATGGCCTATCACCTCTCACAGGAAGCGCGCGCCGGTTTACAGGACTTCAGCATTCCCCGCATCTTCAAGGATCAGTTGTTTGAGTACCAGGTCGCCGCCGTCAAAATTGCCGCCCATCATCTCAATAAACGCGGCGGTGTGCTGATTGGCGACGTGGTTGGTCTGGGCAAGACACTCATGGCGACCGCTCTCTCGCGCATCATGCAGGACGACTTCGGTCTGGAAACGCTGGTGATCTGCCCCAAGAACCTGACCCGTATGTGGCAGCAGTATATGGACGAGTATGGGCTGGTCTCCAAAGTCATCTCCGCCACTAACGTCCAGCACGAATTGCCCGATTTACGCCGTTTTCGCTTAGTGGTCTTAGATGAAAGCCATAACCAACGCAACCGCGAGGGCAAGCGCTACAAGGCCATCAAAGACTATATCGAGAAGAATGAGAGCAAGTGCATCCTGCTCTCAGCCACGCCTTACAACAAATCCTATCGCGATCTCTCGGCCCAGCTGCGCCTCTTCCTTTCGGACGAAGCGAGCCGCGATATTGGCGTTCGTCCGGAAAAACTGCTCAGTGCCATAGGCGAGACGCACTTTAACAGCGCGTTTCAATGCCCTGTGCGCTCGCTGGCAGCATTCGAGCAGAGCGAGTACGCCGACGACTGGCGTGACCTCATGCGGCTCTTTCTCGTGCGCCGCACGCGCAGCTTCATCCAGGATAACTACGCCCAGACCGATCAGGCCACCAGGCGCACATATCTGGTCTTTAGCGACGGGCGGCGCTCCTACTTCCCCGCGCGTGTGCCGCGCACCGTCAAGTTCCTGGTGAACGAGACACAGGAAGCCGATCCTTACGCCACACTGTATTCCGATGCGGTAGTGGAAATCGTCAATGGGTTGAACTTGCCGCGCTATGGCCTGGCCAACTACATCGCGAAATCGCCCAAAGAGTGGCCAACCCCGGCGGAAGCAAAGCAACTGGAGAATCTCTCGCACGCTGGGAAGCGCCTGATGGGCTTCTGTCGCACCAACCTCTTCAAACGCCTGGAGAGCGGTGGCCCGGCCTTCATCGAGTCCGTTGAGCGGCATATCCTGCGCAACTTTGTGTACCTGCACGCCATTGAAGCCGGGCTGGACCTGCCGCTGGGCACGCAGGACGCAGCACTCCTCGACGCACGCGCCAATGACGAGGACGAAGAAGCGCTCTTGCCGGAGACGGCAGAGGAGAACGAGGGCGCGATCTCCACCCTCGACGAGATCGAGATGGCCGCACCGCTGGACAGCGAGACCGCATTTCGCAGGCGCGCCGCCGAGGTCTACGCGCAGTATACCGGGCCGCTGCGCCGCCGCTTCAAGTGGCTACGCCCGACTCTCTTCAACGCTCAGTTGAAAAAGGACGTACTTGCTGATGCGCGCAACCTGCTCGCCGTGCTGGACACATGCGGCACCTGGGATGCCAGCCGTGATACCAAACTCGCAGCCCTCGTTGACCTGGTCACGCGGCAGCATCCAAACGAAAAAGTGCTAATCTTCACCCAGTTCGCCGATACCGTGCGCTACCTCACGGCGCAGCTCAAAGCACGCGGGATCACCTCCATGGAGGGCGTCACGGGCGACTCGGACGATCCAACTGAACTGGCCTGGCGCTTCAGCCCTGTCAGCAATGAGAGGCGCAACCGGGTCAGCCCGGCCAACGAACTGCGCGTGCTGGTGGCCACCGATGTCCTCTCCGAGGGACAGAACCTGCAAGATGCCGCCATTGTGGTCAACTACGATCTCCCCTGGGCCATCATCCGCCTGATCCAGCGCGCGGGCCGTGTGGACCGCATCGGGCAGATGTCGGATACCATCTATTGCTACTCGTTCTTGCCCGCCGATGGCGTGGAGCGGCTCATTCGTCTGCGTGAGCGCGTACGAGCGCGCCTGCAACAGAACGCCGAGGTGGTTGGCACCGATGAAGCCTTCTTCGAGGATGAGTTGACGGAAACGGCCAACGTGACGTTTAAAGACCTGTACAACGAAAAAGCCGGTGTGCTGGATGGCGAGGCCGATAGCGAGGTGGACCTGGCCTCGCAGGCTTACCAAATCTGGAAGAACGCCATCGACGCCAACCCGAAACTCAAGGGCATCATCGAGAAGCTGCCCGATGTCATCTTCTCGACGCGCGCTCATCGCGGCAGCGTTGCCGCGCCCGAAGGCGTGCTGGTCTATATGCGCACATCCGAAGGCAACGACGCGCTGGCCTGGGTCAACCGCTTGGGCGAGAGCGTCACGCAATCGCAACTGGCGATCCTGCGTGCGGCAGCCTGCTCCTCTGACACCAGGGCAACCTTGCGCCCGCCGGAGCAGCACGACCTGGTCAGGCGGGCCGTTGAACACATCGTGGAAGAAGAAACCCGCAGTCTCGGTGGCCAGTTGGGAGCAGCTTCAGGCGCGCGGCGCAAAACCTATGCGCGGCTCAAGGAGTATATCGACAAAACACAGGCCACACTCTTTCCCGCGCCGCCGGAGTTGCACAGCGCACTCGAAGACATCTACAAATACCCGCTCCAGGAGACGGCCAGGGACACGCTCAACCGCCAGTTACGCAGTGGCATCAACGACGAGCAACTGGCAATACTGGTCATGGACCTGCGTGCCGACAATCGCCTCTGCCAGATCCACGAACACCTGGAGGTACAGGAGCCACAGATTATCTGTTCGCTGGGCCTGTTTGAAGCGACCGAGATCGGGTAAGACTGCTGTTTCTCATGGGTATCCCTGGCACTAGGATGATATGGGGACTCAACTGGACTGAACCCCTGCAAGGGGTTCAGTCCAGTTTTCTTTCTTTCAGAGAGGATAAAAGATGTGATGGCAGGTCCCCGCCTGCAAGAGCGGAAGCTCCCTCTCGTTCTAGCGTTGGAGATGACTGGCGGTGGCGCTTGGGCGAATGTCGAAGCATTGCCTCACAAAGGCTTGATGCGCACGGGCCAGTGCCGTTTTCTGCGTTTGTGGGCTTAGGCAAGAAACTCTCTGGCGAAGAAGCGCAACGATTCCAGTTGGAGCACGTCAGGGAAGCCGATGATCAGTTCCTGAACTCCTGCTGCCTCAAACGCTGCCAGGCGCTTGCGGATGGTATCCGGGTTGCCGACCAGCACGCTCTCTGCCATATTGCCAAAGCGGCTCAGCAGTGCAGCGGGGAACTTGGCCCGCGCCTGCTCGTCGGTCTCGCCGATCGAGCAGAAGGTCCCTGCCGTGCGGTGGATGCTCTCGTAATCGCGCCCAACGGCCTCGCAGTGTGCTTTGAGCACGGCGAACTTGTGCTTGATCGTCTCCAGATCGCCAAACACGTTACAGGCATCACCGTACTGTGCGACCAGTTTGAGGGTCACTTTTTCGCCGCCACCGCCGATCAGTAAGGGGATATGCGGTTGCTGAGCCCCCTTGGGCTGGTTGATCGCGCCGCGTATCTGGTAGTATTTCCCCTCGAAGACCGCCTCTTCCTGGGTCCACATGGCCAGGATCACCTGGACGGCCTCGCCCAGATGCCGCAGGCGGTCAGCAGTGTTGGGAAAGTCGTAGCCATAGGCGCGGTACTCCTGCTCGTGCCACCCGGCCCCGATGCCACAGATGAGTCGCCCATGCGAGAGCACATCGACCGTGCTCGCCATTTTTGCGAGCAGGGCGGGATGGCGATAGCCGTTGCCGGTGACCGCTTGACCAATGCGGATGCGCCTGGTGTCACGCGCAACGGCTGCTGTGGTGATCCAGCACTCGAACGGCGCCTCGCGCGGGCCTCGCGGACTAGGATGAAAGTGATCACCGAGCCAAGCAGACGCAAAACCTAGCTCGTCGGCGGCCTGCGCAACACGCGTCATCATCTCATAGACTTCGACCGGGTCTTGCGCGCTCGCCAGGTCTATTGTTTGTGGCAGGGATACACCAAATTTCAAAGACATCGCAGATACCTCCTATGGTTTCCTGGTTTCTAGCTCGCCGCGACTTACAGATGTTTCGCTCTGGATACCTGTGTCAGCAGGATCAGATGCAGCTTCTTGCTGTGCTTCGAATTCCTTCAGGTGAGCAATCTTGTGTTGCACCGTGGTCACGTGCTGCTCCAGTTGCTGCATGTGCTGTTGCAGGGTGTGCTGGTATTGTTCATAGAGAAGACGGCGTTGGGTGAGCGTCGCGGCGAAACCCTGGCGACGCAGCTGGGCAATGCGCACCATCTGCGCGCGAGGCATGCCCGTGTTGCGTAAGCCGATGAGCAAGTCGATCCAGTCGAGATCGTGCTGCGTATAGCGGCGATGGCCGCTCTGAGCCCTGCCGACCGGCTCAATCAGCCCAATGCGCTCATAGTAGCGCAAGGTATCGATGGAGAGGCCCGTCCGTTTCGCCACCTCCTGGATAGTCAGTTGTGTTTCCATACCACAAGTATAGAACCTGGAGTCCACTCCAGGTCAAGGGATTCTGCCTCTTCCTTTTGCAAGGAAAATCCTTGACCAGACGAAAAAGCACAACGTTGCCACAACAAGCATCGAGTGATGGTCATATGGCGCCAGGCGGTATGAGGACCCATCTGATATGGCCTGTGGTAGTTGGACAGGCGATGGCGGAATCTGACCAGAGAGAGCCTGTATATCAGGGGTTCACGGCAAAACCCAACGGCGCACCTGGACAGCGACGACCCCTTGCGTTACACTGCTGAGGGACAGAGAGAGACCTGACTCGCTTCTCGATCATCCGCAAGACAACGATGATTGCATGAGAGCAGCATCAGGCGGCGAAGGCGAAGCTCCCGCATCGCGAAGCTGATCCACTGGAAAGATGGAGAGAGAGAACTTGTTCCCAGAGCAGGAGGAGATGCCACATGGACGAGAATACCGGGAACGTGCAAAAGAGCTATGACCAGGTCGCTGACGAGTACGTGTCACGAATCTATCACGAGCTGGAGCACAAGCCCCTGGACCGGGGGTTGCTCGACCGCTTTGCCCAGGAGGTGGGCGGGTTGGGTCCTGTGTATGACCTGGGCTGTGGGCCTGGACACGTTACCCGCTATCTGCACGAACAAGGCGTGCCAGCGCTGGGAATCGATGTGTCGCCCCGGATGGTCGTGCTGGCGCGCAAGCTCAATCCCGGCATTGCGTTTCAGCAGGGGAATATGGCCTCACTCGACGTTGAGGATGGAAGCTGTGTCGGCATTGTCGCCTTCTACTCCATTATCCATTTCCCTCGCCCACAGGTGGTCCCTGTCCTGCAAGAGTTTCGCCGCGTGCTCCAACCCAACGGCCTGCTCCTGCTGGCATTCCACCAGGGTCAGGAGGTAAGGCATGTGGAAGAATGGTGGGGAAAGCAGGTCTTGCTGGATGCTGTCTTCTTTGAACGTGATGAGATGGAGGGCTACTTGAAGGAGGCAGGCTTTGACATCGAAGAGAGTATTGAGAGGGCACCCTATGCGGAGGTCGAGACGCAGACTCAGCGCGTCTACATCTTTGGGCGCAGACCGCGCGAAAGGACGTTCTTCGCACAAGAGGCATCCACCGTGTTCCTGTCATGAACTGCAATGCAGAACAATACACAACGGCGTATCTCTTCGACAAAAAGTACCGGTTGGGAAAAGACGCATCGACAACACAGCACATTTGGCGTACACTCTGGGCGAAGCATTCAGGCCTTTCCAGAGGAAAGGGATGCGGGTTGTTTTCAGGCAAGAGCAGAGCTGAGAGAGAAAGGATCAGTGCGTGATGGCAAGGCAGCAGCGTGGAGCATGGAACACCATCCGCCTGGCAGAAGCCGCAGGCATCAGCCAGATCACGATGGGCTATAGCTCTGCGATGGTTGATCCGATGCGCGTGGGAGCCGCCTTGCCCAACCTCGAACACGCTGGCTTTTTCTCGGACCGAGCGCGGCTGCCGAAGCCGTTGGACCTGGGGTCGCTCACTCCCGGATGGCGCGAGTTTGGCATGATCGGCCATCAAAGAGACCGCGAGCTCGACCTGGAACGATACCGGGTGGGAGTCACTGCCTGGGTGCTTGTGTTCGAGTGGCATCCCCGTCGCTCTGCATGGGACGCGCTCCTGGAGGCACAGGAGACCATCCGCCCACAGCGCTTATCGCTGACTCCGGACTTGCTTCTGCCCTGCATGTTCCTGACCCGCATGGCGCACTTCCCGCTCACGGTTGAGGAGCGCGGGCCTGCTGCCCAGTGGATCACCTGTGCAGCCCTGGCACACACGCGCCTCACCCCTCTGCTGGTCGGGCTGTTCACCCACTGGCTCGGTGGGCAGAGCCAGGCGGCCAGGCGCTATCGTGCAGCAACCGGGGCAGGCCGTCCCATCCACCAGGCCGACGAAAAGCGCGCCCTGACGCAGTGGACACAGCTCGTTGGGACAGAGCTGCTGGAGCAGCTAAGTACAACAGAACGGCCCGAACCTGTCATCATGCGGGCGCTTGAGGCCGCCAGTATCCAGCTCTGGACAGATCAGGCCAGCACGGTTCCCGAACAGGTGAAGCGCCTGGTGAGGGGACTGCTGCCCATCGCGCGCTGGCAACCCCATCCACCTGGCCCAGAGCACCTTGACCTCGATGCCCTATCCTCGCTGGAAGCCCTCTTCCACCAGTGGACATCGTGGAGATCGTCAGAGCAAGAGTGAGAGAACCGAGAGGCAAAACGTGGAAAGTTAGGAGAGAAGCATGACCACAGACAACCTATCTTCGCAAGACCGGGAAGATCACACGCAGCACCAGTGCAATGACCCGTCCCATAGCCACCTTGATGTGTACGAGCAGCTCGTGCATCGCCTCATTCACCAGGGTATTGACGCGACCGAAGGAGGCCAGCTTGACCAGGCTCAGGCAGCCTTTGATCAGGCGCTGACCCTGGCCCAGACCCACGCCCTCCCTCTGTGGGAAGCACAAGCTCTCTTTGGCCTGGGCGGCGTACTCGACCGCCTGGGGAAACCGACCGATGCTGTCCCCTTGTTTGAGCAATCCCTCGCGCTCTTTGCTCAAGGTGACTCTGCGCGCATGGAAGTCACCTTGAGCATCTTTTTAGCCAATATGCTCACCAAAACCGGCGAGCCGTCGCGCTCACTGCCCATCCTACTCCACGCCAGGAACCAGGCGGAGCGGGGACGCGCACAAGGCCAGCTCTCTCCGCACGAATACGAATACGAGCTGTACGGGCTGTACCGCGAGTTAGGCAGGGCGCACCAGGCCCTCAGGCAGCTCCCCCAGGCACAAACCATGTACCAGCAGGCTCTCCACCTGGACGCGAGGCTCTCTGCCCCACGCGAACGGTCGGCGCTCTACCAGGACATCCTCTTGCTGCATATCCAGAGAGGAGACCTTGATGAGGCTCGCACCTTTGGAGAGCACACCCTCAAGC
>WNFB01000539.1_pt1 | contig 31066 bp, 24 predicted proteins | sample 5400501 | NCBI WGS metagenome assembly WNFB01 (sample SAMN13153341, study PRJNA577476) | soil metagenome | isolation source: 200 cm saprolite under Douglas fir tree site 2 hole 1 | place: USA:California | collected 2015-04-18
CGAACAACATCGCGGCTGGCGCCGGACCCTATGCGATCGCCGTGAACCCCCTGAGCGGGACCGTCTACGTCGCGAACTTCGTCTCCAACGACCTCTGGGTTATCTCCGCCAAGACCGCGAGCGTCACGGCCAAGATAAAGATTGGAGTCAATCCCGACGCCGTAGCCGTGAACCCAAAGACGGACACGGTCTACATCGCCAGCTTGGTAGACGACACCGTTTCAGTGATATCGGGGGCGACCAACACTGTGACCGCCACGATCGCAGTAGGGAGCCAGCCGGACAGCGTCGCCGTCAACGCCCTGACGAACACGATCTACGTCTCCAACTCGAACTCGGGCACGCTTTCCGTGATCTCCGGGTCGACGAACAAGGTGACCGACACGATCAAGGTCGGGGTCAAACCGGACGGCGTCGCGGTCAACTCCTCTACGAACGCCATCTTCGTCACCGACGCGGCGGCGTACGACGCTTGGGTGATATCGGGCTCGACCAACTCAATCGTCTCGACGATAAGGGTCGGGAGCAATCAGACCGGGCTGGCGGTGGACCCTGAGTCGAACACCGTATACGTCACCGACTCCGCCAACCAGGTCGCCATCATCTCTGGGGCGACCTACGCCGTGGAAAAGGCGGTTAACGTAGGATTTCAGCCGTACGCAATCGCACTCGACCAGTCCACCCATTCCGCTTTCGTGACCAACTACGGCGAGAACGACGTCTCTGTGCTCGCCGGCCCGGCCTCCTCGACAGCCGTGTCCTGCTCTTCGCCATCCCCGGCGGTCGGGTCAGCCCTGACGTGCACTGCGACCGTCTCTGGGAGCTCTCCCACTGGGATGGTCACGTGGTCGGCCTCCGCAGGGGGCTCCTTCTCTCCCGCTTCGTGCGCGCTTGCTTCAGGAGCCTGCGAGGTGACCTACGCCCCATCCACGCCTGGAAACCAGAACGTCACTGGTTACTATTTGAGCGACGCGAACAACGCGATAAGCTTCGCCGCGTTTCCCCTGGCTGTGACCGGGAGTCCCGAGAATGCGTTCCCAATCCTTCTGGCTGCCTCCGTCGCCGTTGGCGCGGTAGGGGTCGCGGTGCTCTATTTGGGCCTTAAGCCCCAAAAAGCCCGCCTGAGGCGTTTCCAGACTCGATGGGCGCCTAGGAAGTCTGTCCGGAAGCGACCGTAGCGCGCGGATGGTGCGGGGGGTGGGATTCGAACCCACGAACCCCTAAGGGACGAGGTCCTAAGCCTCGCGCCGTTGACCAGGCTGGGCGACCCCCGCGGCAGACTGAGGCCTCAGACTGAAACTATAACGGTTTATCCAAGCGGCCAGTCATTGGGAAGACGCCGATGACGCGCTTCTGCCCCTAACCCTGGCATACAACTTTTCCCAATCGAGTTTGTAGATCCCGACCCCGATGACGAGGAAAATCAAAGACAGGGCGATGGTCGGATACAGGGTGTTGATACCGAGAGCGGTTCCAATATCACGCAGGATTGTGAATTCGAGTGCTATCTCGACCACACTTTTGAGCAACTTTGCTGCAAGAGTCACAAGGGCCATCAAACTGAGGGAAGCTGCGGAAGCGCCTGCTCCTATGTAGATGAAATCGTCCAAAGGAAGGACCGGCAGCAAAGCCGCCACAAAGAGCGCAACATAGAACTCCCTCTTCGTCGAGTTCCTTCCTATCAGCTGAACGTTCTTGTTCTTGCCTATGATCCCCTTGAGTTCGAAGGCCCCGAAGTATATCGCAGTCTTGGCTAGGGTCGCTCCCACTGCCGACACAACGACCACCACGAGGAAGTTGAACGGCGACGGTCCGATAAGTGTCAGTTGAAGGGTCGCCAGAAGTGTGTAGGAGGCGCCGAAGAACGGAGAGACGTTTGAAATGAATGAAACAATGAGCACAAAAAGGATCGTCCAGACAAGCGGGTCCAACCTGCAGGCAAGCTGAGCAGTCGCTATTTATCCGTGGCAACGTCCATCCGTGAGAGGAAAGAACCGAACGCCTAGCAACGTATATATCGTTCTCAGAATCGCGGCCAAATTGAAAGTGACGCTTCATGACACGCCTGCTTGCCTTTGTGGACATCTTTGTCGAGTCCCCCGAAGTGGACCAGGTGGTAACCTCTTTGGGGAACATCCCGAACATAGAGGAGCTCTACGAGGTCACGGGCGAATTCGACATAGTGACGCTTGTCTCGGCCACTGATATTGAGGAATTTAGAGACATCCTGAAGAACAAGATCTTGAAGATCCGCGGAGTCAAGAGCACGGTCAGTGCCATAGTGCTCCACACCCACAAAGGACCCCGGTTCAACGGCGATCCGAACTCGAAATCCCTGGCGCGCTAGGGACGACAGCGGAAGATTCTCATGAGAGGTATTGGAGCCATAATGGAACTTGAGATAGTTGGTCGACGCGATTCAAGCACTTTCCGTCATTGCCATTCTCGGGGCAGCACTCCTTTCAGGTAGCCTTTTTGCTCCCTACATAGTTCGAGTCTACAACGGGGGATCCAGCCGGCTCGACAGATTCCTCGACCCAGTGGAAAGTAGACTCTACCGGCTCATGGGGGCGAGGCCTGACTATTCGATGGGATGGAGGGAGTACTTCCTGGCCGCGCTTCTGTTGAACGTCGGACAGATGGTGCTGGCATTTCTGATCCTCGTCTACCAGAACCTCCTGCCCTTGAACCCTCAGGGATTTCCAGGGCTAAGCTGGGACCTCGCATTCAACACCGTGGCGTCTTTTGCCACGAACACCAACCTTCAACACTACAATGGGGAAGCGACTCTTTCCTATTTCTCTCAGATTGGGGCCGTCCAGTTTCTCCAATTCACATCGGCGGCCACCGGAATATGCGCGATGGTCGCGCTGATAAGAGGATTCCGAGCGGGCTCCACTAATCTTGGCAATTTCTACGTCGACTTCATCCGCTCGCTGACCAGAATTCTCCTCCCTCTCTGCTTTGTGGCGGCCTTGGTCTTTGTCGCACTCGGCGTCCCCCAGACCCTTGGTGGTTATGTCCCGGTGAAGACAATCGAAGGCTCTACCCAGACGGTCCTTGTTGGCCCGGTAGCATCCCTGGTTTCAATCATGCAGTTGGGCACCAACGGCGGGGGGTACTACGGCGCAAACTCCGCCTATCCCTTCCAGAATCCGAATCCAGCCACCGACATCCTCGAAATATACCTCATGCTCCTTCTACCCACTGCGCTTGTGTTTGTTTTTGGTGAGCTCCTCGGCAAGAAAAAAGAGACCCGCCCCATACTAATCGGCTCCTACGGACTTTTCGCCCTGGACCTTGCCATAGCCTTCATCCCACCGCTTCCCATAGTAGGACCAGGGCTCGAAACGAGGTTCGGCGGGTTCTTCTCCACATTCTGGACTGTCGTCACGACCGCTGTCACCACTGGCTCAGTGAATTCCTCGCTCGCCGGGATGCACCCTCTGGCGATCCTATCGGCCTTCATGGGAATGATCATCCAGGCCACGCCGGGCGGAAAGGGGGTGGGTGTGATGTACATGGTCATGTACATCGTGATTACCGTTTTCGTCGTCGGTCTGATGACAGGACGGACTCCTGAATACCTGGGGATCAAGATAACCGCGAGAGACGTGAAACTCGTAATGGTCGCGTTCCTGATTCACCCGATGATCATTCTCGTCCCCACCGTGCTCGCCTACGCCACACACGCTGTTGACGCGATCCCCGGCCTGACCTCCCTCCCCATATCGGTCGGCTTCACACAGGTCTTTTACGAATTCACGTCGGCCGCCGCCAACAACGGTTCAGACTTTCTGGGCGCGTCGGCAAACAACCCGTTCTTCAACGTGACGACGGCGATCGTGATCTTCGTGGGACGTTACGCCCCCATCGCGGTCCTTCTGGCCCTAGCCGGTTCCATGGTAGGGCGGAAGAGGAGCACCGAACACGGCCTGAAGACTGACAGCAACACTTTCTCCTTGGTCCTAATCGGAAGCATACTCCTGCTGGTTGTTCTCACATTCTTCCCCTTCCTCATACTGGGGCCCGTGCTCACGTATTTCCAAGGTATGGTGAACTTCTTTGGCTAGACAGACTCTCGGATTAGGCAGGATCCTTGGGAGGGCGCGGCTACCTAGACGGCCCCCGCTGATTACAGGCAAGACACTCCTTGATTCGATCCTTCGCCTTAGCCCGATTTCTCTGCTTGCGAACCCGGTCATGCTCATCGTCGAGGTGACATTCTTCATCGTCGCCGCCATGGCCGTCGACCCTTCGGCCTTCGTCCCGGTGGCGACCGTTTCTGAACGGAGCTTCTACGCGGAGGTGGCCGCCGTACTTCTGGTCACAGTCTGGTTCAGCACCCTCTCCGATTCCCTGGCAGAACAGCAAGCAAAGAACACTGCAAAAAGCCTTCGTCAGCTCGAGAGTGAAGTCCCCAGCAAGAAGGTAATTACAGAAGGCTGGGAAAGGCAAGTCGTCCTGGTCCGCTCTAACGAATTACAGAAGGGCGATCTGGTGCTCCTCGAGAAGAACGACGTAGTTCCAGTGGACGCGGAGGTTTTGGAAGGGATTGCGATGGTGGACGAATCCCTGGTTACCGGCGAATCGCAGCAGGTTCGCAAGGCTCCTGGCGACAGCCTGATCGGGGGCTCCAAAGTCGTCACCGATACGCTGACCGCCCGGGTGGCGGTCAACTTCGGCGAAAGTTATGTGGACCAGATGGTCAAGATGGTCGAAGCCTCGAAGCGGCCGAAGACTCCTAACGAAGTAGCCATCACCATGGTCCTGTTCGGCCTGTCCGCGATCTTCACTATACTCATCGTGGCCTTGCTGGGACTGTCAGCAACTCTCGGCCTTGGGGCGGACCTGTCGGTGCTCATCGCGCTCTATGTCTGCCTGCTCCCAACGACCATTGGTGCCCTCCTCCCCGCAATCGGACTCTCGGGCATAACCCGGCTCTATGAGAGGAAAGTCGTTGCCAAGTCCGGAAAGGCCATTGAAACCGCCGGGGACACTGACGTGATCCTCCTCGACAAGACGGGGACAATCACCGTCGGAAACAGGCAGGCAGTCGAATTCATCCCGCTCGAAGGCCACGCGGAGACAGAAGTAGGCGAGGCAGCGTTCCTCTCGTCTTGGTTCGACGACACCCCAGAGGGGCGGAGCGTGATAAGGTTGGCATATGACAAGGGCTACGTACCAAGAGAGCTGAACGCCCTTACCCTTTCCGAGGTCTACGAATTCTCCGCGAACACGCGAACCAGCGGCGTCAAACTCTTCCATGGTTCGACGTTCACCCTGCCCAAAGGAGGGCGGTCGAGAATAAGGCGGAAGTTCTTCCACGAAGAAGCGGGTGAACGAGGGATGCACCTATCCGAAGAGGAGTCAGAGATTCTGAAGGGCGCTCCCGACTCTTTGCTCAAGGCAGGGTTCACTGCCCCTGCCAACTTCTCCACCCTTGTAGAGGAGATCTCTTCCCACGGTGACACCCCCATGGGGGTGGCCAGGGACCACCAGGTCATCGGGTTGATCCGGTTGAAGGACATTTTGAAAGCGGGGACGAAGGAGAAGATCCAGGCGGTCAAGGCGATGGGCATCAGGCCCGTAATGATCACAGGCGACCAACCACTAACCGCGAAGAGCATCGCCCAGGAGGTAGGAATCGAAGATTACGTCCCCCAGGCAAAACCTGAGGACAAATACGGCATCGTCCTCAAGGAGCAGGCCCAGTCACGGGTTGTCTCCATGATAGGAGACGGCACCAACGACGCTCCTGCCCTCGCCGTCGCGGATGTGGGCCTGGCCATGAACTCAGGGACCGAGGCAGCGAAGGAGGCTGCAAACATGGTGGACCTCGAATCCAACCCAGCGAAGATAATCGACGTCGTCCTCCTGGGAAAACAGTTGCTCATGACCCGGGGAGCCGTGACGGCCTTCAGCATCTCCAATGACGTCGCCAAGTATTTTGCCATCCTCCCGGTCATTTTCGCAACAACTTTCCCGGCCCTACAAGCTCTCAACATTCTAGGCCTCGGTCTGAACAGCGCAGTCCTTTCGGCCCTGATCTTCAACGCCCTGATTATCCCGCTTTTGATTCCCCTCGCCATGAAGGGTGTAGCCTTCAAACCTTCGGATACCATGACTCTGTTCCTCAAGAACGTCCTAGTGTATGGGGTCGGTGGCGTAATCGTTCCATTCGTTGGCATCAAGCTCATCGACCTGCTGATCGGAGCTATCTAGTGAAAAGAAATGGCAGACCAAAATGAACACCGGCAGGGGTACAGGCCAGTTGTCATCCTCTCCATTCTCTCGCTGTTGATCTGCGGATTCCTCTTTCCCTTCTTGGTGACCGGCGTATCACAGCTTGCTCTTCCATCCCAGGCAAACGGGAGCCTTGCGCAGCTATCCGGAAGGAACGTTGGCTCCTACTACATAGACAACGGCTTCACTCTCCCAATATTCTTCCATGCTAGAAATGAGAGCAACCCTCTTGTTGCCTCCGCATCGGGGGTGGACCCGGACATACCTCTGCAGGATGCATTGTCGCAGGTCAGCAGGGTTCACATTGCTACAGGGATCCCCAGCTCCGAACTAATCGCCATAGTCAAATCCCATCAGCAACAAACCCTGTGGGTATTTGGCGACCCCTACGTCAATGTCTTGGCACTCAACCTCGCACTAATCACCTCCTATCCCTCCGTCTACTCTAGCTATCGCTGAAAGAAGAAGGGCTGCTTGGTACCTATTTCTTGGTCTTTCGGAGCTTGTCTGCTTCCTTCCTAAGTTTCTTCTCTCGCTCTTGGCGTCTTTGGGTGTCGTATTCGCCGAGGGGTCCCTGGTGCTCAGCATAGCCGTGATACATTTCAAAAGTTCTCTTCACAATCTCTTCTGCCTCGATATCCCTCTTGGCAAACCTGACCGAAATGTTCCTCCTGTCAAGCACGGTCCACTCGAAGCCCTTGTGCTTCTTCAGCTCCTCGATGGCCTGCTCCATGCCGTACTCGTTCCCGAAAAGACCTCGAATCTCCCACATTTCTCTCGCCCTTCTTCGCCTCACCAGCGCCGTTAAAATATGTCCCTAGCCCGTAGCAAGCTGGACCCTGAGGGCCTCCGTCGAATCAGCCGGGAGCTTGCACGCGAAGTTCTGACAAACAAATGCTCTGGCCCTGCGCCCAGGCTCTCTTCCGTCGAGGAGTCTGCTTATCTTGGATAGCTCATGGTATGTCGCCGCGGTCGCAACTAACAAAACTCTGTCTGGCACAAATTCCCTGAATACTTCGGATTTCATTTCTGACGCCGCTTCCTCGCTGGGAGCTGTGACTACAATTTCTCTGACACCGTTCAACAGGAGGTCCAAGGCAGCGAGCATGACCGCATGGGCTGAGGGCTGGCGGTCGATATCCTTGGCGAACCACTTCAGAACTCTCTCCGCTCTCAGCCTGTGTTCCTCCTTTCCCGTAAGTTCGGACAGCCTGATTAGGTTCAATGCCGCCACCGAGTTCCCCGAGGGTGTGGGCCCGTCATAGCTTTCCTTCAGCTTGGCCGGTTCAGCCTCGAGGCTCATGAAGAATCCCCCATACTCCTTGTCTTCGAAATCTTCAGCCATGATCCCGTTAAGCCGTATCGCTTCCTTGAGCCATCTGGGCTCGGACGTCGCCTCAAAAAGGTCAAGCAGGCCTTGAACGAAGAACGCGTAGTCCTCCAAGTTCCCTTCTAGGGCCGCCTCGCCTCCCGCATATCGTCTCAACAAGCGCCCGTCCCTGGAGACTTTTTCGAGTATGAAATCAGCCGCCTTTGTAGCAAATTTGAGCCAGGGCTCTTCCTCGAGCGCCATGCCCGAGAAGGCCAACGCGGATATCGCAAGCCCGTTCCACGAGGTGAGTATTTTCGTATCAGTCGCAGGTCGCGGCCTCTTGATGCGGACTCCGTAGAGTTTGGACCTGATCTTCGTCTTTCTACCTTCATCGGAGACAGGAACTCCCGGTTGCAGGTGCAAAATCGTTCTACCTTGGAAGTTTCCGGTGTTGGTAACTCCGTAGAGCCCGTCGAAGTAGGGCGCATCTTTCGGTTCCAGCACTTCACCTATCTCCTCGGGCGTCCAAGTATAGAACACCCCTTCGCCCTGAGTAGTGTCTGCGTCCTGCGCCGAGTAGAACCCGCCTCCCTTGTCTTTCATCTCCCCGGTGATCCATCTGATGGTCTCCCTTACCACTTCCGCGTATTCCTTCTTCCTTGTGATCTGATAGGCTTCGGCGTAGACTTTGGCAAGGAGAGAGTTGTCGTAGAGCATTTTCTCGAAATGCGGGACAAGCCATGTCCGGTCAGTGGAGTATCTGTGGAACCCTCCGCCAAGGTGGTCTCTTATCCCACCAGCCAGCATCTCGTCCAATGTTTTCAGAACGCTCCGGAGGGCGAGTTCCTTGCCAGTCCGCTTATGATACCGTAGGAGGAAGGCCGAGGCATTCGGGAGAGGAAACTTTGGAGGACCGCCGAACCCTCCTCGTTCCTGGTCAAACGAGGAGACAAGGATCGAGTAACCTTCATCCAAGACTGCCTTCCTCAATTCCCCGGGTTCTCCCTTCGTTCCAGTGGAGATCGCCTTCGCGACTTCCGTGGAATTCGCCAAGACCTCCGTCCTCTTCTCCTTCCACAGGTTTGATACGAACTCGAGGAGCTGTGGAAAGCCCGGCATTCCGTATCTGGGCTCGGGCGGGAAGTAGGTCCCGCCATAGAAAGGCTTGAGGTCTGGGGTCAGGAAGACCGTCAGGGGCCAACCCCCGCCTCCAGTGAGAGCTTGGACTGCCCCCATGTAGTAGGCATCGACTTCTGGCCTCTCTTCTCTGTCGACCTTTATTGCGATGAAGTTCTTGTTGATCAGTGCGGCAGTCTTCTCATTTTCAAATGATTCCCTTTCCATGACGTTACACCAATGGCACGAAGAGTATCCAATGCTCAGAAAGATTGGCTTGTTGTCATTCTTGGCCTTAGCTATGGCTTCGGCTCCCCAGCTGTACCAATCCACTGGGTTGTATGCATGCTTGAGGAGATACGGACTCTTCTCGTTTACTAGCCTATTCCCCTTCCTCTGAGTTTCTTTTGCCAACTGAATTCCTCCTAAGGAGTCGATAGATCGTCCTCTGGGACCTTCCTAAAGTTATTCCTATTCGCGGGATCGTCTCTCCGTTTGACTTCATTTCCGCGGCGAGTTTGGCAAAATCATTGTAAGCTTCCATTCGCCGAAGTCTTCTCTCAGCGCGATTTTCAAAAGCAATTTTGGCAGCTTCTACGCAGGCATCTCTCTGATGGTTGATACTTGCCCTTAACTTCAGATAAGCAACTCGCCCCTTGCGCGGGTCGCTCAGTGAGGCTAGGACGATACGCTTCGCCTGGATTTTCTCTGGATGATGTAATTCGACTCTCTGCAAAAGCCTAGTCGCTGATCTTCCGCTCAGACAGACTTCATGGATTCGAGAGCCATCTCCTAGAATCCTCGACTGAATCCGTGCCCGATATCCTCTGTTCACCAGTGACCTAAGAATTAGGCGAACCAAGTAGAGATCACTGTTGCTTATCAGAATCACGGGATAGTACGAACGGCTTGCGGTGCTTATTCCGATATGCCCTTCAGAATCAATCAACCCCGCGATGGCGAAATAGAAGGTCGCTCTTGCGCGCAGAGCTGCATAGGTTCTCTTTCGCGAATCGAGCAGAAATTGGAACTTGGGACTGAGGTGGTACACCGATCTCCAACCAAAAGCACTAGGCGTCCTGATTGGATATTCGATCAGCTCGCCGTGAGCTTCGAAAATACTGTGCACCAGGTAGATCTGAGCAGGGTGAGTTGAGGATGATTCTACCCTTATCTTCCTCCCATGCCTTTGTACTCGAAGGTCGCCCGTTGAGAAAGAACAGATGTATGCTTTGAGAGAGGAAGAAAGTCTTTGTGATACTGAATCCATCGAGGAGCAAATCGAAAAGGTATTTGATTACCAACCCGACAATCCTTAACACGGCTTTTTCTCTCCCTCGCTGGCACCTAGGCAACGCCAATTGCAGTACAAGTGGACGGTTCTCACAGTCACAACCGTCGGCGTATTGATGAGCGGCATAGACGGAAGGATTGTGGTGATCGGTCTTCCGACAGTCGCAGCCTACCTACACGCCGATGCAGAGCAGGCTATCTGGTTCACCCAGGCTTACACCATCGGAAGCACTGTGGCTCTCCTCTTCATCGGGAGGGTGAGCGACATCGTCGGCAGGGTGAAGGTGTACGCTCTTGGCTTCACAGTTTTCACGCTTGGCTCATTCCTCACCTCGGTTTCGTTTTCACCCGACACGTTCATAGCTGCTAGAATATTCCAAGGACTAGGCTCTGCGGCACTTTTCGCCAACTCGGCAGCCATAATCACCGACTCCTTCCCCACGACTGAGCTTGGGAGGGCCCTGGGCATCAACTCGGTGGCATTCAGGCTCGGGTCGATGCTTGGACTGACGATCAGCGGCCTCATCCTCTCCGTCGCGGACTGGCGGTTTCTGTTCTACATCAACATCCCCGTGGGAATCTTCGGGACCATTTGGGCGCGACGGAGGCTTCACGAGATAGGCCAGAGGCAGACAGGGGCGCCGATGGATTGGGCAGGGTTCGCTGCTTTCACAGTTTTCATCTCGTCATTCCTCCTGATGCTTACGTTTGCCGCCTACGGCGTTGGGGAAAACATCGTAGTCGCCTTGCTAGGGATCTTGGCGTCCATCTCTATTGTTGCGTTCGTTAAGGTCGAGCGTGGCAGGGCGTACCCACTCCTAGACTTCAGCCTCCTTCGCATAAGGGAATTCGCCGGCGGGGTCACGGCACAACTGCTCAACGCCATGGCCTGGGGCTCCTTCATCCTGACGGTCAGCCTCTACCTCCAGCTCGTAAAGGGCCTCGCCCCCATCCAGGCAGGGGTCTTCATCCTACCCTTCGACATCGCCTTCCTCCTCGTAGGTCCAGCGAGCGGCCGACTCTCCGACAAGTTCGGAACCCTCCCCTTTGCCACTGTGGGCCTCGCCACAATCTCAACCTCCTTGCTGTTATTCTCTACTGTCGACGCCTTTACGCCGTTCTCGACCTTGATTGTATACCTGGCAATTGGAGGGGCGGGGATGGGCCTCTTCGTCTCGCCCAATTTTAGCTCTATCATGGGTTCTGTCCCTCCCCATATCAGAGGTGTCGCGTCGGGCCTCAGGGCCACCTTCTTCAACGTAGGGTTTACGATCAGCTTCAATATCACGATCCTCGTCCTCGCCTTCTACGTCCCCTATCCTATTGTCAGTGCAATAATTTCCAGCGCCACCGGGGCTCCAACCAACATCGCAGACAGGGCGATGCTGTCGGCAGGCCTTGACGGCGTCTACCGAGTCCTGGCAGTGATTAACACATTGGCGATAGTCCCCTCATTACTGCGGGGGCCTCGACTCGCGACCGGAGCAGGAGCCGTTCCCGATTCAGATTCAAATATCGGCGCGCAGGGCTCGAATCCAGTCGACTGACTTGCCCCTCGAAAGTCTTGACGGAACGAAGAATCAATTCGACACTCCCTCAGGCAAGGCCAACGCCTACAACATTCTGAAACTTGGGGACCTCGGATACGAAGTCAATCGCCTTCCGTTTTCCATTCGTGTCTTGCTCGAGAATGCCATCCGCCAATCCGGGAAGGTCCACGGTGCGCTCGAGGCCGCCCACTCCCTGGCGAATTGGCCAAAGTCCATAGACTCGGAAACACCGTTCATGCCTTACCGAGTCCTCTTGCAGGACTACACAGGTGTTCCACTAGTTGTCGACCTGGCGGCCATGCGCGACGCGGCCAAGCGAGCCGGGCTCGAGACTAAGTCCGTAAATTCGAAGGTCCCCGTCGACCTTGTCATAGACCATTCGATCCAGGTGGATGCCTGGGGAAATGACATGGCTTTCGCCATCAACTTGGCGAAGGAGTACGAGAGGAACTCTGAGCGATACTCTCTATTGAAGTGGGCTCAGTCCGCGTTCAAGGGATCGCGCGTCTTTCCGCCTGGCAAAGGGATCTGCCACCAGTTCAACCTCGAATATCTTTCTCAGGTTGTGGCTGTCTCGGACCGCAGCGGTTCTTTGGAGGTCTTTCCAGACACCCTCGTCGGGACCGACTCGCACACGACGATGGTGAACGGCCTGGGATGCCTCGGCTGGGGGGTTGGAGGGATCGAGGCCGAAGCGGTCATGCTGGGCGAGCCATACCACATGCCCATACCCAAAGTCTTCGGGGTGGAGTTCACCGGCAATCTCAGTGAGGGAGTGACTCCTACCGACCTCGTCCTCACTGTGACTGAAAGGCTAAGGGAGAAGAACGTTGTCGGCTCCTTCGTCGAGTATTTTGGGGAAGGTTACGGCCAGCTCTCTGTCCCTGACAGGGCCACGATCGGAAACATGTCACCGGAATACGGTGCGACCGCAGGCTTCTTTCCAATCGACGATTCAACCCTGAGTTACCTGACCGGGACCGCAAGGCCGAAGAGCCACGTGGACCTCGTCTCAAGGTACGCGAAGCAGTTTGGATTCTTCGTCTCCGACGTGGAGCCGGTCTACTCCGAAGTAATCCACGTCGAGCTTGATAAGATCGAGCCCTGCATCGCCGGGCCACGAAATCCCGAAGAAAGACACACCCTCGTCTCAGTTCCTGGTTTCACTCGTTCCATGCTCGACCAGAGGCGCGCTTCCTCGCTCTCGGCATCCGGTGCCTCCTCGACGGTCATTCGTAGCCAGCTAATGCTCGAAGAGGACGGGCCGATAAGGACGGGTGTGATGGACGGGTCGGTGGTGATTGCTGCGATCACCAGTTGCACGAACACATCCAACCCTACGGTCATGGTCGGTGCAGGATTAATCGCGAAAAGTGCCGTTGAGGCCGGGCTCTCCTTGAAGCCCTGGGTGAAACCAAGCCTCGCCCCAGGGTCTACAGTGGTCACCGACTACCTGCAGAATTCCGACCTGCTCCGATACCTCGACGACCTCGGATTCGTCCTCGTCGGTTACGGTTGCACGACTTGCATCGGGAACAGTGGCCCATTGGCTCCAGAAGTAGAAGAAACGATCAAAGCAAGAGACGCCTACGTGGTCGCCGTCCTGTCTGGGAATCGCAACTTCGATGGGAGGATACATCCCCTGGTCAAAGGTTCCTTCCTGATGTCCCCGATGCTTGTTGTCGCCTACGCACTCGCAGGGAGAATCGACTTCGATTTCTCATCGACGCCGCTCGGTGTGGGAAAGGATGGCAAGGCGGTTTTCCTGAAAGACCTCTGGCCGACCCTCAAAGAAGTGAAGAAGACTGTGGAAGCATCTCTGAATTCGGACCTCTACGCCAAAAGGTATGCGGACGCGATGAAAGGGGACGAGAGGTGGGAGAAATTAACTTCATTCGAGGACGACGTCTATCACTGGGACCCGAATTCGACCTATGTCAAAAACCCGCCTTGGTTTGAATCCTCAGGCCACAAGACTGCGAAACGAGACATCTCCGGGGCCAGGGCCCTCGCAGTTTTCGAGGACAAAGTGACAACCGACCACATATCTCCGGCCGGGACAATTCCGGTGGATAGCCCCGCAGGGATCTACCTGAAGGAGCGGGGGGTCGACCTGCTGCATCTATCGACCTACGGCAGTCGCCGGGGCAACCACGAGGTCATGATTAGGGGAGGCTTCAGCAACGTCCGGCTTCGCAACGCGCTAGCGAAGGGAAAGGAAGGAGGGTACACCTCGCACCTCCCCGACGGCACGGTCATGACAATCTACGACGCCGCGATGAAGTATTCGTCCGAGGGAATCCCGCTGATAGTCCTGGCTGGCAAGCAATATGGCGCGGGAAGCTCTAGGGACTGGGCAGCGAAGGCCCCGAAACTTCTCGGAGTAAGAGCTGTCATCTCCGAGAGCTTCGAAAGGATTCACCGGAGCAACCTCGTAGCCATGGGAGTGATCCCACTCCAGTTCGAGGATGGGAAGGGCGCGAAGCAGCTCGGCTTGACGGGTGAAGAAATCTTCGATATTGCCGGATTGCAGAATATGACTTCCCCGAAAGAATGGGTCGAAGTCGTTGCCCGAAGTCCATCGGGGGAGAAGAAGTTCAGGGCATTGGCTAGAATAGACAACGCTACAGAGATGCAGTATCTACAGGACGACGGAGTCCTCCCCTATGTATTCGCGCGGCTGCTCAAATCTGGACACTGACAAAATCGTTTTAACGGCCTGGAATCGGGTTCCTTCTGAATGGAAAAGGAGCCGGTGGTCTACGTAAACGGGAAGTTTACAGAGAAATCCAAGGCTTCAGTATCAGTATTCGACCACGGCCTTTTGTACGGAGACGGAATCTTCGAAGGCATAAGGGCCTACGGAGGTAGCGTCTTCCGCCTCGACGACCACATGAACAGGCTGTACGACTCTGCCAAGAGCATCAGGTTAAGGATCCCACAGACCAAGCACGAAATGACCGAGGCTGTCTTGGAAACTCTGAGGAAGAACCGCCTTAGAGATGCCTACATCCGAATCGTCGTCACCCGGGGCGTCGGGGACCTTGGCATCGACCCTTCGCTCTGCAAGGAGCCGACTGTGTTCATCATAACGGAACCGATGGTCACTTCCTTCGGGCCGAAGGAGCCCAGGCTCGTCAGGCTGATGGTTTCCTCGTACCGCAGAGACGCCGTCGACGCAACCTCGCACGAGATAAAATCGTTGAACTACATGAACAGCATACTCGCCAGGATCGAAGCAGGGAGCGCCGGTGCCGACGATGCCATATTACTCGACAACAGAGGGTTCGTCTCCGAATCCACTGTGACCAACATCTTCGTCGTCAAAGACGGGAGGATTGCGACTCCTTCGACCGCGGCTGGGATACTCCACGGAATCACGAGAGAGCGGGTAATCAAGCTCTGCTCAGACCTGGGGGTGGACGTTCAAGTGAGGGAAGTGACACCTTTCGAACTGGCGACAGCGGACGAGCTATTCCTTGTAGGGACGAAGTCAGAGATTTTGGCGGTCGGGTCCGTTAGCGGATCCAAGGTAGGTACCGGAGGCGTGGGACCGCTGACCAAGAAACTCTATCAAGAGTTCTCCCGGGTCACACAACGCCCCGAGGAGGGTACCCCCATCTACGAGGCCGAATCAGTCAGCATCTAGGCCCATTCCTTCCCAGTAAAATCTAAATACGCCTTCAAGACCGCCTTTCATCGGGCCCTGCTCCGTGTATTGTATTAGCCACTTAGTCAGTATTATCAATGGGGGTAAGAAGGCATAGTCGCCCCCAAGTCTCCCAAGACTCCCAAGGCACCTAGGAAGACGGTGAAACGGAAGAAAGTGGAGGACGAAGTCCCGTCTTTCAAAGTTAGCACTCATTTCCTGATCCCGAAACACGAACTCTTGACGAAAGAGGAAGCAAGCCAGGTTTTGGCTAGATTCAACTCCTCCCCGTCCCAGTTCCCCTACATCCAGGCGACCGATGCAATAGTCAAGGAGATTGGGGCCAGGCCCGGGGACCTCGTGAGAGTTACGCGCAGTAGCGAAACAGCTGGGTCCAGCACCTACTACAGATACGTGGTGGAGGGCTGACAATGAGCAGGCAGCATTCTACCACCAACTCCTGGGTCATCCTAAGCGACCTACTTCAGAGGGAAGGGGTAGCCAGGCAGCACCTGAACAGCTACAACGAATTCGTCACCAAGGGGCTCCAGAACATAGTCGACGAAATAGGCGAAGTCGAAGTCGAGACCGTTAGCACCCCCTACAAGATAAAATTCGGCAGGCTTACCCTAGGTTCCCCCAGGGTGGTCGAGATAGATGGCTCAGTCAGCAGCATACTCCCAATGGAGGCGAGGCTGAGGAACCTCACCTATTCCGCACCCATCCTTCTCGAGATGACCATCGAGGAAGAAGGACTCCCCAGGGACACCACCCGCCAACATGTAGGAGATCTGCCGGTGATGGTCAAGTCAGAACTTTGCCAGCTTTCGAACCGCACCAAGGAGCAGCTCATAGAATCTGGGGAGGACCCCAACGACCCCGGAGGGTACTTCATCATCCACGGAGCAGAAAGGGTAATCGTCGGCCTTGAGGACCTTTCACCCAACAAGATACTGGTCGATGCTGAGAAGCTTGCCGGTGCCACCACTTACAAGTCAAGGGTCTATTCCTCGGTAGTCGGTTACAGGTCGAAGCTGGAGCTTACCCTAAAGCAGGACGGGGCCATCAACGTCAAGGTCCCAAGCTGCCCTGTCGATCTCCCTTACGTCATTGTCATGCGCGCCCTGGGGATAAAGTCAGACAAGGACATCGCAGATGCGGTCTCCCCCAAGGCAGAAATTCAGGACCTCCTCGAAGTCTCCTTCGACAAGGCAAGCGAAGCACCCACGGAGAAAGACGCCCTCGTATTCATAGGCAACAGGGTCGCCCACGGGATGCTCGAAGAGTTCAGGGTAAAGCGCGCTCAGTCAATGCTCGACTGGGGGCTACTTCCTCACCTAGGAAAGACCGAGGACAGGCGGTTTGACAAGTCCATGTTCATGGGAGAGGCCGCCTGCAAGCTCCTCGAGCTAAGGCTCGGCTGGATCGAAGCCGACGACAAGGACCACTACGGCAACAAAGTGATAAAGTTCGCAGGCCAGATGCTGGCTGACCTGTTCAGGACCGCCTTCCGCAACCTGGTCAGGGACATGAAGTACCAGCTTGAGCGGACGGGACAGAAACGCGGTGGCAACGTAGTGGGTGCAGCCATCAGAACGGGCATAATCACTGACAAGCTCAATAACGCCATAGCGACAGGCAACTGGGGGAGAGGGAAGGTGGGGGTCACCCAGCTCCTCGACAGGACCAACTATCTCAGCACCCTGAGCCACCTCAGAAGGGTCCAGTCCCCGCTTAGCAGGAGCCAGCCGAACTTCGAGGCCAGAGACCTCCACGCCACCCACTTCGGCAGGATATGTCCTTCGGAGACTCCAGAAGGCGTGAACTGCGGCCTCGTCAAGAACCTCGCGCTTTCGGCCATCATTTCCGTAAGCGTCCCGTCGCAAGAGGTGGAGGAGAAGCTATGGGAGCTCGGAGCCAAATCGGTCCGCGATTCTGACCAGAAGCTCCAGGTCGAAGGGTGCAGAATATTCATGGACGGAAGGTTCCTCGGCTACGTGGACGACGGCGAAAGACTAGCGAAGGCCTTCCGAAAGCTGCGAAGGGAGGGCCAGATTAATCCAAGCGCCAGCGTACTCTACATAGCCCCGATCAACGGCAAGGCTTACCCCAGGCTGTACATCAGCCTCAGCTCGGGCCGAGTCCTCAGGCCCTTGGTCGTGGTGGAAAGCGGCCGACCACTTCTCAACCCCGAGATCATCGACAAGGTAAGCACCGGCCAGTCTTCATGGCGGGACCTCGTCGAGCAGGGAACCATCGAACTCATCGACGCCAACGAGGAAGAGAACTGCCTCGTCGCCATGAGTCCCGAAGATATCTCGACCAAGAACGGCCACATGGAGCTCTTCCCAGCCGCCATGTTCGGCATCGCGGCTTCGATCATCCCCTACCCTGAGCACAACCAGTCGCCAAGGAACACCTACGAATCCGCAATGGCCAAGCAGAGCCTGGGCTTCAGCTCTCCGACCTACCCCATATCCCCGCATGTCAGGCAGCACCTCTTGGTCAGTCCCCAGACGCCGATGGTCCGCACGAGGACTCTGGACCTGCTCAAGATCGACGAGCGGCCAATAGGACAGAACTGTGTCGTCGCCGTACTTTCCTTTGAAGGCTACAACATAGAGGACGCCATCATCATGAACAAGTCGAGCGTCGAGAGAGGGCTTGCTCGCTCATTCTTCTACAGGCTGTACGAAGGCCAAGCAAAGCAGTACCTAGGCGGGATGAGGGACACGTTCGAGGTCCCGTCTGCCGAATCCAACATAAGAGGATACCGCGGAGAGAAGTTCTACAGACTCCTTGAAGGAGACGGTGTCGTCGCCCACGAGTCCCAGGTCACCGGCGGGGACGTGGTGATTGGAAGGACAAGCCCACCCAGGTTCATGGAGGAGTACAAGGAGTTCGAGATTAAAGGGCCCTACAGGCGGGACACGTCGGTGGCCGTCAGGCCCTCCGAGACGGGAGTGGTGGACTCGATTTTCATGACGGAAAACGTCGAGGGAGGCCGGATGTTCAAGGTCAGGGTCAGGGACATGAGGGTCCCTGAAATCGGGGACAAGTTCGCGTCCAGGCACGGCCAGAAAGGGGTAATCGGACTAGTGGTCCCGCAGGAGGACATGCCTTACACTGCAGAAGGAATAGTTCCCGACGTCATAATCAATCCTCACGCATTCCCATCAAGGATGACCGTCGGCCAGTTCATCGAGTCGATAGCGGGGAAGGCGGGGGCATTCCGAGGCTCGCCAGTCGACGGTTCCGCTTTCGCTGGTGAAAGCATCCAAGAAATGGAGAAGATCCTCCGAGGGAGGGGCTTCGAAGAGACTGGGAGGGAGGTCATGTACGACGGCAAGACAGGCAAGAAATTCGCAGCCGACGTCTTCGTCGGGGTCGTCTACTACCAGAAGCTTCACCACATGGTCGCCGACAAGATCCACGCCAGGGCCCGCGGCCAGGTCCAGATGCTCACCAAGCAGCCCACCGAGGGGAGAGCACGAGGAGGCGGCCTACGGTTCGGAGAGATGGAGAGGGACTGCCTCATCGCCTACGGCGCATCCATGGTCCTGAAGGACAGGCTCCTCGACGAGGCGGACAAGACTGAAATCTACGTCTGCGAGAAGTGCGGCCTGATAGCCTACTACGACGCAAAGCAGCGGAAGTACACGTGCAAGATTGACGGAGACCAGGCTAAGATATCCACTGTAGTGGTCGCGTACGCATTCAAGCTCCTATTGCAGGAAATGATGAGTCTGAACATCGCACCGCGACTTCAGCTCAAGGACAAGGTGTAGAGAAATGTCGATGGAACAAGCACTCAAGACAATCGGCGGGATCAACTTCGCCGTCTTCTCTCCCAGTGAAGTAAGGAAGTATTCGGTCGCAGAGATAACTCAGCCAGAAACCTACGACGAGGACGGGATGCCAGTCCAAGGAGGCCTGATGGACAGCAGGCTTGGCACCCTGGAGCCCGGTCAGAAGTGCGGGACGTGCGGGAGCACGGCCGGAAGATGCCCTGGACATTTTGGGCACATCGAGCTCGCCGAGCCTGTCCTGCACATTGCGTTCGTCGACGAGATCAACCGGCTCGTCCAGACCACCTGCAGGTCATGCGGGAGGATCCTGCTAACACAGCAGGAGCTCGAAGCCTATCATTCCAAGCTCACTACCCAGTCAGACTTCACCCCGTCCCTCCAGGAAATCGTGACAAAGGAAATCGTCACGAAGGCCAAGAAGGTCAAGCTCTGTCCCCACTGTGGGAAGCAGCAGTATCAGATTGAATTCACAAAGCCCACCATCTTCCACGAGATCACCGAGGAAGGGGGAGCGACTCGTCTTCTCCCCGTGGCCATTCGCGAAAGGCTCGAGAGGGTAAACAACGAGGACCTCGCGCTGCTCGGCTTCAACCACAAAGCCGCACGGCCCGAATGGTTCGTGCTCCAGGTCCTTCCTGTCCCGCCCCTCACAGTCCGGCCCTCCATTACCCTCGAGTCAGGGATCCGCTCCGAAGACGACCTCACCCACAAGGTCGTCGACATCCTCAGAGTGAATCAGAGAGTCAGAGAGAGCAAGGAATCGGGCACCCCACACCTCATCGTCCAGGACCTCGTGGACCTTTTGCACTACCACGTCACCACCTACTTCGACAACGAAGTCTCCGGGATACCCCAGGCCCATCACCGCTCGGGCCGCCCCCTGAAGACGCTCAGCCAGAGGCTGAAGGGGAAGGAAGGGAGATTCAGAGGCTCGCTGTCTGGCAAGAGGGTCGACTTCTCGAGCAGGACGGTCATCAGCCCCGACCCGAGCCTCGACATCGGCGAAGTTGGCGTTCCATTCGAAGTAGCGAAGAAGCTCACCATCCCGGAGAAGGTCTCACCCTGGAACCTTGACTATCTCAAAGATCTCGTGAACAAGGGCCCCTTCGACCACCCTGGAGCCAATTACGTGATCAGGCCCGACGGAGTGAAGATCAGGCTTGACTTCGCCAGCGACAGGAAGGCCCTGGCCGATTCTCTTGCCCCGGGCTACATCGTCGAAAGGCACCTGATGGACGGGGACGTCGTCCTCTTCAACAGGCAGCCCTCACTCCACAGGATGTCCGTGATGGCGCACTTTGTGCGCGTGCTTCCGTTCAGGACCTTCAGGCTGCACCCCTCGGTCTGCCCACCTTACAACGCCGACTTCGACGGGGACGAGATGAACCTCCACGTACCCCAGAGTGAAGAATCGAGGTCGGAAGCGCTTATGCTAATGCGTGTCCAGGACCAGATACTTTCCCCCAGATATGGCGGGCCCATCATCGGCGGGATCAGGGACTTCATCACCGGCGCCTTCATGCTCACCAGGGACGAGACCCTGCTGACGCCGGCCGAATTCTCTAACCTCGCCTTGGTCGGTGACTTCAACGACGACCTCCCCGAGCCCGAGGTCAAAGGTGCCCATCCGATGTACACCGGCAAGCAGCTCTTCTCGCTATTCCTCCCGAAGGACATAAACTACGTCCTCACCTCGAAGTGGGCGAAGTCCCAGCGCTCGGGTATGACCAACGACGTAGTCATCAGGAACGGCCAGCTTATTTCAGGGGTCGTCGACAAGGCGGTCATCGGCGCCGAGGAGCCGGACTCACTCCTTCACCGCATAGCGAAGGACTACGGCAACGAAGAGGCGCGCAATTTCCTCAACTCCATCCTCAGGGTCCTCAAGGACTTCCTCACCCGCAGGGGTTTCACCTACGGCTTCAACGAGCTCGAGCTCCCGGCGGAGGCGAAGAAGGCGATAACGGACGCCCTGGACGAAGCTTACGCCAACGTATTCGAGCTCATCAAGAAGTACAAGGCAGGCACCCTCCAGCTCACCAGGGGGCTCTCTCCAGAGGACTCCCTCGAAGCCTACGTAGTAAACGAACTGGCGCGAGCCAGGGACAAGGCGGGTAGGATCGCCGACCGCTCCCTCCCAGCCGAGAACTCTGGAATGATAATGGCGAGGACCGGAGCCCGAGGTTCGAGCCTCAACGTCGGCCAGATGACAGCCGCCCTGGGCCAGCAATCAGTCAGGGGAAAGAGGATAGACCATGGCATGAAGGGCAGGGCCCTCAGCCACTTCCCGTGGAACGACCCATCCCCCGAGGCGAAGGGCTTCGTTAGGAGCAACTACAGAGACGGCCTCTCCCCTACGGAATTCTTCTTCCACGCCATGGGGGGCCGGGAAGGGCTGGTAGACACGGCTGTCAGAACCCAGCAGAGTGGTTACATGCAGAGGAGGCTTGTCAACGCCCTCGAGCACTTGAAGGTCGAGTATGACCTGACGGTCAGGGACCCTCACGGCCATATCATCCAGTTCCTCTACGGCGAGGACGGAGTCGACCCAGCAAAGAGCGACCATGGGCGCCCCATCAACCTCGACAGGCTCATCGAGACAGAGGAGCTCTCCCACAAGTCCAAGGCGAAGACCGAAGCGGAGGATGCCGAGAAGCTCCTGAAGAAGTACCAACCTTCCCTGAACGAACGGCTGGTGAAGGAGCTGTCCGAGAAGCTCGGCAGTTCTCACCTTACCGACGAAGGTCTCAAGGAAACAATGGAGAAGGTCGCAGAAGCGCTCGAATACTCAAGGGTGGAACCGGGAGAGGCGTCGGGCATAGTCGCCGCCCAGTCCATAGGTGAGCCCGGCACCCAAATGACGCTCAGGACCTTCCACTTCGCCGGAGTCAGGGAGCGGGACGTCACCCTCGGGCTTCCAAGACTAATGGAGCTGGTCGACGCGCGAAAGATCCCCGCGACCCCGTCGATGGACATCTATCTTACAAAGGAGTTCGCAGCGAGCAATGAAAAGGCTGTGAAGGTAGCCAAGGAGATACTCTTCACAAAGGTGGGCAACGTCGTCTCCTACAGCGAGGTCGATCCGACAGAAGGGATCAAGCTGCACCTCAGCCCCGAACTCATGGCCGACAGAGACACCAACGCTGATGAAATCGCCAAGGTGGTCGAGACGGGGAAGAGGAACGTGCAGAAGGACAGGAGCGGCAAGGTGATTCACGTGAACATGGAGAACGCCGACCTATCGGCCCTCTTCACTCTCAGGAACAAGATCCTCAACATGAAGCTCAAGGGAATCCCCGGAATCACACGGGTGACAGTAGTGAAGGAAGGGGAGGAGTGGTTCATCCAGTCCGCCGGGTCCAACCTCGGCAAGGTCGTCCAAGTCCAGGGGGTCGACCCTACCCGGGTCTACACCAACAACGTCCACGAGGTCGCCCAGGTCCTGGGCATCGAAGCGGCACGCACCACCCTAGTCAGGGAACTGATGAGCACCCTCGACGAACAGGGTCTTGAAGTTGACATCCGGCACATCTTCCTCGTGGCCGACTTGATGACTTCAAGGGGCTACATCCAGCAGATCGGCAGGCACGGCATAGCAGGGACCAAGAGCAGCGTACTCGCCCGAGCAGCGTTCGAAATTACGGTCCCCACCCTGGCCGAAGCCGCGGTCAAGGGGGAAGTGGAGGACCTCAAAGGAGTAACTGAGAATGTGATCGTCGGTCTCCCGATTCCCGTCGGGACCGGAATGATCGACCTGTACATGAGCTGACCACCGTGGTAGAAATCGCATATCTCTCCAAGGTGCTAAAGGAGGCCATGAAGGGGGGGAAGTCCGTAGTCGGGGCCAAAGAGAGCATCGCTGCAATCAAGGGGAGCAAAGCTGTCCTCTGCACCAAGTCAATTCCCCCGACTCTCGGGGCGAAGCTAAGAGAAGAGGCGAAGAAGCATGGAGTCCCCGTCGTCGAGCTCCCTCAGTCTTCCGTCGAGCTCGCGAGGATGGTGGGCAGGCCATACAAGGTGTCTGCCATGACTCTCAAGAATGTTAGCGACTCAGACGTCAAGCAGCTGATGCGGTGAAGACGCGATGCCCGAAATAAAACTCTCCTCCGACGAGCTCTCCCTGATGTCCATGTTCCAAGGGATGACCGGAGCGACCGCCCGGGACTGCGTGATAGACGAAAAGAGGAACAGGGTAATTTTCGTGATCGCGAAGGGGCAGATGGGCCTTGCGATCGGCAAGGACGGCGCTTCCGTCAAAAAGATCGAGCGGACGGTCAGGAGGCCCGTAGAAGTGGTCGAGTGGGCAGATGACGTCGAAGGCCTAGTCAAGAACTCACTTGGGGCGAGGTTCGTCCAGGAGGTCAGGGTCAGCGACAGGCTCGACGGGACCAAGGGGGTGGTCGTAATCGTCGATTCGCGAAAGAAGGGGGCCGTCCTCGGCCTAGGAGGCAAGAACGCCGAAAAAGTGAGACTGTTAGCGCGCCGCTACTTCGACATAAACAACGTCCAGATTACGAGCGAGCTCTGAACCGTTTAAATACAATAAGGGAAGGCAGCGTCTGAAACATGCCGGGTTCGCCGCGGGGAGAGTTCTCTGCCAGACAGATTTCACTCAAGCGTCAGAGGTTCCGCTGGTCGAACAAATGGTACAAGAGACGGAAGCTGGGCCTCGACTACAAGGCTGACCCTCTAGAGGGCGCCCCCCAGGCCAGGGGGATTGTCCTGGAGAAAGTTGGGATCGAGTCGAAGCAGCCCAATTCCGCGATTCGAAAGTGTGTCCGAGTGCAGATTGTCAAGAACGGAAAACAGGTCACCGCATTCCTCCCTGGCGATGGCGCCCTCAACTTCGTCGACGAACACGACGAGGTCCTCCTTCAGGGGATAGGTGGGTCGATGAAAAGAGCCATGGGAGACATTCCAGGTGTCCGGTGGACAGTGTTCAAAGTCAATGGTGTTTCGCTCAACGAGCTAGTCTACGGACGCAAGGAGAAGCCGAGGAGATAGAAATGAGCAAACAGTCTCTGGAATATACCAACCTGCTCCTCTGGGAGAAATGGGACCTTACGGGAGTGAAGATCGAGGACCCTGGGCTGCAGAACGTCATCAGTTTGAAACCAACTCTCATCCCACATTCTGGCGGCCGCCATGAGCACAAGAAGTTCGGGAAGACCAGGATAAACGTAGTCGAGAGGCTGGTGAACGGGCTTATGCATTTTGGAAAGAAATATGCGAAGAACACGGGAAGGATGGGAGGAAAGAAGCAGAAGTCCCTGAGCGTGGTGAAGACCGCCTTCACCATAATCGAGCTCAAAACTGGGCAGAACCCCGCCCAGCAGTTAGTCAAGGCCATTGAGAACGCGGCTCCCAACGAGGACACGACCAGGCTAAGTTACGGAGGAGTGGTCTATCACCAGTCGGTCGACATCTCTCCAGTCCGCAGAGTCGACCTCGCGCTGCGTTTCATCTCCGAGGGGGTACGAGATGCATCGTTCGGCTCTCCGAGGACAGTCGAAGAAGTACTAGCAGATGAAATTGTCCAGGCCGCTGCAGGTGACTCCAACAGCTACGCGGTCAAAAAGAAGAACGAACAGGAACGAGTCGCCATGGCGTCTAGGTAGAACCTTTCGCTTCGGCACTGTCCTCTTTCTTTCTTAGTGCCATCCCTCTAAGTTCATTCTCGAGTTCCGGGGGCTCCGCCACCATCGACGCGGGGTTCGACAGAAAGAGCCTCGCCAGCTGAAGGACCTGGGGTGCGCGGAATTTCTGCAGGCGGTGGGACATCCGGAAGTCATACTTCGGGTCTCGGGCCACAGCGTCAAGGACCTCTAGACGGGACATCCCTATGGCGTCGCGCAGCAGATATCCTGCCTTCAACTGGGTAACCATGTCGTCCTCCGCAAAGACAATCAAAGTCGGCTTCCTAAGCTTCTGCAGTCGGGGAAGCTGTTCCTTGTCATAGGCGCTCGCGATCAGCACGAGCGAATTCACAGCCTCGGGCCAACCCATGGCCAGCTCCAACGCAACCTGTCCTCCCCACCCGCTCGCCACGAGACTGAACCTCTGGAGCCCCAATTTCTCAGCCAAATCCCTCAGCATGTGAGCTTGGGCCCTATGGTCGGGGATCTCCGGGGGCCTCGACGACTTACCGTGCCCAAGTAGATCGGGTGCCACGACCTTGTAGGTGTCGGCAAGCCCCAGGAAAGGCTCCCACACCCTCCACGACTCTGCAGGCTCGCTCCCGTGCACAAGCAGCAACGGCTCGCCGTTGCCCGCCGACGCGTAATTAATTGTGAACTCCCCCGCCGCGACCTGACGTTCCGTCGCTTCCATTCAGGCCACGCCCGGTGAGTCGCCTTTCAAACCTTTCCTCCCAGGTCTCATCTCAGGAAACATGCTGCAAAGGCATGTTCACAGCTCACTGCGGTTCGATTGTTGCCGGTGGCTTCGACGAAACAGAGTATGCAACCCCTACAACCCCTCCAACTTCGTTCGTGATTCTGTTCGATATCCTCTCGAGCACCTGCGGGTCGAGCCTGGTCCAGTCCGCAGTCATGGCGTCCACCGATTCGACGACCTTGACTATCACCTGGTGCCCGAGGCGCCTTTCGTCCCCTAGGACCCCTGTAACCAAGTCGTCCCCGACATAGGCGAAGGCCTGCCAGACTTTTGCGTAGAGTCCCTCCTCCTTGAGCGTGTCCTCCACTATCTTGCTTGCTTGACGGCAAATCCTGAGCTTCTCTTCCGTAACTTCACCCACGACCCTCACCGCAAGCCCGGGTCCAGGGAATGGGTGCCTCTCCAACACCATCCTTGGAAGTCCAATCAGGGCCCCCAGTTCCCTAACCTCGTCCTTGTACAGGTCCCGGAGAGGCTCTATCACCTTCATGGATAGGTCCGAGGGGAGCCCCCCGACGTTGTGGTGGGTTTTGATCACCGAGGCCGGACCCGTCGACCTGCCACTTTCTATGACATCGGGATAGAGCGTCCCCTGTGCGAGGTACTCGAACGGGCCCTCCTTCCTTGCAAACTCCTCGAAAACGTCAGCAAACGTCCTCCCGACCACCTTCCGCTTCTCTTCAGGGTCGACGATCCCATCCAGGGCCTTTAGGAATCGTTCCGCGGCTTCGACCATGGTTATCGTTACCCCAAGTTCCACTCCGAGGAATCTCTTGACCTGCTCGGCTTCCCCCGACCTGAGGAGTCCAGTGTCGATGAAGACGCTTCTAAGCCTGTCCCCGACTGCCTTGTGCAGTAGCGCAGCCGTCACCGAAGAGTCCACGCCCCCTGACACAGCGCAGAGGACCCTCCCCTCGAGCTTCGAAAGGCCCTGCACCGACTGCCCGAGAAACTCCTGCATGCTCCAGTTTCTTTCCGCCCCGCATATGCCAAACACGAAGTTCGACAGCAGTGCCTGTCCCTTTTCGGTGTGGGAGACCTCTGGATGGAACTGCACTCCGAACTGCGGTTTCCCCGATAGCCTCACGGCCGCATAGGGAGAGCTCTCACTTGCCGCGAGAACTTGCAAAGATCCGGGAATCTTCATCGCCGAATCCGAATGGCTCATCCAGCACAGGAGACGGTCAGCTCCGAGCCCTTCGAATAGTCCCCCGGCCTCAACAACCTTGATGCTCGCCCGGCCGTACTCCCTTTGCTCCGCTGTCCGCACTTCTCCCCCGTGGGCCTTGACCATTAGCTGGTACCCGTAGCAGATCCCGAGCATGGGAATCCCCCCGTCGAAGATCCTCGGGTCGGCCATGGGGGCCCCCTCCGATGAAACGCTCGCCGGACCTCCCGAAAGGATTACTCCTGCGATTCGCTTCTCCTCCAACTCTCTGAGCGTCGTGTCATGTGGTAAAAGGGCGGAGTAGACCCCCAGAGACCTCACCCGCCTAGAAATCAGGTGAGCATATTGGCCCCCGAAGTCAAGTACTGCTATCCCCCCGGCAAGGTCCGACTCCACTCTTCCTACCCCTTGACCTCGATCGAGTGCACTCCGAGCTCCCCAGCCCCGACTGCGCTCACGGTCCCGAAGTTCGCCTTTCTCCACATGTCAGCAACGCTCCTGGCCCCCGCATACCCGAATGCCGCCCGCAGCCCGTTCTCCATTCTTTCCAGCACCCCGTCCGTTCTTCCGACGTAGGGGACAAATGCCTCTACCCCCTCTTCGAGACCCTTCGCAGGGACGCTGTATCTGTCAACGGCGAACCTCACTTTGCGAGCAGCGGCGCTCGCCATCCCCCTATGAGTCTTGAACTCCTTCCCTCCACGGACGACGACCTTGCTCGGCGCCTCCTTGGTCCCGGCAAGCATGGACCCCAGCATCACGGTCGAAGCACCCGCAGCGAAGGCAAGGGCCGCGTCTCCCGGACCCCTTATCCCGCCGTCTGCAATCACAGGGATATCCAACTTCTTCTCTGACAAGGCGCTGGCCACTTCGGCCACCGCGAAGAGTGTTGGCGCCCCCACCCTGGTGACCTCTGATGTGATACAAATCGAGCCTGAACCAATCCCTGCCCGGAACCCGTCGACCCTAGGAAGTTCTTCGACGATGTCGAACACAGCCTCCCGAGTCCCAACGTTCCCGACGACAAAATCCGAGCTAAGCTCGGGCAGAACCTTCCGCGCAGCCTCGATAATCTTCGACGTATGGAAATGCGCGACGTCAGCGACAAGGAAGTCCGCGACACCGTCGAGTGACTTGCACCTTTCCCGGTCGAGAGGAGACACCGAAGCGCCTACCAGGGGCCTCCCCCTCTCGTCCTTGCTCAAGGTATCGACTTTCGACGCCTTGACCTTCCTTACTTGCTCTAGCTGACTTTGGATTGACATGTTACGGTGTATCACGCCTGCCCCTCCGAGGCGCGCCATCTCCAAGGCAAGGCTCCATTCCGTCACAGTGTCCATCGGAGACGAGACAAGCGGGATTCTCAGCCTGATCCGCCTTGTAAGCATCGACGACAGGTCGATCCCGCTGGGTTCGACCTCGCTCCTCCCGGGGAGGAGGATGAAATCCCTGAAGGTGAACACATTCTGTGCCGAACTAAGTTTCGAGAGGAAGTTGTTTGACAAGGCCCCAGACCTTGCCGGAATCGAGATTTCTCTCAGGTATAATAACGCTCGCTTGGGTCGTGTATAGTTGACTTCCGTAGGGGGGCCGGGGGTCTGGAGCCAATCTCCACAATCGTTAATTAACCTCAAAGTTAGTTTTGACGCTAGAGTTTGCCTCCTGAGCCTGGTTCGATTTTCGGTAGCCTGCTTGGCGCATGCATAAGCGACGACTACGTCGAGCACGGGAAGCGCGGCATGGCCGAGGAGGTCCTGGCCCTTGTAATTGGGGCCTGTACGAGCGTCGCGACGACCTACCTCCTGTCCGTCGCCGGAATTTTCGTCTAAACATTTCAACCAAGCCGTAAAGTAATCCTATCTCCCCCCCATTTACCGACTTTGAGGCTGATATTGTCCATCGATACAGCATGGGAAGAAAAATCGTCCTGGTCGCATTCTGGCTCCTAGGCTACACCCTCGGCTTCTTCGCCTGGCTCGTCAGGGAACCCGTCGTGAACTTCATCCGGAACTTCGGGGTAAGCGCTGACGTCGCCGGTGCGCTCATCACTGGACTGGCAGGGTCCATGATGATGCTCGTGGGCGTCATCCTCTGGAGCTACCTGTCATCGAACTAAGCCCCGCAAGGGCTTACACCTGAAGCTTGGAGGCGCGGTGTTCGACGCGTCTCTTGCCGCTTCTTTTGCCCCGAACAAAAATGAACCAATTCCGCCCACTAATTCCGAGTACGACCGCACGTTAGGCTGGCGCTTTCTTCCTGAAGATGTACATCGCACCGTACGGGTTCACTTCCTCAGGGGCAGGTGCTTCCTCGACGCAGTCGAATCCTCTTCCGGTAAAAAGCGCCTTGTCGAGCGGCCTGTAGGCTTGGTAGAGCTCATCATTGACTTTCCCTTCGAATGGGTTTCTCCACCAAGCGTGGATTACCACCCACTCGCTTGAGTATTCGCAGAGATTATCCATGATTTTGGTCGCTACCTCGTCGTCGAGTATGTGGAACAACACGTCAAGGCAAAGCACGACCCTTCCCCTCAAGGGAAGACGCCTTTCAGCGGGCCAAGCGATGAATGCCCAGTCCGGTCTTTTCTCCGCGTTTCGTTTGATAATGTAGGGGGAGATGTCGACCCCGAAATATCGCTCACAAGTGCGGCCCTCCCAGAATGAAAGGTCCCCGCACCCTACGTCCACCACGTCGTCGACGAGAGTTACATGCTTTCGTATGATTGACCATTTCCATTCGCGTGACGCACCGACCGATCCCCGTCCGCTCTTTCCTCCTTCGCGGTAGCGCTTCTCCCAGTATTCTACAGACTTGGCTCGATCAAGAAAGCGCGAGTTGTCCACCTCTCGCTCATCGTCTCATGTCGCTAGGCTTAAATATAGTCGGACACGGTAGTTTCTCTTGTAACGCGTGACATAGTATGGCGAATAAACCTCACCTTAACCTGATAGTTACCGGCCATGTGGACCACGGGAAGAGCACGTCCATGGGGCACTTCCTCTACGACCTTGGCGTGGTCGACCAGAGGATGATCGAAGAGTTCGCGAAGGAGTCAGAGAAGACCGGGGCAGGGGACTCCTTCAAGTACGCCTGGGTCCTCGACCAGCTGAAGGACGAGAGGGAGAGAGGAGTCACCATCGACCTCGCCTTCCAGAGGTTCGAGACGCCGAAGTACTTCTACACTCTGATCGACGCACCTGGGCACCGTGACTTCATCAAGAACATGATCACAGGTGCCTCCGAAGCTGACGCGGCGGTCCTTGTGGTCTCTGCGAAGAAAGGTGAAGCAGACGTCGCCCTAGGCCCCGGCGGCCAGGCAAGAGAGCACGCGTTCCTCCTAAGGACTCTCGGTGTTACACAGCTCGTCGTCGTCATAAACAAGATGGACGACCAGACAGTGAAGTACTCTGAACAGAGATTCAACGAAGCCAAGCAGGACGTCGAAAACCTGCTGAAGACCGTCGGCTACAACACATCCAAGATCAACTTCATCCCTATCTCCGGCTGGACGGGTGAGAACCTTGTCAAGCCTTCGACGAACATGCCCTGGTACAAAGGGCCCATTCTGATGCAGGCTCTCGACACCTTCACCGAGCCCCCGAAGCCGATCGAGAAGCCGCTCAGGCTCCCCGTGCAGGACGTCTACACGATCACGGGTGTCGGAACGGTCCCCGTGGGGAGGGTCGAGACCGGCAAGTTCAAAGTAGGGGACACTGTGGTCATAATGCCCGAAGGCCTGACGGCCGAAGTGAAGTCCATCGAGACACACCACACAGCGATGCAGGAGGCGATGGCAGGTGACAACATCGGGTTCAACCTAAGAGGTGTCGCCAAGTCAGACTTCCGGCGAGGCTCTGTCCTCGGGCCGGCCAACAATCCGCCGACCATTGCGAAGGAGTTCAAGGCCCAGATCATAGTCGTGTTCCACCCGACGGCCATCGCGCCAGGCTACACCCCGGTGCTACACGCGCACACCGCCCAGGTCGCGGCCACCATCTCTGAAATCGTGGCGAAGATCGACCCAAGGACGGGCCAGGCCACCGAGGAGAAGCCCAAGACGATAAAGACAGGCGACTCTGCGATCGTCAAGATCACGCCGCTCAGGCCCATAGTCATGGAGACGTTCAAGGAGTACCCTGAGTTGGGGCGATTTGCGCTGAGAGACATGGGCAGCACAGTTGCAGCAGGCATCGTCCAAGAGATCACGCAGAAGGGCCAAGTCGAAAAAGTAGCTGCAAAAGCCTAGTCCGTCTCCATCCTAGTTCTGTCCCAACGATTAGATGTTCATGCTGCGTTGTTTGATTGCCATCAGCTTTTGATACCTATACCCTCCAACGAATTCATTGAATAGGGGGAGGGCCGCTGCCTCCCTCCAACTAATGTATGTCCGAAGTAGCTGACCATTCTCTCGGATGGAGTGAGCCATAGTGGCTCCCAAGCTTCGCAATAGTACAGCAAGGAACTCAGCGTTGGGTACGCTGGTTATGATCACCTCGTGATGTTTAACAGAAGCATCCGAGTCAGCCA
>WNFB01000540.1_pt1 | contig 31061 bp, 33 predicted proteins | sample 5400501 | NCBI WGS metagenome assembly WNFB01 (sample SAMN13153341, study PRJNA577476) | soil metagenome | isolation source: 200 cm saprolite under Douglas fir tree site 2 hole 1 | place: USA:California | collected 2015-04-18
ACTCCGTAATCTGCACCGGCTCGGGCTCCCAGCCGAGTACATTCAGGTACAGGTAGCGCCGCCAGTCGTAGAACTTCTCCACGTTGTTCACTGGAGCGCCGAAATACTTGACCAGGAAATCGCGCCGCGGCGGATCGAAGCACACCCGTGAGCCAGAGTTCAGCGCCTCAGCATCGATCTCGGCGATGCGCTTCTTAATCGGCTCCTCGCCGTAGCGCTCGATCAGCGACCACACAAGGTCGTGCAGCTTCTGGAGCGCGGCGTCGTGGTGGCCGCGTTCTTCAGCCTGGACCACGCGCTCCTCGAAGTCCAGCACCTTCGGGGTAGTGATCACGATGCTCTGGATCGTCGGGGCCGTGCAGTGGCCGTAGGGCCAGAGGTTGCCGGCGATGACGAAGCTCAGGAAGTCGCGCTTCTGCATCTCGATGTGATTGGCGTTGCGGTGCAGGCCGTGCTCGGCCGCGAACTCCGGATCGGCCTGCGTGTGGTCGCGTGACGGATCGAGCGTCCTGGCCTGGTTGATGTAGCCCCAGCCATGGCCCGCTTCGGTGCGGATGTGATCGGCCAACAGCAGCCGCCACTCGGAATCGAGCTCGGCGCCAAAGTGGCTGTAGGCGTAGCAGGCCGAGCCGACGATGCTTTCCAGCTCGTCACGCCCGCGATAGCCCAGCCAGCGCCCGAGAAGCCGCCGTTCCTCGTCGTTCTTTGGCTCGCGCTTGATCTTGTCGCGTTCCTTGCGAAAGCGCTCCATCCACTGCTCGATGGGATTGTCGTCGGAATACGGGATTGGCTTACCAACGCCTCGAATATCGGCCACGGTCGAGCACCTCCACAGGTAAATGTCGGGTGTGAGCCAGTGTAGGCACCACGAGACATCTGTCAAGCTGTCAGCGCTACTCGGGAGGCGGTTCCTCGCCTTCGGGGCCGGCCAGCAGCCAATCGCGGTAGTCGGGGTCGGTCAACGCCGTTTGCCACTCGAACAGGATGTCCGAACAGACGGCGCGGATGGGCCCGCTGGCCTGGCCGGGTTTCAGTGCTGCCTGCAACAGCCAGGCCTCGAATTGGTCGGGGGCGGGATCATCTTCGATGCACTGCTGCAGCAGCTCGAGCTTGAGGTTCAAGCCGATGTTGTCCGGCGTGGTGTTCCGCGCCCGGCGCTTGCGCCGGCCCTCGGCCACCTCGATCGAGGTCAGCAGCAGCTCGCACACCGCGGCCGGCCGCACGTTCTGCGGCGTCACTGCCAGATCAGCTGCACGTCCAGCGAAAATCCGGCCTCGGCGGGCCGCTGGTAGCCGGCGTCGAGCGCGGCCAGGTCGAGCTCCAGGGTGGCCAGATCCTGGACCGCTACGCTCAGCGGCTCGATGGCCGAAAGCGTGGCCAGGGTCTTGAGGTAGCCATGGCAGCGCTCGCAGGCGAACACCCGCCGGGCCTCCCCGAGCTCATCGCTGTAGAGGTAGGTCAGGCTCGCGTGGGCGTCGTTGGCGCAGAACGGGCATAGCTGCCACCGCAGCTTCCACTCGCTCCCGCAGCGGCCGCAGCGCAGCATCCTCAGGCGGTCCATGCCCCGGGATTCGGTAAGCGCCGGCCACGCGGCGCAGACGGGGCAGATGCCGTTTTGCCACTGCGCTTCCGCCACGGCGCCGGCGCAGTTTTTCGCGGCAGCCACCAGCACGGGAAGCAGCGCGAGTTGAAGGATGGTGGCCAGGGGGCCGTCCGTGAGTTGCAGGCTCAGGACCTCGTTCAGCGCCTGGAGGCTCAGGCCCCCCACACCCTCGCCCTCTCCCGGCGCGGCGGGCGAGGGGATAGCACCGCGGAGGCGGTCATACAGCGTTGTCAGAGCCTGTTGCGGCAAGCTCAGCACTGCGCCGTGCAGAACGGGCTCGCCGGCGTGGAGGCGGGCCAGCGCGGAGACTTCCAGACCGGTGACGGTCTGCAGCCACAGCGGCTCGCGTGCAGCTTCCAGAGCCCCGGCGAGCAACTCCGTGTAGGGACGCAGGTTCGGATCGCCGGCGGCGACTTCCTCCAGGGAAACCGGCAAGCGCTACTTCTTGGGAACCGTGACGCGCGGGTTCAGGTTGGGCGTGCCGTAGAAGCCCTCGTTGCCCGGATGGAGCTGGACCTGGTCGCCCCGGTTACCGGTGTCCGCGCCTGGCCCTCCGCTGCGCACGCGCCCCGCCTCGGGGCTGCAGGCTGCCAGCAGCAGCGCCAGGGCGGCGACAAGCAGCGGTTTGATCACAGCGATTGGGCGCCCATGATGATGGCGAAGCGCAGCAAGAAGCCGCCCACCAGCGCCAGCACGGCGGCATAGGAGGCCGTCTGCAGCGCCGCCTCGCGGCCGCGCCAGTGAATGACCAGCGGGGCGATATTGCCAAGCACAGCCACGCCGAGGATGAGCAGCGCGCCCCAGGCACTCAGGATGAAACGGCCGCTGAGGCTGCCCAACGTGGCCAGGAAGGCGATGATAACCACCAGCTCGATGCCCATCACCCAGTTGTCGGCCTGCTCCAGCCGGGCCAGCAGCCCATGGCCAGCGTTGCGCTGGGCGACGATCAGCAGCAGCGCGGCGATGGCCGTCGAGGCGGCCGAGGCCAGGAAGAGTGCGCCCAGCAGCTGGCTGTCGGCCCACACCGGCTGATTGGTCACGCTCAGCAGCACACCCGTGTAGCCGGCAATGAACATGCCGAACACCGCGCCTACCAGGCCGAACAAGGCGCCCAAAGGCCCGCGCGCGGGCAGCGCCTCCAGGGGCCGCAGGCCGATGGCGCCCAGGAACGATACGAACGTGAATGCGCCGAACACCAGCAGGGCCCACGAGCCAACCGAGATGGGCGACCACCACTTGAGCATGATGTCGCCGGTTTGGGAGGCGATGAGCATGTGCCAGAAGCGCAGCGGCTGGCCCAAGTCCAGGGTCAACAGCAGCCCGGAAATGACGATCAGCGGGAACGCGACCAAGTAGCCGATGCGCGACACCGCCCGATCCTCGATGCTGCCCACGAAATCGACGACCACCGCTATGGCGTAGGCGCCGGCCGCGATGCCGCCGAAGAAGAAGTACAGGACGATCAGCCATTCCCAGTGCGGCGCCTGGGTGAACAGCGTGTCGGACATCAGAGGGCCCTCACCTAACCTCTCCCCCCGCGGGGGGCGAGGAACTCTCGTCGGCGTCTCGGCGGGCGCCGCGGTTTCGGAAGGAAATCAGCGCGGCTAGCCCTACGCCGGCAGCCGTAAGCGCGCTGAAGGCCGAGCTGCCCACCAGGTTGCGGCTGGGCAGCTGCGGGTTACTCGGTAGCCCGTAGACCTCGGGCTTATCGACCAGCAGGTAGAAGGAGTTGAGGCCGCCCAGCATCTTGTCGTCGGCGCCGTAGAGGTAGGCGCCCTTTTCGCCCTGCGACTGCAGCTGCTGGACGCGGGCGTTTGCCGCCTGCTTGAGTGAGTCGATGGTCCCGAACTGGATCGAAGCCGTAGGACAAGCCTGTGCGCAGGCCGGCGTGAGGCCATTGGAGATGCGGTCGTAGCACAAAGTGCACTTCTGGGCCGTGTTCGTCGCCGGGTTGATGTCAATCACGCCGAATGGGCAGGCGGCAATACAGTCGCGGCAGCCATTGCACACGTCCGATTGGATGACGACCGTGTCGAACTCCGTGCGGGTGATGGCGCCGGTGGGGCACACCTCGAGGCAACCCGCCTGGACGCAGTGCTTGCAGACGTCGCTCATCATCAGCCAGCGGCCGTTGTGGTTGGAATCGAACTGCTCGATGAACTTGACGTGCCGCCAGTTTTCGCCGGACAGCCGCACGGTGTTGTCGTAGCTGTTGCCGCTGAGCGTCGCCTTGCCGCCGTTGGTAGCTGGAAGCTGGTTCCACTCCTTGCAGGCCACCTGGCAGGCCTTACAGCCAATGCAGACCGTTGTGTCGGTGTAGAAACCCATCGCTGCCATCAGGCCTTCTCCACCTGGCACACGAAGGCTTTCCCTTCGTGGATGCTCACATTTGGATCGCCCACCAAGGCGGTGAGGTCATTGGTGACGGCGCCGGTAACGACCCCCTGATAGCCCCAGTGCCACGGCAGGCCAACGTGGTGGACGGTCTTGCCGTCGATCTGCATCGGCCTCAAGCGGGAGGTGACCAGCGCTTTAGCCGTGATTGCTCCGCGCGGTGTAGAGATCTTGACCATGTCCGTGTTGTTGACGCCGATCTGCTTGGCCAGCTCCGGGCTGATCTCGGTAAACAGCTCGGGCTGCAGCTCGGCCAGCCACGGCAGCCAGCGGCTCATCACGCCCGACAGATGGTGCTCGGTGAGCCGGTAGGTCGTCAGCACATGCGGGTACTTGTCGTTGGCTATACCGGCCAGCTGATTGTCGTCCCGCTTCCAGTACTTGAGCACCGGGCTGGTGTCCTGCTTGGGATACAGCGGATTATGGACCGGCGACTCGGCCGGCTCGTAGTGGGTCGGGATCGGACCATCGACCAAGCCCGACGGCACAAACAGCATGGCCAAGCCGTTGGGCCTCATGATAAATGCGCCCGTCCCGTCCATGGCGTCGAAGTTGATGCCACCCGGTTTCGCCTTGTCGTCAGGCGGCTTGGTGGCCGCGAAGTCGATCACGTCCGGGCCGGTCCACGTCTTCTTTTCGGCGTCCCAGAACATGTACTTCTTCCGTTCAGACCAGGGCGTGCCGTCAGGCTTGGCCGAGGCGCGGTTGTACATGATGCGGCGGTTGGCCGGCCAGGCGAAACCCCAGCCCAGGTGAGTGCCAGGCTTGAAGTCAGGGTCGGGTTTGCGGGCGGCAGCCTTGTTCTGGTCCTCCGCCGGATAGATACCGCTGTAGATCCAGGACGCCCCGGTCGTCGAGCCATCATCCTTGAAGGCCGCAAATCCAGGCAGCAGCTTGCCCGTGTCGGTCTCGTAGCCGTTGATCTCCTTCAGGATCTTCAACACGTCCGGCTCGCCCTCGATCTTGGTGTTCTCGAGCGGCTTGTCGGGCATGAAATCCCACAGCAGATTCTTGACGCCGGCGTCTTTGGGATCGTTCGAGCCCTCGTACAGCTTCTTGAGGCGGTTGCCCATCTGGACGGTCCACCAGATGTCGGAGCGGGCGTCGCCGGGCGGATCGACTGCCTTCTCGTGCCACTGCGCCAAGCGCTGGGTATTGGTGAAGCTGCCGTCCATCTCGGCTACCTGGGCTGAGGGGAAGAAGAAGATCTCGGTCTTGATGTCGGCTTGCTTGAGCTCGCCGCTCTTGATCTCCGGCGAGTTGTACCAGAAGGCAGCCGTCTCCGTGAGGAAATTATCCTTGACCACCAGCCACTCCAGGTTGGCCAGCGCCTTGCGCTGAAGGCGCGCATTCTGGCCGCCTACGGCCGGATTCTGGCCCATGGCCATCAAGCCCTTGACCTTGCCCTCGGCCATGCGCACGAACATCGGCATGTGCGACAGGTCAGCGGTGATCCTTGGATGCCAGTCGTAGCCGAAATCGTTGTCCTTGGTTGCGCTCTTGCCGTACACCGACTTCAAGTAGCTGACCATGAATTTGGGGAGGTTGCCCCAATAGGCCGTGGCGATAGGCGCCGTTTCGGTCGTGATGAAGTCCTTGAGGGTGGCGTGGTTCTTCCGTGTGTCGGGGGCATTCATGTAGCCCTGGATGCTGTGGTAAAGGGTCGGAAGGTCGGTCGAACCCTGGATGGTGGCGTGGCCGCGGAGGGCCATGACGCCGCCGCCGGGCCGCCCGATATTGCCCAAGAGGAGCTGCAGCAGCGCGGCCGTCGAAATCATCTGCGGACCATAGGTGTGCTGTGTCCAGCCGACGGCGTAAGCGATGACACCGGTTCGCTCTGGGCCGGAGTTGTCGGTAACAGTTTGCGCGACTTTCAGGAACACGTCTCGAGGAACGCCAGTAACCCGCTCAACCATCTCCGGCGTGTAGCGCGAGTAGTGGCGCTTGACGATCTGGAAGACCGAGCGCGGATCCTGCAGCGTCATGTCTTTCTGCGCCGGGGCAGGCACCAGGGACTTGACCAGATCGTCGTACGGCGGGCCGGAGGTTGCCGGTGCCGGGTTGGGCGGTGAGCCACTGCGCTTGTAGCCCCAGGAGGCCGGGTTGTAGGCCTGGGGCTGGGCCGGATCCGTGTTCTGCATCAGGCCCGAGAACACACCCTCCAAATCCTCGGTGTCCTTGAAGTCGTCACCGACGATGATGGGCGCGTTGGTGTAGTTGAGGACGTAGTCCTTGAAGTACTTCTCGTTCTGGATGACGTAGTTGATCAGGCCGCCCAGAAAGGCGATGTCCGCGCCGGCGCGGATCGGCGCGTAGATATCGGCCATAGCCGAGGTGCGCGTGAAGCGCGGGTCGACGTGGATGATCTTGGCGCCCTTGAGCTTGGCCTGCATCACCCAGCGGAAGGCGATGGGATGGCATTCCGCCATATTGGAGCCTTCGATCATCACCCAGTCGGCGTTGGCCATGTCGCCAGCAAACGTGGTGCAGGCGCCTCGCCCCATCCGTACCCCCAGACCGGGGACGCTAGAGCTGTGTCATATACGGGCCTGGTTTTCGATGGGTGTTATGCCCATGCCACGCATGAGCTTCTGCTGGACGTGGTTCCACTCGTTGTCCATAGTGGCGCCGCCGAGCGAGAAGATCTGCTCGGTGGCCATCACTTTCTTGCCGCTCGAGTCCTGCACTACAAAGGTTTCGTCGCGCGTCTTCTTGACGAGCTGGGCCACGCGGTCCATGGCCGTGTTCAGGTCCATCTCCTCCCACGAGGTTGCCCCGGCGGCGCGGTGGAGGACCTTCGTCTGCCGGTTGGGGTTGACGTGGAGCTGGTAGATGGCAGCGCCCTTGGGGCACAGGTTGCCCTGGTTGATGGGGCTGTCGGGATTGCCCTCGATATTGATGATCTGGCCGTTCGCCACGTGGACCAACGTGCCGCAGCCGACGGCGCAGTAGGGGCACACACTGGGAACAGCTTTCGCGTTTTTGATGCGCAGCGCTTGCGCCGCCGCTTTGGCTCGCTTGGGCTGAAGGCCCAGGCCGGCCACTCCGCCAAGCGCCGTGCCTGCCGCCGCCACCCCCGAGATCTTGAGAAAGCCTCTGCGAGATACGGCCATATCGGCTTAGCCCCCGAGCATATTTTTGCAGCCAGAGCTACCGCCCTAGCGGTCGCCATTAGGTTACACCCTCCGGCAAGTAGTGGCATGCATCTCGCAGCCGGCAGCCGCTGATGAAGTTTTCAGGCCTTGGGGCAGCGTTAGCCCACCTGGTGAGCTCGCAAATTGCAAGCCGGCTGCGATTTCGCAGTGGCCCGCCGCTATGCTGTCTTTGAATGAATGCCAAAGAAATGGTTCAGAAGGCGCAGAACGTCATCGTCTGCGCGCACATCAATCCCGACGGCGACACGCTGGGCTCGATGCTCGGCATGTACCACGTGCTGACCGCCGCGGGCAAGTACGCTCAGCGCGCCTGCCACAACACCACCCCGCCACAGTTCACGTTCCTGCCCGGTCACGAGGGTGTAGGCCCGGACATCCCCAACCGGGACTGGGACCTGATCATCTGCCACGATGCCAGCGACATCCAGCGCTTCGGCTCGGTGTACGAGCAGCATCGGGACCTGTTCGAGCGGGTGCCCTCGATCTGCATCGACCACCACATCACCAACAGCGGCTGGGCGACGGTGAACCTGATCGACACCAGCGCGGCCGCCACGGCCGAGATCGTCTACACGTTTGCGCGCGAGCTGGGCTATCCCATCACTCGCGAGGCCGCCACCTGCATCCTGACCGGCATCTTCACGGATTCCGGCTCATTCCAGTACCAGGCGGTTTCCCCGCGCACGCTGCGCGCCGCTGCCGACCTGGTGGAGGCGGGCGCGCCGCTGCCGCAGATTGCCCATGAGACGTGGCGCAAGAAGACGTTCCCGTCGGCTCGCCTGTGGGGCGCCTCGCTGGAGGCGCTGCAGATGAGCCCCGACGGCCGCTACTGCTGGTCGACGGTCACGTTGGACATGCTGCGCCAGCACAGGGCCGACTTCAACGACCTGGAAGGCGCTGTGTCGTTCATGGCCGGCATCGACGGGCCCAGCATCGTCGCCCTTTTCAAAGAGCAAGGGCCAGACGAGGTGGACGTGAGCTTCCGCAGCATGGACGACACCGACTGCACGGTGGTCGCCGTGAAGTTCGGCGGCGGCGGCCATAAGAAAGCGGCCGGCTGCACGGTGAAAGCGTCGCTGGCGGAAGCGGAGCGACAGGTATTGTCGGAAGTCGCGAAGCTGGTCGGCTCTAAGGAGCCCGCCATGTCATTCTGAGGAGCCACAGCGACGAAGAACCTTCCCCGTCCGCTGCGGCGGAAGATCCTTCGGCCTTCGGCCTCAGGATGACAACGAGGAGCTAGCGGGCGCGCACCTTGTCGAAGCAGTCACTGCAGTAGACCGGCCGGTCGTTCCTGGGTAGGAACGGGACCTGGGTCTCGACGCCGCACTCAGCGCAGATGACGTCGTGCATCTCGCGCCGCGGGCGGAAGCCGCCGCCGGGGTAACTGCCGCTCTGGCGTGCGATTTTAGCAGCCGAGCGGCAAGACGGACAGCGCTTCGGCTCGTTCATAAGACCCTTCATCTGGTAGAACTGCTGCTCGCCCACGGTGAAGGTGAATTCGGCGCTGCAGTCGATGCAGGTCAGGGTCCTATCGGCAAGGCTCATCGTAACCTCCTAAGCTTGCGCCGCACTATACATGGCGCGGGGGACAAATGCAACACCTTCGCCGCAACATTTTTGGCCCTTGCCTGTAGTGCCTAGGCCGCTGGCTTGGAGGTCCGGACCTCGGGGTGGTCGGCCAGGTATTTCACGGCCGACAGCAGCTGGTTGTCGCTGCTGTCCTGGAAGTTGCCAGGCCCGAGCTGTTTGATCCTGGTGGGCGTCAGCACGTCACTCTGCGAGGCCAGCCGCACCGGCACGTCGGGCTGGATGCCCTTGCCCTTGATCAGCTGGCCGTCCGGGGTGAGCCATTCCGAGGTCCCGAGCAGGATGGCCGATCCGTCTTTGAGCCGGAACGTACTGAGCACCGTGCCCGTGCCGAAGGTGGTTTGGCCCACCAGCGTGGCGCGGTGGTTCTGCTCCAGGGCCCCGGCGACGATCTCCGCCGCGCTGGCGGTGCCCCCGTTGATCAGCACCGTGAGCGGCACGCCGACGGCCACACCTCCGGGCTTGGCCGCGATGCGGCGTTCGCGCTGGCCGTCCTTGACGATGACGACTGTGCCGTCGCCAAGGAACTGGCTGGCGACGTCGACCGCTTGATCGAGGATGCCACCCGGGTTATCGCGCAGGTCCAGAACGATGCCCGAGACGTGCGCGTCCATGGCCGACTTGAGGGCGTTCTTGAGGTCATTCGTGGCGCCGCCGCTGAACTGCGACAGGCGCACGTCGGCCACATTGGAGTCCGGCAGGATCTCGTACGATACCGGGCGCGAGCGGATACGCTGGCGCGTGATCGTGACGTCCTCCGGCAGGTCGGAGCCTTGGTGGATGACGGTCAGCGTGATGGTAGTGCCGGCGTCTCCGCGCACCCTGGTGATCAGCTCCGGCAGCCCTAGATGGCTCACGTCCTCGCCATTGATGCGCATGATGGCGTCGCCCGACTTGAGGCCGGCCTGCTCAGCTGGACTGCCCTCGAGCGGCGCAATGATGATGGGCTGGCCATTGCGCAGTCCCACCTCGGCGCCTATGCCGGTGAACGAACCTCGCAGCGCGTTCTGCTCCTGCCGGAAGGCGTTGGGGTTCAGGAACCGGCTGTGGCCGGTATCGCCCAGGCTGTTGACCATGCCCTGTATGGCGCCGTAGGTCATCTTCTGCACGTCAATTGCCGACTTGTTCACGTAGTTGCGGGTGACCACCTGCCAGGCCTCCCAGAAGAGGCTGAAGGTCGGCGCTACGTCGGCTGGCTCGGTCGAGCTGGATGAGAGCTGGCGCTCGATGCTCCCGGGCACATGCAGCCACTCGAACACCGTCGCCCCATAGCGGGCGCCGCCCACAAACGAGGCGCACATCAGGATGACGAAGGTTCCGGAAGCCAAACCGTAGCGCAGCGCTCTCATGGTGACGTGAATGGTAGCCAGGCTACTGTTTGTTGGTAGTGCGGGACATCCTCGGCGAGATTGACGGCCTGGCTCAGGCCGTGCTGGACCAGGTACGAGCGCGCGGCCGTCCGGAAGCCATCGAGCAGACGGTGATACTCGGGCTCACGCGCAGCACTGAGGCGGTGCTGCATCTGTCGCAGCAGCTCGAGTCTGGGCGGCTGCCCCGGGATGAGGCCGAGGCCCTAGCCGAGGCGCTGAGCCAGGTGGATCAGAAGCTCGCCTTCTTTCAGGGCTGCACGATGCGCCGCTCGTCGGCGCAGGCGGCACGCTACGGCGACGACGCCGAGGACTACGCGGTCGAGGCTGAACGTCTGGCCGAAACGGCCCGCTCGAATGGGAATATCCATGACCTGGTGCAGGCCTACAAGCGCCTCGAAGCCTTGGAGGCGCGTGTGGTCGAGGTGCGGGGAGCCACCAAATCCGGCGCCGGACCTGAGCTGCGCGTGCTGGACCTGCCGCGGGCTCGCGTGCTGGCGGCCCGGCGCGTCATCGGCGGCGCGATTACCAGCCTGGATGAGGATTGAGACCGGATATGTCATCCTGAGGCCGCGGGCCGAAGGACCTTCCGCCGCGGCGGAAGACGAGAAGGTTCTTCGCTTTGCTCAGAATGACACAGGACGCTTCGTTTCAAGGAGTAGCCATGCATGCATGGAGCTTTCTGGCGCTCGCCGTGAGCGCACTCGCGCTTGCGGCATGTGGTGGAAGTACGCCCGCGGCTACGCCCGCCACGAGCACCGCGGCCGCTGCCTCGGCCAAACCCGCCGCCAGCGTGGCAGCCTCAGCCAGCCCCGCTGCCAGCGCGCCGGCGTCAGCCTCAGCCAAACCAGCTGCCAGCGGCGCAGGCGGACTGGTGACGGTGAAGGTGGGCAACTCCAGCGCAAGCCCAACAAACGGCGGCGAGTACGTGGCCAATGGGCTGGGCTTCTTCGAGAAGCAAGGCATCAAGATCGAGCACGTCACGTTCAACGCCGCCTCCGCGGTCGCGCCAGCCCTGGCCACGGGCGAGGTGGATGTAGCTGACGTGGGCGTGAACCCGGCCATGTTCAACACCATGGCGGCGGCTCTCGGCGCCAAAGTGGTCGCCGACAAAGGCTACGCGCCGCCCGGCTTTGGCTCTGCCTCGGTGTTGGTGCGCAAGGACCTGGCTGACAAAGTGAAGGGCCCGGCCGATTTCAAGGGCCTCAACATGGGCATGACCCCGCCCGGGCTGGGCACCTCAGCCGGCTATGCGCTGACGCAATGGCTGGCGATCGGCAACGTCACACCGAACGACGTCCACATCCAGCCGCTGGCCTTTCCCGAGCAGCCGGCAGCTCTCAGCAATAAAGCGCTCGACGCAGCCATGACGGCCGAGCCATTCGCTACGCAGGCCATCAACGCCGGTTTCGCCGTGAGGCTCACCACCTGGGACAAGATGGTGCCCAACCAGCAGATTGCCGGCTATGCCTACTCGGCCAAGTTCATCCAGAACCGCGACGCGGCAACCAAGTGGATGACGGCCTATGTCCAGGGCATCCGGGCGTACGACGACGCCTTCCTGAAGAACAAGGACAAGGACCAGATCATCGAGATCATGGCCAAGGAGACGCCCATTAAGGACGTCAAGCTGTGGGGCCAGATGATCCCGGCGGGCCTGAATCCCAATGGCAAGCTGAACGTGAAGAGCATTGAGGAGCAAGAGGAGTTCTTCAAGAAGCTGAACCTCATCGCGGCAACGACTCCGGCTCCGAGCACGTTCATCGACGAGTCGTTCAGCGAGGCCGCCGCCAGGCAGCTAGGACCCTACAGCTAGATCCAGCAGCTCCAGCAGGCGGCCGGCCACTTGAGAGGGGTTGCGCCCAGGGACGCTGACCCGCACGTGCGCCTGGTCGTAGAACGGGTGCCGGCTGGCCAACAGCTGCTCGAGCTCCGACAACGACCGCCCGCGCAGCAGCGGCCGGGTGTTCTTGATGCGCTGGATGGTACGCGAGACATGGCTCCAAGGCGCAGCCAGGTAGGCCACCGTGCAGCGCTCCAGCAGCAGCTGCCGGTTGGCGTCCTGGATGAACGCCCCGCCGCCCAACGACATGATGAGCCGCGTGTGGCCCGCCTCGGCCGCGATGACCTCGTGCTCCAGCTCGCGAAAGCGCGGCTCGCCGAACCAGTCGAAGATCTCGCGGATGGTCATGTTGGAGTGCGCCTCGACCTCGCGGTCGGTGTCCAGCACGGTCCAACCGAGGCGGCGGGAGAGCTCGCCGCCGACCGTCGTTTTGCCGATGCCCATGAAGCCAATCAGCGCAAGCGGGCGCTCGCCGACGTTCGGCGGCAGCTCGCGCACGGCATCCCCGTAGGGGTCTGCGTCAGCCAAGCAGGGCTTGGATCATCTCCTCGGGCATAGGCACGGCTTTGAGGGAGCGCGTGTCGGAGATGTCGGCGTAGGCGCGGACCTCGAAGCCCTCGCACAGCAGCTGGCCGTCGCGGCGGCACTCGTGCTCGAGGCGCAGGATCTTGCCGCGCGCCTCGCTGATCCGGCTGGCGATCTCGACCACGTCGTCGTAGTAGCCGGCGGCGCGATATTTGCAGCCGGTCTCGATCAGCAGAATGTCGTGACCGTGGCCGCGGATCGATTTGACCGAGTAGCCGGCCCGTCGCACCAGCTCGTGTGTGCCCTGGTCGAACCAGCGGTAAAAGTTAGGGTAGAAGACGATGCCCGCAGAATCGCACTCACCCCAGGCGATGCGGTGGGTGTAGCAGTAGGTCAGCACGACAATGCCATGTCATTCTGAGCAGAGCGAAGAACCTTCTCGTCTGCCGCCGCGGCGGCAGGTCCTTCGGCTTTCGGCCTCAGGATGACATGAACAGTCAGTTCAGCTTGATGCAGATGTTCTTCTGCTCCGTGTAGAAATCGAGCGACCAGTGGCCGCCTTCACGGCCGATGCCGCTTTCCTTCATCCCTCCGAAGGGCACGCGCAGATCGCGCACGAACCAGCAGTTGACCCAGATCGTGCCGGCGTCCACCGACTGGGCGACCCGGTGGGCGCGCCTCAGGTCGTTGGTCCAGACCACGCCGGCCAGGCCGTACCTGCTGTCGTTGGCGATGCGGATGGCCTCCTCCTCGCCCTTGAAGCGGATGACGGTCACCACCGGCCCGAAGATCTCCTCCTGGGCGCAGCGCATCTTGTTGTCCACATCGACGATGACCGTCGGCTCCAGGAAGTTACCCTTGTCGAAACCGGCCGGCGTTCCGCCGCCGTAGACGATTTTGGCGCCCTCCTGCTGGGCGATGTCGAGGTAGCCCCTGACCCGCTGCAAGTGCTCGGCTGACACCACCGGCCCGAGATCCGTGTTCTCGTCCAGCGGGTTGCCGATCTTCAGCTTGGAGGCGCGGTCGATGAAGTCGGCCAGGAACTTGTCGTAGATGCCGTCCTCCACCAACAGCCGCGAGCCGGCCAGGCAGACCTCGCCCTGGTTGGAGTAGATCGCTCGGATGGAGCCCGCCAGCGCCTCGTCCCAGCTGGCGTCGCCGAACACGATGTTGGCCGACTTGCCGCCCAGCTCGAACGACAGCCGCTTGAGCGTTTTGGAAGCCGTGGTCATGATCGTCTGCCCGGTGACGGTTTCGCCAGTGAACGAGATGAGCTTGACGTCGGGGTGCTCGGCCAGCCGCGTGCCCACAACCGGCCCTGGCCCGGCCACGATGTTGAGCACGCCCTCCGGCAGCCCCGCTTCAGCGCAGATCTCGCCCAGCAGCAGCGGCGTCATGGGAGCGACGGAGGCCGGCTTGATGACGCACGTGTTGCCGGCGGCCAGGCACGGACCTGCCTTCCAGGTGGTCAGCATGAACGGGAAGTTCCAGGGCGTAATCAGCGCCGCCACACCGATCGGCCGGCGCTGATGGTAGTTCAGGAAGTCGGTATCGACCGGAGCGCTCTCGTTGTTGAGCTTGGTTATGAGCTCGGCGAAGAACCGGAAGTTGAGGCTGGCGCGCGGCATTTCGACGCGGCTCTCCTTGAGTGGCTTGCCGACGTCGCTGCTCTCCAGGGCGGCCAGCTCGGGCGCACGCTCGACGATGCGCTGCGCCACTTTGCTGAGGACCGCGCTCCGCTCGGCCGTCTTCATCTTGCCCCACGGCCCCTCGAAAGCGCGCTTCGCGGCCGCCACGGCTCGATCGACGTCCTCGCGGGTGGCCTTGGCCACCTCAGCCAGCACACCGTTGTCGGTCGGGTTCAGGACCTGAAAGGTCTCGCCGCTAACCGACGGCTGCTCTTTGCCGTCGATAAACAGGCCTACTTGCTTGACCTGCGTGCGCTCCAGAACGGTACTCATGTGCTAAGTGTAGTCCTGGCCCCTTCGGACGTGTGACAATACCGGCGCTAGGGAAAAGGCGAGGAGACGGAAATGGCTGCCGTAGCGGAAGCTCCGGCTGGGCGATCCAGCAAGCTGTCGATCTATACCAGCATCAATGCCAAACTGCTGTACCTGATCATCCTGATCGAGGTGCTGCCGCTCGTGGCAATCTGCGCCGCCAGCGTGTACTTGTCGCGCCAGGTGATCGAAAGCCGTCTCGGCGCCAGTGCCGCGTTCAGCCAGATCGTCACCATCGACATCGTGGCGCTGGCGATTTCCATAGCCGTCATGCTGGCTGCCGCCTGGATCACAGGCCGCGCCGTCACCAAGCCCGTCCTGCAGACGGCCACCGTGGCCCGGCGCCTGGGCCAGGGCGACCTGAGCGATGAGGTCGAAGTCCGCTCCAGCAATGACGAGCTGGACCTCATGGTGCAGTCCATCAACGAAATGGTGGGCTACATCCGCGAGATGGCCGCCGTGGCCGACCGGCTCGCGACTGGCGACCTCACGGTGGCCGTCCGGGCGCGATCGGATTCGGACGTACTCGGCCAGGCCTTCCGGCGCATGGTCAGCAACATGCACCACCTGGCCGGCACGCTGGCCGATGACGCCCGCGCGGTCGCCGACGCCACCGTTTCGCTGTACCAAGCTTCCGACCAGGCCCGCTCCGCCGCCACTGAGATCGCCCAGTCGATGGAAAGCGTTGCCCAGGGCACGGCCGACGCCTCCGAGCGCATCGCGCGCATCGCCGCGGGCGCCGAGAAGCAGCGCGCCGAGGTGCTGGCCAGCTCCGACACCATCAGCCAGATGTCGTCAGCGATCGAGCGCGTGGCTCAGAACGCCCAGGCGGTGGCCGAAGCATCCGACTCGGCCTACAAGGCCGCGACTGAGGGCGGCGACCGGGTGAAGCAAGCCGTCGCCAGCATGAGCGTGATCCGCGACACCGTGCTCCAATCCGCCGGGCAGCTGCGGCAGATGGGCGGCACGTCTAAACAAATCGCCGGCATCAGCGAGTTCATCGCCGACATCGCCGAGCAGACGGGCATCCTGGCCATCAACGCCGCCATCGAGGCCTCGCGGGCGGGCGAGCAGGGCAAAGGCTTTGCCGTCGTTGCCGACGAGGTCCGCAAGCTGGCCGCGCGCTCGTCGACGGCTACCAGCCAGATCAGCGACCTGACGGCCAAGATGTCGATCGAGACGCAGCAAGCCATCGCGGCCATGGAGCAGGGCGTGCAGCGCGTGGAAGAAGGCTCCGCCCTGGCGGGAAGGGCCGCCGACGCGCTGCAGTCAATCCTGGCTGCGGTGCGGCGCACCAACGATCAGATCCAATCGATCTCCGCCGCCGCCGAGCAGATGACCACGTCCAGCAGCGAGGTGGTATCGGCCATCAACCGCATCTCGCAGGTGGTGGTCCAGAACAGCCAGGAAACCGAGCAGATGAGCTCGATGAGCCGCTCCAACGCAGAAGTGACGGAGCAGGTGTGCGCCTCGGCTGAGCTGCTGTCGCAGCAGGTGAACGCCATCTACGGCGCCGCGGAGCAGCTCAGCTCGCTGTCCACTAGCCTCAAGGCGGCGGCTGAATCCTTCCAGCTTTGACGATCCAGCCCTAGAGCTTCTCACTTAAGAAATCGGGGGGAATTCCTCAGAGCCATTACGTCCGGCGCCCGGCACGCAAGCTGCGTGGGAACGAGGGCAAATGGATTCCGAGGACATCATCGAGGGCGAGTGGCGGGAGCTGCCGCCACCGGACGACCCTTCGCCAGACGTCCCGCCGGCGGTTCGGGCCCGCGCTCGGCTGGCGCAAGCAGTGGCCCTGCGAGACATGGAGAGCAGCTGGCAGGCCCGCGGCCGCGTGGTCTCAGCGCCGGCGCCACGGCTGCGCCCAGTCCCGCCCCACGGCGAGCTGGACAGCCTGTGGTTGGCCAGCCACAGCGCCAGCCGCTCCGAACGTGCGCGGGCCGCGGAGCGCCTGGCGATGCATGATTTTCTTAGCCGGCCTCGCCGGCCTCACCCGCCGCTGCGATCGATCTAAACGATCGCGTTCTCGGTCTGCGGATCGAACAGGTGCACCTTGTGGACGTCGATCAGCACCGGCAGATTGTCGCCCGGTTGAGCGTCGAGTGAGCTGTCCATGCGGGCGACGAAGGCCGTCTCGCCGGCGGTCAGGTAGACGTAGGTCTCGTTACCCATCTGCTCGACGACGTCGACCTTGACATTGGCAGGCTGATTGCCGTTGGCCGGCACCCGCCGGCCATCGTAGATGTGCTCGGGACGAACGCCCAGCACTACCTCGCGGGACTTGTGCGCCTGCGCCCGCGAGGCAACCTCGGGCGGCAGCTTGAGGTCGATGCCCGCCGCGCGAACGGTGAGGTCTCCGTTCGAACCTTCTAGCAGCCCCGAGAAGAAGTTCATTGCGGGGCTGCCGATGAAACCGGCCACGAATATGTTGGCCGGGTGCGTGTAGACCTCTGCCGGCGCATCGAGCTGCTGCAGTACGCCGTCCCGCAGGATGGCGATGCGGCTGCCCATGGTCATGGCCTCGACCTGATCGTGAGTTACGTAAATGACGGTGGTCTGGAGCCGCCGGTGGAGCTTGATCAGCTCGGCCCGAGTCTGCACCCGGAGCTTTGCGTCGAGATTGGACAGCGGCTCGTCCATGAGGAACACCTGCGGCTCGCGGACGATGGCACGGCCGAGCGCCACGCGCTGCCGCTGTCCGCCCGACAGCTGCTTGGGCTTGCGATGGAGCAGCATCTCGATGCCCAGAATCTCCGCGGCCTCGCGCACACGCCGCTGGATGTCCTGCTTGGGTGTGTGGCGCAGTTTCAAGGCGAAAGCCAGGTTGTCGTACACGCTCATATGCGGATACAACGCATAGTTCTGAAAGACCATGGCGATGTCGCGGTCTTTGGGCGCCACGTCATTGACCAGCCGGTCGCCGATGTAGATGTTGCCGTCGGTCATCTCCTCCAGGCCGGCGATCATCCGCAGGATGGTCGACTTGCCGCAGCCGGAGGGGCCGACGAGAACCAGGAATTCCTTGTCCTTGATCTCGATCGACACGTCGCGGACGGCGACAACTTCGCCGAAACGCTTGACGACGTGCTCGAGCGTTACTGATGCCATGACTGTTCGGGATTATAAGAGCCGTCCGTATACTGCATTTGGGATGGAGCGCCAGCCTCACGTTTGGGAGGACAGGGGCGCGGCGCGAGCCACGAACGGCTGGTCGCTGGATGACGTGCTGCACATACTGCAAAGCGGCGGGATGACGGCCTGCGAGCTCATCCCCTGGGGCTCCAACTACACCTTCGCCGTACGGCTGGAATGCGATGGCGTGTCAACGCTGGGCGTCTACAAGCCGATGCGCGGCGAGGCTCCACTGTGGGACTTCCCCCGCGGCACGCTGTACCGGCGAGAGTATGCCGCCTATGTGGTGGCGCAGCTGCTGGGCTGGGACTTCGTGCCGCCCACGGTCATCCGCGATGGCGATCACGGCATAGGATCGGTGCAGCTGTTCGTTGAACACGAGCCGACCGACTATTTCCACTTTCGCGCCGACTACTGCGCCGATCTACAGCGCATGTGCGTGTTCGATATCGTCGCCAACAATGCCGACCGCAAGGCAGGGCATTGCCTGAAGGCCCGGGACGGCCGCCTGTGGGGCATCGACCACGGCCTGACGTTTAACGTCCAACCCAAGCTGCGGACGGTGATCTGGGATTTCGGCGGTGATGCGATCCCGCAGCCGCTGCTGGACGATCTACTGGATTTTCGGACGGATTCGCACCGGCTGCGCGAGCTCTACGCCAGCCTGGATAGCTGCCTGGGCAAGGACGAGCTCGCGGTTTTCCTGAAGCGGATCGACCTGGTCGTCGAGAACCCGATCTTCCCCGCGCCGTACTCTCGCCGGGCCGTGCCCTGGCCGATGTATTGACGGGGGGCTAGCCGGGGGGAGCTAGGCCGGCGGCGACGGCTTCCCGCAAGGTTTCGCCCCGGAGCTTACGCGGCTGGGCTTGGCGGCCGGGCACTGGCTTTTCCTTGACCGCGGCCACCGGATCGGGATCGTGGTAGGACACCTCTCGCTCGGGGTCCATCAGCCACACTGACGCTTCGAGTGCGATGCCGTTGGGGTCGTCGAAGTAGACGGAATGGATGAACTGGTGGTCCACCACCCTGGTGACGTCGACGCCGGCCTCGCGCAAGCGCTTCTGGAGGGCCAGCAGATCGTCGTAGCTGTCCACGTTGAAGGACAGGTGGTCGAACTGGCGGCCGGCTTCCGGCATGCCCGCCGGCTTCTCCGGCACGCCCGGATCGATGCCCGGCCACTCGAAGAACGCGATGGTGTTGTGGTGGCCGATCGAGAAGAAGTAGTGCTTGAAGCGATCGGTGCCGATGGTGGCTACCAGCTTGCAGCCGAGTACGTCACGATAGAAGCGGACGGTCTTGTCCATGTCGCCCGTGATCATGGCCAGGTGGTTGATGCCTGTGAAGGGGCTGTTCTCAGACACTCGAGGTCACTCCTTTTCGCTTAGCCAGCTCGGCCTCCAGGTTCAGCGGCCGGGTGCCCATCACGCTCAGGTCCTGCCACTCCTCGCGTGGCACGTTCCACAGGATCTCCAGCTCGTTGCCGTCGGGATCTTTGACGTAGAGGCTCTTGCTGACGCCGTGATCGGACATGCCGACCAGCGCTCCGGCGCGAGCGAGCTCGTCGCGCGCGGCCGCCAGCTCCTCCAGCGTCGCTACTTCCAGAGCCACGTGGTACATGCCAACCTGGTCCTCAAAGGGCCCCTCGGCGTCGGGACCGAGAGCAAAGCAGGCCAAGTCGTGGTGGTTATCGGTGAACTTGAAGAAGACGCCGGCGCTGCCATTTGGGCCGACGCGGCCGACGACCTCCATGCCAAGGACATCCCGGTAGAATCGAATCGCCCGCTCGACGTCTCGGATGCGAAGCACTAGGTGGTTGATTTTGCGGACCTTTACCATTCCTTTACTTTAGCTAGTGGAGGGACGTTCCAATGGCCATGAGGGTTACGAGCAACAACTTCAAAGAAGGCGATCATCTGGCTCATGAGCACGTCCTATCGGCTGAATACGGCTTTGGCTGCGATGGCGGCAACAGGTCGCCGCACCTGCGCTGGGAGGGCGCGCCGGAGGGTACTAAGAGCTTCGCCGTGACATGCTACGACCCGGACGCGCCTACCGGCAGTGGCTTCTGGCATTGGGTCGTGGTGAACATACCACCGAATGTGACCGAGCTTCCGGAGGGCGCGGGGAACCCCGGCGGCCAGCTGCCCGCGGGCGCGCTGCAGACGCGGACCGATATCGGCCAGCCGGGCTACGTCGGCCCCTGCCCGCCGCCAGGCCACGGCGACCATCGCTACCAGTTCACGGTGTTCGCCCTGAGCGCAGACCAACTGCAAGTCAACGCTGACACCTCCGCGGCGATTGTCGGCTTTCAAATGCATTTCGCTACCCTCGAGAAGGCGACGCTCGCCGGCCTCTACAAGCGCTAGGTATTACTGGCTGAAGGCGGCCAGCGCGGCTACCACGGCGGGCGCGATGACCAGCGCCGGCAGAAAATTGGCCACGCGAATCGCCTTGAGCTCCAGTAGGCCGAGCCCTAGGCCTAGCACCAGGATGCCGCCGGTGGCGCTCATCTCGCCGATCATGGCCGCGGTGAGGGCGGCTTTGAGCGCGCCGGCGCCCAAGCTTAGCCCGCCTTGGTACACCAGCACCGTGGCTGCCGACGCCAGCACGCCGGCGCCCAGCGCCGAGCCGAAGGCCAGCGCCGCGAAGCCGTCGAGCATGGCCTTCGTCGCCAGCAGATGGTAGTCCCCGGTCAGGCCATCCTGGATGGCGCCGGTGAACGTCAGCGGGCCGACGCAGAACAGCAGGCTGGTGGTGACCCAGGCGCGGGCGAACTTACCCTCGCTTTCTTGGCCAGCGAAACGGTCCTCCAGCCGGCGCGCCGCGCGCGCGACCCTCCCGTCGAGGTCCAGCAGCTCGCCGATGATGCCGCCCGCTAGCAGAGAGCCCAGGACGATCAGGATATTCGTTGTCTGCAGGGCCATCTGCAAGCCCACCACGCACGTCACCAGGCCCAGGCCCGCCATGACAGTCTGGCGCATCTTGTCCGGAAAGCGCGATCCGCACAGCAGGCCCAGCAGACCGCCGCAGAGCACGGTGGCGACGTTGATCCACGTCCCGGTCACAGGGCGCTTCGCGCCGGGGCCGGGAGCCGGGGGCCAGAGGCCGGAGACATGCCGCCTCAGAGTGTAGTTGCGGAGCAGCTGCTTATCATCGAGCAATGGCGCGCGGCTCTGATTTCCCGATGCGCGGCGTGGCGCAACCAAGCCGCGAGGAGGTGCTGGGCTACCACCAGCTGCACCTCTCGCGCCACCCCGTTGTCGCTCACAAGCTGACGCTGCTGCGCCGCGCCGAGACCGACACCAAGCAGTTCACGGAGCTCGTGACCGAGCTGAGCTGGCTGTTGGGCTACGAGGCGATGGCAGATCTGCCGCTGCACACGACGCAGGTCCAGACCCCGCTCGAGCTCGCCGCGGGCCACGAGCTGGCGGAGAAGATCGGGCTGGTGCCCATCCTGCGGGCCGGCCTGGGCATGGTCAGCGGCTTCCGCGAGCTCATGCCTCGCGTGCAGGTGTGGCACCTGGGGCTGTACCGCAACGAGCGCACGCTGCAGCCGGTGGAGTACTACAACCGCTTGCCCGAGAAGGCCACCGTGCAGGTGTGCTTCATCCTCGACCCGATGCTGGCCACCGGCGGCTCGGCCGTCGGCACGGTGCGCATTCTAAAGGACTGGGGCGCCGGCCGCATCAAGTACATCGGGCTTATTGCCGCGCCCTATGGCGTGAAGCAGCTGGTCGACCACTATCCGGACGTGGACATCCACGTGGCCGCGCTGGATCGTGAGCTGAACGATCGCGGCTACATCCTGCCCGGCCTGGGCGATGCCGGCGATCGCCAGTTTGGGACCGCCGAGTAGCGCCGTGGGAGAATCGGCCCTATGTCCAAAGCGCTAGGCAATGAGCTTCCCGCTGAGCTGATAGAGGACCTCAGTGGTCGCGATCTGGCGTCCAAATGGAGCCAGACCATACCCCTGGTGACGATCGATGGCAGCGGCTTCCCGCACTTCGCCATCCTGTCGTACGGCGAGATCCTCGCCACCAGTCCGCGAGAGCTGCGCATTGGCCTCTACCCCGGCAGCACGACGACGCGCAACATCCAAGCGCGACCGCGGTTGTCGGTGCTCATCGTGCTGGGCGACAGCGTGTATTACGTCAAAGGCACCGCGCACGAGCAGCCGGCCGAGAACGTCGTTCGCTTCGACGTAGCCGTCGAGCAGGTGCTTGTCGACAACGAGCCCGGCGCGCGCATCACCAGCGGCATCGGCTTCGAGATGTCGCAGGGTAAACAGTGGTGGCTCGAGACCGCTGAGAAAACGCTAGCGGCGCTCCGCTAGCTGCGCCGCCAGGGGCGCAAGATCACGCTCCGAGTTTGCCAAGCAAGCTTTGCAAGTCCTCCACCGTACCGCGAAACTCGGGCGCCAGCTGCCAGAAGTCATCGGCGTCGTCGGTCACCACCAGGGCGACCTCAGTGTCTGATGTCGCAGTGTAGGCAAGGACCGCATCGGTCAGGCTGGGCAGTTCGCGCTGGTGCGCCCTCGGCGACGAACGAAGCACGCGCTGACGAGCCGAGGTCGCCGCGATCATGTCGTCGACGCTCAGGCCTGGCAAAACGTGGACCTGTTGAAAGAAGCGCCGGAAGAACCGCACTTCGACCGAATTAACCCACGCCCCATGCGGCCGCTGAATCCCCATGTTGCTGACGTGGTTCAGGCATTCGCAGAAGACCAAGTAAGGGACGCAGAACTCAATTCGAAGTCGCGCGGCGGCTGAAAGCAGCGAGGTCAGATAGCGCGGCGTCCGTGAGCCGCATTGCGAGCACGCTAGGTAAAAGCCAGTATCGGCGAGCGCTTTCAGCTCGCTGAGGGAATTGCCCGTCCTGGCTTTTCGACAACTTCCAACAGATAACGCATGGCCCTGGCCTCGATCTCGGGATCGATCTCGGTGCCCATCTCTTTGGCAAGCTCTCGGATGCGTTCAAGCCCCTCTTCATGGTCTAGGGCCTGCTCAAGCAGCTGGTTCACTGTCAAACTCAGGTTGCCCCGGGAGCGCGCCTCCAACCGCTGGACCACCGCGTCCTCCAGGGTGAAGCTTTTCTTCACAGCGCGCCCCGAGTAAGAGCTCTTCCTGCCACCTGGATGGGGCGGGACAGCCGTGCTTCTTCGCCGACGACTATTAGCCATTCCATACTGTTTCATCCGATTAACTATCCTACCATACCCTGAATTCTGCAACTTTGTGGCGCAACCTACTCCTTTCGAGTATCCAAGGCTAGCTGCGCCGCCAGGGGCGCAAGAGGCGCGCCTTCAGGTATTGCCAGGCGGTCCAGGCACGGCGGTTGGCGCGCTCGTCGAGCGGCTGGAAGCCGTAGCGGTCGGCGCTGTAGAGGCTGGTGACGGTGTCGGTGGCGCTGCGGTCGAAGCCGCGGCGGGTCTGGAGCTCGCGGCCGTACTCGCGGGGCGTCTGCCAGCTGTGCGGGCGCAGGCCCAGCAGCGTGCCGGCCAGGGCCACGCGCATGTAGGCCAGCCGGGCGCCGGGCGTGCCCTGCAGGCGCGAGTAGAAGTACCAGCCACCGCCGGCCAGCGCTGCCAGCCCCAGCAGCAAGAGCCACCACGGGAACTGCGATCGAGCGCTGTCCCCGCCGGCGCCGCCCGAGCGCGAGGTCGTCGCCCCAGCGCCAGGTCCAGGTGTGGGCGTGGCGTTGGGCTGTGGGTTCGGCGTCGGCTGCGTCTGGGCGCCAGCGGTGGGCTGCTCGCGCGGATTGTGGGCGCGAGGGAAGGGTGGATTATCCGGTGTGGGCTCGAAGTCGATCCACCCATAGCCGGGGAAATACGCCTGCGTCCAGGTGTGGGTATCCTTCTCCGTCACGTGGAACAGCCCGTCGGTCGGGTCGAGCTGGCCAGGCGAGTAGCCGGCGACCACCCGCGCCGGGATGCCGAACGTGCGCAGCATGACCGCCAGAGCCGAGGAGTTGTAGTCGCAATAGCCGCGGCGCAGGTCGAACAGGAACCAGTCCACGCCGTCGCGCCCAGCGGGCGGCGGCGGGGTTTCGGTGTCGAACGGGAACGTGCGGAGGAACGCCTCCAGGGCCACCGCTTTGTCGAAGGCGGTGCCCCGGCCGGCGGTCTGCTGCTCCGCCAGTTGCTTGATGCGCGGCGGCAGGTCCGGCGGCAGCTGCAGAAACGCCTGGCCCACGCTGGCTGGCATGGGGCCGTTGGCCGAAGCCAGGGCCTCGGCAGTGGCCAGCGACTCCAGCGCAGCCGATGTGTAGAGCTGGTTGGGCTGGATGACCTGCGTGGCGCGCAGATCGCCAAAGCCGTCACCTTTCAGGCGCAGGCTGGCGCCCAGCGGCTGCGGCGCGGCGAACAGCAGCGCGCCCGCCGGACGGACGGCGGTGACGTCCTCGGCGATCTGCTTGCGATCGCGATCGCGGCTGGTCTCCTGCGCGGCAGTCAGCGTCGAGAAGTCGCTGCTGCTGTTCTGGAACTGGTTGAAGCGCGTGTTGGTCCAGCCGTCGTGGTCGTAGTGGTCGAACACCAGGCCCTGCTCGTAGCGAGCGCGATCGGAGCGGATCTTCATGACCAGGTCCGTGCCGGGCCGGAACGGGCCCAGGAACTTGAGCTGCGCCTGGAACGTGTCGAAGCGGATCTGGCTGGCGTCGTATTGCTTCGGCACGCCGAGCCGGTCGTAGGCGCGCTGCGCCTGGCCGATGGGCCCGTTCAGCTTCTGGTACAGATCATTGAGCTTCTGGCTGAGCTTGACGGGCGGGGCGAAGGCGAAAACGGTGGTCGCCAGTGCCGCCATGACGAGTCCGCCAGCGAGGGCCACGCGGCCGCCCTGGCGCCAGCCGGAGAAGCTCAGCCGGCGGTAGAGCTGTTCCCGTCGATGCAGGCTGAGGCCGAGGACCATGCCCAGCGAGCCGCCGGCCCACAACACCAGCCACAGCCCGCCGGTACCGGGCTTGAACAGCACGTTGGCGAACAGCGGCGCGGCCAGCAACCCCGCGCCAAGCCAGCCTTGCCTCAGTCTCATGACCAGCAGGCAGCAGACGTAGACCCAGAAGTAGGCGAAGCTGGCCACGGCCAGCGCAATCAGCATCTCCTCTTGAGAGATGCGTCCGGCCAGGCTGCTCTGAATCCATTCGATCAGCTTGCCCAGCACGCTGAAGAACTGCTCCTGCCAGCCTAGTTGCGACGGCAGAAAGCCGGCGGCGGGCAGGCGGACGGAGGCCAGCAGGCCAACGCTCAGGCCGAAGGCCCACAACAGCCAGTTCGGCCGGCCGCCGCGCGTGAAGACATAGCCCAGGGCCACCCCCAGCCCAACCAGCCACGGCAGGCCGGTCAGACCTGGTTGCCAGTGGGCGTCCGCCACCGAGCTCGCCATCGCCTCCGCGGCAGCGGCAAATCCCAACACCGTAAGGGGCCCACCCGGCAGGGCCAGGAATTCCCAGAGTCGGGAGCCAGGAGCCGGGAGTCGGTACCGGGTCGCCGCCGGGCGCTGAGTACCAGCTTGCGAGCCTTGTGACGGCGGTCGAACTGCGGTCGCCACCTACCGGCTCCTGGCTCCCGGCTCCCAGCTCCCCAGCAGCAGGCCCTCCAATATCCCCTCGCGGATGGAAGCCGAGCGCTTGATGAGGTATGTCGGCACACCCCCTGAAGTCAGCGCGGCGACCTGCATCGTGGCGGCCGGCGCCGGGCCAAAGGTGGCCGCTTCAACGAGCAGAGCCGCCGTCCGCGCGCCGCCATGCTGGATCTGGGCCAGCACGCCGGCCCAATGCTCGTCGGTCGAGGGGCTGACCACAACCGCCGTCGACGACCGGCCCAGGCGCGGGCGCTCGGCCCAAAGCACTTCCCGCAGCGGGACTCGCCCGTTGGCCTGCACCAGGGCCAGGGTTTCGAGTGTGCGAATGAGCTGGCGGTCGCCGCGGTCGGCCAGCAGCACCTCTTCACTGCGACTGGAAGCGATCACGCCGACGGCGCGGCCATTGGCCAGGTAGTGAGCGGCCACCGAGGCCGCCGCGGTGACGGCGTACTCCTCAGTGGAGTGGACGCCCGAGCCGACGTGCACGCCACTTTCCAGGTCGAGGAAGATCCAGATGTCCGCCGCGGGCGTGAACTCGAACTCCTTGACCATGAGCTGGCCCGCGTGCGCGCTGGACAACCAGTGGATGCGCCGCTGTGAGTCGCCGTAGACGTACGGCCGTGTGCCGGCCGGGTCGAGGGTCTGGACCTGCGTTGGGCGGCGGCGGCGAGTGCCCTCGGTTACGATCGTGCCTGGCACGGCAAAGCCGCCCAGATCGACGATCTCGGGGTAGATCAGCAGCTCGGATGAGGGGCCAATGCGGCGTTCGAGCGTGAACAGCTCGAACGGATCGCTCGCGGCGGCCGCGGTTGGGCCTAGCGTGTAGGCCGCGCAGCTCCGAGATGGTGTCTACGGCGCCCTGCTCGCGGCAGCGCGGCGCCAGGTTGAGGACGCTGCTGGCGTGGTGGCCAGGCAGCGTCGAGTGATCGCGGATCTCGAGCCCAAGCTTGGGCATCGCGGCGCGGTTGGCGAGCTCGAAGGCGTCGTGCACCGTCTGGCCGACCTGGCCGCGCTTCACCGGAGCAGGACGCTCGAAGCTCAAACCGCACAGGCTGTTCGCGATCCACAGCAGGCACAGGCCTGCCAGGACGTACAGGCCAACCGCGATCTGGAACAGCGGCTGCCAGGGAATAGCCATCGAAAACAGCAGCAGGATGGTCGCGGCGGATAGCACGGCCGCACCCCGAAATGCCCGCACGTAGCCCCTGCCAGTCCTACGCGGACGGCGAATGTAGGAGAGGAACAGCTCTCTCACGCGCTAGCGCGCCGCGCGGACGCCTGGAACCGGGACGCTCTTGAGCGCTTCGTCGACTACCGTCTCGCTGGCGAAATCCTTCATGCGGGAGGCGGGGTTGATGATGATGCGATGGGCCAGCGCCGGCTCGGCCATGGCCTTGACGTCATCCGGGGTCACGTAATCGCGGCCGCGGATTGCAGCCAACGCCTGCGCCGTCTTGAACAGCGCCAGCGAGCCGCGCGGGCTGGCGCCCAGGTACACGTCTGCGTGGCTGCGCGTGGCGCCCACCAGCTGCACGATGTATTCGCGCAGCGTCGGGTCAAGGTACACGTTGCGCACCTCATGCTCCATCCAAATGAGCTCCCTGGCGTCGATCACCTGCTCCAGCTTCTCGAGCGGATGACTCATCTGCTGCATGTCGAGGATCTGGATCTCGTGGGCGGGTGCCGGGTAGCCGAGCTTGATCCGGATCAGGAAGCGATCGAGCTGCGCCTCGGGCAGGACGAAGGTGCCTTCGTACTCGATCGGATTCTGGGTGGCCAGCACCAGGAAGGGTTCGGGCATGGGCATCGAGGCGCCTTCAACGGTTACCTGGCGCTCCTCCATGCATTCCAGCAGCGCCGACTGGGTCTTGGGCGTGGCCCGGTTGATCTCGTCGGCCAGGACCATCTGGGCGAATACCGGTCCGGGCCGGAACTCGAACTCGGTAGTGCGCTGGTTGAACACGGAGTTGCCGGTGATGTCGGTCGGCAGCAGGTCGGGCGTGAACTGAATGCGCTTGAAGCTGGATCCCAACGAGCGAGCGAACGCTTTGGCCAGGGTCGTCTTGCCCACGCCGGGCACGTCCTCGATGAGGACATGGCCCTGGCAGAGCAGCGCCACCAGGGTCAGCTCGACCACGTCGCGCTTGCCGACGATGACCTTTTCCACGTTCGCGATCAGCTCGCCGGCGAGCTCCGCGATGGACGTGGGCACTTCTGGCCGAGTATAGCGTCGGGCCGGCGAGGCAAAGGGCAAGACGAACAGGCGATAGAGCTAGGCGGATAACAACCGAGGCCACTCCTCGTTAGGACGAAGCAGAAATCCGTTGAGCCCCTGGTGTCCCTGAGTGCGTCTTTGCGCGGCGTTCCGCCGCTACGCTGTGGCCTGTTGCCTGTTGCCTATTGCCTATGGCGCCTTCGGCGTGGTGCCGGTCGCCGCCGCCGGGCCGCTGGCCGGCAAGGTCATCGCCATCGATCCTGGGCATGGCGGGCCGGACCCGGGCACCGTCGACTTCGGCTTCAAAGAAGAGGACGTCACGCTCCGTGTGGGACTGGCGCTCAAAGCCATGCTGGAGAGCGCCGGCGCCCGAACGGTGTACACCCGCACCGCTGACAAAGTGGCCGGGCCGCCGGGCGCGTCCGAGCACACCGAACTGCAAGCGCGCAGCGATCTGGCCAATGCTGCCGGCGCGCATATCTTCGTGAGCATCCATGCCAATAACTCCAGCAACCCGGCCTACGCGGGCATCGTCACCTACTACGGCCCGGAATCCGGCTACTTCTACGGCGCCACGCGCGCGCCGCAGCTGGTCACGGCCAGCTCTCAACTGGCGCAGCTCATCCAGCGGGACGTCGTGTCCGCCACGGGTGAGGCCGACCAAGGAGTCGACGATGCGCCGTTCTATGTGTTGGGCCACACCACTATGCCCTCGGTCTTGGTCGAGACCGGCTTCCTCTCGAACCGCGCCGAAGCCGACAAGCTGACGAACAGCGGCTTCCAGCAGAAGATCGCGCGCGGCACTTACCAGGGCATCGTCGATTTCTTCGCCGGCGCCGGCGCCAATTTGAAGGCGCCGCCGCCGCGTTCCGCGCCGCCGCCGGCCGACGCGCAGTTTCTGCAGGACGTCACCTTCCCCGACAACGCCCCGGTGTATGTGGGCCAGACATTCGTTAAGCAATGGCGGGTAAAGAACACCGGCGGCGCTGCCTGGCCCAAGGGAACGGCGCTGGCCTTCATCAAGGGCGACCAACTCGGCGCGCCAGCGACGGTGCCGGTGCCGGCCACGCCGCCAGGCGACTCGATGAATCTCAAGGTCGAGCTCACCGCGCCGGGCAAGCCCGGGCCTATCGCCGGTTACTGGCAGCTGAGGGACGCCGGCGGGACGCCATTTGGCGACCCGCTGTGGTTCCGGCTGATGGTGGTCCAGAGTGGCCCGACCCAACGATCCTCGCCGGCGGCCGACCCGGCCTTCAAGTTCTTTGACATCACCGGCCACAACGTGGCGCAGCCATTCTTGGACTTCTTCAAGGCCCATGGCGACCTGACGGTGTTCGGCTATCCGCGGACGGAGGTCATCCAGGAGGACGGCGTGACCGTCCAGTACTTCCAGCGGGCCAGGTTCGAGCTGCACCCGGAGAACCCGAAGCCGTTCCAGGTCCAGCTGATGCTGCTCGGCGACATCCTGACCACTCCGCGTCGGCCATTCCCGCAGACGAAGCCATTCACCCCGACCGCCGACCACGTGTTCTATCCCCAGACCGGCCACTCGCTCAGCTTCGGGTTCCTGAAATTCTTCAACACCTACGGCGGGCTGGACGCCTTCGGCTACCCCATCTCGGAGGAGCTGCAGGAGGCCAACAACGACGGCAGCGGCCGCGTCTACAGCGTGCAGTATTTTCAGCGCGCGCGCTTCGAGTACCACCCGGAGCACGCCGGCACGCAGTATGAAGTCGAACTCGGCCTGTTAGGCGATCAGCAGATCCAAGCTAAAGGCTGGGTGCTGCCCTAGATCAGAAGAGGCCCGCCAGGTGGCGGGCCTCCATCGCGAGGAGGGCTTAGCTGGCGGCGGGAGTGGAAGTGCTGCTGGCCGCCGGGGGCTCGCCCAGCGTGTCCTCACCGCGCCACTCGCGGATCTTGTCCTCCACCATGAGATAGCCGACCAGGCCGGCCACGGCCAGCATGCCGGCGACGGTGAAACCGCCCACTACCATCAGAATCCAACGCACAACTTTCATGGAACCAGGATACCCCTTCCGGGCATCCTGTCAAGCTAAGATTCGCACCGGAAGTGAACGTGCGTGTGCGTCTTTTTGCCCGGTATCGGGAGCTGGCTGGAACGGGGTCATTGGACCTCGACGTGCCCGCCGCCAGCACCGCACAGGACGTGTTCGACCGCGTTGCCGAGCGCTTCCCGGAGATGCGCCCGATGCGCGCATCGACGCTGATGGCCATCGAGGCCGAGTTCGTTCGGCCCCATACCGAGCTGCGCGAGGGCGAGGAGCTGGTGCTCATGCCGCCAGTCAGCGGCGGGAGAGGCTAGGTGGGAGTACCTTTCATCCGCGTCGAGGCAAAGCCGCTGGAGATGGCCGAGCTGGTTCGGGCGGTGGAGCATCCCAGCGCCGGCGGGCTGGTGACCTTCGCGGGCGTTGTGCGCGACCACCACGACGGCAAGCGGGTGACCGCCATCGCCTATGAGGCCTACGGCACGATGGCCGAGGCCAAAATGCGCCAGATAGCCGAAAACGTGGAGCGACGCTGGCCAGACTGCCGCATCGCCATGGCGCATCGCACCGGCAAGCTGGAGATCGGCGAGGCCAGCGTGCTGATTGCCGTCTCGGCGCCACATCGCGCCGAGGCCTTCGATGCGTGCGAGTACGCCATCGATACCCTCAAGCAGATCGTGCCCATCTGGAAGAAAGAGGCCTACGAGGACGGCGAGGTGTGGCTAGAGCACGAGCACCGCCTGGCTCAAGAGCAGGCGCGGGAGCGCGTGGACGCGTGATCCTGGATCGCTTGCGGCGGCCGCTGCACGACCTGCGCATTTCCGTCACCGATCGCTGCAACTTCCGCTGCACCTACTGCATGCCGAAGGAGGTCTTCGGCAAGGACTTTGAGTTCTTGCCGCCCCGCTTGCTGCTCAGCTTCGAGGAGATGACCCGGTTGGCGCGCATCTTTCTATCGCTTGGTGTTGAGAAGCTGCGCATCACGGGCGGCGAGCCCCTGGTGCGGCGCGAGGTCGAGAAGCTGATCGGCATGCTGGCGTCGCTGCCAGGGCTAGAAGACCTCACGCTGACGACCAATGGCGCCCTGCTGGGGCGCAAGGCCCAAGAGCTCAAGGATGCCGGGCTCAAGCGCATCACCGTCAGCCTCGATGCGCTGGACGACGAGGTCTTCCGGGCCATGAACGACGTCGACTTCCCGGTGGCTCGGGTGCTGGAGGGCATTGACGTGGCCAAGGCCGTGGGGCTGGCGCCCATCAAGGTCAACATGGTGGTCCAGCGCAGCGTGAACGACCATTGCGTGCTCGACATGGCGCGCTACTTCCATGGCAGCGGCGTGATCCTGCGCTTTATCGAATACATGGACGTGGGCACGACTAACGGCTGGCGCATGGACGACGTGGTCCCGGCCGGCGAGGTCGTCCAGATGATCGACCGCGAGATGCCGCTGGAGCCGATCGAGCCCAACTACCAGGGCGAGGTGGCCCGCCGCTACCGCTACAAGGACGGGGGCGGCGAGATCGGGCTCATCACGTCCGTCACCCAGCCGTTCTGCGCGACCTGCACGCGGGCCCGCCTGTCCTCCGAGGGCAAGCTCTACACCTGCCTGTTCGCAGCGGATGGGTTCGATCTCCGCGCCCTGCTGCGCAGCGGCAAATCT
>WNFB01000542.1_pt1 | contig 31014 bp, 28 predicted proteins | sample 5400501 | NCBI WGS metagenome assembly WNFB01 (sample SAMN13153341, study PRJNA577476) | soil metagenome | isolation source: 200 cm saprolite under Douglas fir tree site 2 hole 1 | place: USA:California | collected 2015-04-18
GCTGTAACGGGGCGCTTTGCTCACCTGCCAGTAGGTCGAAATCATCCTGAATCTTATCCTTCACCCGGTTCCGTACAGAGCCCTACGTGAGCTTCACTTTCCTCGTTACTGCCGTCCTCGCCGTCCAGGCGCCTGCCGGAGTTAGCGCGGCCTATCTCGACGCTGCGGCACAGCGGCTCGTCGCGGCGGCGCGCGCCCGCCGTGAAACGATCGACCGATCTATCACCGCCTATCGAACACGGGTGCGGGAGCGTATCGGCCTCGGGATCCGGGCGTTGCGACGCGACCGCATGCTGTACCGCCGCGAGATCGCGTTGCGGATCGACTGGCGCCGCGATTCCACCGCGCAGATCGATGTCATCGGCGCGAGGCAGGCGGTGCCCGCCGCCGTGCCGAAACCCGAGCTTCCCGAAGACCTGAAAGGCGATGCCGGCGACTACGCGTTTGATCCGGCGGACGACCGGCTCACGATCGGTTTCGGGAATACGCGACGCGACAGCACGCGGGATTCCACCAGCAAGCATCGCGATGTGGAGTTTCGACATCCGCTCGCGCCCGGCAGCGAAGCGGACTATCGGTTCGCGACGGGAGACTCGAGCGTCGTCGTGTTTGGCGACGGGCGCACGATCCGGCTGCGCGAGCTGCGCATCACGCCACGCCGGCTCGACTTCCGCCTCATGTCGGGATCGTTCTGGATCGACGAGGACTCACATGCGGTCGTGCGGGCGCTCATCCGTCCGGCGCGTCCGTTCGATTTCGAGCAGGATCTCAGTGAGCAGGACAGCAAAGACATCCCCGGCTTCGTCAAACCGATTCGCGTCGAGGTCCGGTTTCTCACGATCGACTACGGTCTATGGACAGGGCGGTGGTGGCTGCCGCGGCTCATTGCGATGGACGCGGTCGCGACGGCCGGATCGTTTCTGCAGATGCCAATGCGCTATGAGCGCCTGTACGACGAGTACGAGGTCACGGGGGATACCGCGCTGCGCCGGGCAGTGCGGCCGCCGGTGGCGACGCCGGCTGAGGACTCGCTCGCAAGAGCCGCCTGTCACGAGCGCGAAGCACGCGAGAAGATTTCGTGCAAGTGCAGGAACGGGGGGGGCGCGGGGGGCCACTGCCTCGCCTTTCGGGTAAACATTCCCACTGATACGGCCGCGTTGCTCGCGAGCGCCGTGCTGCTGCCGCCGTTCGGGTCCAGCAACGACACGCTCATCTCCGAAGGCGAGATGCAGGAGCTCACGCGCGGTCTGGGCAAACTTCCCGCCGCACCGTGGCAATTCCGCGCGAGGCCGCCACGCTGGGGGCTGGCCCGCTACAACAGAATCGAGGGCCTTTCGCTCGGTGCCCACGGCGAGCTGGATCTCGGCCGCGTGCGGCTGGATGGAGCAGCGCGCATCGCCACGTCGGACGGCGAGCCCGATCTTGTGGCGGGCGCGCTGCATGAGACCGGCACGGCAACCTTCCGTCTCGCCGGCTATCGGCGCGTGGCCGCCGTCGATCCGACCGCTCGATCGCTCTCCATCGGAAACTCGCTCGGCGCGTTCGTGCTGGGCCGCGATGACGGCGACTATTTCCGAGCGACCGGTGCCGAGCTGACCATCGCGCCGCCGGTGACGTTGCCGCAGCGCTTTACGATTCGCCTCTACGCCGAGCAGCAGCGGCACGCGATGAAGCGCACCGATTTCTCCCTGCCACACGCTTTGCACGCCGACCACGTCTTCCGTCCCAATATCACAGCCGACTCCGCCGACCAGCTCGGCGCGTCACTCACGGTGCGCACCCAGCGCGGGATCGATCCCGAGCGCCCGCAGTGGACGGCCGATGTGACGCTCGACGGCGGCGCCGGGACGTATCGCTTTGGGCGTGTGAGTAGCACGTTGCGCGTTGCGGCGCCGCTCGGCCGGCGCCTCGCGGGGGCGGTCGAGCTGGCCGGCGGGATGGCGGACGGACGCGTGCCCGTCCAGAGCAACTGGTACCTGGGCGGGCCGGGAACCTTGCGCGGCTACGGCGGCAACGCCTCGAGCGGTGACGCGTTTTGGCGTGCGCGGCTCGAGCTTGCGAACCGCTGGCCCGGAGCGCGCATCGTGTTGTTTACGGACGTGGGACGCGCGGGTCCGCGTGAGCAGCTCTCATTCGCAAGGCCGCTCGCCGGCGTGGGTGTTGGCCTGAGCTTCGTCGACGGCTTGATCCGGCTCGATTTTACGCGCGCCGTCCGGTCCCCGACCGGTTGGCGTTTGGATTTCTATACCGACGCAGCGCTCTGATTTGCGCGGCTACACCACGCGCGCCATCGTTGTCGCCGCATGACGTCCACTGCCGCACCCACCACCGATCTCAAACGCGAACTCGGTCTTTTCGATGCCGTCATGATCAACGCGGGGACGATGATCGCGTCCGCGATCTTCATCGTCCCCGCAACCGTTGCCGCCGCGGTCCACGGTACGGCGCTCATGACGCTCGTCTGGGTCGTCGGCGGGATCGTGTCGCTCCTGGGCGCGCTTTCTATTGCCGAGCTTGCGGCGGCGTATCCGGAAGCGGGCGGGCAGTATGCGTACCTGCGCGAGGCCTACGGGACGATATGGGCCTTTCTCTATGGCTGGGCCAACTTCGCCGTCATCAACACCGCATCGATCGCCGCGATCGCCGTGGGATTCGCGCGCTACATCGGTTTCTTCACGCCGCTCTCGGAAACAGCGGTTCGCGTCATTGCGATCGCGTCTATCGTCGCCCTCACGCTGCTGAATTGCCGCGGTGTGCGATTGGGCGCGACGACACAGAACGTTTTGACGATTCTGAAGATCGGCGGGCTCGTAGCGCTTATCGTCACGTCGTTCATGTTGCCGGGTGGATCGGTGTCTCACTTCCAACCGCTCTGGCCGTCCGGAAACGTGGGGCAGTGGATCGGTCCGTTCGGGGTTGCGATGGTGGGAGTGCTTTGGGCCTACGACGGGTGGATCGAAACGACCTACGTGGGCAGCGAAATCATCGATCCGGGCAGGAATCTCCCGCGTTCCATCATATTCTCAACGCTGATCGTGATCGTGCTGTTTACCCTGGCCAGCATCGCGTACGTGTATGTCCTGTCACCGGCGGGGATGGCGGGATCGGAGCTTGTGGCATCTGACGCGGCGAAAGTCACCATGGGCGGAATCGGGGCGCTGTTTGTGGTGATCGTGATTCTGATTTCGACACTCGGGGCGAACAACGGGATCATTCTGACGGCGGCACGAATTCCCTACGCGATGGCTCGTCAAGGCGTGTTCCTCCAATCGCAGGGGCGAGTGCACCCACGATACGCCACGCCGGTCATTGCGCTATTCACGCAAGGCGCAGTCGCGTCCGCGTTGACGTTGGTCCCGAAATGCATTGTGATTCCGAAGATCCTCGATATCTGTTCGCCCCGCCCGCTCTACGATCAGCTGGCGACGTACGTCGTGTTCGCGCAGTTCGTGTTTTATGCGCTCTCCGCGAGCGCCGTCATTCGGCTGAGGCGGACTGCGCCGCAGCTGCCGCGCCCGTACCGCACCTGGGCGTATCCCCTGACGCCGATCGTGTTCATCGCATTCGCGGTCTGGCTGGTCTACAACACGATCGTCGAAACGCCAAAAGACTCCGCGATCGGAGCAGGAATCATTCTGCTCGGCCTGCCGGGCTACTACTACTGGCGTCGAGCGGGTGCCGCCGGTCGGTAGTCGATCAGCTCCGCCAACGACGGCGGGATACGCTGGCCCCACACGTCGCGCGTTGGCACCGTGACGATCTGTGGCCGGGTGCCGGGAAGACCGTCGCGCCCATCCTGACCCTTCGCGCCCGGTGGGCCCGCTGCACCGGCTGCGCCGGCGACGCAGCGTGGGTCGTTGGCCGGACTAGCCGCGCCGCCTTTACCGCCGGCACCGCCATTGCCACCCGCACCGCCGTCACCGCCTTCGCCGCCCGGAACCTGTGCGTCCACCAGTCCGGCGAGGAACGGCTCTTCGGCCGGTGCGATGATCGTGACCTGCCCGCCCCGGCCGCCAAGGCCTCCTGGGCTTCCATTGCCCCCCGCGCCTCCGGGACCGCCAGCCCCGCCAGGACAACCCGGTTGTCCGGCGGTGCCAGCCACGCCTTTCGTGCCTTCGGCGCCACGCGACCCACGCGAGCCGCGCGCCTCGATGATGAGCCAGTCGGAGGGTGGCACCGCGCGCGCATCGGCGAGCACGTAGTACGGCGGCGCATCCTCGACTTCAATGCTGGCCACGAGCAGCCGGTCAAAGAACGGCGAGCGCAGGATCCCCAACCGCACAGTCACCTGCGGTCCACTCGCACCCGCGCCCGCACCGCGGAAGCCGAACGCGTGCTGGAGGCAGGTGTAGTCAGGAGCTACGACGGTCGACGTCGCGATCGCGGGCTTGGCTTTGAGGGACACGGAAAGGCGAAAGCCGGTGATTGCGGTCGCCAGGGGATCGCGCCACGCGCTCCAACCGCCGCCTTCGAGCGGCGTCGCCTCGTTGCTCCAGCGCGTCAGAAACACGACGTGCAGTCGCGGCGGATTGTCCTTGTCGTAGCGCGTCTCGAACGGAAGCAGCGAGCCGTCATTCAGCACGGCGGTGTAGGCGGCGCCGAACGATTCGCCGGGACAAGCGCGCATACTCGTGGACATCCGGATCTCGCGGATCTGCTCCACGAGTCCTGGATCGGGGGCAAACCCTGGCGGCGGCCGTTTCGGTCCGCAAGCCGCAGCGACGATGAGCATTGCGACGACAGCCCGCCTCATGGCCCCCTCCTCCGCAAAGGTCGGCCCAAATGTAGTATTTCACGTGATGCCGCGCGTGGGGGCACCAGTCCACATCGGGTTGATCGAGACCATGCGGGCCAAGGATGGCCGGCTCCCGTGGCTCGCACGTCATGTAGCGCGCCTGCGGGCGTCGCTGGCGGCGCTGGGTGCGGCCGAACTTCCGGATGCCCTCGCCGATTTGGTGCGCTTCGCCGCGGGTCCCGGCGACCGCGTGGTGCGTCTCCAGGTGACTGACGGTCACGCCGAGATTTCGACGCGCGAGGTGAACGCGGAGCAGGGGATCAACGTCATGGTCGCCCACGACGTGCATCACCCGTATCCCCATAAGACGACGCGACGCGACCAATTCGGCCGTGCGTTGGCGAACGCACGCCACGCGGGCGCCAACGACGCGCTGCTCGTCACGGCGGACGGGTTTGTCGCCGAGGGGACGGCGTGGAATCTGTTTTGGTGGGAGAACGGCGACCTGTGCACGCCGGCGGCAGAGCTCGGCATCCTCCCCGGGCTGGGACGCGGACGCATCATGGAGTTGACCGCCGTGAAGGAGGAGCGAGTTCCCGTTGCTGCGCTCGCCGGCCGCAGTCTCTTCATCGTGAATGCGGTGCGGGGCATCGTCGAAATCGGCGGGTTAGGAGATGCGCGGGTCCCGCGCGATTCCAGGACGGCCGAGCTGGCGTCCAGGTTCTGGCCCTATTAGGGCCGAGCTTTCGTTCGTCTTTTCACCCGATTAGGTTTGTTCCCCTAGGCCCCGGTCTAGGCTCATGGTGGCTGTAGCTCAATTGGTTAGAGCGCCGGACTGTGGCTCCGGAGGTTGCGGGTTCAATCCCCGTCAGCCACCCTGTGCGTCTCGGCGTCTAGGTCCGTAGCTCAATTGGTAGAGCACCGGTCTCCAAAACCGGGGGTTGCAGGTTCGATTCCTGCCGGGCCTGTTTGAGCACTGCGCGGGAGGACCTCGTCCGTGCGATCAGCACCGCCCGGGACGAGGCGAAAAAGCTGCTCACGGCGTTGGAGCAGCAGAGGCACCCGGAAACGAGCCGGTCGAGCTCGCTTTACCTGGCGCTCGTCTCGATCCGCAAACGCTTGACCAAGGACGAGCAGCCGCCCGGAGCCGTTGTCACAGAGCTCGAGCAGCTCGTGACTCTCTGTGAGGGCAAGCTCGCGCGGATCAAACCCGACCTCGAGGATGCCCTGAAGATCGCCCGGGGCGCCTGACCGCCTCACTTCCCCCTCTCGCTCTGTTTCGCAGTGCAATTAGCGACGTGGGACGTTACCGCGCGGGGCGCTTATTTGTCTTTAAGGCGTATCCGTGCCGCTCACCTGGAGGTGCGCCCATGTCTAATTTGAAACGCGCGCGAATGCTGTCGGTCGTCATCGGCGCATTCACGCTGTTCGGCTGCGATTCGCAGCGCAGCACCGGCCCCGCGGTGTCCCCGCAGTTCTCCCGCACCATCACACTCCCTGGATTCGACTCGCTGCTCGGCGCAGGCCCTGCCCGCGTCAAAATCTGGCTCAAGCCGGGCACGTTAGTCGCCCGCCGGGTCGTCGTGCAGCAGGGAGACCAGCTGACTCGAGACGAGCGCGTGGACGGTCGAGTCACGGCGATCACCGCCTCGGCGACCGAAGACACGCTCACCCTCGCGATCGATGATCTGAAGATCGTCGTCACCGGGAGCACGAGGTTCCGGGGTGAGCGCGAGGAGGGCGACGACGCCGATCCCGGTGCGCCGGCCTCGCTCGTGGAATTCACGCTGCGCGTGCAAAGCGCGCTCGCGGCCGGGAGGCATCCCGCGATCGAGGCGCGGCGTCCCGCGCCAGCAACGCCGCAGGTGCCGACGCTTGCAGGCTTCACGGCCGCCGTGGTACGGCTCGACGATGCGGCCGACCGCCCCAGCATCGAGGTGAACGTCACGAGCGCGAACCTGCTCACCAATGCGAGTCCACCGCCGAACGCCTGGCTCCAGGTGCTCGGCCGCAAGATCGAGCTGCGGATCAGCGACGGCACGACGCGCATTCGGCAGCAAACGCCCGAAACGGTCGGCGAGATCCGCTTCCGGGGCGTGGTGTCATCGGTGGACGTGAGTGCCAAAACGGCGACGCTCGCCGACGGCGCCATTCTGCGCTTCGTGGCAGGGAGCGAGATCGAGGCGGGTGACGAGAAGGACGACTCCACGCTGGCGACCCTCGCCGACGTGAAGAGTGCGCTCGCGGCCGGCGACACGGTCGTGGCCCGGGGCGAAGGGCTGCTCGAGACGGCCACCCCGCGCACCATCGACGTCATCGACGTGCGGTTCCGCATCAAGGAGACGGCGCCGGAGGAGCATGAAGGCATGGTGGTCGCCGACTCGGTGACCGCCGTCGATTCCGTCGCCGCGACCTTCACGCTGGGCAGCGGCGCACTCGTGAAGGTGACCGCTCACACAATGATCGCGAGCTTCGGCGACTTCCACACGCTGGGAGAGGTTGCTCGCGCGGTCGCCAGCCACCAGCGCGTGAAGGCGGAAGGCTTCGCCACCGTGGAGTCAATCGGTCCGCCGCGGGTGCTGGACGCGATCGGCGTGGAATTCGAGCGTTACTAAGGCGTTTTTGCGGCATGGGGGGGGCGTTTTTGCGGCGCTGCCTAGCTTTCCGGGCGGTCGTACCCCCCATCCGGCCGTAGCAGCCAGGCCGCCGGAGCGGTCAGCTCCGCTGTGAGGATGCCGTCCAGCGTCCGCCGGGCGGCGGGATCGAACACGGGGACCACGACCTCCACGCGTCGCCGCAGATTGCGGGGGCGCCAATCGGCTGACCCGATGTAGTACTCCTCCGCGTCGTCACCGCCGTTCGCGAAATGGTAGATCCGCGCGTGCTCGAGAAAGCGACCGAGAATGCTGACGACGCGAATCCGCTCGGACAGTCCCGGTACGCCCGGGCGCAGCGTGCAGATCCCGCGCACTACGAGGTCGACGTCGACTCCCGCCTGTGATGCCTTGTACAACGCCTGCGCCACGGTCGAATCGGCGAGCCCGTTGAGTTTGGCGCGGATCCTCGCCCGCCGTCCGGCGCGCGCGTGCGCGGTTTCCCGCTCGATAATGGCAAGCAGGCGATCGAGCAGATCGGCCGGGGCGACGAGCAGATTGCGGAGCCCTCCGCGCGGGGGCCGGCTCGAGCCGGTGAGCTCATTGAAGAGGGCGTGCGCGTCCGCGGTGATCCGCTGATCCGCCGTGAACAGGCCGACGTCGGCGTACACAAGTGCGGTGTCGGGATTGTAGTTGCCGCTGCCGATGTGCGCGTACCGGCGCGCCCCCCCCCTCCCGCCAGTTTCGCGGCGCACCACGAGTGCGAGCTTGGCGTGTGTCTTCAGACTCACCAGGCCGGTCACCACGTGGATCCCATCCCGCTCGAGGCTCCGGGCCCACGCGATGTTTCGTGCTTCGTCGAAACGCGCTTTCAGCTCCACGATCACCGACACGTCCTTGCCGGCCGCCGCCGCCCGGCTCAGCGCATTCCCGAGCGCCGACCGAGCGCCGGGACGGTACAGCGTGAGTTTGATCGCCTGCACCTCCGGATCGTCAGCGGCTTCGACGATGAACCGCTCGAAGCTCGCGCCGAAGGAATCGAAGGGGTGATGCACCAGGACATCGTGGTCGTCGAGCTGATCGGCCACCGACCGGCCCGGCGGAAACGGGTCGCGCACGTCATGCGGCGGATAGTCCGCAAGGGGAGTCGACCGGTCTCGCAGAGCGCCGAGTTGCACCGGTCCGCCGGCGACGTACACGTCGGCAGCACCGATGGCGCCGTCTCGCTCGCTCTCTTCAAAATGGAGCTCGCGCTGCAGCAGGTCTTGTAATAGCGCCGGCGTGCCCGGCTCGATCTCGAGCCGGACGACGGGTTGGAGCGTGCGGCGCGCCAGCTCCTCTTCAATAGCCTGCAGGAAGTTGCCCGCGGACGTTTCGTCGAGCTGCAAGTCACCGCTGCGGGTGACGCGGAAGGCGTGCGCACCGGTGACAACGCCGCCGGGATAGAGGAGCTCCAGGTTCGCGCGGACCAGGTCCTCGATCGGCAACAAGCGACGGTCCCCCCCCCCAGATAGCGCGGTGAATGGCTCCAGCGTTTCCGGAATCTCGACGAGCGCATAGTGCGGTGGCGCGCCGGCCCGGTCGCGCAACACCACGAGCAGCGCGACACGTCGATCGGTCACAACGGGAAACGGGTGACCGGGGGCGCGCGTCAGTGCCTTGGGACTGAGAAACGGCAGCACGCGGTCGGTGAACTGCACGCGGAGCTCGGCCTGTTCCTGCTCGGTCAGCTCCGGCCAGTACACGACCCCCACGCCAACTCCGCCCGAGCGGTTCCGAAGCAGCGCGTCGAACAAGCGGTATTGCCGGGCAATCAAGGGACGCAGCCGGATGGCGATAGCGTCCAGGATTTCCTGCGGGCGGAGCTGGTCTGCGGATGGCCCGCCGCGCTTGAGCGCCGCGAGCTGCTTCAGTGCACCGATCTTCGTCGCGACGAAGTCGTCGAGATTGGTCGAGAAGATCCCGAGGAAGCGAATGCGTGCGGCGGGCGGGACACGCGGGTCTTCCGCGAGGGCGAGCACGCGCGCGTTGAACTCGACCCACGAGAGCTCGGGATTGAGGAACTGCTCCGGTGCGGCGCGTGCCGGATCCAGCTGGTCCGGCGTCAGCACGGGTGTGCGCATCTCGCTCAGCGTGACGCGGCTCGCGCGCGCGATCTCCTCGGGCGCCGCGTCGTCGCCGGCGTCGGCGCCGAACGCCGCACCGGACCATTCCGGAATGAGCGGCGAGCGGGCCGCGACGGTGAGCGCGGCCAGAGTCGCGGCGTCCCGCAGCACCGGCGATCCCACACGCTCGAGCAGCTCAGTCGGGGTGAACCACTGCAGCGGCGAATTGCCGCGGACCCGACGCGCTGTCCACACCTCCAGCGCCGCGCGGTCGCCGGCCGGCGGCACGACGCCCAGCAATCGCAGGAGACCCTCACCGCTCCCGACGATCCGGCGCAACGCGGCCCGGCAATCCGCTTCGCCACTCCCCCGGTCGACCGGCACGCGGAGCTCGGCACCGAGGCGGCAGAGTCCCAGACGACCATGCTCGACCGCGATCAGGGCCAGCTCGCGCTCGCCCCGAAGCTCCCGCGCGAGTAGCTTCGCTTCCGCGGCGGACAACGCGGCCTGCGCCCGCTGCAACGGCTCGTCCCCCACCGGCCGCAGCCGGATCGCCGCTTCGCAGCGCCGCGCGATTGCACGAGCCGTCATTCGCCCCCACGCCCGCGGCCGCAGAGAGAGCTCGTGCAGCGAGGCGCGCAGCTCGCCGCGGCGCACCGTGCTGGCATCGCCCACGAGGTCACACAGCGGTAGCCGCACCAGCGGCACGGCGATCGTTCGCCACCGCCGCGCCACGTCCCGCTCGATCCATGGCGCGAGCCTCGCGGGATCGGCGACGGCGCGGAGACGGGCGGCGACCGCCTCGGCGTCTGTTTCAGGCGTATCGAGTCGAGTGCCGTCCGGGAGCCAGACGGTGAGGCGCTGCTTGCCGTCCGCCGTGAAGCGCATCCGGTATCGGCCGCCGCGCTGACGGAGCGCGCCATCCGGAGTGTCGTAGTAGACGTCGCGGAAGTACGTCGTCCGCGGTGCTGAAACGTGGAAACCGGCAGCGGGTGGGTGGTCGATGAGCTGTCCGAGCGCCGCTGCGTCAGGGACATCCCACTGCAGAGTCATTCCTATTGCAGATCCGGTTCGAACCGCACAGCGGTGATCTGAGCGGCAGCATCGCGGCGCAGCGCGGCGAGGAGGGCTTCGACGCTGGTCTGCCCACGCAGCCGGACAAAGAATGTGAGCGCGGTATGGCCCGGCGCGGTTGACTCGGACCCGATCAGCTTCCAGCGCCGCGCGTGCTGTTCGAGCACGCCCGCAATTGTGGTATGGGCGGCGGTCGGGATCGGCGTCTCCGCGACCAGCCGGCCCTGCACGCGCTCAGGGGTCGGGGCGGTCCCGATATCGAACCGCCAGAGCACGAGAACCACGGCTACATAAATGAGAGAGACAACAAATCCGACCGCAAATGACTGCACGCCCGCAGCCAGGCCCACCGCGATCGCGAGAAAGATGTACACGGCGTCCTTCGTGTCGCGCAGCGTGTTGCGGAAGCGCACCGCCGCGACGATGCCAGCAAGACTGAACGCCAACGCAACGCTGTGGCGCACGATCAGCACGACGCCCGAAATCACCACCGGCAGCACGATCACCGTCTGCACGAGCGACGGGTCGTAGCGGAGCTTCGGTTTGGTCCGCATGTACATCCAGGCCACGGGCGACATGAGCGCGAGCGCGCCGAGCATCGCGACCGCGGCGGCTCCCGGCGTCTGCTCGGCAAACAGTGCGCCCCAATGCGGCAGTGAGCGCGCCACGAGCCAGGCCACGGCGGCGAGCGCCGCATAATAGAGCGCCAGCCGGAGCACCAATCCGAATGCCCGCCGCTCGTTCACTGTGGCATCCTCCGGCAGGCGTGCACGAACTCGCGATTCACGGCCCCGCGATTGTCGATCACCTGATAGAAGTCGTCGAAGTAGTCGAGCACATTGCGCACGTCGCGCTCGGGGAGATCCGGCACTGCGCGCACGGCTGCGTAGATGGAGTCTTTCGCGACGCGAAAACGGGTGAGGACGCCGGCCAGGACACTATCCGGCTGGCAAAACCCACGATACACGCGCTGGCGCACCGATTGGATCTTGATCTGCTCCGGTGGAGAAGCATACGGTGCGTTCACTGCTCCGGAGAAATCGAAGTCGTACGGTACGGCGAGCAACGGGCGGGGCTGCGGGACGATCTGGAAGATCGCGATGTTGTGACGGTGCCAGACCGACCAGTCGAGATTGCCGATCAGATATTGAAAGACCGAGACCAGCGTCATGTACGATGGGTCCGTCATGGGATCGTACACGTTGTTGGCGCTGACCAGGTCGGCGCCGATGCGCTGTGCCAGGGCGGTGTCGGACTCGATCAGAAATCCATAGCGCATCACGGTGTCGTGGCGCGCGGAGTCTACGTACGTCATATGCGCGAGCCGCACGCGGAAGCTGGTGTCGGTCACCGCGTTCAAGACGCGATACAGCGCGTACTCGCGCAGCAGATTGCGCTCGTAGGAGCGATCCCCCTGGCAGTGGGTCGCGAGTTTCAGCTTGTCCTCGCCGGCGAAAGGTGTGTTGCGGGCCTTGTGAGCGGGGAGGTTGAGACGGATCGGAGGAAACCCGCACATCTTCAGACGGAAAATCCCGCGCGTCCGCAGGTGTACGGGGATGCTGCCGGTGTCGGCGGCGGCCGTGTAGCGCAGCGTTGCGGGATGCTCCTTGCGCTGCGCGCCGCGATCGCGAAACAGCGCGTGGAGATCTCCCTCCAATTGCAGTGTAAGCGGCGCATGGTCGAGGAACAGCTGTGAGGGCGCGCGCTGGGCGCGCGGAGCGCTCTGGGCGCTCGCAAGCGGAGGCGCGCATAAGAAGAAGAAAGGAAGGATCAGGTAGAGACGCGGTTTCGTCCTGCCTCCTTGGCCCGATAGAGGGCCTTGTCCGCCGCCTGGACGACCTGATCGGGAGACGCGTTCCGGTGGTTCCGTTCCGCCACCCCGATGCTCACCGTGATCGTGATCGCCTGGCGGCTCTTCTTTCCCTTGTCGGTCTTTGGCTTGACGCGCGGACGGAACCGCCGCCGCATGGTAAATCGGCTGGTCTCGACGATTTCGCGCAACTCCTCCAGATGGGGGAGGCACTCCTCCTGGCCTTTCCCGGGGAAGACGAGGGCAAACTCCTCGCCGCCGTAGCGATATGCGGTCCCGCCGCCCGGCGCCTGCGCCAGCCGCGCGGCGACCAGCCGGAGGGCGTGGTCGCCGGCGTCATGCCCGTACGTGTCGTTGAAGCGCTTGAAATGATCGACATCCACCATCGCGACGGTGAACTGGCCGGAGAGGCGGGGCAGGGCTTCAGTCAGCGCGCGCCGGCCCGGCAGCTCAGTCAGTCCATCGCGGTAGGCCATCATGTACGACGCCTCGATCACCGCGATGACGAGAATCAGGCCCGCCGTCGCCAGCAAGATCTCCTGGCCCGGTCCCGCCGCCCGCCAGGACAGCGCCGCGAACACGGCCATGAGCCCATAGAAGTAGCCGCGTACTGGGGACTGTGGCTCGCGCACCCACGCCATGGCGAGCAGCGCGCCGATCGCGACGAACGCGAGGATCGACGGCTGCTGCACCGGCGTCCACGCAGTGAATCGCGCGGGAAGCAGGCGCGTCGTAAGGAACTTGAGCACTTTGTCCGGGAATGACTGCGCCAGAAACACGACGACGAGGACCTGCACGCCGAGTAACACCCAGCGCAGCACTCCCGCCGGCGTGAGGGTGCCGCGCTCGGGCAGCAGGGCAACGAGCGCGAGGTTGATGGGGAGCAGGAACGTCATGGCCTGGATGAACAACCGATCCCGTGGGGCCTCGACGCCCTTCAGCAGCAGGAATTCGGTGAGCGCCAACAGCGCGATGGCGAAAACCAGTCGCGACCGGTTGAAGCGCCAGCCGAGCAGCAGGGCAGCCGCGGCGACGGTGAAGGGGAAGACCGTGGCGAGGCCGCTGGCGGCGGCGCGCAGCGCCGGCATGGTCACCAGCAGCGTGGCCGCGACGAGAATCGGGACTTCGGGCACCAGCTTGGAGAAGATGCGTTTCATCGGGCCAGTAACGGTACGTGTCGGAACCGGAAGGTCAACTGCGCGGCGGGTTGACCGAGTCCGCGCGCACTGGCGATATTCACGCGCCCCCCCGCCCGGCGGTATCGTCTAGGGGACTAGGACGGAGCCCTCTCAAGGCTCAAACACGGGTTCGAATCCCGTTACCGCTACTCGCGCGCGCGCCGCCCCCATCGTCTAACGGCTAGGACACCACTCTTTCAAGGTGGGAACAGGGGTTCGATTCCCCTTGGGGGCATCTGAAAAGGGAGAGGGAGTTGGGAGCAGGGAGCTGAAAAAGCAACGACTACTCGTCCGACTGATACTCCCGCTGCACCACGCAGTTACCGCCGGAATTCTTCGCCGCATACAGTGCGTGATCCGCCACCAGCATCAGCTGGGCAGCTGAGGCCTCCATCGCATCCCGGGGCAGCTCGACCAGGCCACCGCTGACGGTGACCATGGTGGACGCGTTCTCGACGAGGTTGCGGCGAATGCGCGTAGCCACGATCAGTCCGGCGACGGCATCGGTGTCGGGCAGGATGATGGCGAATTCGTCGCCACCCAGCCGTGCCGCGATGTCGGTGCCGCGCAGGCTCTTCTGAATCGCTACGGCGACGCGGCCCAACGCCTGGTCGCCGGCATGATGACCCCAGCGATCGTTCATCAGCTTCAGGCGATCGACGTCGACGAGCAGGAGTGAGAGCGGCACGCCGTAGCGGCGGCAGCGCGCGATCTCCCGCGTCATCGTCGCGTCGAAGTGATAGCGGTTGAACAGGCCGGTGAGCGGATCGGTGACCGAACGGTGCTCCAACACCTCGAGCGCCTCGTGCTCCACGATGGTCGGGGAGACGAGATCGCCGCTGATGTTGAGCATGTAGTCCACGGCGGCCACGACGGCGCCGACGTTGCGGCCCAGGCGCGTCCCCAGTTCGCGGCGGTGCGCTTCGATCGCGGCGGCGCGCTCGGCGGCTTCGGCGTCGCTGAGCCTGGAGTGCGGAAAGACGCGCTGCAGCGGCAGCGTGGCGGCTACGTCGACCTCAAAGTCGCGGCGGTCGATCCCGGAGCGGCGGTCGAGCCCGCTGCGGCGCTCGTCCACGGGAGGGGGGTTACCAGCCGATTGCATAGTTCGAGAGCTGGTGTCGCTGGAAACTCATGCCGTCTCCAGCAAGTCGTCAAGTTTGTCGATTTCGGCGCGCGCCGAGAGCCGCTGGAACGAGGAGCGGGCGCGCTGGGCGGCCGCTTTCCCCGCGGCGGCGTCGCCCGCCTGGATCAGCAGATGCGCGAGATCGCGCTCCGCCATCGCGAGCAGCAACGGACGGCCGTGCTCCGTCGCGCGCGCGATGACGTCGCGCAGCAACGTCTCGGCTTCGGCGCGGCCGCCATTCAGCGCCAGCGCACCGGCCTTGATGCGGAGGTCTTCGGCTTCGCGCACCGGATCCTTCAGCTCACGGTGGCTCGCGATCGCGCGCTCGATGGCTGCCATCGCGAGGTCCCGTTCACCACGGGCCACGTGAATTTCGGCGAGGCCGGCCACGGCCTGGGCCGTGAGCTGCAGGTCGCCCAACGCTTTCGCTTCGTCGATCGCAACCTGCGCAATTTCGATGGCGCGGTCCAGCCGGCCCTGCGCGCGGCACACGATCCCGAGATTATGGCGTGCTTCGGCGACGCCGCGCCCGAAGTGCGCCTGCTCGTACGAGGCGATCGCGCGCGTGTAGGCGATGACGGCGCGGCGATAGTCGCCCTGCATATTGGCGATGATGCCGAGGTTGTTGGCGCAGCGGCCGACCGTGGCCATGTCGTTGTCGTCGGTCGCCTCTTCCTGGGCACGCGTGAAGAAGTAGGTCGCTTCGTCGATGCCGCCCCGCTCCAGCGCGATGGCGCCGCAGACGTTCAGCGCCCGCACTTCCATCATCCGGTCCTTCAGCGAGCGGGCGCGCAGCTGCGCGACCATGGCCCACTGCTGGCCTACCTCGAGACGGCCGAGGCGGCTGTGGGCGATGCCAAGCAGTAGCGTGAGCAGGGACGATTCTTCGAGCTCGTCTTTGGAGCGCTGCTCGAGGTACGTGAGCAGCTCCGCGTAGCGGCCCGCGTCGGCGAACTGCTGCGCGACATGGATCGGCGCGAGCGACCCGCGGAGCTCGGCGGCGAACGCCTCGTCCCAGCCCTGATCGGCCAGCTTGCGGATTTCACTTTCGGCGCCCATGCGGGCGAAGATGCCCTTGGCGGACTGCGCCGCGGCCTGCGCTTCGGCTGTGCGGCCGGCGCGCCGCAGCACTATGGCGAGATCGCGGGTTGCCTCGCCCTGCAGGAGCAGCCGCGCGTGCAGCTCGGCGCGACCGATCACCTCGCGCAACGACTTTTCGGCGCGGGGCAACTGGTTCTCCATCGCCAGTACCAGCGCCAGGATCCGCAGGTCCTCTGCCTCGGCCACGGGGTCGGGCATCTGGCCGCGGATGACGCGGATGCGGTCGAGCTCGCGGCGGGCAAGCTCCGGCTCGCTGCGCACCGCGCGGATTTCAGCGCGGCCGCGCAGCGTCAAGGCATAGAGTGTCTCGTCGTGGCTCGCTTCCGCGGCTGCGACAGCCTGATCGGCAGTCGCCAGCGCCTTGTCGAGCGCGCCCTGCTCGCGATAGGCGTTGGCCAGGTTGTGCATGCAATCGGCCACGCCCGCCTGCATGCCGGCGCGATGGTGGGCTGCGGCGGCAATCTCCCACGAGGAAATGGCTTCGGCGTGGCGGCCGCGCAGATGGCTGATGATGCCCAGATTGTTCGAGGCGCGGCCGGTCGTGGCGTGATCGCCGTCGCGGCTCGCGGCCATCAGGGCCTGCGTGCAGAAATCGGCGGCTTCGGTGAGGTTGCCGCTGAGGAGGGCGATCGCGCCGCGCGCGTTGAGCGCATGACGCTCGACGCCATGCTCGTGGCGCTGACGCGCAGCGGCGAGGGCCTGGTCGATCCACTGGAGGCCCTGTTCGTGCCGGCCGAGCCGTGCCTGCGCGATGCCGTAGAGCAAGGCGAGGGTCGGATCGGCGAGCTCGCTCTGATCGCGCGCGCCCAGGAACTCGACTACCGCGGCATGGTGGCCGGCGGCCGCGAGTGCGCGGGCTTTTGCGACGACGGGCGACGCCTCGACGAGGCGTTGGTCGCGGGTTTGATCTTTGGACATTGGGGTGCGGTCTCGCGCCTACAGGCCCACTGCCCACTCCAGCAGCGCGTCCGCGATCGCGTACTCGGAAAAGTGCGGCAGCGCGTAGGAGAACGACTTGTCCTCGAGCGACTGATTCGCCGAGAGGTGGGTCCATGGCTCGCGCGCGTCTGCGCGGTACCAGAGCCCGAGCAACTTCGCTTCGATCATCGCGTCGGTGCTGTCGACAACGCCGTCGCCGTTGAGGTCGCCACCGGCGCCGCCATACCAGATCTTCATCTGCGCCGGCGCGCCGAACTGCAAGCCGTGCGGCTCGAGGGACACGCCGAGCTTGGTTGTGTCGACGATGACGGTGACGAGGACCGAGTCGCCCACGGCGAGCTCACCGACGCCCGGGACGAACTGGGGATCGGTGGTCGTGAGCACGAGGAACGGATGTATCAGGCTATCGATGCTGCTGCTGTAATTGATCTTTACCGAGCGCGACTCGCCGCGAACCGCCCAGAACGACACGGTGTACTGATCGAGACTCAGGGGAGGTGTCAGGGCCATCGTTCCGGAGCGGCGCGCGCGAGCATCAATTCGTGCCGTGAATTGCGGAGTTTGTGCCCAGCGCAGGAACTGTGGACCCGCGGCTGCTTTCACCGCTGTGGGTTGGTCCGCGCAGCGCGCCACCGAGAGCGCCAGGGCGAACACCAGAAGGAAGCGGCGAACGAACATCATTTGGATCTCCAAGGGCTGGGCGCTTGACTGCATTGGCGTAAGGCAGCAATTTGTGGACAGAATCGGTCCATCTGCTGCCTCTCTACGACACCGAAAGTAGGGGTAACTTGTCACCTGTCAAGCCCGAAGCTGGCCCGAAACGAGTCCCATTATCGAACCGGCTGGCTGTTCTCCTCGACGTATTCAGTCCATGGGAAGGCATCTCGTTGAGCTATCGACAGTTTGCCGCTGCGCTGGGCGGAGGTGTAACTGAGGCAGCTATAAAGAAATGGCCCCATCGAGAGAAATTTCCTGCGGACGTCGCGCGGCGGATCGTGACGAGGGCGAAAGAGCTTGGGATCCCGGACGTTACGCTCGAGTGGGTACTTTGGGGTGAAGGTGTAGGTCCCCAAAAGGGGACCAAAAAGGTCCCACAACAGGGACAGCAGCAGGAACATCAGGAGTTAGCGGCGAGCATCGCTGAGGCCTTACGGACCGATCTCGCCCACAACGAATTCGGACAGTGGTCCTCGGTCGAGGTGCAGCGCACCGTCATTTGGTCATTGAAGGATTTGGCACGGCGGCTGTGGGTCCTACGGTTCCCGATGAGCGAGACTTTCAAGCTGACAGACGAGTGGGGGACGAAGATCGGTTTGCCGAGCCGTTCCCTTGCTTCTGCCCAGGGTCCTGATGATTTTTCCGCCGCCCCTCCCGCCTCCTCGACGGGCCGATAGCTCAACTGGCAGAGCAACTGACTCTTAATCAGTAGGTTCTCGGTTCGATTCCGAGTCGGCCCATTTCCAGTGAAACCTTGCCCCTGCTGCGGCGGTTACGCCTAGACAATCATCCGGAGTCTGTCTCTGATGCGCGTGTCCGTGCTCCTCGCCTTCCCGCTGATCCCAGTCCTCGCGGCTGCCCAGCAACGTTCCATGCCTCCCCCTCCCCTCCCGCCGCCGTTGCATGTGCAGGTCGACACGGCGCACCACCGCGTCCTGATCACGGGCGGTCCCTACCGCGTGCCCGTGAGCCCGGAAATGCCCGGGATGATGATGGACATGCCCGCCACCCCGGTGCAGAAGTTCGCGTTTCCGGTGGACGGCTGGCTCCAGGGCTTCCGCATCGACCTGTTCGACGATCACGGCCATGAGCTGTCGCACCGCCTGGTGCATCACCTGATCGTGGTGAACTTCTCGCGCCGCCAGTTCATCTACCCGGCTCTCGAGCGCCTGCTAGGCGCCGCCGAGGAGAGCGACACCGGCGATCTACGTATCCCGCGCACCATCGGTGTGCCCATGCGGGCCGGTCAGGACCTGGGCGTGTACGCGGCCTGGCACAACGACTCGGGGCCCGAGATCCCCGCTGCCTACTGGCGCATCGTTCTGTATATGGCGCGCGCGAACCTCAGGCCCCGGCCCATCGACGTCCTCCCCGCTTACATGGACGTGAACATCCAGACCAACCCCGAGGAGAACCGCTTCAACGTTCCCCCGGGCCACTTCGAGATCGGCTACGAGTTCAGCCCCCCGCTCTCCGGGCATCTCCTGGTGGTGACGGGTCACCTCCACGACTACGGCGTGCTGGTGAAGCTCGTCGATGCCGCGAGCGGCAAGACACTCGTGCAGGTCAACGCGAAGCGCGACTCTCTCGGGCATGTGCTCTCGATACCGCGCAAGCTGCTCGCGATCCGGGGCGAGGGCCTGCGCCTCAAGGCCGGGCATCGCTACCGCGTGGTGGGGGTGTTCGACAATCCCACTCGCGACACGTCGTACGGCGCCATGGCGCACATGGTCGGCCTGTTCGCCCCGGACCATTACCGGGAGTGGCCCGCGCTCGACCCCGCCGATCTGTACTACCATCGGGACCTGGTGGATCTGCTCACGAACGGTGCAACGGACTCGGTGATCGTCGGGGTCGGGGTGGGGGTGCCGACTCCGGCGCGGCGGCGCTGATTTCCCCCACTTGCCTATCGTCTCGTCAGACTCGCCCCCACCTGAAAGAAGCTCACGGTCGCGCTGCCCGCGGCCTGGCCGCCGTTGAACTTCACGTCGCCGCCAATTACCCCCACTGAGTAGTGCGCAAAGGGGGCGAGCTGCCAGTGGCCCACCGGATACTCGTAGCCCACACCCATTTGCGGGCCGATGCCCGATGAGGTGACGACGTCCTTGCCGTCGGTGGTGCGGTGCGTCACGAGCGCGGCGCCGCCGCGCAGGTAGAACCGCCGGCCCGGGTTCGGATACCAGTAGGCGGCGGCCCCGAACGACATCAGCGTCTGTGTGACTCCGCCGTCGCGCTGGCGCCAGGCGGCGAGCTCCGCGCCGACGCGCACCGCACGGCCCGCGCTGCCGCCCACTCCAATGAAAGCGGAGAGTCCGGTCTTCCTGCGGCCGGCGCAGATGTTGCACGTGACGCGCGCCCATCCCGGCGCCAGAGCCACGCTGTACCACAACCCGGACGCCTCGCGACGCTGCGCTGCGGCGCTAGTCGTGCCGGCCAGCCCGATCGCCACCAGGATCATCGCAGCGGTTCGCATATCGCCACTATAACTCAATTGCTGTAGCCTATTTGGGAGTGATGACGGTCACCGCTGATCGTGCCGCAACGGGCGAATGTGAGGCGGGGAATCCCATGAAACCCGCATCCCTGCTGCTCTTTCTGGTGGCTACCGCCGCGACGCTCGCCGCGTGTAACGACAGCCCGGCGGCGCCCGACTACGGCCCCGCCACCGGCAACGCCGCGTCCTTCGGACTGTGGGCGCCCGGCACGAGGGACGATTGCACCAAGGCGCAGCACGATGCGTACTCGGTCGTCGGGCCTGATCACAAGCTCTATCCCACGTGGCATCCGCCCATCGACCCGGTGAGCGGCTGTTCGTTCGGTCACGATCATGGACGCGATCCCCGCGGCTCGGCGCTGTACCGCGCAGTCGGACCGATCCCGTTCGGATACGCCAACGAACAGCTCGACGTGTACGATCCGCTCACGACGCGGCACGAGGATCACTTCGGACACAAGGTCGAGTGGGAAAACGACGTCCCGATGCACTTCGGCAGCAGTGCGGCGGATGCGCTGTTTGCCGTGCGCTGCGACATCCTCACGAAGCTGCATCAGGGCACGCATTCCAAGGACGCGTTCACCAACAACCTGCACGAGCTGGTCTACCACATCCGCTGCACCGATGGCACCGAGATGCACGTCACGATGCTGGCGGCGATCGGGACGCCCGGCCAATTCGATCGCAGCTGCGACGGCACCACCGTCGTGGTCGGACCGGCCACACCCGCGAACTCGCCGGATGGCGGCGGCCGGCGGCTCATTCCCGATCGCACCTGTGTGGATCGCGAGGTTCTCGTGCCCGCCGGACAGTTCTCGAACTTCGGGGCGTTGCACGAGAGCTGGCAGACGTCGAACTCGGTTCGCCGTGAAGACGGCCACACGCTCGCCTTCTACAATCCGTATTTCCAGGTGTCCCTGCCGAGCCGGTTCCACGATCCGGCCCTGGCGGGAATCACCGGCCGGCCGATCGACGTGTGCTACGAAGTCACACCGGCGGGCCATGCGGCACGTGGCGGGGCGTGCGCGCAATCGACGAGCAACGGGACGGTCCTCGGTCTCACGTTCGACGATCCGCGCTCGATATTTGATGGAACGGACCGCGTTGTGGATATCAATGCGAACTTCGTCGACAACGCAGGCGGCCCGGAGGTGTGGTATACCGACCCATTCGGCAAGCATGGCCGCACCCAGCCGTTCCCGGGGTCGGTTCGTCAGTTCATTGCGCGGATCAATAATGATCGGGGTGGACTCGAGCTCGCCGGGCCGGGCATCGGCGGCGACCGTGATTACAAGGGACCGCGGGTGCACGCGCCAAACTGATAGACGCAGCGGGTCTACTTTTTTCGGGAAACCGTCCCAATCGCGTGGATGAGATCGCCTAAATCGTAGGGCTTCGTCACCGACGGCTGTCCGCAATTCTCCAGAAACGAGCGCGTCTGTCCGCGCGCCTGGTCTCCCGTGACGAATACGAATCGCCTGGCCACGAGTGGCCGGCTGTTGACGAGCTGCTCGTACATGGCGCGCCCGCCGAGGCGGGGCATCTGCAGGTCGGTGACGATGGCGTCGAATGTGTTGTCGCGATCACCCAGGCGCTCCATTGCCTCGAGCCCATTCTCAACCGCGACGACCTGGTGGCCCTCGCGCTCGAGCAGCAGCACCATCGCCTGGCGATTCACCGCGTCGTCGTCCACCACGAGGATGCGCAGGCGCGGCAGGGTCTCGGCGGGTGCCGCGAGCGGGGTCTGCGCGCCCAACACGCTGCGCGGCAATGTCGCCACGACTTCGGCGCCGGCACCGCCGCCACGCGGCCTGAGCCGCAGGCTGCCCCCGGCCGATTGCGCGAGCGCGCGGGCGAGCGCGAACTCCACTTCACCGCCGCCGCCGGACTGTGTAAAGCGGAACGGCGACGTGAGCCGCTGCTCCGCTTCAACGGCCAGGGGCGTGCCGGAATCCCACAGCGATGCCACAACCGAAGGTCCCGTCGCGATCGCCTCGAGTCGCAGTTCGCGCGGCGGCTGCGACGCGCGTAAGCGGCGCAACGAGAAATCGAGCAGCTTCGTCAGCATCTCGGTGAGCTGCGCCATCGGGCACGCGACCATGGGCAGATCGCCGGGGATGGATCGCATCACTTTGACGCCGAGCTCGCGGAAGGTGGATTCGCGCTCGGCCAGGACACCGTTGATCACGACCGCCGCATCGCACGGCTCGGCAGCACCCGCGGGATGCGCGGCGAGCTCGAGGAAGTGGCTGGTGATCTCGGCGGCGCGGCGCACCTCGCCGTGCAGGAGCACCAGTGCGCGGGCGCGCTCGGGATCGAGCGGGCTGCCGTGCAGCAAGTCGGCGAGTGCGCCGATGGCGGCGAGGCGGTTGTTCAGGGCGTTCAATACGTTGGCTGAGCCTTCGTCGAGAACGACGTGCTTGATGTCGGGCGAGGCTGTGAAGGATTTCGAGGATGGTGGAGGTTGTGACGGGGGCGCTGGGCGAGCACGCGATGCTGCCGGGACCTGCTTGTGACGTCCCAGCAGGTAGCCGATCAGTGCGCCGACCGCCGCGCCAAACCCGAATGCGACCCATAGCTCCATGCCGAGAAGCTATGCACCGCGCAAGTTTGCGCGAGCAGCCGGGCGTCACCGCGGCAACGAGACCCACGTCACGGGATGCCCTGGCTCGGATTCGAACCGAGACGCCTTGCGGCACTGCCCCCTCAAGACAGCGTGTCTACCAGTTCCACCACCAGGGCGGGCCAGAAACATAGAAAGCGTGCGCCATGAAGTACAGGCGGTCTTAGCCAAAGCGTTTCGCTGCACGTTCCCGCGCCTTGCGAGCCTCCACTTCCCGATTCCGTGGTGGTGCCTTGATCGTCAGCGAACCGATCAGCCGGCGGGCGATCATCGTGACGTCCTCCACGGCGCTGTTGAACGCCGCCTCGTTCGCGTGCGAGGGATGCGTCGTGCCGCTCAGCTTGCGCACGAATTGCACCGCCGAAGCACGAATCTCGTCGTCCGTCGCCGGCGGCTCGAAGTTCGCCAGGGTCTTGATGTTCCTGCACATATCAGCTCCTCGTAAATGCCAGCCTCACGCCCAACGCGCGCCCGACCCGAGCGTCGGGGCGTAAGCCGTAAACAGGGCTACCACAATGAGATCGGAATATGTCGATTGCTTGGGGTCTCGTTCGACGCCTAAATGAGTGTAGAGGCGTCGAAGGAAGGCGTCAAACCCGTGATCGAAAGCGAGACGGCAATGCGATTCATCGTGATGGTGAAGGCGACCAAGGACTCCGAGGCCGGAGTGCTTCCCACCAAAGAGATGCTCGCCGAGATGGGCAAATTCAACGACGAGCTGGTGAAGGCGGGGGTGATGTTGGCGGGCGAGGGACTGCAAGCGTCGTCCAAGGGCGCGCGCATCGCCTATGCGGGCAACAAGCGGACCGTGCGGGACGGCCCGTTCACAGAGACGAAAGAGCTGGTGGCCGGCTTCTGGATCTGGCAGACCAAGAACAAGGCGGAGGCCTTGGAATGGGCCAAGCGCATCCCGTTCCAGGAAGGCGAGGTCGAAATCCGCCAGGTCTTCGAGTCGGAGGATTTTGGCGCCGAGTTCACGCCCGAGCTGCGCAAGCAGGACGAGCAGCAGCGCGCAGCCATCGACAAAAACAGACAACGCTCGGGGAAATAACCATGCGATTCATGACGATTGTGAAGACTCGTGAGACCGGTGCTCATCCGTCGCCGGCGCTCATCGAGAAGATCGGGAAGCTGGGCGAGGAAGCGGCCAAGAAGGGCGCGATGGTCGGGATGGGTGGTCTTTTGCCGACGGCATTGGGAGCGCGGGCCCGGCTCGCCAACGGGAGGATCACCTTCACGGACGGCCCCTTCACCGAGGCGAAGGAAGTCATCGGCGGCTACGCGATCTACGATGTCGCCTCGAAGAAGGAAGCCATCGAGTGGACACGAAAATTCCTGGAAGCGCACGTCGGGCTCTGGGACCAGGAGCTGGAAGTCGAAGTCCGGCAGATGATGGATGACCCCTCAGCAGGCTGCTGATGCCATCGATGCGGTCTGGCGGATCGAATCCGCCAGACTCATCGCTGGTCTCGCGCGAATCGTGGGCGATGTCGGCCTCGCCGAGGATCTGGCGCAGGACGCGCTGGTCGCCGCCCTGGAGCAGTGGCCGCGGTCGGGTGTGCCCGACATTCCCGGGGCCTGGCTCATGGCGACCGCCAAGCATCGCGCGATCGATCAACTGCGCCGGCAGAAGATGCAAGGCCGCAAGCACGAACACCTCGGCCGCGAGCTCGACGAGCGGCAGGTCAGTCCGGAGCCTGCGCTCGCGGCGGCGATCGACGACCACGTGGGCGACGACTTGCTGAGCCTGATCTTTACCGCGTGTCACCCGGTCCTGACCACCGAGGCGCGCGTCTCGCTGACGTTGCGGCTGCTCGGCGGACTGACCACGGACGAAATCGCGCGTGCATTTCTCGTCCCGAAGGCGACGATTCAGCAGCGGATCGTCCGCGCCAAGCGGACGCTGGCGGCCGCGCGCGTTCCCTTCGAGGTGCCGCGCGGCGCCGAGCTGGCGCAGCGGCTCGAGTCGGTGCTCGAAGTCATTTATCTCGTCTTCAATGAGGGATACTCGGCGACGGCCGGCGATGAGTGGGTGCGACCGGCGCTGTGCGAGGACGCGCTCCGCCTCGGCCGCATTCTCGCCGAGCTGGCACCGGCCGAGGCCGAAGTGCACGGGGTCGTCGCGCTGATGGAGATCCAGGCGTCGCGGCTGCGCGCGCGCGTGGGGCCGACCGGCGAGCCGATTCTGCTGCTGGACCAGGACCGCGGTCGCTGGGATCATCTGCTCATCGGGCGCGGTCTCGCGGCGCTGGAGCGCGCGGAAGCGCTGGGCGGCGCCTACGGACCCTACACGCTCCAGGCCGCGATTGCCGCCTGTCACGCGCGGGCCCGGACGGGCGAGGAGACGGACTGGACGCGGATCGTGGCGTTGTACGATGCCCTCGCCCAGTTGCTGCCGTCGCCGGTCGTGGAGCTGAACCGCGCGGTCGCATTGGGAATGGCGTTTGGTCCGGCGGCGGGCTTGGAGGTGGTGGATTCCCTGACCACGGAGCCCGCACTGGCGGGTTATCATCTGCTGCCGAGTGTCCGCGGGGATCTGCTCGCCAAACTCGGCCGTTTCGAGGAGGCGCGTGCGGAGCTCAGGCGTGCCGCGGAGCTCACGCAGAACGCTCGTGAGCGCGGATTGCTGCTCAAAAAATTGGAGGCATTGTGAAAAAGGAGTGGGCACCGCAGCTGCTGAGCATTCTCAGAATCATCGTCGCCTTCCTGTTCTTCCAAGTGGGTTCGGCAAAGTGGTTCGCCTTCCCGGCCGCGATCATGCCGGGCGGCGGCACGGCGCCGGTGGGATCGCTGGTGTGGTTCGCGGGGGTCATCGAGGTCGTCGGGGGCACATTCTTTCTGCTGGGCCTGCTCACCCGTCCCGTGGCGTTCATTCTCTCCGGCGAAATGGCGTTCGCGTACTTCATTGGACACGCGGGAAACGGCTTCTGGCCGGTATTGAATCAGGGAGCGCCTGCCGTCTTCTACTGTTTCACCTTCCTCTATTTCTCGGCTGCCGGAGCGGGTCCGTGGAGTCTGGACGCCGTTCTCGCGCGGCGACGCACGGTGATTCCGGTCAGCTGAGTGACCGAAATTGCATCGCGCTATGACCGATCAATCGTAGAGGGGCCATTACGCCCCGCCGTCTGGAAAATCGCGTGGCCAACCATGCTCACGAACGCGATCGGCGGGTTGCAAGGCATCGTCGACCACGTGCTGGTCGGCAATCTGGTCGGCTATCAAGCGAACGCTGCGATCGGCGTAAGCTGGCAGATCTTGCTCGTCGTCATCGTCTTCATCTCATCGCTGTTTACGGGAATGAGTGTGCTGGTGGCGCGGTTTGCGGGAGCGGGGGATTCCGAGACGGTCGATCGCGTCGTCTATCAGGCATTTCTCACGGCGATTGGCCTCTCGCTGGGGATCCTGGCGCCGGTGGGTTACTTCGCGTCGCCCTGGCTGCTCGATCTGGTCAATGCGGCGCCGGCGGTGAAGGCCGAGGCACTCCCGTACCTGCGGATCCTGTTCGGCTTCTCGAGCGGCATGATGATTTTTTTCATGCTGAGCGGCGCGTTGCGCTCGGCCGGGGACGCGCGCACGCCGATGGTGCTCGGCATCGCGATGACCCTCTTGAATCTTGTATTGAACATCATACTCATCCGTGGACTCGGACCGATTCCGGCGTTCGGGACGCGGGGCTCGGCGATGGGCACGTGCATTACCGCGGGGCTCGTGGCGATCTACGCGCTGTGGAAGATGTGGACCGGCGGATGGGTGGTCGCATTTCCACGGGGGCGCGGGCTCGGTCCCGACTGGACGATCATCCGCGAGTTGTTTCGCTTTGGGTTGCCGACGGGGATCCAGGGCATCGCAATGAACATCGGCGGCGTGTTGATGCTGTCGTTCATCGGGTCACTGGCGCAGAGCGCCGCGGCGCAGGCTGCGTTTGCCGTGTCGTACACGGAGCTGTTCTCACTGATCACCTGGACGTCGGTGGGATTGATGGGTTCGGCGGCGGCGGTCGCCGGCCAGAACCTCGGTGCGAGTCATCCCGATCGTGCCAACGAAGCGGTGCACATTGCTGCGCGCTACGGTTTGTCCGTGGCGTTATTCGTCGGGTTGCTCTTTGCCTTCCTGCCGCGCCAACTACTCGCAGTCTTTGGAATGCACGACCCCGTCGTCGTGGATATCGGCGTCCAATTGCTCCGCGTGCTGAGCGTCTCCGGATTGTTCATCACTGTCGCCCTGGCATACACGGGGGGACTGCAGGGGACCGGGGACACGAAGAGCCCGCTCTACATCTCGATGATTTCGCAGATCCTCGTGCCGCTGGGCATCTGCTTCGTGATACAGCGCCTGGGGAAGCTCGACGCGATCGATATCTGGTTGGCGATTCTGGCGGGTCATGTCACGCGGTGCGTCCTCAGTGTGCTCCGCTTCCGGCAGGGGAAGTGGCGCACAATCAAGGTGCGGATCTGAGGAGTTAGACGCCGATTGCGAAGGCGCAGCGCGGGTGCTCGCCGCGCTCGCAGCATTCGCTGACGGCCGCGCCGGTCGTTTCCTCGACCATCGCCTTTCCGAGCTCGCAGACATCCGCCTGCTCCGACGTCACGGCTGAGAGCGGGCACCCGTAGACCTGGAGTCTCACGCCCTCGCGCGTGCGCTGGACCTCAACGTCGGCGCCCAGGCTGCGAAACAGCTCCGCCGCCGCGTCGACGCCTTTTTTCTTGCGCGACTCCGCCGCGATCGTGGTGCCGACCGCGCGGAGCAGCTCGACGGCTCGGTCGCGGCCTTCGCGGCGTATGATCTCTTCGAGAACCTTGGCGAGCACTGGCGCATAGGCCTTCGGAAAGAGCTCCTCCCCTTCACGTGTCAGGCCGTACATCCGTGCGGGTTTGCCACCCGTGTCGCGCTGGGTGCCGACGTCTTCGACGATCCCGTCGCGCCGCAGCGCGGCGACATGAGTGCGGACCGCGTTATCGGTCAGGCGCAGTGCCTGCGCGAGGCTGGTAATCGTCTGCCGGGAACGACGGAGCAGGCGCAACAGCCGCGCCTGGGTCTCACCGGTGAGTGCGTCGAGCCAGTTCGCCATGCCTCAGAATAGCCCTAAACCATTGGTTTGTCCAGTAATCACATAAATTACTTGACAAAGTGGTATTAGTCCTGCAGCTTCCGCAAGATCGCAAGCGTCGTTCGTCGCTCACTTCCACATTGGGAGGCTGGATGTTCAATCGCTTCGCAATTCTGGCCCTGTCGTTCACACTCGCTGCAACGCTGCACGCACAGACGACCGGCACGCCAGCCCCGGCACCCGCGCCGGATCTCTCTGATCCTGAAGTTGCGCACGTCGCAGTGACCGCCGACAACATCGATATCGACCTCGCCAAGTTCGCTCAGACCCGCACTCACAACGCCGAGGTGAAGCAGTTCGCCGCCACGATGATCACCGATCACACCGCGGTGAACGCGCAGGCGTCCGCGCTGGCCACAAAGCTCGGCGTCACGCCGGCGGACAACGCGGTCAGTCAGTCGTTGCAGAGCGGCGCGACGCGAGCCCGCAAAGACCTGGACCCGCTGCGCGGCGCCGCGTTTGATCGCGCGTACATCGCCCGTGAGGTCGCCTATCATCAGGCGGTGCTCGACGCGATCGACAAGGTCTTGATTCCGACGACCGAGAACGCTGAGCTGAAGAAGCTACTGGAAGACGTTCGTCCCGCGGTCGCTACGCACCTCGAGCACGCGAAGGCGCTGAAGACGCGGCTTGGGACCGGTACGTGATTGGGCTGGTGATTCTGCTTCTCGCCGGTCCACGACATACGCACACGGTCGAAATCCGCGGGCTGGCGTTCCATCCCGCGGTTTTGACCGTGGCGGTCGGTGATACCGTCGTCTGGATCAACCGCGATATCGTGCCGCACACGGCCACCGGCACGCGTCGCAAATGGGACAGTGGCCAGCTGCAACAAGGCGATTCGGGACGCTACGTGGCGAGCCGAACGGGTCGCGCGCCATACACTTGCACGCTGCATCCCACCATGACAGGCATGCTGATTATCGGAAGGGAGTAACCGTATGCGGTTCTCTATTTCAGCCGTCGCCTTCCTCGCACTCGTTGGTCTCAGCGTGGCCGCGCGACGCACAGTTTTGCGACCGATGCCGACATTCGACCGCGTCATCGAGGAGAACGCCGACCGCATGATCGCGGACGGCCGTCAGATCTTTCGCTTCGACACGTTCGGAGACGAGGCGTTCTGGGGCGACGCGCTGCACCTGCACACAGCGATCGCCGGCGAGCGCAATGGCGGCGTGGGACCGGGCGTGAGCCCGAAGACGGCGTTGAGCGTCGGTCTCAAAGTCGATCTCGACGCTATCCCCGCGGCACTCCAGGAGCAGCTCAAGGCTGGGCAGGTAAATCTGGACGATCCAGCGACGACGCTCGCGCTGCTCAAGCTCAACGCGGTCGTCGGCGTCACGGGCTTCTTCAATGCCGATGGCAGTATTAAGTCGATCGGCATCCAGTGCGCCTTCTGTCACTCGAACGTGGACGACGCCCTTGCGCCCGGGATCGGTCGGCGCCGCGATGGTTGGGCCAATCGCGATTTGAACGTTGGTGCCATCGTCTCCCTCGCCCCGAACCTCAAGCCCTTCACGGATCTGCTCGGCGTCGATGTCGCTACCGTGAAGAAAGTGTTCGCGAGCTGGGGCCCGGGCCGCTTTGACGCCGAGCTGGATAAGGACGGCAAGGCGTTCCGGCCCGACGGCAAGCAGGCGGCTACGCTGATTCCACCCGCGTTCGGCCTGGCGGGGGTCAATCTCCACACATGGACGGGGTTCGGCTCCGTGACGTACTGGAACGCGTATGTCGGCGCGACGGAGATGCACGGTTCAGGCACGTTTTTCGACGCCCGGCTGAGCCGGCGCATGCAGTATCCCGTCGCCGCGAAGAGCGGCTCCTACAACACGCGCGGCACGCCAGACCGGCTCACGCCGAAGCTGGCCGCGCTGCACTTCTATCAGCTCGCGATCCCAGCGCCGACGCCGCCCGAGGGTTCGTTCGATCAGGCCGCGTTCGATCGAGGGAAGACACTCTTCAGCGGCAAGGGGCGGTGCGCCACGTGTCACGTCCCGCCGCTCTTCACGGAGCCGGGCAACAACCTGCATGCTCCGGCAGAGGTGGGTGTCGACGCATTCCAGGCCAATCGGTCGCCGACAGGGATGTACCGGACGGCGCCGCTCGCGGGCCTCTGGACTCACCAAAAGGGCGGCTTCTATCACGACGGCCGATTCGCTACACTGCTCGACGTGGTCGACCATTATGATGCGCTGCGGAGGCTCGGACTCTCCGCGCGGGAGAAAGCCGACCTCGTCGAGTACCTGAAAGGATTGTGACGTTGCCCGCGTCCTATCGCTATTTGATCATCGGCGGCGGCATGACGGCCGCCGCCGCCGCCGCCGCGCTGCGGAGCACCGATCCCGCCGGCACCATCGGTCTCATCTGCGCGGAAGAGCATCCGCCATACGCGCGTCCACCGCTCTCGAAGGCGCTCTGGAAGGGCGAGCCCGAGTCGAGCATCTGGCGCGGGACGGACAAGCTGGGCGTGGATTTGCGGCTGGGCCGGCGCGCAACGGCACTCGATGCACGCGCCAAGACGGTCACCGATGACCGTGGGCAGGTCGTGTCATACGACAGGCTGCTCCTGGCGACAGGCGGGACGCCGCGGCGGCTGCCGATTGAGACGGACGAGATCATCTACTTTCGCACGTACGACGACTATCGAAAGCTCCGCGGCCTCGCCAACGACAAGCGGCGTTTCGCCGTCCTCGGCGGCGGCTTCATCGGCTCGGAAATCGCGGCAGCGCTCAAGCTCGTGGGCCGCGATGTCGTGATGATCATTCCCGAGGACGGCATTGGCGCCCGCGTCTTTCCCGCTGATCTCTCGCAATTCCTGGTCAAGTATTACCGCGAGCAGGGAGTAGAGGTGCGCACCGGCGAGGCGGTGGCCGGTGTTGCCCGAACGCGTGATGCACTCGTTCTGACGACGCGAGGTAGTCAGGAGATCGTCGTCGATGCCGTCGTTGGAGGGATCGGCATTCAGCCGAATGTCGACCTTGCCGTGCAGGCTGGTGCGCGCGTCGACAACGGCATCGTCGTCGATGAGCTCCTGCGCACGAGTGCGCCCGACATCTACGCCGCCGGCGACGTCGCGAACTTCTTCAATCCCGCGCTCGACACGCGGCTGCGTGTGGAGCACGAGGACAACGCGAACACGATGGGCGCAGCCGCCGGCCGAGCGATGGCTGGGCGGGGCACGCCGTACACGCACATTCCTTTCTTCTATTCCGACCTCTTCTCACTCGGCTACGAGGCGGTGGGCGAGCTCGACTCGCGGCTCGAGATGGTTAGCGACTGGAAAGACCCATACCGCGAAGGGGTGATCTACTATCAGCGGGGTGGACTGGTGCGCGGTGTGCTGTTGTGGAGCACCTGGGGACAGGTCGATGCCGCGCGCGCGCTGATCGCGGAAAAGGGCACGGCGACCCTCGG
>WNFB01001863.1_pt1 | contig 30962 bp, 29 predicted proteins | sample 5400501 | NCBI WGS metagenome assembly WNFB01 (sample SAMN13153341, study PRJNA577476) | soil metagenome | isolation source: 200 cm saprolite under Douglas fir tree site 2 hole 1 | place: USA:California | collected 2015-04-18
TTCTTTCGAACGCCGGTCCCATCGGACAGTCATTGTGCGCGAACCCGGAACGCGGCCGGTGGTCGTGCGCCGTCCGGCTGGAGAGGTGCACGTGCATGCTGGAGTAGACGCGCAGGCGCACTGAGATTCGAATCTTGAGGTAAAGAATCGCCATCGGCTTCGGCTGATGGCGATTTTGTTTTTGGGCAAGAGATGAGGCCGAGCTTCGCTCGGCTGGACAGCCGAGGGCGGCTGTCCCCACACGTGCCTATAAGGGTTCGTAGTACCGGTCGTCGCTATTGGCGCAGGCGCGGCAGAGGATCTTGCCGTCGCGGCGGACTTCGCGGCGGAAGTTGATGCCTTCCCCACAGGCGGCGCAGACGATGCGCTCGCCCTTATATCCAGGAAATTCTTCTGGTGGCAGCTCGACCTTCACCCATTGGACGGTGAACAGGTCGTCGTCCGGGATTTCACGGTAGGCCAGCATCTGCTGGCGGTTTTTGTCTTCGAGCTCGGGATGCATCTGGCGGGCGAGAATCTTGGATGATTCCTTGGCCGCGATACGGACCGCCTTGCCAGTAGTTACGTCCACGAAAGTGGCGGCGACTTTGCCCCAGTCGCGGAACTTCAGGGCGCGCTTGCCGAGGCGGCAGCCGGTGACCACGGCGACGGCATCGGTAGCGCAGCGATCAATCTCCACAAAAGTGACCAGACGCTTGCGGTCTTCACTCTTGCCGCGAGGGTCGATACCGAGCCGGGCCAGGCCGAGCATGGCCAGGCGCACGCCGAGGACTTGTCCGGCGCAGAGATGGCCGTGGGCTTGTTCGGCATCGCGGAGATATTCGTCGAGAGATTTCATTTCAGTCGTCCGTCGTCGGTCGTCAGCTAGGTCTCAGGTGTCAGGTCTCAGGCACCAAACGTATGCATTGTAGTACGGGAGCAGCTAAGGAGATCCGATTTCCCTCGTCCTACTGGACAAGACAAGCAGAAGCAATCCCAAGAAAGGGGAAAACATCATTATGAACTCAAACTCGAAATCGAAAGTTGCAATCGCAGTTGTGTTGGCGATTTCGCTGTTCGCCGCGGGCTGCAGCGCCCAATGGATCAGCGTGGCTCTCGCCGACTTGCCGGTGCTGACCCAGATGGCCCTCAACATCGCCACCCTGGTTGCGGCTCTGCAATCCGGTAAACAAATTAGTCCAGCGGAAGCTACGGCGATTCAGAACATTTCGAATGAAGCGAGCAAGGACCTGAATTTGCTGCTCATGCTCTACAACCAGTACGAGGCGAATCCGAGCGCGAGCACGATTCAGAAAATCGAGAACGTGATCGGAGACATAAACCAGACCCTGCCTTCTCTTCTGCAAGCGGCGCACTTGAGCAACCCGACTCTGGCGGCCAGAGTTGCGGCGGGAGTGAATCTGATCCTGACCACGGTGAGCAGCTTCGCTGCGCTGATACCGCAGACGCCCGCGCCCTCCACATCGCAGCGGCCCGCGCGACGGAAAGTTGCCATTCCTCACGCCAAGGACTTGAAGAAGCAGTGGAACCAGCAGGTGTGTACGCCCACCGGCAACAGCGCGTTCGATTCCAGCTTCGCGCTGTGCGCGTTGAGGTAACGGCTCATGAGTCTTCCTGACATCGCGATAACCAACGCCTCTACCTGCCTGACAGACGCGCAGGTAGAGGCCGCCATTCCAGCGTTGCAGCGGCAGGTGAGCCAGGACTTCAAGGCGTATTGGGATATGGACTGCTCGCTGACGTTTTTGCCCAAGGATCAGAGGCTGTTCGGGGGCTGGTGGCAGATTGTGGTGACCGACAATCCCGATCAGGCGGGAGCCCTCGGCTATCACGAGATGACCAGCCAAGGCACTCCGCTGGGCAAGGTCTTTGCTGGCCTCGATATTCAAAGCGGTTCATCGTGGACGGTAACCCTGAGCCATGAACTGCTGGAGATGCTGGGCGATCCGTGGATCAACTGGTGCGCGCAGGGTTCCGACGGCAAAATTTATGCGCTGGAAGTTTGTGACGCGGTTGAGGCGGACGAATTGGGCTACGAGATTGACGGCGTGCTGGTTTCGGACTTTATCACGCCCTCCTGGTTCGAGCCGACCGAAGCGGACCGGGTGGACTTCAAGCGGCGAATTTCGAGGCCGCTTGAGCTTGCCCCCGGAGGATACATTTCCGTGTTAGACCCGTCGAAAGGATGGACACAGATCACGGCGCGAGGTGTAGGCGGGCCTTCTATCCCGGGCGGGAGCAGGCGGCAGCGGCGGACCGTGGCCAAATGGGTTTGGCAGAAGAGCGGAAGGTAAGGAGCAAACCTAACTGCATCGTCCTCTTCTACTTCCTGCGCCAGCGGATGCCGTCTTTGGTAATTTCAACCATGATGCCGGCCGCGATGAGTTCGGCGCGGATCGCATCGGAAAGCTGGAAGTTGCGGGCGAGGCGGGCGGCTTTCATATCGGTGATCTTCTGGTTCACCTGCTCGTCGGTGAGTGAGGCAGACTGGACAATATCGAGCAGTTCCTGGCTGATGTCTTTCTCACGCCCTACCGCCTTGGCCCAGTCGAGGATGCACTTCATCTTGGGGGCGTCGTCGTCTCTCAGGACGGCAAAGATTTCGTCGAATTTTTCGAGCGCGGCAAGCAGGGGCGGGACGTCATCCTTCCTGATCTGGCCCGCATCGATTGCAGCATTGGCTTTGCGCACCATGTCGAAGACGGCGGCCTGGGCCTGCGCCGTGTTGAGATCGTCTTCCATGGCCGCCTGCATGCGGTTGGTGGTTTCGCGCGCGAGTTGGGTGGTGCCTTCGGTCGCGCCGGGCGGGAACTGCCCCGTGGTGAGACGCAGTTGGAAATTCCGCAGCCGCTCCACGGACACAGCGGCCTGCTTCAATCCATCAAAGGTGAAGTTGAGCTGATTGCGGTAGGGAACCGAGGCGAGCAGAAAACGGATTGACGACGGCTTGTGTCCCTTGAGCACGAGGTCGCGCAAGGTGAAAAAGTTGCCCAAACTCTTGGACATCTTTTCGCCTTCGACCAGCAGGAAGCGGGCGTGAAACCAGAAGTGGACGAAAGGCTTTCCGGTCAGCGCTTCGGATTGCGCGATTTCGTTTTCGTGATGCGGGAAAATCAGATCCTCGCCGCCGGCGTGCAGGTCGAACGTCTCGCCCAACTCTGCCATCGACATGACCGAGCACTCGATGTGCCAGCCCGGGCGTCCGCGACCGATCGGGCTTTCCCAGAAAGCCTCGCCGGGCTTGGGCGCTTTCCATAAGGCGAAATCGCGGGCGTTGTCCTTATCGTACTCGTCCAGGTCCACGCGTGCGCCGTCTTCCATGCCGGCGAAGTCTTTCTTGGAGAGCTTGCCATAGGCGGGAAATTTTGCAATGCGGAAATAGTACGAACCGTCGTCGGCGCGGTAAGCGAAACCTTTTTTCTGCAGTTCAGCGATGGACTGGGCCATCTCCGAGATGTGGTCGGTGGCACGCACGAGGACTGGCAGCTCGATGTTGAGTGTGTCGGCATCTTCGAGGTAGGCCTTCTCGTACTTGGCGGTGTATTGCTGGACGCTGACGCCGTCGCGCGTGGCGTTACGGATGATTTTATCGTCCACATCGGTGATGTTCATGACGTAACGCACTTTGTATCCGCTCTGGCGCAGAGAGCGGCGCAGGATGTCCACTGCGACAAAGGTCCGGAAGTTCCCAATGTGGCCGTAATCATAAACGGTGGGTCCGCAAGCGTACATGCGGACTTCGTTGTTCTGAAGTGGATGGAACTCCTCCACTTTGCCGGAAAGCGTGTTATAGAGGCGCAGCGCCATCTTGAGAGTCAAGCTGCGGGCAGAACGTCAATTCTAGGGGGACTAAAGAGAAGGGGTCAAATGTCGCCGCTGGCCGGGGAATGGTGCTTTGGCTTGGTCACGATTCGGCTATCCATCCGGAACGGCGTTACTTGGTGCAGTTCCGCCATTTTTTAGGCAGCACGATTTACTAGTTTGGCATCATACGTGCTATGTTCGGTGAATGGAACGGATACGGTTTTCTGTGGACTGGCGGTTACCAAAGTGGTAAGACTTGCGCCCGACGCCACGGATGCCGAACGAGCGCACAATAGAAGCTGCAGCGCAATATGCCATCGAGAAAAATGCCCGATCGATTGACCTGATAATCGGGTATTTGAGCGATGCTTCGGTTGGTCTTGGTGTTTGGAATACTCGACACTTGGGCCACTAATCGCATTAATTGGACGGTGGGATTTGTTGTAGTCGGTTTGGGATCGGCTTTGTTTCTGGCAGCCTTTGGGACTAGATGGATAATTTATCGAGTACTGAAAGTCGTGTTGCGTCATTCCCTTGCTATCGTGGAAGACCGGGAACGTTCTCAATGGGGGAGGTAAAACACACGTGAGCATTTACGCGGCGACTGGGTTGATAGCTGCAGTGTGTGCAGGTGCTTTTCTCATGGTCTTGGTAAAAGTTGCGATAAAGGAGTCTCGAAGAATAACCAAGCAACCGATTCAGTTAGAAATGCCGGCTGAGCCGAAAAAAACAGAAGAGGATGAGCACGGATTCAAAGAGGGGGCTGCCTATACTGCTACACCTGTATAGATTCCTGTAGGAATTGGGTCAACTCTTCACGTTGCCAGCAGGCAGTGGGGAATCATGGCTACTTTGGAAACTGGGAGCCTGATGTCGGCTCCAAACGGTGTGGGTTGGTGGTCAGAAAGCCGTTTCCCACACCGCCGACATTTCCGCCGCTGGACTCCCCTTGCGCCGTAAAACCCGGCCTGGACCATCTGGATACGACAGTTGTGGCACGTCACTTAGCCCTTGCCTTTCCGCAGGCATGGGCCGATAATGCAAGTTGCGGTCGGTTAGTGGCCCTGTCCGCTGACTGATCGGCGTTGGTTCCGGTTGCTGCCGGAGCCGGGGCATTGTGGAATTGGCGGGCACGGTGGGATTCCAACCCACCGGCAGGCCGATTAGTAATCGGCTCCTCTATGCGTCTGAGGTACGTGCCCGCCATGCAATTCTTATACGCCATCCTATCAAACGTTGTCAAGATAAACTTGATTAAAATATAGCTCGCCTATCCCAGGCTTCTCTGATATACAGTCAGGGTAGGAGGCGTTATGGCTACCTCTCCGAAAGTGCTCGCCCCGGACCCCGAACCTGACAAGCGGAAGCGTACGCGAAGCCCAGCTTTCCCATTCATCACTCTTGAAACCGCGATTGCACGGGCAGAGGAATTCCTCAAAAAAGAAGACCGCAACGCCGCTCCCATGAAGGCCGCTGTGAAACACTGGGGCTACGAAGAAAAGAGCAGCGGAGGTCTACAGACTGCGGCTGCGCTGGTCGCATTTGGTCTGCTCAAGGATGAAGGAATCGGCGACAAGCGGCGGTTGCAGCTGACACCCGAGGCATTGCGCATTTTGCTTGACAAGCGGCCGGATTCGGAAGAGCGCATAGGTCTCCTCAAGCAACTGGCTCTTCGGCCACGAATACACCAGGAAATGTGGAAGCGTTGGCAGAACAAATTGCCATCCCAGGAAACGCTGAAATTGACTCTTCTAACCGACTGGAAACCACCATTCAACCAGAATGCTGTAGATGGATTTATCAAGGAATACAAGGACACAATTGCGTTTGCAAAACTCTCTGAATCTGATAGGGTGACCTTGGAGGTTCAAGATAACGGCGGTGAGGGCCAAGGCGAGTACGTGCCCAAAGTGGGGGATTATGTACAGTGGGAATCGCAGGGGGTGTACCAATTTCGTGGGCCTAAAGCGATACAAAGGTTGTCGGACGACGGGAAATTTGCATTCTTTGAGGGGAGCTACACAGGCGCACCCATAGAACAGTTGCGGGCTGCAAAAGCTCCAACTATAGCCCATGTGACGCCCGTTTCGGAACAACGCCTTCCACCGCCGCCAAAAATGCTTATGCAAGAATTTGTCGTTCCTCTCGGCAATGGCACTACTAGGGCGGTGTTTCAATGGCCGACGTCACTCAGTAAAGAGGACGTGGAGGATCTCAAAGACTCGCTGAAAATGTTGGAGCGCAAAATCTCGCGTCCTACGGTTGAATCCGCAGATCGTGAAACCAAGGCAACGGACGTATAATCTCCGCGGAAAGGGATGCGATGATGAGGGCCGAGATGAGCAGTGCGGAAAGAGTAGCCGAGTTTCTGCGGATGCACAGAGGCGCATGGTACTGCGATGCGTGCATAAGCGAATCCACTGCGGTTGAACCGTCAAACCAAGTTAACCAGGTTACGCGCCCGCTGGCGCTCACCTCTGATTTTGAGCGTGCCAGTTCCACGCAATGCAGACGTTGCGGGCAGGATCGCAAATGTACCCGCATGCGCCCTGCCGCCGCCTAATCCACCAAGAGGGCCGAAAATATGACGGCCCCACGTCTCCACGCCAAAGCATCACTACCCGCTGGCCGAGGCGGACGCACCAGAGGACGTGTGACTCTTCGCTCGCAGGCGGTGTCCGACAACAAAGACGTAATGCAGGCCCGAAATGATGGTGAAAGCGAAGGTCGCGCGCAGGAAGGTAAGGCGGGCGATTGAGACCCAGCGCGCGTGCTGAACTTCGAGCAGCAGCACGAAAAACACGGCTGCGACCTGGGCCAAGGTGTTGGCCTTGCCAAAGATGCTGGGGCGGAAGTCGCGCATCCCGGCGATGGCGTAGAGTACGGCGCTGGCGCAAACGATGGAAATGTCGCGGCTGAAGACCAGCACGGTAAATTTCCACGGGATCTTATGCAGAATGGAGAGCACCAGGAACATGGTGCTCAGCAGGAGCTTGTCAGCAATCGGATCGAGATACTGGCCGAGCACGGTTTGCTGCTTTAGAGTGCGGGCGAGCAGGCCGTCCAGCCCATCGCTGAGGCCAGCGAGCACAAACAAGCTCAGCGCCCAACGATAGTGACCGCCGACCAGGTTGATCACGATGAAGGGCAGGAACATCATGCGCAGCAGGGTGAGCTGGTTGGGGGCAGTGAGCAGTTGAGAAAGTTTCACCGCTGCTCCTCGGGCGCGTGGAGACGCGCGGGAGTGTGGCGAGTAAGCACAGTAGCCGGGTCCAGACCCGTCTTGCTGGTAAAACGCTGCGAAAGCGAAGGGATGTTGCCGTCCGGCAGATCGAGTTCCATGCGCTCAATGCGATGCATGGGGAAGAAGACTACTCCAGGAGAAAATGATTCGCCCTCTTTCACCATGGAGACCAGATCCTCAAACGAGGCCAGTTCGATGCCGCACAGGCTCAAACCTTCGGGAGTGAGTGCCAGCGCCGGCCTGAAAGGGGTCTTGACGGCCAGATGCGAGAGCAGCGCCTTGCTCGAGATTCTGCACAGAAGCGATTGTCGCCGGGCGCAGTCCAGTTTGCAACTGGCGAGCAGCAAGCTGCTCTGCCACCGACTGGGGTGCGCGGGCGATCTTGTGCGGAAAGTGACACAGAAAACGCTCGCCTGATCCAGTCTGCTGACATCCAAGGTCCCATCCTCTCAATTGACTTACCCGTGCTGCGACCATAAGATGGCAGCCCTAGCAAGTGGATCATCCAAATGATCGGTCAGACCATCTCCCATTACCGCATCGTCGAGAAGCTCGGCGGGGGCGGCATGGGTGTCGTCTACAAGGCGGAGGACACCAACCTGGGCCGCTCCGTCGCCCTCAAGTTCCTCCCCGAGGAGGTCGCTCGCGACCCACAAAGCCTGGAGCGTTTCCGCCTGGAAGCTCGCGCCGCGTCCGCGCTGAACCATCCCAACATCTGCACCATCCACGACTTCGGCGAACACGAGGGCCGCGCCTTCATCGTGATGGAGTTGCTCGAGGGCATACCCCTGGACCGCCACATCGCCGGCCGCCCCTTGGAACTCGGCGAATTGCTCGACCTTACCATCGAAATCGCTGATGCCTTGGATACCGCGCACGCCAAGGGCATTCTTCATCGTGACATCAAGCCCGCCAACATCTTCGTCACCAAGCGTGGCCAGGCTAAAGTTCTCGATTTCGGTCTGGCCAAGCTGGTGCAAGAACCAAGAGCAGCGGCCGCCCAAACCGCCATGCCGACTGCCGCCTCATTCCTGACCAGTCCCGGCACCGCTGTAGGTACGGTCTGTTACATGTCTCCCGAGCAAGCCCGCGGCAAAGAGCTGGACGCGCGCAGCGACGTCTTCAGTCTGGGCGCCGTGCTTTATCAAATGGCCACCGGCAGAATCCCGTTCGAGGGCGAAACCTCGGCGGTGATTTTCGATGCCATCCTGAATCATGATCCCGTATCGCCCACGCAGTTAAATCCCGGTCTGCCCGCGAAGTTGGAAGAGATCATCCGCACCGCGCTGGAAAAAGACCGCGATCTGCGCTACCAGAGCGCCGCCGAAATGCGCGCGGACCTGAAGCGTCTCAAGCGCGCCACCAGCTCCGGACACGTCCGCGCCGCCACCGGATCGGGAACCGCCGCTCCGGCGCCCAGCTCGACCAAACTCGCCGCTGCGGCGTCAGGTTCAGCCATGGTTCAGGCCGCGCCCGCGAAACGTGGCCTGCCGAGAGCGGCGGTCGCAGCCGCCACGCTCGTCATCCTCGCGATCACCGGCTTTGGTGCCTACAAACTGCTCACCCGCCCTCGCGGCTTCAATCTGCAAAACATGCAAATCACCAAGCTGACGGAAAGCGGAAAGGCGTTCGCAGTCGCGATCTCCCCCGATGGCCGATACGTCGTGTACGTTCTGCGCGACGCCGAGAAGCAGAGCCTGTGGGTACGGAACGTAGCCACCAAAAGCGACGTTCAGGTGCTTGCGCCTGACGTGGTGGTGTTCGCCGGAGTGAGCTTCTCTCCCGACGGCAACTACATCTATTTCGTGCGCTCGGACAAGAGCACTGCCAACTACCGCTACCTGTACGAAATGCCCGTGCTGGGCGGCTCACCGCGGCAGTTGATTCGCGACACCGATGCGCCCATCGACTTCTCCCCGGATGGCAAGCAATTCGTCTTCATGCGCGGAATCCCTGAGCGCAACGTGGTTGAAATTCGGATCGCGCAAGTGGACGGTTCTGGCGAACGACTCCTGGCCACTTTGCCCGCCAACTCAGTATTCCAGTTCGGAGCAACCTGGTCCCCGGATGGCAGAACCCTCGCTGTGCCCAGTCTTCTGCTCGGCCCCGATCAAAAGTGGGTATTAAATCTAATCAACCTCAGCGACGGCAAAGTACGGCAACTCATTTCCTTCCGCAACAAGCTGGTGGGGCGCGCGGTGTGGATGCCGGACGGCGACTCTCTCCTGGCCCCGGTCAGCGAGTCCACGCTAGGCAGGATCCAGCTCTGGTCGATTGATTATCCCGGTGGACAGATGCATCGTTTCACCAATGATCTGTCTGACTACATTCCGAATCTGGATCTGACGCACGATGGCAAGGTGCTTGCCGGTATTCAGCACACCCAGGTCTCTGATGTCTGGACGGTGCCGGTGGCGGATTCGACCCAGGCGCGCCAGATCACCTCGGGCGAAACGCCCTACGTACTGGTAGCTCCAGGCCCGGCAGGCAAGCTGCTCGCAACCAATAGTAGCGGGGATGTGTGGCTGATGAACGCGGATGGCAGCCAACGCGCGGTACTTGTTCCACAGGCGCTCAACATTTTTTCGATCTCGTCTTGTAGCGACCGCTATGTCCTGTTTGACCGTCTCCGCGAGGGCAAGCTGGAGCTCTGGCGTGCGGACCCGGACGGTTCGAACGGCGCAAAGCTGGCCACTGATGTGGACCGGTCCGACTGCTCACCGGATGGAAAATGGGTCTTCTACGCTGCCGATGACAACAAAATCCATCGCATGCCGCCGGAAGGAGGGGTGCCAGTTGAAGTCCTGGCCGTGCCGGGATTGTCCGGCGCCGCTTTCGTCGCTGTTTCTCCTGACGGGAACCAGCTCGCGTTCGTTTATCAGGAGGGAAGCCCGATCCCCCTGAATAAGCTGGGTGTGGTATCCGCGAGCGGCGGAACACCTCGATTCGTCAGCCAGGCGCCGCTTGGTTCCCACGAACTACGCTGGTCCCCCTCCGGCAAGGCGCTTCAGTACCAGCTCACCCGGAACGGAGCCAGCAACATCTGGGAGCAACCCCTGGCGGGCGGACCCCCGCGACAGGTCACTAACTTTACCTCAGGTCTCATCTATGGCTTCGCTTGGTCGCGCGACGGCAAACAGTTGCTGCTCGCGAAAGGCAATGAGAGCAGTGACGTTATCCTGATTAGCAACTTCAGGTAATCCGCGGAAGTTTTGCACCAATGAGTCTCAATTTCGTCTCAATGGCCGCATAACCGGCTTTCGTGGAAACTGAACACGCAGTACTTGTGAGTGATTCAGCGGCTGCTTGAAGAATATCTGGTAAAATGCCATCGTCGTTGGCCAAGTCCTGGATTGTTTAGGCCGGATTGCTTCCGCATGATGTAGAGATACCCAGGGTGGGGACACTGCGCTTTCTGGCTTATTGAGCCATTTGGGAGCCTGGCGAGGCGAGATGAGAGGGGCAAGGGCTTGAAAACAAAATGTAGGCGCGTAGCTCAGTTGGTTAGAGCGCTACCTTGACACTGTCCCAACCTTCAATATTGTCAGGTAGTTACGCAGCACGGACGCCAATCGTAAGTTATTCAAAAGACATAGAACGGAATATTTATTGTGGGCGTATTGTGGGTGCGTTCAGCGAGTACGGATAAGGAACCTTCACACCGGCAGACCAGTGCTGCGCAAGGGGGAAGTTCAGGCCACAGAAAATTCAAGCACAGTCAGAAAACTTTGCGAGAAACGTCTTCACGTACTCCTCGAAATCTTTCCCTTCCACCGCGAGCTCCCGCCATAACTTCGGTTCCGTTTTATACGTAAAATCTTCCCGAAGATCCACCCTTCGTACCAGTCTAGACCGAATAAGTTCGGGGAAGGGCGAAGTGGCGGGGAGGCTAGCTAATTGGCCTATCGAGCGCGTACTATAGACGCCGCAGTAGATAACAAATTGAGGGGGGATCTCATGGCGAATCTCGCCAAGATAGTGAAGAACCTGCGCGAAGAGCGCAGCCGTACAACGAAACAACTTAGACGGTTAAGTAAAGCGATCGTCGTGCTCGGTAAGTTGGCCGGACGGAAGGGCCTGGAACTTGTCCAGACGAGATCCAGGAAACCACGGCGGAAGTTATCGGCTGCTGCACGGCAGAAGATTGCGGCCGCGCAGCGGGCGCGCTGGGCGAAGTGGAAGGCGAAGCACGAGAAGAAAGCGGCTTGATCCGGCAGTTGCCGAGCAAAAAGAAAGAGAGCGGGATAAACCCCGCTCTCTTTTTTGCACGCCGGAGTTAGTAGTCCTCCGGGAACATGAGGGTGAAGCCCCCCACCTCGTTCGGGAGAAGCCAGAGGGCTTTGCTCAGGGCTTTGCCCCGGTAGTTGGCGGTGCGCGATCCACCATCGACCTCTACCGTCAGCATGTAACGAATGGCGTCCATGAGCGGTGATATTGGCCGCCTGGTCCCATCTCTTGGGTGAAATGGACCTCCTATTCGCAGTATCTCATTCGAAGATGAGTAAGGCTGTTCGGAGACTCGATGAAACGTGAGACAGAGCTTCGTCTCGCTGAAAACGCTCAACCAATGGCCGGGATTTTGGCTGGAAGGTAAGAGAGCTGATTCAATCAAAGGCTGTTGCTTTGCGAGGTCAGAGCGCTATTTGGTTCGCTCGGTAACAAGGGGACAAACCCCAACTGCTCCTCGCAGAGTCAGTCGGTTTTTTCGGGTTTGGTGGCCCGATGAGTTGCCCGCCGAGCGGACCACCCAGCCTACTTCGGACTGGTCAATATTACTTGGACCAATCCTTTCAGCCGTCGACCCAACAAACACATTGAACCTGCCAAATCCGGAATGCTGTGACGCAGGTCACCGATTTTTGTGATCAGTTGTGGCCATGAAACGACGGTGGGATTTTTCGGGTTCAGCGTCTGCCTTGGGCAGGCGTGACCCGGTAAACTGCTGCCTATGGCGATGAGGGTTGAAAAGATTTCCGCGGTGACGTTTCGGGTTTCGAACATGAAGGCTTCGGTGCAATTTTACCGTGATGTGCTCGGCATGGAGCTTGTCTACGGCGGGGAACGGGCGGGTTTTTCTTCGCTGCACGCCAAAGACGCGCAATCTGCCATTCTCAACCTGGAAGAGGGTGATACGGTGACTGACTGGGGGCGGCTGATCTTCTACGTGGCTGATGTGGACGCATTCTGGGCGTACCTTTGCGAAAAGGGATTTCGTCCGGAGAGGCCGCGAGACGCCTCCTGGGGCGAACGGTATTTCCACATGCCCGATCCGGATGGGCATGAGTTGTCGTTTGCGTGTCCATTACGGCCTGCGGCAAGGGCGTAGTGTAGTGGCGGCGGGAGGGCACGTCTCCGGGAACGAGAGTGTGATGGCGTATTACAAGGTTCGGATCGAAGTCTGGTGCGATTGGAATCCGGCGGAGAGCGACCTTGGAGAAATCGTTGAGAACATTGCTGCCGGTGAGGCCATTTGTACGAAGCGCGAAGTGCTCAACGTCGTAGGTCGCCCGCAGGATATCGAGGATGACGAAGCGATGAGCTTCTTTGGCGGAGAAGAGGGCGACGCCGACCAGAGCCAGGGATAGATGTTTTCCAGCAGCATGAGAATGACAATTTTGCGGCCCCCGGATAGAACGCTTTTGCGCGCGGCACCGCGGCGAATCGATCCATTCTGCGGGAAGAGCAAAAAACGGGGCAAAAACACAACCGGCGCGTGCCGTATTGGATGTGGGGTGAGGATGGCAACGGCACGCGCCTATCAAATTAAATTTATGCTAGAAGCCGACGGGAGCGGAGTCAAGGACAATCGCGTCCCATTAACATCATGCGATGATCTTGGCAAGCACAAACGCCGCCGCAGCCGCAAGGCCACCGATCACCATGGTTTGTGATGCGCTGCGAAGCGATGAGGTGCCGGTGAAACGTCCCTTGATGTAACCGAAAATGCCGAGCCCGGCCAGCGTCACCACGGCCGAGAAGATCAATCCCTGGGAAGCGCTCGAGAGCGCGATGTAAGGCGACAGCGGAATCAGTCCGCCGGCAACGTAGGAGCCAGCGATGGTCGCGGCGCTGGTAAGCGCACGGCGCGGGTCTGGTGTTTCGAGCCCGAGTTCGAAGCGCATCATGAAATCCACCCAGGCGTCCGGACGGCGGCTGAGCGCCTCGACCACGGGGGTGCTTTCCTCCGGCGTCATACCGTAAGCCTGAAAAACGCGAGCCACCTCGGCCATTTCTTCTTCCGGGATCTCCTTCACTTCCCGTTCTTCGCGGGCGCGCTCCTGCTCGTAGTGCTCAGCGTCGCCGCGGGCGGCGAGATAACCGCCCAGGCCCATGGCGATGGAACCGGCAGCGATTTCGGCCAGGCCACCCACCAAGATCAGCCGCGTGTTCTGCACGGCACCGGAAAGTCCGGCCGCGAGGGCAAAGGGGACAGTGAGTCCGTCGGACATGCCAATCACAACGTCGCGAACGAAGTTGCCGGCGGTGAAATGTTTCTCGATATGCGGGATACGCGGCATTGCGCTAAGCCTCCGGATGAGATTTCAGATATTTCTGGGCGCGGCGAGCCATATCCTGTTCGCCGCGGTAGGCGAGCTTCCGCGCGGCTTCCTCGAGAGGAATCCAGAGAGCACGCCTGACCTCGACGCGCATCGCAGGAGCAATTTCGTCGATACGGCCGGACTGATACCGCAGAAGGTAAAAGCTGACAATTTTGAACACGCGCTGACGGTCTCCCCAGGAGCGCACGTAAAAATACTTGATGTCACCCAGCTTGGCGATGGAAGTGGCGGTCAGGCCGGTCTCCTCGCGGACCTCGCGGAGGGCCGTCTGCGCGGGATTTTCGCCGGGGTCCAGCAATCCTTTAGGCAAAGCAAGTAACACTTTTTGCGATGTTTTGCTCCCAGCGGTGGAAGCGGAACCCTCCTTCTGCGGCTCAATAGCTGCCATTTCCCAACCCACTGCCGTGCGCCGTACCACCACTCCCCCGGCGGATATTTCCCGCACCATGCGCCCCAAGTTATCAGGATCAGAGGAGTTAGTCACTGGCAGGAGGCAGACACGGGAGTAACGTCCCGGGCATCTCAGCGGTAATTAGGCAATCGCGCGGCGAGCTGAGACACTCTTGAGAGCGCTGGCATCTAACTTGCTAGATAAGGTATTTGAGTACCGGCCAAGACCGGGGGTGAGGGTGGGGTTCCCGTGAAGAGTCTGGGCAGCATTATTCGTTCGGTACAGGCGTTTGGACGCGGGCTTTCAGGGCTTTCGGCCCTTAAGCCGGTTCAAACCAACGCCGGTATCGGTTTGGCCCTGGGCGGCGGCTTTGCCCGCGGTATCGCACATGTCGGCGTACTCAAAGTCCTGGAAGAAGAAAACATTCCCATAGCATTGGTCGCGGGTACCAGTGTGGGCGCGCTCATTGGCGCGGCGTACTGCAGCGGTGTTTCCATAGCGGAACTGGAGCAGATCGCGACCCGGGTGCGCTTCAAACACTTTGCCCGTTGGACCCTCTCGCGCTACGGATTCGCCAGCAACCAGCGGATGATCGGCTTCCTGAACAGCGTCCTGAAGGTTAAGACATTTGAAGAATTGCGCATCCCGCTGGCGGTGACAGCCACGGACTTTTCCACCGGCGAAGCCGTGGTGTTTCACTCGGGGCCGCTGGTCGATCCGGTGCGGGCGAGTTGTGCCTACCCGGGAATGTTCTTACCGGTTAAGGTTCGGGGACGTTTGCTGGTGGATGGCATGCTGGCACACGCGGTGCCCGTAGTCCCGTTGCGAGAGATGGGAGCCGAGCGCGTGCTCGCGGTGCATCTGAGAGGGAAGTGGACGAACCGTGAGGGGCCGCGGCATGTGTTCGAGGTGGTCGGCCAGTGTTTTGCCATCGCGCAGGAGCTGAACAGCGGTCTTTGGAAGCGGGCGGCTGATCTGGTGATCGAACCGGACGTCAGCGGATTCAAGTACGACGATTTCGAACACGCCGACGACCTGGTGCGCGCGGGCGCGACCGCGACACGCGCGGCACTGCCGGAAATACGGAAGTGGCTGCAGGCGCCAGCGCCAGAGCGGGCGATGTTGCGAAAGGCGCCTGTGGCACAGCCCGCGATCATGCCGGCGGATTGAACAAGTGGTTTCGCCGGCGAAATCCCGAAAAAGGCTACAAAATTAAGTTATGATAACTGATCTGTCTCCAGTAAACGGAACGCCGCGCAATGAATCCGCCGGGGAGGATAGAGAGTTGAGCCTCCGGCCAGTCGAGGTGTGCTTAACTGGAAGGTTTTTGCCGGAACAAGAACAATCGCTTGCCGTGTGCGTGGAAAAGTTAGGCCAGCAACTGGGGGAACATCCTTCCTTAGCAAACTGGAGACTGGATCCGGTTAACACGATTCAGGCTCGGAACTCGGAGCTGCTGGAGTATCGCATCGGCAATGAGCCGACAGCGCCCACGATCCTGGTAAAACATATTCGTCGATCCCGTTCTCCTGCGGTCGCGAAGGAAACCGTGACTCGTGAGTTCGCCGCGCTGGAGAGTGTACGAAGAAGGTTTAATGGGCCATTCCTCGACACTATGCCTACGCCCATCGCGCTCTTGGCCGAGGGGCAAGCGATGGTGCGCACAAAACTTCCTGGATTGTCGCTTAAGTGGATTCTCCAGCGCGATGCAAATGCCGTTTGTGGACCGTTACGCCGCCGCGGAATAGGGAAGATGGCGTGTGCTGTGGGCGGTTGGTTGCAATTCTTTCACGAAGGAACACGTAAGCCACCCCTGTTACATAACCATCAGGTCCTGACTGATGAGCTAACTAAACAATTGCAGCAATGCAAGAGTAATGGCTTCGATGGTGACTTGCTGGAACACGCGATGAAATCGGCAAGTCTTGTGAGCAAGAGATTGGAGGGGCAGCGTGTTCCTGCTGCCGCCAGGCATGGTGACTTTATCCCGGAGAATATTTTGCTAGATCGAAACAACGTAGGCGTCGTGGACTTTCAGAACTTCGGCGAATGCGATGTCATTTACAAGGATGTGAGTAGCTTCGTTACCTATGTCACGATTATGTCAGCCCGGCCGTACTACGGCCGGTCTGCATTGCAGACTGTGCTAAAGAACTTCCTCATGGCCTACGACGGCGCGCTACGGCACGACCTGCTGACCCTGTACAATCTGATCTCAATGGCGACGTTCGCGGCTGGGACCGTGCGTCGGGGGGGCATAGCGGGATGCCTGGGTGGCATTAAGCTCCTCGAAAAGCAGTTAGCCGAATACTCGCGGGAGCTTCTGCAGCTGTGAGCCGCGAAAACCAGCAATAAGGTCTTAACGCATCGCCTCCCGATGTGCTGCTTTCGAAGTAACAGCGCGGTCCTAGGGCGAGCGGGCTGGCCAATGCTAGGTAAATACCTGTTTAAATAATCATTTCCTGAGAACTTGTCATCCCCGCCTGCTGTTTGCCGTGAAATCTACGCACGGCCAAGCTCAGAGATCAGAGTTTCCCTGCGGTCGAGCGTCATCCGGTCAACGCGACTGAGGACGAGAGCGTACCCCGCGAAGGCCAAGGCAGCAAGCCCAAGGAAGATGGGCGCCGCCAGCCAAAAACTCCCATAAAGACGCGAAATAAAGAGAGCCAGCGCGGACAGACCGACGATGCCAATCTGAATTCCGAGGCTGGCCAGCACGGTGGTTTGCGATGCGCGCTGGCGGCCGAACGTCCCATAGTCAATTTTCTTTGGGGAATAAATCGAGAGCAGATTTCCCGCGGCGAAGTTCGCGGGCGCGGCAAACAGAATAGCTGCCAGGGTCGCGAGCGTGACGTCGATCGAGGGTGGCCGGTACATCAGGCACACCGCGAGCCACACGAGGACTAACTCCAGAGTGAGGACAGCCATATGTGCGAGGTTTTTCCCCAGAACAATGTTTTTGAAGGGCACCGGTAAGGCAAAAAAGAGCTGTAGGCCTGGGCCGTCGGCTCCGAAATTGTTGTAAACCAGATTCGTCAACAAGAGCAGCGCATAGGCAGCGCCTATGGGAAATGCGAGATTAGGGGCGCGCAGCAGAAAACTTCCACTCCTGCCCGAATTCGCGGGACCGAGCCGGAGGACCAGGAGCACGAAAAGTGGCATGATCAGGGTGAAGAGCATGGGACCGCTGCGGGAAAGATAACGCAACTCTTTTTCGAAGACCGCCGCGACGGACCCCGGAAGTCCAAGCACATTCCAACCCAGGCGCAGCTCCTGGCTGGTCTTTGGCGAAGCAGCACGAGCGGCGGCTTCGCTCAGATTCTCCCCAAGATATTGCGCGCGCAGGCGGAGATTCAGGAGCCAGAGGATAACCATGCCATAAACACACAGCAGCACGAAGAAGCTCAGAGCTGTAGAGAATTGGCCATGGAACGTATGCGCGATGGCTTCTGCGGCGAGCCCGGGCGGCAGCAGCCGCTGTGCGGGCGAGAACTCCCGGGCCACGTGCATCACCCCGGGCCGGGTTCTTTCGCCGAAGCGGCTGGTCAACGGTCCGATCAACTGCAAACTGATCAGCGCAAGAAAGAATAGGATGCCGAGAATTTCGCGCGTCCGCCGTTGCGCCAACCAGCGCTCGAGCCAGGCGAAAATCATCCGCGCGAGCAGGATGTTAAAGATCGCAAATGTCAGCAGCACCAGCGCGGCCCAGAGAAACAGAGCCGGGTCAGCCAATCCGATGCCCAGCGTGATTCCGAGCAGCCACAGGCTTCCGAGTGCCGTAGCATGATCGAACGAGCCATAAGCCAGGCAAATCAGAAAATACGAGCGATAACTAAGAGGAAAGCGGAGAAGATTGGAGGAGTCGAGCTTTTCGGTGAAAGCGGTCGCCGTCAAGGGAAAAAGCTGCCAAAACAGAAACACGACCCACAATGGAAGCGCGAGCCATGCGACGCTCCCATCCGATACGAAAGTCCAGGCTGCGGCGCCCAGCCCGAGGGCGCCGCCCAGGCCGCCGAGAGCAAAGACGAGACCGATGAAGATGCGTGAGACCATCTCCCAACGCCCGTGGAGGGTGTGAAGGGAGTTGACGAAGAGCTGCCAGCGCACGCGTGCAATGGCGGCGAATTGCCCGCGGGCGTCTGGCGAGAAAACCGGTGTCATGAAACTCAGCCAAGCCATGTTCAACCAAGCCACGCTCAACCGAGCCATGACAGTTCCTGGTCGGCGACCCGCGCCCCGCCGACGGTACGGAGGAAAATCTGTTCGAGGGTCAACTTCTCGCCTGGGGATGGCAGGGGGCCATTGCCCATGGCTGCGACTGGCTGCACTGCGGCGGCCTGCGCTTCCACGCCCGCGCGAAGCTCCTCGAGGGAACCCTGCGCGACTAGCCGGCCGCGATGAATGATGGCGACGTGGCTGCACAGCCGTTCAACGATTTCAAGCACGTGCGAGGTGAGGAAAATGGTGGCGCCGCGCGCAATCATGCGCTGCAGCATAGCCTTTAGAGTGCCGGAGGCGACCGCGTCGACGCCTTCGAACGGTTCGTCGAGAAAGAGGATCTTGGGGCCGTGGATCACGGCAGCGGCCAGCGCGAGTTTCTTCTGCATGCCGTGCGAGTAGTCAGCGACGAGCTTCTTGGGCTCGTCCGCCAACTGCATGAAGTCGAGCAGTTCGGCCGTCCGCTTCGCCGCCGTCTGGCGGTCGAGGCCGTACATACGGCCCACGAAATTCAAGTATTCCGAGCCCGTCAGCCGCCCGAAAAGCGCCATGCCTTCCGGCACAACGCCGATCTGCCGCTTCACCGCGATTGGTTTCGCGATGAAATCGAGTCCGAGGATTTGGATGCGCCCGGCGGTGGGCGCGAGCAGGCCGGTGAGCATCTTGATGGTGGTGGATTTTCCCGCGCCATTAGGGCCGAGAAAGCCGAAGAACTGGCCGGCAGCCACGCGAAGGTTAACGTCCTCGACGGCGACCAGTTCGCCGAAGCGGCGGGTCAGGCCCTCGGTGGAGATGGCGGGAGCGTCCATGGAATTTTTGACTCTAGCACAAGTGGCCGCAGGGAGATGAGCCGGGCGAGGGCGCCCGCGCCACACTGGACCGCAGAGGATGCATGTTGAGAATGCCTTTATGCGACGGTGGTGGTGTAGGCGGGCGCGGGGTCCTTCGACTCTTTGTCCATTCGCAAGCGAATGGGCAACTTCGCTCAGGATGACAATTGTTGAAGAATGAAGTGGCGCCCTTCCCGGAATCTGACGGCTGAGGACTGAAGGCTGTCTCTACTTCATCACGCCCCGCTGGGCGATGCCGATGTTGTCGCGGGTGGTGTTCTTGACCAGGTACATCATTTCGTCGGCCTGGCGGATGACGTCGTGCGGGGTCTTGGCGTCGTGCGGATAGGTGGCCACGCCGATCGAGGCGCGGACGTTCAGATTGAGTGATTCTTCCTTGCAGAACATGCTGGTGCGGAGGCTATCGCGCAAACGCCGTGCCACCACCAGAGAGGCATCTTTTCCCGTCTGCGGCAGCAGAACCACGAATTCGTCGCCGCCATAACGGAAAGCGTAATCGATCAGGCGGAGCCCTGCTTTGATGAGGTATCCGATCTCCGCCAGCAGCTTGCTCCCGATCAGGTGCCCGTGCGTGTCATTGACCTGCTTAAAGTGGTCGAGGTCGATGAACAGCACGGTGAACTCATAGCCGAAGCGGGCGGAGCGGTAGACCTCGGTTTCCAGCGTCTTGTAAAGGTGGCGGGCATTGTAGAGGCCGGTCACGTCGTCGGTGATGGTGAGTTCCTGGATCTTCTCGACCGAGCGGGCATTTTCAATGGCGATGGCGGCGTAATCGCAGAGCGATTGCAGAAAGAACACTTCCTGATCGCCGAACTGTTCCATATCAACGTTGACCAGTTGAATGACGCCCAGGACACGGAGTTTGGAGCGCAGAGGCACGCAGATGATGGAGCGGGTTTCCAGCTTGGTCATTTCGTCAATACGCTTGGCGAAGCGCGGATCGGTCATGACGTCCGGGACAATCAGGCGCTCGCCATGCTTGGCGACCCATCCAGCAATGCCCTCGCCTACTTTGAGGCGGACATTTTTCAGGGTCTCGGACGCGCTGCCCACCGCGATGGCGAAGTAGAGTTCGTCGCGTTCCTCATCCACCATGAGCAACGACCAGGTGTCGGGACGGAAATATTCCGCCATTTTTTCCATGATGGTTTGGAGGATCGAGTCGAGGTTGAGGGACGAGGTGAGAGCCTTTGCCACATCATGGAAGATGCTGAGCTCTTGAACCTTACGATCGGTGCCGGTGGCCTTGGTCATGAAACTGGAGTCCTCAATGTGGGCAGAAAGTGCTGAAATTATATGCGGCGTTTGGAAGCAGCAGCAACCAACCTTAGTAACCGGAACCCATGAAGCTACGTGCCAAAACGGACCTCGGACTCCGGATCTTGGAGCACGGGCTGCGGCCAAAGCAAGATGAGCAAAGCAGTTACCATCCAGTCCCCTGCGGCACCAATTTCGTGGTTCCTAGCAGACACGATTAACATATATTTATGTGCGTGGCCGGTTTGACTTTATTGCGGCCGGCAGGAGAACCGTCGAGTGGAATCATTCGGCGCGCGACTGAAGAAAGAGCGGGAGCAGCGCAAAATTACGCTGGACGAAATCGCCGCCTCGACCAAAGTCGGCACGCGCTTTTTACGTGCTCTGGAGGAGGAACGTTTCGATCAGCTCCCCGGCGGCATCTTCAATAAGGGTTTCGTTCGCGCTTACGCCCGGCATCTCGGCATCGACGAAGAGCAGGCCATTGCCGATTACGTGGCCGCCGCTGGGGCCGGCCAGCCGGAAAAGAAGCCGGAAGAAGTCCAGGTACCGGAAGTCTGGGCGGAAGAAGAAAGCACCGGCGCGTCTCGCATCCCTTGGGGCAAATTGGCAATCGGGCTGTTGATCGTGGCCTTCGGTTTTGCCGTATGGGGCTTCCGCTTTCGAGAATCCCGCCAGCAAGAAAGGCCCATTGCGCCGGCCGCAACCAACCGCACACCACCCATACCTGCCAAGGCTGCGGTTCCCTCGCGGCCTGACGTGAAATCAAGCAAGGCTACTGCGAGCGAGCAGCCAGTTTCACCCACTCCGGGTGGGCAGCCCGCAGGATCTCCTGCGCCGAGCGCTCCTGCTGCGCAGACCAGTCAGGCACAGGCGCCAGTCGCCACGCCGGGGGCATTCCGGGTGCTGATCAAAGCGCGTGCAGATTCGTGGGTGACGATTACCGCTGACGGGAAGGAGGTCGTGCCGGAGCTTCTCCTCGCATCCGGAGAGAAATCCGTCGAGGCGCGGAAAGAGATCGTGATCAAGGCGGGGAACGTTGGCGCTCTGGACTTCTCGTTCAATGGCAAGAAATTGCCGGTACAGGGAGAAGATGGCGAAGTCAAAACTCTGACGTTCGGGGCCGATGGCCTGCAAGCGCCGCCGGCGAAAACCCTGCCGCCCGCCGCGGGGCCACCGCAGCAGTAGCGGGGAGCGATTTCAGCCCAGGACTTTCCCCGGTGGACCCCCCGTCCACTTCCGCCTGGCCCGTTGGGGCATCGTTTGGCTGAATGTGACCCCCATATGGCCCAAAATCGTTGCGTCCGGTCGCCATCTCTGGTAGGGTTCTAGAGGCTGCAAAATGCTCATTTCATGGTCGTTGTGTTCTGATTTTCCCCGCCAGACCGTAACGCCCAGATGCCTTGAAGGAGAAGCTGCTTGTCATCCCGAAACCGTTATTTTTTCACCTCCGAATCAGTGACCGAGGGCCATCCCGATAAGATGGCCGACCAGATTTCTGACGCCATTCTTGACGCCTGCCTGACGGAAGACCCCGCCAGCCGCGTCGCGTGCGAAACCCTGCTGACCACCGGCCTGGCCTTCATTGCCGGGGAAATCACGACCAAGGCTTACGTAGATTTTCCTGCGACCGTGCGGGGCACGGTGATGTCCGTGGGTTACACGGATGCGGCCTACGGGTTCGATCACGAGACCTGCGCGGTGATTTCGTCCATTCACGAGCAATCGCCGGACATTGCCCTGGGAGTGGATCCCGGCGGCGCCGGCGACCAGGGCATGATGTTCGGGTATGCCACGAACGAAAATCCCGAGCTGATGCCGACGCCAATCTTGCTGGCGCACAGATTGACCCAACGGCTGGCGCAGGTTCGCAAGAGTGGCCAGCTCGACTTCCTCCGTCCGGACGGCAAGTCGCAAGTCACGGTCGAGTATGACGACAACAAAAAACCGGTGCGCGTGGATGCGGTGGTGATTTCCACGCAGCATTCCGAACATGTCGACAACAAGAAACTGCGCGCGGAAGTGCTGCAGCACGTGATCCAGCACACCATCCCGGCCCACATGCTGGATGCCGACACGAAGTACCACATCAATCCTACGGGGCGGTTCGTGGTGGGCGGGCCCATGGGCGATACCGGCCTGACCGGGCGCAAGATCATCGTGGATAGTTATGGCGGCATGGGCCGGCACGGCGGCGGCTGCTTCAGCGGCAAGGATCCGACCAAGGTGGACCGCTCGGCTGCCTACATGGCACGCTACGTCGCCAAGAACATCGTGGCATCGGGTCTGGCCGAACGCTGCGAAGTTCAGCTCGCTTATGCCATCGGCGTGGCTGAGCCGGTGAGCGTGCTGGTGGAGGCGTTCGGCACCGCCAAGGTGAATCCGGCCATTCTGTCCGATTTGGTGCGCGCGCACTTCTCCCTTACGCCCAAGAGCATTATCGAATCGCTGAACCTGCGCCGTCCCATCTACAAAAAGACCGCGGCCTACGGCCATTTCGGACGCACTGATCCGGACTTTACGTGGGAAGCGACCGACAAGTCAGCCAAGCTGGCCAGCGATGCCGGTCTGCGCCAACCAGTGGCGCACGCTGTCCGCAAATAGCCCGGGGACCAGGATGTACCGGGCCCGCTAGTTGCATCTTGGCGGGACTAGTACCAAAGCGCGATCAACAGGCTTGTTCTTGCCCCGGTTTCGTGTATTTTGAGGGTTGACGGGCAATCCGCAAATTAGAATGGCCACATAGAAAGTAGATAGAGAGACGCCACGCGTCAAGCGCCAGAGGAGAAGTATGTCGACGATACCGGCACAAATGAACTGCGACATCAAGAACATCGACTTGGCCGATCTGGGCAAGAAGCGCATCGACTGGGCGAACCAATCGATGAAAGTTCTGCAGATTATCCGCAAGGAATTCATCAAGAACCAGCCGCTAATGGGTATCCGCGTCTCGGCCTGCCTGCACGTGACCGCGGAAACGGCCAATTTGGCTATCTGCCTGCGTGACGGAGGCGCCGAGGTTGTGCTGTGCGCCTCCAACCCGCTTTCTACCCAGGACGACGTTGCCGCCAGCCTGGTACGCGACCACGCCATTCCGGTGTTCGCCATAAAGGGCGAGGACAACGATACCTACTACAACCACATCATGGCCGCGCTCGATCACAAGCCGCACATCACCATGGACGATGGCGCTGATCTGGTGACCGTGCTCCACACCAAGCGTCAGGACGCGGCTTCCAGCGTGATTGGCGGCACGGAAGAGACTACGACCGGCGTGATCCGGTTGCGCGCCATGGCCAAGGAAGGCGTGCTGCGCTTCCCCATCGTCGCCGTGAACGATGCCGACACCAAGCACCTGTTCGACAACCGTTACGGTACCGGACAATCCACGATTGACGGCATTATCCGCGCGACCAACTTCTTGCTGGCGGGATCGAAGTTCGTGATCGCCGGCTATGGCTGGTGCGGACGCGGATTGGCCAGCCGTGCGCGCGGCGCTGGGGCGGAAGTGATCATCACCGAGATTGATCCCACAAAAGCGCTCGAGGCCGTGATGGACGGCTTCCGGGTGATGTCCATGCAGGAAGCGGCCAAGATCGGCGATGTCTTCTGCACCGTGACCGGCAACAAGAACGTGGTCAGCAAAGAGCACTTCGAATTGATGAAAGACGGGGCCATCGTCGCGAACTCGGGCCATTTCAACGTGGAGATCGACATTCCGGCGCTGGAGAGGCTGGCTTCGTCGAAGCGTACCACGCGCAACTTCGTCGAAGAGTATTCCCTGAAGGATGGCCGCAAGATCAATCTGCTGGGCGAAGGCCGCTTGATTAACCTGGCTTCAGCCGAGGGCCATCCGCCCTCGGTGATGGACATGAGCTTCGCCGACCAGGCGCTCTCGGTCGAATACATGGTGAAGAATTACAAGAGCCTGGAGAAAAAGGTCTACACCGTGCCGGTCGAACTCGACAAGCGCGTGGCCAAGCTGAAGCTGGAGTCCATGGGCATCAAGATCGACCGCCTGACGCCGGAGCAGGAAGAGTATCTGGCGGGGTGGAGCGAAGGAACGTAGGGCCTGTAGCGGGCGCCCCTTCGACTTCGCTCAGGGCAGGCCCTCGCCCGCGAAATGAGTCAGGGGCGGCGCAAGCTGCCCCCTTTTTTCTGCCTTTATTACGATCCTGTCATCCTGAGGAAGCGGAGCCCTGCGCGCGCGCAGGGCTTCCGACGAAGGATCTATGCATTGTCCCGGCCGGTACTGCTCATACCAGCCCTCACTCACATCCTTCCATTCGGAATTCATCGACACAATAAGCGCCAATTTCTTAAGACGGAGTAGTCCCTTGATCTGCTTTTCTCGTGCCATTGCGGCATGAACGCTGACGAACCGTTCATAGTACACAAGACGATCAATCTTGTAGCGGGACGTAAATCCGGCGTAGCCACCCTTCTTGTGCTGGAACACGCGTTTCAGCAGATTGCTCGTTATTCCGGCATAAAGCGTTCGCGAGCGGTTCGTCATGATGTAAACGTAGTAATAACGCGGGGAATGCATAGATCCTTCGCTTGGTCCCGTTTTGCTTCGCAAAACGAGACCGCCGCTCAGGATGACAGCATAGCTGGACGGTGTATGTGATAGTTGAACACCATATGTCATCCTGAGGAAGCGGAGCCCTGCGCGGGCGCAGGGCTTCCGACGAAGGATCTCTGCATTTCTCCGGCTGAAAACCTGACTTACACAGCAGGCGCATTACGACCTTACCCGTGTCCGCGCCGACCGGATCAAGCGGGTGCCCCAGGTCTCGCCGCTTTTGCGAGACCTGGGACCGTTTCCGTTCGACGACGCGGCAATCCGGTGAAACGCGGACTGTTGCAGCAATCCGAGCAATCCCGCTAGAGCAGCCTTGGTTGGACCCTGCTGCGGAGAACCTCGACTGGCGCGTATGCACCACGCCGAAATCCTGGCCATGAAGCTGCACACGATCCTGTCATCCTGAGGAAGCGGAGCCCTGCGCGAGCGCAGGGCTCCCGACGAAGGATCTATGCATTGTCCCGGCCGGTATTGCTCATACCAGCCCTCGCCCAAATCCTTCCATTCGGGATTCATCGACACAATAAGCGGGGGCTGGCCCGGCTTTTCGTATTTATCTACAACCGAGGGTGCCCTGCCCTTGTCTCTCCCGGTTTTGGAGAGACAGAGCCTGCCCTGAGCGAAGCCGAAGGGGCGGGGATGTTCATGAATCACTGCGCTCCGTCCAGGGCAGGCCTATCCTGGTCTACGTGCCTTGGGGATTGAAGCGGTATCAGCAGGCGCAACACCTGCATTTTATTACGTTCAGTTGCTATCGCCGCGCTCCACTACTGGCGACCGCAGCAGCACGCCGCATCTTTGAGCAAACTCTAGAGCGGGTGCGACAGTGGTACGGGCTGTATGTAACTGGCTATGTAGTCATGCCCGAGCATGTTCACCTTCTGATCAGTGAGCCGGAACGTGGAAATTTGTCGGTAGCCATTCAGATGCTCAAACAGATTGTCGCGCACAAGCTGAAGAAGCCGGCCGCGGCCGGCACATTCTGGCAAGCCCGTTACTATAACTTCAACGTGTGGAGCGAGCGCAAGCGGATTGAGAAGCTGCGCTACATGCATCGCAATCCGGTGAAGAGGGGGCTTGTAGGCAGTCCGGAGGATTGGGCATGGAGCAGCTTTCGCCATCACCTCTCCGGGGTCGAGGGTGCGGTCGAAATCGAGTCCCAGTGGACAGCACGAAAGAGAGAGAAGATGGGCTTGACGCTACAAGTGATGCGTCGGACTGAACATCCCCGCCCTGTCTCTCCAAAATCGGGAGAGACAAGGGCAGGGCTTGAACGGAAGTTATTTTGAAAATTTCTTTCTCGCTTCGTAAATGTACGCTATCTCGCTGTTCGGACCTTGTCTGACATCTCTACAATCGATGAGCACATTACTTAGCCAAATCGCGACTTGACCCACTGTGACGACAGCGGTGAATAACCCCGAAGCCAAAGCGGCTGTCCACTGGCCCGTGTAAATTGCGGTTGCCGTCGCGGACGCTCCCAGGAGCACCTTCGGGTCGAAGACGGCCGTAAGCGCACCGTTGAGCGTCTTGAGGCCGTGCTTCTTGATAGCCCAGCTATAGGCCTCCAGGTTCTTGGCAACAACGTCAGAAACAACCTCAGGCGGCTTTTGCGCCAACTCCGTCTTCAGCCACAGGCGAAGATCTCTATACTTCTTCTTCGCCGCTTTGTCCTTCCGAAATTCCAGAACCTGCTGCCACTCAGTCTGCTTATCATCTACGACTTTGAGGTGCTGAAGCACCGCAGCTATAGCGGGATCATGACCCGATGGAATACATTGCTGAAACGATTTCACGGTCTCGAAGATAGGTGTGGCGCCGATTTTCTTCGCAGCCAATCTGTCAACGGTCTGCATCAGCATCTTGTTGAAGAACCCTGGTTCCAAAGGTCCCGTAGCAAACGACAAGAGGCCAGGCTCCAGCCGAACCGCACGCGGAGGATCTTCGTAATTGCTTGCAAGCGGGCCGCATATCTTGTCGAAAAGAAGAGCAGCTGACTTGGCTTTGTTCGGCAGGACGGCCGCTACTGTCTCTCCTTCTTGATAATTCAGCGGAGTATCAAAAACTGAGAATATTGAGACCGATTCGCCTTCTTTCGGCGGCGGAATCCAAGCCTCGTCAGTAGGAAGAGGGCTATCAAGGTAGTACTCCTTGAAAGGGGACCCTCCGCACTTACAGGCCATTTCCCCGTCGGGCACCTTTCTTCCGCACTGTCCACACCTCAAACATCGCTTTGTACGGAGAACCCGCTGTCGGGAGCTATATCACGATTCCCATGAGTGCGTAATTGTACGTCCACTTGTCGCGTTCTGCACGAAAATTGATCCGAGTACGCCCGCGTTAGAATCGATGCCTCCGCGTCTCTGTGGTAGATTGGAATTTCTACCATGAGAGACGTAGCTTCCTGGGCCCTTAACGTCGCGGCACTGCGCGGTGCCTCTTACGCCGACGCCCGTATCGCTGACGATCGCAGTCGCGCACTCTCCACCAAGAATGGCAAGGTCAGCCACGCTTCGGATTCAGAATCGCGCGGCATTGGCGTGCGCGTCATCGCCGAAGGGGCCTGGGGATTCGCCGCCTCCGACGATCTGAGCCGGGCAGCCGTCGAAGCCACCGCAGAGCGCGCGGTGGAAATTGCCAAAGCGTCCGCGAGCGTGAAGCAGCGGGACATCCAGCTTGCTCCGGAGAAGCCCGTCACTGCGGAGTGGACCAGCCCTTGCAAGATTGATCCGTTCACTACTTCGGTTGAGCAAAACATCGACCTGCTGCTGAAGATTGACGCTGAGTTGCGCTCAGTGACGGGAGTGACGCTGGCCGAAAGCAATATGAACTTCCGCCGCGAGGAGCAGTGGTTGGTGTCGTCGGAGGGCGCGAATATTCATCAGACGAAATACACGACCGGCGTCGGGTACGCGGCGTATGCCTTTGCTGGGAGTGAGATTCAGAAGCGATCTTATCCCAACTCCTTTGGCGGGCAGTGGCAGAACAAAGGATATGAACTGGTCGAGGAATTGAAGTTAATAGAAAATGCCCGCCGCGTGGGCGAGGAGGCGGTTGCACTGCTCAAGGCGGAGCAGTGTCCGGAAGGTATTTTCACCATCATTCTCGATGGCTCGCAGCTGGGACTGCAGATTCATGAGTCGGTGGGGCATCCCATTGAGCTCGACCGCGTCTTGGGCATGGAAGCCAATTTCGCCGGGACGTCGTTTCTTACGCTCGACAAGTTGCGCAAGCTGCGCTACGGCAGCGACCTGGTGACCATTGTCGCCGATGCGCGCCAGGAGCATGGGCCGGGCCTGGGTACGTTTGCTTTCGATGACGAAGGCGTGCCGGCGCAATGCACGCCGATCATTACAAATGGCCTATTCACGGGATATCTGAGTTCGCGCGAGACGGCGCATACCATCGGCGCGAATCGCTCCGGCGGAACTTTGCGCGCGGAAGGCTGGAACCGGCTGCCGATCATCCGCATGACCAATGTCAGCATTCTGCCGGGGAAGAAGCCGCTGAGGCGCGAGCAGCTCATCGCGTCGACCGACAATGGCATCTACATGGAGACCAACAAATCGTGGTCCATTGACGATAAGCGTTACAACTTCCAGTTCAGCTGCGAAATGGGATGGGGGATCCAGAACGGCAAGCGCACTCGCATGCTGAAGAATCCATCGTATTCCGGGCTCACGACAGAGTTTTGGAATTCGATGGACGCGATCTGCTCGCGAGACGAGTGGGTGCTGTGGGGAACGCCGCACTGCGGCAAGGGACAGCCGCAGCAGGTCATGGGAACGGGGCATGGAGCGGCGCCGGCAAGATTTCGGAACATCAAGGTAGGGTCGGCTTACAAGGGGCATTGACTGATTTCGGAGGCAGGGGAGAATTCCCTACGAGGTCTTTGCAGGGTTCCAAAGATGACAGTTTTGGGATTGAGTGCTGATTGCGGATGCTAGACAAGAGCAAAGCAGGGGACATCTTCGAAAGGATCAAGAAATATTCCACCGCGGACGAAGTGGAAGTCCTGTTCTACGGTGGCAAGAGCGCGCTCACCCGTTTTGCCAACAACACCATTCATCAGAATGTTGCGGAAGAAAATTATGTTGTTTCCGTGCGGACAGTGTTCGGCGGGCGAACGGCGCGGGCGACGACCAACAAATTTGCCGACGAGAGCTTGAAACGCGTGGTGCTGGCTTCGGAGAGTCTGGCAAGAGTACAACATCCCGATCCCGATTTGCTGCCCATGCCAGCCAGCGGCGGTAAGGGTAACGGATCAGTTTCCAGCCGTTACTTTGAGCAAACGGCTGCAATCACTCCCGAGCAGCGGGCGGAAGCGGTTGGGAAGATTGTTTCAATTGCGAAGAGGCATAAGCTCACGACGGCCGGAATCTTTTCGACTGCGGAATCGGTAGAAGGAGTTTTCAACTCGCGTGGCCTCGCAGACTGGCACAGGCAAACCTCTTCAGAAATCTCCATCACCATGCTGGCGGAGGATTCCTCGGGATGGCAGAAAGCCAATTCGCCGAATGTCGCTCAGCTTGACGCGGTTACCCTTGCAGAGATCGCTGCCAGCAAGGCATCTGAATCCGCCGGCCCACGCGAGATTCCGGCAGGGAAGTACACGGTCATTTTGGAACCGGCCGCGGTGCTGGACATCGTCGGTTTCATGTTCTTCGATTTCGGCGGGCTGGCCATCCTCGACCAGCGATCTTTTCTGAACAATCGCGTGGGTACACAGCTTTTTGGCGAGAACATCAATATTGGGGATGACGTGAGCCATCCGCTGCAGTCGGGGTCGCCGTTCGATGGTGAGGGAATGCGTCGCCAGCGAGTGCCGCTTGTGGAGAATGGGGTGGTGAAGCGGCTGGTCTATGCGCGAGCTACCGCCGAGAAGATGAAAAATTCGGAGCACAAGGACAAAGTGGGCCCAATCGAGGCGACCGGCCATGGTTTTCCCATTCCCAACGAAATGGGCGAAGCGCCGATGAACATTGTGTTTGGCGCGCCCCGGGAACCCGAGACGGTGGACCAGATGATTGCCGCGACCGAACGCGGTGTGCTGGTCACACGGCTGTGGTACATCCGTGAAGTTGATCCCTACGAAAAAATCCTCACGGGAATGACTCGCGACGGTACCTTTTACGTAGAAGACGGCAAGATTCGCCACGGCGTGCGCAATTTCCGCTTCAACGAGAGCCTGATTCACATGCTTGCGAACGTGGAGGAGATGGGAACTCCAGTGCGCGCGAGCGGCGAGGAATCGTTTGATATGGTAGTCCCAGCCATGAAGGTGAGAGAGTTCAACTTCACCGAAGTAACGAAGTTCTAGAAGCAGCATTCAGCATTTAGCTGTAATAGCTTGAGCCGACCTAACGGACAGAGTCAATCGGTCTCTACTTGTCTGACAGCCAGTTTGCGGCATTGCCCGTAGTGCGGGGAGACTCTCAACTTCCGTGTCGCTGGCGACTCTCCAAGTGATCGGCCCGATTCTGGGGTTCTGAGTGATATGGGGATTTTACGTCAACTACGTTGACCGCTTCTCGTCCGCCTCAGCCTTTTCCTTTTTCTCTTTGGCGATACGATCCGCTTCTTTCTGGCGCTCATCCGCATGCTGAGCAGCTTGCTTGTTGAGCGAGAGCGTCTTCGTGCGAGTGAACTTTCCGCCGCCCTCGTACTTGTACTCGGTGCCGCCGTCCATTTTTCGAATGAAGACGTGCATCGCATTCTCCCCCATGATGGTCTTGTGGGGAGCAAATCCTAGCGCGTGCAAATTCATTCCGCTGAACAAGTGCTCCCCTTCGCCCAGCAGAACGGGCGCAAAGGCCAAGTGCATCTCGTCAATGAGTCCCGCAGCAAGGAACTGGCGAATCACCGACACGCCGCCGATGCGGACTTCTTTGCCTTGAGCCGCGTCCTTTGCCTTCTCTAGTGCGGACTCGATTCCGTCAGTAACGAAGGAGAATATCGTTCCACCCTCCATCACGAGAGGGTCACGCCCAAAATGCGTGAGCACAAAGACTGGTGCATGGAATGGCGGATTCGCACCCCACCATCCTCGCCA
>WNFB01000543.1_pt1 | contig 30955 bp, 26 predicted proteins | sample 5400501 | NCBI WGS metagenome assembly WNFB01 (sample SAMN13153341, study PRJNA577476) | soil metagenome | isolation source: 200 cm saprolite under Douglas fir tree site 2 hole 1 | place: USA:California | collected 2015-04-18
GGGCTTTTTCTTTATGGGGAGTAGCTTAGTATTCAAGAAGCAACGTCGCTCGACGTTCGGGGGCGTTATTTCGCCTTTGTGATTTTTCGCGGCAGACTCTGTAATGCAGCGGCTTTCGTCTCTTCTTCAATCTCGACGTAGTGTTTCAACGTCACTTCGGACCCAGAGCCGTGACGAGTCCCGACAAAAAGCTGAGGCTCGTGCTCGCCAATGGTACAGGTACGTCGGTCGTAAAGAGCCGTTTCCGAACTTGAAGAGGGAAGAGACTGGGTAGACGGCCTAAGCCGTGTAGCGTACACGTAGCGGACTTGGCCGATTCTACGCTTTTTGATGGTTCTAGTACTTCCTAGAATCAGTAACTTACGTGCTTTCAACGTGCGGGGCGTTTTCGACTTCCACACGCCTCCGCCAACTTCTGTCCTTTCAGTTAGTTGTTTTAGTTTTTTGTTCCAATTGGAACATTTGTTCCAATTGAGATTGCTCCCATTGCGTCACGCTGGCTCTGCGGGATGGCATGGGCAGACTTAGCCGCTTGGCCCTTCGTCAAAATTCCGAGGCGGTGCACAGATTTGACAAGTTCACTCATCGAATTCCTAACGTTAAGACGGCCGACCCGTGCCGCGAGACCTCGAAGAGGCGAAAAGAATTCATCTACCCTCCGGCGAACTCCTGCCAGCGCTTCTGCGTCATGGACGCCCCAGAAATCTACCAGGCGCCTGGTCTTGTAGTTGTAAGCGAATTTTTGACCGCAATCCAAGCAAATGATGTAAGTTTCTCGGCCAAAGACAGATCGGCGTCCGAGTAGGTTGGATGGGATTGCCACACGCAGCGTTATCGGAGGACCCCTATGCCGATGAAGACAGACAAAAACAAGACGAAGCAATGTCCGTAGAAAGAGCGGGACTCCGAAAACCATATTCCACCACGGCTCGCCACGGCTGAGCGGCCTTTGTGCATTGAACTGACTTCTCGCTGCCGAGCGATACAGAACGATAGACCCCTCGATTCTGTCTGCTCGGGCCACTTTTTTCTGCGGTTGAGGTTGCATGTGAACACCTCGGCCTGATGCTAACCGCGGCGAAGATTCGTGTCTGTTCCGTTGTGGACACTGATGTACCACATTGGTCTGCTTGACGCGATACCGCCTTGCCGCTTAGGCTCCGGAAGAAAAATTATTAGCGTGTAAACGCAGCTTTTTCGTACCTCTTAGAAGTGGACCCGCTTCTCTGCCGCGGTCGTTACGCTCAAATGGCACAAAGTATAGGGGATAAAGTCTTCGGGGCAATGAACCTAAACAGGAAGTAATTGGCGAGATGCTCAGTCAACTGGTTAGCCGAAAAATCGGATATGTCCGGTTTCTTATTTGGACTTGAAGGGGCTGCTATCAGGAGAAATAGTGAAACAGACCCAAACCCCGACCTAACGCGACGCTTGCAAGCCATGAAGTGATGACGGCCCCGATAAAGCGAAGCGCCCTATCAAACCTGCCGCGAGGCTCCCCATTCCTGGGAACCAGCGCACTGCGCCACAAGTAAAAGGAACATGCGCCCCAAAGTAAGAATCTAAGCAAGAACGCGTAGTTTAGGGCATCCGTCGCCCAATGGATTCTGCCGACGACCATCATCAGAACTCATCTTTGGGAAAGCAATTTACCACGAGTCGGCGCCAGTGCCTGAGAAGTCGGAAAACCGGACAACTCCGTCCCAGTACTTCACATGTACGGTTTCCGCGTTTATCAGGCACTGGCAAGTCAAAACGGAGAAACAAAAGCGCAAGGATGGGGTACCCGCGCTGTGACGAACTTCCCCTGACCGGGCTTCAAGGCTCTTCGGGGATTTCTAACTGTACCTCTCATATGTCTTCATACGTCAGATATATAATGCTTAATTAAGATTATTGAAGTCGAAAGAGAGCTGCCGAGGTTTCTATACTTATGGGCGCTCGTACGTGGGCTGTGAGGTTCGGGCCGATGGGCATTCGAAACCTCGCAAAGCCTGTGTTGGCGTGTCTGCTCACCGTGCTTTCGACGGCGATGATGGCGCAGCAAGCCTCACCACCTCAGTCCGCTCCCAAATTCAGGGTCCGGACGGAGTTGGTGACTGTGCCGGTCGTGGTCTTGCGCCAGGGCAGCACCTTCCGGCAACTTCATATTAGAGGCTGGCTTGATGAGCATGTGACCGGTCTTACCAAGGATGACTTCGAGATCGAAGAAGACGGCCAGCCGAAGCCGATTGCATCGTTTGAGGAAATCACTAGCTCAAGTCTCGCCATCAAGCCCGCCCCGCCGCCGGGGGTGTTCACCAATGAGATCGTATCCGATGGCCCCGTCTCGATGGTCGTGATCCTTCTGGACCTGATCAACACGCCGTACTTTTATCAAGAAGCCGCCAAAGAAAAACTGCTGGAATACCTGCAGCGCGACTTCCGGGGGGGACCAACCCACCATGCTTGTGGCCCTTCACCCCGACGGACTACGGATTCTCCACGACTTCACCACAGACCCGCAGCTCCTCGTGAAACTGGTGCGGCGTTTGGGTAGTAAGGTCGAGCACGATCCCAAGCTGGACAATCAGACAGAGACGGAATTCAGCCATTCCATCGCCGGGGAGATTGACATTCAGAAAGAATACGACGCGATTGAGAAAGAATTCCTGGCAAACTACACCGGCCGCGACCGCTACGCACAGCAGCTTCTGCGAGGCCGCTTGGAAAGAACGTTTCTTGAGCTCCAGCAGCTCTCGCAGGCGCTCTCGGCGGTGCGTGGCATGAAGACCTTGGCGTGGGTCACCGGTGGGTTCATGTTGTCCTACAATATGGACTCTAGAGACCGGCGGCTCGTAGACCAGCACGCTCACACCTTGAAGACGCTCAGCGCTGCCGGAATCGCCGTCTATCCGATTGATACGGTCCTGGAAACGGTTAACCCGGCCTTCACCAGCCCGCAGTCACGGTATCCCGTTGTTCGCGCTGGCAACGTACAGATCGTCCAGAATTTCATGGATATTTCGCAGCGGACAGGGGGAGATTATTGCCTATTGCGAAAGGATCCCGATCTCTGTTTCCGGAAAGCCGTGGACTACAGTTCACGATACTACCTGCTGAGCTATTATGCGCAGCCCGCCGAAACCGCGCGGTGGCGCAAGATACATGTCAAAGTCCACGGCGCAAATCTGCAGGTCCGGGCACGAAGCGGTTATTTTTCGGGCGGCGCGGACGATGATCCCGAGCAACGGCGCAAGTCGGATATTGCGCAAGCGCTCGCTACGCCAGTCGAGTACCGCGGATTGCCGATCACCGTTCGTTGGACAGCTTCCGGCAAGGAACCCATAGCCAAGACCGCGGGCAACGCTGCGCCCTCCGGAGAACCACAGTTGCAGCGGCGCCATATGCAATCCTTCTTGCTTGAAATCAATCCCGCCGCGCTAACGGTGGACGCCGCTGACAACAACCACATAAAACTCGACTTCGTGGCGGTGGCTCTCGACCCTAACGGCAATATCCTTGCGGATTTGACCCAACAACTCGATCTGCATCCGAGTGCACCGGAGCTGGAGCGACTGCGCCGCGAAGGATTTGCCTATGCCAATGCTGTCTGGGTTTCACCCCATACCTCGAAGGTGCGATTCATAGTAAGAGACTATTTTAACGAGCGCATCGGGACTGTCTCCGCGCCCATCGAAGCCCAACCCTAAACAGGCTGATTAGCTAATGGCCGGGTACCCCAGATGTCGGTTTTACGTCTGGGGATTTTCTCTTCGCTTTAGATCTTGTAGACGCGAATGGCCCTCGCTCTTATCGTGGGCCACCCAGAGGCGTACTACCGCGGCCAGAGCCAGCCGAAGGTGCCGGCGGAGCTAAGAGTGTGTCGCACCTATGGCGCTTGAGGGTTTTGGGCACACGGACCCAGACCCAGCGCTTCCACTGCTTGGACCAATTGTTGATCACCATGCCGTTTTACTCTTCGCTGGCCTATTCCGTTATACGTCCAGTGAGCGATGGTGTCTTCAGTAGGTTGTTCACTACCAAGTTGATGGAGTACAGAACCGCCGCGTCGAAAATCTCTGAGTCGGCGGTCCGGTTAGTCCATCCTTCGTTAACTCTTAGAGAAAGGTACTATTGCCGGACTTTGGAGGTCCGGGTCATGGTGAAAGGGTACGAGGGAGAACCCAGCCATGAAGACACGATATATAAAAACTCTAACAATGGCAGTTCTGACGCTGGCGATATCAAGCGCAGCAAAGGCCCAGAAGACTTCGGACATCATAAACCGGGGCGATGACTTCTTGGCGGTCTGCCAATATGATAACGACCATCCGCCTGATGTTTGCCTGGCGTACGTTGCCGGCGTGGCTGGCACGCTCGCGCTCAATTGGTCCGACACCGGTCAGCGAATTTGTGTCCCCGATAACGCGACGCTCAGAACTACTCTTGACTTGGTTCTCCAATACATCAAAGACAACCCGGAAAAGCGAAATCAAAAAACAATCTTTTTGGTTGCGCAAGTAACAATCAAAAAATATGTGTGTGAGGCGCCGAAACAGAAAGCCGCGTCGGCTCCGGACTCGAAGGTGCGCCCGTGAGCATACAAATCCTCATCAAACTTTCAGGCCATCCCTCACGCTCTGGGACAAGAATCGACGCAGCCTCGCCGACGATCCCTACGAGAGACCCCCGGCCACCTCATCAATAAATAATTGAAGAAATCGCTTTACTGTTTGTCGTAAACGACGACGTTATTTACATCCCGTCCCTGCGCGTCCTTGCCCTTGAATGTCGAGGTCCGCGTTATTCCGTCTTTAGAGATCACCGATGTCACGGTCATCACAACCTGGTCGCCTTTCTTCAAAGTGGACCGGATGGTGCTGGCGTCGGGCCGTTCTAACGCTACTGTATCAGCGTTCGGCACGCCGGTAATCGGGTAGTCCTTGCCGTCGTATTTTGCAGTGTACTCGACGTGAGTCGGATTCCCAGCGGCGTCGATTCCATCTGAACTGAGTTTGATGTTATCTGCGTCAGAGTCGATCTTTACGGAAATACTCTTGGGTGCTGGTCCAGGGCTATACGTTGACTTGGCAGGGTTCATTTTCCAGGTCCCAGAGTGTTGATCGGCTGCCGCGGCAGAAATGTTCAGAGCGAGTGCCACGAGCAGCAGTGTTGTTACGAAAGCAGCAAACATCTTGATGCGCATAATCCGGCCTCCTTCGGCGGGGTCTGGGGTCTGGGTGTGCGCGCATACTAGTGGCGGCGAAGGCGAGTGTCTGTGCAATTGTGAACACCCGCGGGAATACTTGGCTGCGGCATTGGCCTCAGTTCTCCGGTTACCGCGTTCTATAAAGGGGAGAGTCAAGAGAAAACTTCTCCTGCGGCCGGAAGGAGCGGGAATCTTCGCCTTGCTATTCAGCCCATCGCTTGACGTACGCGATCTCGCTCGTCATATGGCCGCCCATGCCATCAATCACATTCTTCAGATTGAACGGCTGCTTCGTGACGACGGGCGTACCTAAGGACAACTACGAACAATGGCCAAATTCTCGTACCAGGACATCACTTCTGTGGAGACGCTTTTGCGGGATGAAGCTTGTTATAGTCTTTTATGAACACGCGCAAGCCGGAGTCCAGCGTGGTTTTTGTATAGCCCGCCGAGAGCTGTTCTTTGTAATGTTCCAAATAAAAATCGAGTGGATCTTTTGGATCCATATCGATGAGGACCAAATCCGCATCGTTCATGACTAGCTTGTTAAAGCGGAGACGATTATTCTTGTATGCCATGTAATTTCCGGCTCGGATATTTTTCACCGGCTTGGCATCCGAACCGCCAAAAATCTGAATAATTTTCTCGCCTTCAATTCGTACGGAGACCACCTTGCCTTCAATATGGGGAGGCGGCAGGATCTGTTCAAGATCAAGGATCAGATCGTCCTCTTCAGCCCGCACACCCGGAACTTTGCCTTCCTTGATCAACCCGCCTAAATCGATACCGAAGAGACTCATCAAACCCTTTACCGGGACATGCATGGCCTTGATTTTCTCGCTGTGCAGACGAAGCTTTCCGTCAGCCGTGGGAGTGAGAATTCCATCCGTCTCGAACGGGATGTCCCCCTTGTCATGGAGTTTCCCCTTCACTTTCACGCGCCCCTTCTCAACGATGACGGATAGCCCTGTTAAGGGCGAATGCGGTCGGGCGAAAACATAAGAATTGAGAAGGTTTGCCAGGTTTGACGAATCAATAGCCATCTCCGCTGTGCTAATGCGCAGGCTGAACGAGTTTTTGTCGTCGAAGATGGGGAATTCATTTTTGCCGAGGGGCACGAGCTCACCGTTCAGCGATTTTATTTCCACCACGACGGTGTCCGAAAAATGATACGTGACGTTGCGCATCTGCGCCTGGACCGTGCTCTCCTGTTTATAGTTGGACGGAGGATTCTGGCTGGCGGCGGTTCCCAGCGCCGCGGCGCAAAGGAGAACGAACAGAGCCCGGGATATCAAAGGCGGTATAGATATGTGGAACGGCGAGACCAAGTTCCTTACGAATTGCAATATTGCACCTCTAGCAGATCTTAGCCGGAATTTCCGATTTGGACCTCCAGCTCGCGCATCGTACACATCTCCTGCCCTGGACACAACGATCTTCAAACTCAACTCCTGAGGGCAGCCAAACTATTGCAAACTTGCCAAAAAGTTCGGCGAGAAAAGTTCTAACATCGTCTCCTTGGGCGCGCTTTCGCAATGACAATTCCTCGTTTTTGGTGAATGCTCTATTCCCGTTTCGTATGAGGTTCACAAAACAGTCTCTGGAGGAAGTCGATGAGGTTTAGCGCGTTCATAGCCATATTCATGATTCTGCTCTTGCTTTGGGCTGGGGGATTCCTCGTCTACCACGTCGCCAGCGCCCTCATTCATCTACTCCTGCTCTTCGCCGTGATTGCTCTCGTGATTCATCTCCTTGGTGGTGGGCGCAAGAAATGAATTGTCTTGACGGACGGAATTCGCTCTCAATTTTTATTGGCCACAACGTACCATGAGAAGGCATCGCTTCCGACGGATATGACGGCGAGAAACAACCTGACTGCCAAAAATGCCGAAATCGGCAAAGGACAGAACCTTCTGCTGGGGTCCTTTGCCGTCTTGGGGCCCGGGCTGATCACCGGGGCAGCCGACGATGATCCGTCAGGAATCTCAACCTATTCCGTTGCCGGAGCAGCCTACGGATACGCAACGCTCTGGATCGCGCTTCTCACATTTCCGCTGATGGCCGCGATCCAGCTCATGTGCGCACGGCTGGGAATGGTTACGGGGCGTGGGCTGGCAGCCGCCGTGCGAATTTATTATCCACGCTGGGTGCTCTGGGGAGCCTGTTCCATTCTCGTCGCCGCTAACGTCATCAACATCGGCGCTGATCTCGGTGGAATGGCGGAGGCCACGCAACTCATCACGGGAGTTCGATCACTGATCTGGATTCCATTCTACGCGTTCTTCATCATTGGGCTGTTGATTTGGACTTCCTACAAGCTGATCGCGAAGATTTTCAAGTGGTTGACGCTCGTCTTGTTCGCTTACGTGGTGGCATCGTTTTATGCCCACGTCGATTGGAGGCATGCGCTGGCCGTGACGTTCGTGCCCCATCTGGAGTGGTCACGCGGGTTCCTGGCGGTGCTGGTGGCAATTCTGGGCACCACGATTTCTCCTTATCTCTTCTTTTGGCAAGCCGCCGAGGAGGTTGAAGAAGAACGGGCCAAGGGTCGAACCCTCGCCCGGAGCAAGGCCGCAACCATTGGGGAGTTAAGAACGGCGCGCGCTGACACTATCGCCGGTATGTTTTTCTCGAATTTCATCATGTATTTCATCATTCTGACCACTGCCGCCACTTTACACGCACACGGGCAGACCGACGTTACAACGGCCCGGCAGGCGGCCGAAGCCCTGCGTCCACTTGCCGGCGATGGAGCCTACCTGCTCTTCACCTTGGGCCTGATCGGCACGGGAATGTTGGGAGTCCCGGTTCTCGTTGGATCGTGCGCTTATACCGTGGCGGAAGGAGCAGCCTGGCGTGGCTCCATGGCCGACAAACCAAGAAGCGCGCGCAAGTTCTACGCAGTAATGGCCGTTGCCATGGCTTTGGGTCTCACGCTGAACTACGTGGGTTTCAACGCGGTGAAAATGCTGTTCTGGTCGGCGGTAATCAATGGCCTCCTGGCGCCGCCGCTGATCCTGCTTGTCATCCTCTTGACCAGCAGCCAAAAAGTAATGGGCAACCGTGTGAATTCGCCGTTACTTAGGTACTTAGGCTGGGCCACCTTCGTTGTCATGACTGCGGCAGCGGTGGGGATGATCATTACATCTTGAAATACTTATCTGAGCCGGAGAGACCTGGCGAGTGGCAGGTCCTTAGTCGCTGGGCAAGCCGTGGGCGCCGCATGGCGGGTGGGAAGCCTAAGGGAGCGCGGGGCAGCTGGCGCCGGTGAACGAGCCGAACAGTCAACCGTCCCCGACGCTCGACCCGGATGCTAAGTCCTGATAAGTCTTAGGGTTGTATCGGAAGCGCGAAGGGCAATGCGCCTGCACGAGCACGGTGTGTTCGCGCGCTTTCGATACAACGACTTGAAGGAAGCCGCCCGCGATTTGCGGCGGACGCGGGCCCTATGCAAATTCAATGGTGGGAAGGAGCGGCGTCATTTCCCAGCGCTCTAGCGAAGGCGCAGGCCGGTGGCTATGCGTGTCTAGGCGGCCAATTCCAGTTTAGGCTAGATGATGGCAGCACGTGCGAGATGTACTGGCTCAACGCCGATTCCACCGAGCGGACGGGTGGTGAAACCTGGGCGGATTATTCTCGCCGTTCTTGTGCAGAGGTTTTGCAGAGATTCCAGTATTTGATGTTGGTGAGGAGAGCTTTTCGACAGTTTGTTCCATTTGTTCCAATTGGCATTCAGCGCGGGTTGCAACGCCGTCGAAACGCGAGACTTAGGGATTTACTTCCGCATTCGACCTCCACACGCCTCCGCCATCCCATGCATACGCACGCAGCTGCAGCGCCGTCGGCGCCGCATCGTGTCGCGTAATGTTCCGGCGTCCGGCGCTTAGTCGAATTTATAGTATTTGCGCTTGTAGTAAGGGATGCCAAACCCTTTGAATTTCTCTTTCGGGTTCAACTCTAAGAAGATCTTGTGCCACTTGCTCTCGCCGCTCGCTCCTTCTGCAGCGGCCTTGGCTGGCGTTTCCGGTGGCCTGTAGCTGAGGACATACCTATATCTCACCGCATTGCTGATGGTCCGCACAATCCGCGGAAGATCCTCTTCATGCTTGGCCGTAAAAACACCGCCGCCCGTGGCTTCCGTGAGGGTCTGAAGGTTGCGCGGCCCGCGCCGTTCTGCCGGTCCGATGTAGTCTTCCGCACCCGCAGGCGTGCCCGGAAACGGCGCCTTCCCTTGCATTCCCGATTTCTTTTTCGGTCCTGCAAAAATCTCGGGAAGCTCAAACGACGATCCCGCCATCACCGCAAACACCGGAACGTCCGCTTCCTCCAAAAGACTCTTCGTCTCCCGCAAGTTATAGCGGCTGTGATTGTCTCCGCCATCGGAAATAATAATCATCGCCCGATGCTTGTTTTCTGCCCGCTCGCGGGCTTCGGAAATTCCGAGGTAGATGCCATCAAAAAGCGCCGTGCTTCCGTTTGTCGGAGTAAGCAGCCAGGGAAGCCTGCGTTCCAGGTCTTTCAGATCGCGCGTGAAGGGAACAAGATTTTTTGCCCGCGATGCGATTCCATACACCGAAAACTCGTCCCGGTACCGCTCTTGTTGCTCGTCGGAATCAAGAACCGAAAGCGTCGCTTCTTGCACGAAAGGAATCTTTCGCGTCATGCTCGAGCTCAGGTCATCCAGAATCACGAAAGAAATGGATTCTCGTTCCCGCTCGCAATACAAAATTCTCTGTTCCACCCCGTCTTCGAACAGCCGAAAATCATCCTTCTTCAAATCGCTGGCCACGCCGCCCTTGTCGTCAAAAACAATAACGGGAACCTGGACTAGCTGCACATTGGTATTAATTTGTACGGGGGGTCTTGCCTGCGCCTGCGTTGAAACACTGGCACCCAGCGACAGACCGAACGCGAGAAGTAGACGCACCCGTCTTGGGAGGATCAACAATGGAGAAGCCTCGAGAGCTCTCCCGCCAGATATCCAGACTCGAGAAGCACCCACAGGGTTTGCCTCCTTCCAAGTCCTAATCTTTCGACCTACTTTGTCTGATCCTTCAAACTTGACGCCTGCGGGACATCAGGTTCTGCTACTTTGCCGCCCTACGATGGCAGGACTCGACCAAAGAATGTGTTCCATATAGCACATGGGCATTTGCGTGTCCATACTCTACAAGCCATCCTCTCAAAGGAACTTGGGGAGGACGCGGCGCTATCCATGTGGAAAAGCGTGAAGATTCGGGGGTCTTAGCTCTTGAGGTCCACGATGATTTAGGCCGTTCTGTTCATGAGACTTGTTCTAGCCCACGTAAAGATGGGCAGATGGATTCCTAAACGCCGCAATCCTTTTCCTTCCAGTCCTCGTTGCACATGGAATGTTCTGCTAGAATCGCGTCGAAATGGCAGCGCTCGCACCGTTTCAATTCGGCGTGGAGGGTGGAGGCGAGGTGTCCGCGCTGCTGTTGCGCCCGGCGAAGGCGCGGCGGCTCCTGGTGCTGGCGCATGGAGCTGGGGCGGGGATGAGTCACCCATTTATGGAGAAGCTGGTGGGCGAATTGGCTGGCGTGGGTGTGGCGACGTTACGCTACCAGTTTCCCTACATGGAAGCACGACGGCGGGTTCCGGACGCGCCCGCGGTGTTGACGGCCACGGTCGTGGCTGCGGTGCGAGCGGCTGCGGAGGCGGCTCCAGGCTTGCCGTTGTTGGCGGGAGGCAAGTCCATGGGAGGACGAATGACTTCCCAGGCCGCGGCACAGCGTCCACTGGATGGCGTTCGAGGCTTGGTGTTCTTTGGTTTTCCGCTGCACCCGCCCAACCAGCCGGGAACGAAACGAGCGGACCACCTTGCGAAGGTTGCAATGCCGATGCTGTTCCTGCAGGGAACGCGGGACACGCTCGCCGATCTCAAGCTGTTGCGTCCCGTGTGCACGAAGCTAGGCTCGCGGGCGACGTTGCACGTGATTGAAACGGCGGATCATTCATTTCACGTGCTGAAGAAATCCGGAAGGGCCGACCCGGAGGTGGTGCGGGAGCTGGCGGAGAAGGCAGCATCCTGGGCCGAGGGAATTGAAGGAACCACCAGCATGTAGGCGCGCCCCGCGGTATATGGCGACAGTGATTGAGTTGGATGCAAACGCCCACGCGAGTAACCGACGCACTAGGACGAAAATACTACTGGTTGCCCCTTGACGTGGGGCGACAACGTGCTATCTTGCGTTCATGTAGTACTCATATCCCATTCACGGCGGTCGTCAGGAGGAACGCATGGCAACTGCGCAGCGGGCACCTCGGGACATACTCTTCGAAACAGACGCCGAGTATCAGCGTCTGGCCCAGCAACACCAGCAATACGAAGCGGAACTGCAGCAAATCTCCAAGTCGCCCTACCTGAATTCGGAAGACCTCCTGGAAGAAATCAAGCTGAAAAAGATGAAGCTCCACTGCAAGGATGAAATGGAGCGGATTGCCGCGCGTATCCAACGCGCGCGGGCCAACCACAGCCAATAGCGACAGTCTATAAGCGGATTCTGTCGTAGAATGACCATGCTTGCTCGCGGCGCTGGAACTGCCCGCGAAACTGGCGAGGTCTATTCCAAAAGCATGGTCAAAGAAGGCTACTACTTTGGAGTGCCGCCGCTGGTGTTGGGCGGTGTTTTCTTCCTGCTGCATTGGAATGCGGCGGCGGTTGTCCTGGTGCTTCTGGCGCTATTCGTTTTTTCCTTCTTTCGTGATCCAGAGCGAGTCATTCCAGCCGAGACGGGCGCGGTGGTGTCTCCCGGTGATGGCCGCGTGGTGGTGGTGACGGAGGAGGAGTACGCGGGGCGTCCCGGGAAGCGCATCAGCATCTTTCTCGCGGTTTGGAACGTGCATGTGAATCGCGCGCCGGCCGAGGGCACCATTACGAAAATGGAGTACCGGCCGGGGAAATTTTTGGCGGCGATGCGCGAGCGGGCTTCAGTGGAGAACGAGCAGAACGTGTTTACGCTTTCGACCGACGCGGGGGAAATGGTGTTCAAGCAGATTGCAGGGGTGATTGCGCGAAGAGTAGTCTCGTGGAAGAAGCAGGGTGATCGGGTGCTTCGCGGAGAGCGGATTGGATTGGTGCGGTTTGGCTCGCGCGTGGATGTGTGGCTGCCAAAGGATGCGGAGATCCTGGTGAAGCTGGGGCAGAACGTGAAGGGCGGATCCAGCGTACTGGCGCGGTGGACGGGGCAAGCAGCGATCCGCTGTTCCGCGGAAGCAAGCTCGGCAGAGACGGATGCAAATCTGACAGCGAGTGGAAGGCGATCGTAACCATGCCCGACGGCGAACAACACGAAATGCCATTTCAGCAGCGGCGCATCAAGAACCCGAAATTACGGCGAGGGATTTTTCTGATTCCCGCGGCGTTCACGTCCGCGAATCTCCTGTGCGGTTATTACGCCATCGTGGCGTCACTGGCGGGAGCGCCGGATGATCTTAACCATGCAGGGAAGGCGATTGGACTTGCGATTTTGTTTGATTCTCTGGACGGCAGAGTCGCTCGAATGACGGGGACGAACACGGAGTTTGGAGTGCAGTTCGACTCGCTGGCGGATGTCGTCAGTTTTGGGGTGGCGCCGGCGATTCTAGCGTATGCGTGGGGCATTCGAAGCGTGACGGCCATGAGCCCGGAGGCGTTGCACCAGCTCGGACTGTTTGCCTGGGTGTGCTGCCTGTTCTTCCTGATTTGCTGCGCGTGGCGGCTCGCGCGGTTTAACGTAAAGGGAATGGCGCCGGGAGGATCGAAGTATTTTGTGGGAATGCCGACTCCCGCGGCCGCCGGAATGATTGCGGCGGTAGTGCATGCCTTGCATCGCGCCGGGCCGCTACAAGATTGGCGATGGTCGGTGGTCTGGCTGTTGATGGCGGCAGCGCTGGGCGGGCTGATGGTCAGCACGATTCGGTATTACAGTTTTAAGGATCTCCCCTGGACCCGGAAGCAACCCGCCTTCCTGATACTTTTTCTGATCATCATTGGCGCGCTGATTTGGGCGTTTTCGGAAGTAGTGCTGGTCACGTTCGCTGGTACGTATGCGGTGGCCGGGGTCTTGCTGCATCTCGTGCGGTTCATCCGCCAGCGAATGGTATCGCGGACCGCGTGATTCATGCCTGGGCTTGAACGGGAATCCAACCGGATGGTGATTGCGGGTGCGTCTTCGCTTCTCGGGGCGGAGCTGAAGTCTTTGCTGGAAGAAAGCCGGTTTGCGGGGTGGGATTTTCGGCTCGTGGATGAAGAGGTCGTGGCAGGAACACTTACGGAGGCAGGCGGGGAACCCGCGGTGATTCAGCCGGTGGAGGAAGGTAGTTTCGAAAAGGCGCGATTAGTGTTTTTCGCGGGCTCTCCGGAATTCACGCGGAGGAATTGGAAAGCGGCCGGCGGTGGTGGCGCTACCGTTATCGATCTTTCCGGCGGGATTGCCGGCGAATCGAAGACTGTAGCATGGTTCCCTAAGCTGGATGGGCTGCTGGAGCGGGAATTCAAGAAAGATGCCGCGGCGTATGCCATTCCGTCGGCGGCAGCGACGACGGCAGCCACGTTGGCGCTCGCGCTCTCAAAAAACGGAATGCGGAGGCTGGCCATCGTTTTCTTTCAGCCGGTGTCGGAGGCAGGACGCGCGGGCATCGAAGAACTGGAAAGCCAAACTGGGCAGCTGCTGTCGTTTCAGGGAGTGGGGCGGCCGGTGTTCGACACGCAGATCGCTTTCAATATGGTTGACCGCTTTGGGCCTGGGAGTACGCAGAAGTTGGGGGCGATCCGGGAGCGCGTGCGCGTGGAAACGCGAGCGACCCTCGGGAAGAAGGCGGCGATGCCGGCGATTCAAGTGGTGCACGCGCCGGTGTTTTACGGAACAGCGTTTTCCGCGTGGGCGGAGCTGGAACCCGGCGCCGATGCCGCGAAGATTGCGAGGGCCTGCAGTGATGCGGGCATTATGCTGCCCGCGGAAGGCGACGGAGGACCGAGCAACGTGGGTGCAACGGGAGAGAAGAGCATTGTGTTGGCGAAGCCGGAAGCGGACCCTTCGCAGCCGGGTGGCTGGTGGTTCTGGGGAGCGTCAGACAATATTCGATTGCCGGCGGCGAATGCGGTGAAATTGGCGGAGATGCTGGCGTGACGGCGCGGAAGGTTTTGTGGGGTGTGATGATTCTGGCTACGAGCGCGAGCGGCTGCGGGTACCGCGTTGCGGGGCGGAGCAATTCGCTGCCGAAGAGCATTCGCGTGATTGCGGTGCCGGCGCTGGAGAATAAGACGGCGAGCTACCGGATCGAGCAGAGATTGACCACCGCAACCGTGCATGAATTTCTGGCGAAGACTTCATACCGCGTGGTGCCCGACCCGGCGAACGGCGATGCGGTGCTCCGTGGGAAAGTTTTGAGTGTGGAGGCGGCGCCGCTGCTGTTTGATACGGCAACGGGGCGGGCGACGACAATGCTGGTTACCGTGAAGTGCGAGATTACGTTGGAAGAGCGCGAGACGGGGAAATTTCTGTATCACGCGGATAATTTTTTGTTTCGCAACCAGTACGAGATTTCGACGGATGTGAAAAGCTTTTTTGAAGAGCAGGATCCGGCGTTGGACCGGCTGGCGCAGGATTTTGCGGCGCGGTTGGTGGCGGCGGTGACGGAGAATTATTGATGGCGAGGATTTCAGCGGAAGACCTGCTGGCGCGGCTGGAGAAAGGGAAGGCGATCCCGGCCATTTTGTTGCTGGGCGAGGAGCCGTATCTTCGGGATTGCTGCCGCGCGGAATTAATCGAGCGATTTGTGGCGGAAGCGTCGCGGGAGTGGGCGGTGTCGCGCTATTCGGCGGGGCGCGGCGAGACGCAGGCGGCGATGGACCAGGCGCAAACGATGGCCATGCTTTCGCCGCAGCAGTTGGTGTTTCTCGAAGATGCAGAGACCATTGAAAAGATGGGAGAGAAGAACCGCGAAGAGGCGGTGGCGAACCTCGATGCGTATCTGGGGAATCCGGCGCCGTTTACCGTGCTGGTGGTGGAAGCGACTAGTTTGGACCAGCGCATGAAATTGGGGAAGCTGCTGGCGGAGAAGACGCTGGTGGTGGAATGCGGGCTTGGCGAGAACCCGGGCGAGCGGCAAACCGCTGCGGTGGCGCTGGCGCGGGCGATTGGGAAAGAACAAGGCGTAGAGTTCGGGAAGGGTGCGGCGGAGGACTTGGCGGAGTTTGTGTCTGCGGATTTGATGCGGTTGAAAACGGAGATTGAGAAGCTGGCGACATACGCGGCGGAGAGAAAAATGATCCGGCGTGAAGACGTCAGCGCGCTGGTGGTTTCGGAGAAGACGACGACGGTTTGGGAATTGGCGGACATGCTGGCATCGCGCCAGCCGAAGAAGGCGCTGGAGTTTCTCGACCGGCTGCTGCGCGATGGGGAAGAGCCGCTGCCGATGCTTGGCGCGATGACGTGGATGTACCGCAAGCTGATCGAGGCGAGCGAAGTGAAAGGCGCAGTGAACGGCTGGCAGGCGGCACGGGCGTTGGGGATGCGGCCGGAGCAGGCAGAGCTGGCTTTGCAGAATGCGCGGAAGATTTCGAGGCCCAGATTGCTGAGTGGATTGCGCGCGCTGCAGAAAGCGGATGATCGGTTGAAGCGGGGCGGGGAAGATGCACGGGCGGTGATGGAGTTTTTGGTTGCGGAGTTGACGGGCGGGGAAGCAAAAGCGGCGCGCGGGTAAGAAAACCGGGAAAAGGAATTAACACAAAGGACGCAGAGAGCACAGAGTTCACGGAGAGTTTGCCGGTGGATGAAAAAGGGCGGCCACTTGGCCGCCCTTTTCGTTGTTGAGGTTGGGACGATTTTCAGTTGTTGCCGCCGTGACGTCCGAAGTCGAAGAGGTCGAAGAGATCGCCAAGCGCGGGGCTGTTGAGCGGCACATAGGGATCATCATCGTCAACGATGGGGTTCGGGAAATTGTCACGGCTGCGTTGAGTTAGCGGCTTCAAGTTCCAATTGCGCTCGATGAATTTCAGGATCGAGACGTGGTCGGTGTAGGTGTGGCTGATGTGGCCGCCGCGGCTGAAGGGCGAGACGACGATCAGCGGAATGCGCGGGCCGTCGCCGAAGAAGTCCAGCGGCTGGATGTAGCCGGAGTCATAGTATCCGCCGCCTTCGTCGAAGGTGACGATCAGCGCGGTCTCCGCGAACAAGTCCGGCCGGGCGTTGAGGTGCTCGACGGTCTTCTTGACCATGCTTTCGAAGAGATCCAGTTTCGAGGAAGCCGGGTGACCGTCAATCAAGCCGTCCGGCTTGACGAAGGATACGGCAGGCAGTGTTTCGGAGTCGATGGCGGCAAAGAAATCCGTCGCATCCTTGATGTGCGCGTCTCGTTGCGCGGGATCGCCCATGATGGCCGTCGCGTAGGATTCGAAGTTGCAGATGTTGCAGTAGGCTTGACCAATCAGCACGAATGGATCTTTGCTTTGCGGATTGTGTTGAAACGCCACGGCGGCGTTGTACGCCCCGCCGTAATAGGCCCAGGAAATGCCCTCCTCGTTGAGGGCTTCGCCGATCGTCCGGACATTGGTCGGGGGGATGGAGCCACCGTTTGCAATTCCCGCAGTGTCCACGGTGCCGTCAGGCAGGAAGCCGGGCGAGTCATTGTTGATCATATAGAAGTGACCCGGTTTGCACTTCGAATCGGGAGCGTAAGGGAGAGACTCCAGGTAATCCCGGATAGGCCTGATGCCGGGCTGGGAGGGATTGCCGCACTCGGTGAAGTTGCCGTCGAAATTCAAGTCCACGGTATAAACGTTATTGGTGCCCAGTTGCGGATCGGGATTGGCGATGTGCGACGGAGGCGTTGTGGGATTGCCACTGCCGTCGGACCAGAAAATCGCGTCCCCGGTGCCGAGCATCACGTGGTTGGCGCCCGTGCCGCCCATAAACGATTGATGAAAATTGTCGCTCATGGAGAACTCATCGGCGAGCTGTTTGAGGACCGGGGCATCCCCGGCCTGGACGTCGTAGAAGGCCATCGAATTGCCTCCGCCGTTGTCGTCAATGGCGCCGTTGTTGGCGGGGTCCGGGATGTTGGTGTAGGTGGTTATGACGAAAGGATAGAGATCGTTCAAGCAGCCCGAGGGGTTGTGCCGCGTTGCGTTCTTGATGTTGCAATCGGATTGTTGCCACATCTCGAAGAGCCGGTGGGTAGTGTCTCCCGTGTAGGAATCGTAGGGGAGTGCATTCCCTTTGAGAGGGAAGGGCCCGTTCGGCAGCACGTTGAAATTCTGGACGCGCGTGTCTGGATCAGGCAAAACAAAAGTCTGGGGAAAGCCGGTGGTCGCGCCGGTGGTCAGCAGATTCACATCGCCGGGGTCCAGGGAGGGCTCGATGGCTTGCAAGAAATTTGCCGGGGTGCCTGGGGGAAAAATCGTTGCGATGGGGGAGAAGTTCAGGGTCGGCTGCGGAAGGATTTGATAAGGAGTCTTTTCACTCTTGTCCAGGCTGATGGAAAATTCCTTTTTGAACGGCGCTACGGCTTGGAACTGCGCGGCTTTAGAGAAATGCGGGCCGGGCGTGCCGTCGGCCTTAATGATTCCTTTGGATAGAAGATTCGAAACCGAATCCTCGCTCTTTGGCACATAGGTCGCGAAAACGTGATCGAAGGTGCGGTTCTCGCCGATGATGACGATGACGTGCTTGATGGGAGTGCGAGTATTTTCTTTCTCGCGGGCCTGCAGCGAAGTTGCGAGCGGGCCTCCGAGACTGAATTGGAACACGGTCAACGCGATGAATCCAACGCGCAGACTGTGGAGAGTTTTTGAAACGGTTTGCTTCAGGGACATGCAATCTCCTTTTCTCAACATTGGGAGCGAGTGCTTCAACCAGCGGGAAAGACATTGCACCGGTTGAGTTACAAGGAGATTGATCGGGCATGAATTGCGAATAATGGGAATGTATCGGCAGCATGAACGGGGAGCGAAGACTAGTGGAGCAGAGGCGGGCGGCTTGGTTAGCGGGAATGAAACGGGGCGGATGGAGGTCCGCCCTGAAGGCCGCTCTTAGTGGAAGCCGAAACTGGGACTACTTTGCGGCTTTGGCTTTGATTCCATTGTAGGCGACGGTGAGGCGCGATTTGTAGCGGTTGCCGGTGTTTTCGTGGAGCACGCCCTTGGTGATGGCCTGGTCGATGGCAGACATCGTGGGGTGAAGGAGGTTGCCCGACGCGGTGGCGTCGCCGGCGGTGATGGCGGTGCGCAGACGGCGCATCAGCGTGCGGACCCGGGTGCGGTTGGCGCGGTTCACTTCGGCGCGTTGACGAGATTGCGCCGCCCGCTTCAAAACCGACTTTTTCTTCTTCTTAACTTTGGTAGCCTGTCCCTGGGCCATCTATTGCTCCTTTTGTGTACCGCTCAAACTTCTAACGTTAAACGAGGCTCACGGCTTTGTCAAACGAGGCGAAAGGTCCTTCCGGGGCGCAAGTGCCGCCCCAGCCGTTGAAACCGCCGGTTTCGGCCAGCGTCGGGGCAGGCGTACCCGGCCGTCCGAATCAGCCGAATAAGCATGACGAGCTGCGGCTGCTCATCAATTCGCGGCACCCAATTATCACCGTGGAAACGCCGGAAGAGGAGCGGCTCGAAGTGATGCTGCTGGACATCGCGACGGAATTGAGCGTGCCGCTCTATGAGTGGAGCGTCACGACGGGCCTCGCGAAAGTTCACGGTGCGCCGATGTACAACACGGACAATCCGGAGCAGGCGGTTTCGAATATCGCGCTGATTCAGGGCGATGGAATTTTTCTGCTGAAGGATTTTGCGCGCTACTGCGAGAACGACAAGATTTGCCGGCGGCTGCGCGAACTGGCGGAAAAGTTTCGGACGGAGCGGCGTTCCATCGTGCTGACGGCGGCTTCGCTGCAATTGCCGCCGGACCTCGAAGGCGATGCGGTCCCATTCAACCTGGGTTTGCCGGCGATGGAGGATTTGCTTCCCGGCGTGAAGCAGGTGCTGGCGGAGCTGAATCGCGAGCAGCGCATTCCGATTGCGCTGGACCTCGTGGCGATGACGCAGCTGGCGAAGAATCTGGTGGGCTTGCCTGGGGAAGAAGCGATGCGGGCGCTGCGCAAAGCCGTCATGGCGCGCGGCAAAGCCGATGCGGGATTGCTCGATGCGGTGATGGATGCGAAGCGCGAAGTGTTGAAGACCGAAGGGCTGATCGAAACCGTGCGGCGCGACGCGTCGTTTGCGGATGTGGCGGGATTGCGGCGCTTGCGCGAATGGATCGGTAAGAGAAAGAGCGCGCTGACCGCAGAAGGACAGCGATTCGGCCTGGTGCCGCCGAAGGGCGTGCTCATCACCGGCGTGCAGGGCTGCGGAAAAAGTTTGGCGGCGCGGGCGGTCGCGGGAGAGTGGGGCTACGAGTTGGCGCGGCTGGATGCGGGCGCGCTGTATGACAAATATGTGGGCGAAAGCGAGCGGCGTTTGCACAAGGCGCTGGAGCTGGCGCAAAAGCTTGCGCCCATGGTTTTGTGGGTCGATGAGATCGAAAAAGCTTTTGCTTCGGCGGGATCGAGCGGGGACGCGGATGCGGGATTGTCGCAGCGGCTGCTGGCTACGCTGCTGACCTGGATGCAGGACCGCGAGAGCGGCGTGTTTCTCGCGGCGACGTCGAACAACATCGCCATCCTGCCTCCGGAAATGCTGCGCAAAGGGCGCTTTGACGAAATTTTCTTCGTGGATTTGCCGGATGCGGAGATTCGCGCAGCGCTGTTCGGACTGCATTTGAAAAAACGTGGGCGGGACGCGGGCGCGTTCGATCTCGTGAAGCTGGCAGCGGCGAGCGACGGATTTTCCGGCGCGGAGATCGAGCAAGCCATCATCGCGGGCTTGTACTCAGCGTTCAGCGCGAAGCAGCAGCTCACGACGCAAATCCTGATCGCCGAAATTCAGGGCACGCGGCCGCTCAGCGTGACGCGCGCGGAAGAAGTCCAGGCGATTCGCGACTGGGCCAGGACCCGCGCGGTGCCTGCGGATTAGAGCAGATGCGAAATGATGAGTGGAGCGCGGCAGACAGCGAGGTTTCGTGTCACGAACCGCTAACTTGACCGCGACGTAGGGCTGGGTTAGGGTGGAACTAGTTTCTCCCTTAGTAGGCCCGCACAACCAGGAGGAATCCCATCGGCCACCCGGTTCCCGTAACAGGAAAACCTTCGAATTGGATGCGACGCACCGTTCACATTTCCGGACAAATTGAACCCTTCTTCGGCACGCTGGATGAAAACGTGCGCCTGCTCGAGGAGTCGCTGCGCGTGCGCACGCATCTGCACGACACGCGGCTGACCATCGAAGGCGAGCAGGACAGCGTGGACCAAGCCGTGAAAATCGTCGAGGAGTACAACCACCTGACGCGGCACGGGCGCCCGCTTTCCGCTGCGGAAGTGAAATCGCTGATGCGCGTGGCCACCGACGAGCCACACGAATCGCCGCGTGGAATGTTTGAGCATGGGCGCACGCGCTCCTTCGGCAAAAAACAAGTGACGCCGAAAAATGCCAGCCAGCGCCGCTACATGGAAGAGATCGAGAAGCACGACATGATGTTCGGCATCGGCCCGGGCGGAACGGGAAAAACGTACATCGCGGTGGCCATGGCGGTGAGTGCGCTGCTGACCAAGCAAGTGAACCGCATCATCCTGGCGCGCCCGGCGGTGGAAGCCGGCGAGCGGCTCGGTTTTTTGCCGGGCACGCTGCAGCAAAAAATCGATCCGTACATGCGCCCGCTGTACGACGCGCTCTACGACATGCTGGACGCGGACAAGCTGGAACGTTTTCTGGAGAAGGGAATCATCGAGGTCGCGCCGCTGGCGTTCATGCGCGGGCGCACGCTGAACGATTCGTTCGTGATTCTCGACGAAGCGCAGAACACGACGAGCGAGCAGATGAAGATGTTCCTCACGCGGCTGGGCTTCAACTCCAAAGCGGTGATCACGGGCGACATCACGCAGATCGATTTGCCGCAGGGAAAAAAGTCCGGGCTGATCGAAGCACTGGAAGTTTGCGAAAAAATCGAGGGGATCGGCGTGCTGCATTTTGGTGAGAAGGACGTGGTGCGCCACAACCTGGTGCAGCAGATTATCCGCGCCTATGAAGAGTATGATGTAACTCACCCGCAGCGCGGCGGAAACGCCGCAAACGGCAAAGCGGGAACCCAGGCACGAGAATCCGGAAAAGAACGAGAAAAAGAAATTCAGCAGGGATGATTCTGAACCAGCAGCGAGCCGTGCGACTGGCGCGGCGTCCACTTGAGCACTTTCTGCGCCGCCTGCAAAGGGAGCTCGGTTTCCGGGAATCCGGCGTCACGATTGCCCTGGTGAGCGACGCGGAGATCGCTCGGATGAACGAAACGTTTCGCAAAAAAGAAGGACCGACCGATGTACTTTCGTTTCCAGCCGGGCGGCGCAGACCGCGATCCTTGCCGCGTGCAACCAGCAAGCACAAAGCAGGCGAATTTCTGGGTGATATTGCCATCGCTCCGGCCACGGCGCGGCGCTATGCGCGCAAACATGGGCGCACACTACCGGCCGAACTGCGCGTGCTGATTCTTCATGGCGTCCTACACCTGATGGGCTACGACCACGAAACCGATCGCGGCGAGATGGACCGCGTCGAACGAGAGCTGCGCAAGCGGTTTGGGTTGGCGTGATGAGCTGGAGCTGGCTCTACGCCCTAAGTGTCGTCCTGGTGGGACTGACGCTGCCCATCTTTTCCTACCTCACTTTGATCTACCGCGAACTTGGCCGCATGACCACCGGGCGCGTTCACGAACACCTGGACATCTTCGAGGCGGAAATCGAACCGAAGCTGAAAATCAGGCGCCAGAGCGGCGGGCGCACGTTCCGCATCCTCGGCCACTTCTGGCTTGCGTTTCTCGTACTGGAAACGACGCGGGGCGTCGTGTACTTCGTTCATGGCACCTGGGAATCCTTTGTGCAAATCACGGTCTTCGTCGTGCTCGAAGTGGTCTTCGCCATGCACTTCATTCCCGACATGCTGCTCTACCGGACCACGGGGCGATGGCTACTGCCGCTACTGCCGCTGATTCGCGGCGCGATGTGGTTCGTCTGGCCGGTGCGTGTCTTCCTCGAGGGCGCGGAATCGCTCGCGCGCATCTCCGAACACGAATTGGAAAAGTCGGAAGAGCAGCGCACGGAAGAGGGAATCGAAGCCCTGGTGGAAGCCGCGGAGGAAGAAGGCATCATCGAGCCGGAGCAAGCGGACCTGATCGAGCAAGTGGTGGAATTCAGCGACAAACGAGTAAGAGAAGTGATGACGCCGCGGCCGGACATCGTGGCGATACCGGCGGATGCCACGCTTGAAGAACTGCACGCCAGAGTGGTGGAGACGAAATTCAACAAAATACCGGTCTACGAGAAATCGCTGGACGATATTTTCGGCGTTGTCTACGCGCAGGATCTTTTGCACGTTGCGGATCAGGATTTGCCGAAGCGCAAAGTGCGGGAGCTCGCGAAACCGGCGCTGTTTATTCCGGAAACGAAGGCGGGTTCGGAGCTGCTGCGCGAAATGCGGCAGAAGGGCCAGCCTCTCGCCGTGGTGATTGACGAGCACGGAACCGTTGCGGGCATCGCCACTATCGAAGACCTGGTGGAAGAAATCGTAGGCAAGAGCGGAAACGACGGGAAACCGCCGGCGCCGGACGTGGTGCGCGAAGCGGATGGCGGCCTGGTCATGCGCGGCAGCATGGCGATTGGCACCGTGGAAGAGTTGCTCGGAATAAAATTCGGCGACAAGACCGATGAGGCAGTGACCACGCTGGCCGGATTGCTCAGCCACGCTTCCGGAAAAGTTCCCGCGCCGGGCGACAAGGTCGACCTGGAAGGACATCGCTTCGAGGTGCTGGAAGCGAACCAGCGAAAAGTGCTGCGCGTGCGGATCCGTAAACAGATGAAGGCGGCTCCAACGAAGCGGTAGAATTTCTGAAATCAAGGCAAAAGTTCAAGCATGGATGAAAAAGAAAAGCCGGAGAAGGCCGCGGTCCGATCTGGGTTCGTCGCCATTCTTGGGCGGCCGAACGCGGGGAAGTCCACGCTCGTGAACCGGCTGGTTGGGCAGAAAATCGCCATCGTCACATCCAAACCGCAAACGACGCGCAACCGCATTCAGGGCATCCTGACGAAACCGGAAGGCCAGATCGTTTTCATTGATACTCCCGGCGTGCACGAAGCGGATTCCGCGCTCGGCCGGCAGATGATGCAGGAAGTGGCCGCCGCGCTGGAAGGAATCGATCTCCTGGTGCTGATGGTGGACGCAAGCAGCATGCATCCCCACGCCGACGAATTGCTGTTCGAAAAGGCGAAACGTTTTCGAGGGAAGACCATTCTTGCGCTGAACAAGGTCGACCGGTTGCCGAAGCCCAAGCTGCTGCCGCTGATCGATTCGTTTTCGAAAGCGTTTGAGTTTTCGGCCATCGTGCCGATTTCCGCGCTTAAGGGAGCGGGCTGCGACGAGCTGCTCAAAGAAATCATGAAGCAATTGCCGGAAGGCGCGCCGCACTTCCCCGAAGACCAGGTGACGGACCAGCCGGAACGTTTTCTTGCCGCGGAAATCATCCGCGAGAAAGCCATGCAGGTGATGTACCACGAAGTGCCCTACGCGCTCGCCGTCGTCGTGGAAAAATTTGAAGAGACGCCCAAATTGCTGCGGATCGAAGCAGTCATGAACGTGGAGCGCGATTCGCAGAAAAAAATATTGATCGGCCACAAAGGCGAAATGCTGAAGAAAATCGGAACGGAAGCCCGCAAAGAACTGGAAGCGTTGCTGGACTCGAAGATTTATCTAGGTTTATTTGTCAAGGTCGTGCCCGATTGGCGGGAGAGCCCGCAAAAAGTGCGCGAGCTGGATTGGCATTTTCAACTGGAAGGTCTGAGCAAGGATCAGGGCGAAACAGAGTAGGAAACTCGTGCCTGCGCAACATCGGCAATTCTAGTCGTCAGCGGCGCTTCAATCCGGCGCAGCGATTCCCAGCGACTTCATTTTGCGGTAGAGATGGCTGCGTTCGAGGCCCAGCGCGGTGGCCGTCTGCGTCATGTTCCAGCGGTGCTCCTGGAGCTTGCGGAGGATAAATTCCCGCTCGTAAGCGCTGCGCGCTTCATGCAGCGTGGAATAGGGATGCTGGGGACTTTCGGCCACGCCACGAAAGAGTTCCGGCGGCAAGTGATGCGGCTCGATGCGTGGCTGCGGGCACACAATCACCAGCCGCTCCACCAGGTTTCGGAGTTCGCGCACATTTCCCGGCCAGGGATATCGCAGCAGGATTTCCATAGCCGAATCGCTCAGCTCCCGCGTTTTCTTGCCGTAGGCGGAGCTGAATTCGCTAAGAAAATATCTCGCGAGCGTCGGAATATCTTCTCTTCGATCGCGCAAAGGCGGGACATAAAAAGGAATCACGTTGAGGCGGTAGAAAAGATCCTGGCGAAAAGCGCCGCGCGCAATCTCCTGATCGAGATTCTTATTGGTTGCGGCGATGACGCGCACGTCCACGCGCAAAGTTTCGTTGGACCCAACACGCTCGAAGCGTTGCTCCTCTAGGACGCGCAGCACTTTCGATTGTGTGCGCAGGCTCATGTCGCCGATTTCGTCCAGGAAGAGCGTACCGCCGTCGGCTTTCTGAAATTTCCCCGTTTTATCCTCGGTGGCGCCCGTAAAACTGCCCTTGAGATGGCCGAAAAGCTCGGATTCGATCAGCTCTTCCGGAATGGCCGCGCAGTTCACTTCCACGAAGGGCCCCTTGCTGCGCAAGCTTGCGGCGTGCAAGGCATGAGCGACGAGCTCCTTGCCGGTGCCGCTCTCGCCATAAATCAGCACGCGCCCGTTCGTCGGCGCAGTCACGGCGATCTGCTGGCGCAACGCCTTCATCGGCACGCTGTTGCCGATCACCTGATAGCGATGGCCCAGTTCGGTGCGCAGCAACTGGTTTTCTTCTTCCAGCCGCCGCTGCTGAACCGCGTTGCGAACGAGAACAATTATTTTTTCAAGCGAGAGCGGCTTTTCAATGAAATCGAAAGCCCCCAGCTTCGTAGCGCGTACGGCAGTTTCGATCGTGCCGTGGCCGGAAATCATGATGACCGCCGGCGGCCGCGGCGACGCCTGCAGGCGGCTCAATGCTTCGAGCCCGTCCATTCCCGGAAGCCAAACGTCAAGGAGCATGACTTCCAGATCGCCGGCACTGGCGCGATCCAAGGCCTCCTCGGCGGAACCGACGGCTTCGACGTGGTAGCCCTCCTCCTTGAGAATCGCGGAAAGCGATTCGCGGATTCCGGCTTCGTCATCCACAATCAGAAGGTGCGGTTTGAGGGTCATCAAGCGGCGTCCGTCCCATTGTGGTCGGCAACGGAGGCAGGCGTCAATTCGGCGACAGGGAGTTCCACGCGAAAGCGCGAGCCGGCGGGAAGATTGTCCTCCACGTGGATGCTTCCGCCGTGTTCGGCCACGATGCGGGCGGCGATGGCAAGACCCAAGCCCGTGCCGCGGTCCTTGGTGGAGAAATGCGGAAGGAACAGTTTGTCCTTGTCTTCCGGAGAGATGCCGTGGCCCGTGTCGGAAACGCAGATTTCGACGGTCTCCGCGTCCAAATGCGCCCGCGTGGAAACGACGATTTCGCGGCAGGTGGAATTTTCCAGAGCTTCCGCCGCATTGTCGATGAGATTCACGATCACGCTGCGCAGCAACGCGCCGTCCGCCCGGACGGTGGGGAGATTTTCCGCCAGAGCCGTCTTGAGCAGGATGCCATCCAGCCGGCCAGAGAATACCTCCAACGCTTCGTTGATAATGGTGTTCGCGTTCGTCGGCAGGAGCTTCGCGGTTGGGAAGCGCACGAATTGCGAGAATTCATTCACGAGCGCGGCGAGCGTAGAAACTTCCCGTTCGATCAGCTGGGAACATTCCTGAACCAGATTTGTCAGCTCCAAGTCTCGCGGTGAAGAAGTCTGAGAAATCTCCCGGCGATCCAAGAACCGTGACAGACGCTGCGCAGAAAGTTGAATCGGAGTGAGCGGATTCTTGATCTCATGCGCGATGCGGCGCGCCACTTCCTGCCACGCTGCTGACTTCTGGGCGCGTAGCATTTCCGTCAGATCGTCGAGAACCAGCACAAAACCGGAATTGGCACGGCGAGGGCCAAGCGAGCTCACGGTCACGGCGAGATGCAACACGCGTCCCGAAACAACTGTTTCGATTTCGCGCGAGACCACTCCCATGCGCAGCGACCGGCGCATCAGCGATTGCACCATGCGCCCGGCATCCCCGCCCAGGATACTTTCGAGCGAAAACGAATCACCGGGCCCGCCGCCGAACATCCGCGTGACCGACTTATTCGAGCGAAGAATCGCACCCGTGGAGTCCAGCGAAATCACCCCGGTCGGAATATTTTCCAGCACCGTCTCCATGAGCTGCCGCCGCCGTTCGAGTTCTTGCACCGCCTGCTGCAGATTTCGCGTGAATTGATCGATCTGCGAGCGGCTGTCGCGCAACTGCGTGGTCATGGTGTTGAACGAATGCACCAGGACCCCCAGCTCGTCTTGCGATTGCTCCGGGACCTGATACTCGAAATTGCCCGTGGAAACTTCGCGCGTTCCTTCGGCCAGCGCTTGAATAGGCACGGTCACCTGTTTTGCGAGAAAGAGAGCGACCCACATCACGGCAGACAGCAGCAGCACTGTGAAGAACAGCAGAATTAGGAGCATCTGCCGCTTCAGCGCGCGTAAATCCTGTTTTCCCTCGTAATATTCGCGGGTTTGCGACTGAATGGCCGCGAGACTCGTAAGGATGCCTGGGCTAGTGCGGTACGCCGTGAGGACATATCCTGCCGGCTGTCCGGCTGGGAGCATCGGGACCCGCGCGGCAAAGTAACTTTTTCCATCCGCAGCCCAGATTTCAACTCCGCTAGGCAGCGAGCGTGCAAACTTTCCAAGAACTCCAGGCTGTTCGCAGATCGTGCGGCGATCCTCCGGCTGCTTGTCGCAGACGATTCCTCCGCGGACCGGCTTGCCATTCGCATCCAGAATCCAGGCGGCGTCCGCCCCCCGCGCAAGCGCATGCCGCAAGAAATCCTCGCCCGGTTGCATGGCTTCTTCCCGGACCTGTTCGGCCATCCCGCGAAGCCGAGGCAACTGCGCGCGCCCCAGATCATTCAGTAGCTTTTGCGTTTCGTCTGAAGCAATCTCCAGCGGTTTGGGAAACCAGAGCAGCAAACTGCGATTGATCAGCGAGTAGCTGACGATGAACATGAAGATGATGGGCAAGAGCGAAATGGCCATCGCGCCGACAACCATCTTCGTTTTGAAGCGCGCGCCGAGCTGCTCTCTGCTGCGTTCCACCCAAAGGCGCAGAACAGTACGCGCGAGGATGAGTCCGAACACCAGGAACGCCGCGGTAATGAAACTCGACACGGCATAGAGCACCAGCACCGCGCGCCAGTTCTTCGGTTCGAAGGGCGCGGTCAGCGACCCGAACGTGAAAACTGCAGCGAGCAGCAGCGTCAGCAGGATTCCGCCGATAACCAGTCCCCAGCGTTGCCGATTGTCCAGATGACTCATGGCAAATTGGGCGAGTAGGAGCGGAGCGAAATTGCGAAGCCCCGTCTGTGGCAAACCACACAGACAATTTTGGTCAGCAATGCGCTGGGATGAGCAGAAAATGCCGGGCTGTGCTTCGCAACCATCTATCAGGCACGATAGCTGCCGCACGGAAGCAAGTCAAGATTCCTGCCTGTACTCCTTCCATCGTACCTGACCTTGTGGTCAGGTATTAGCCATTTCAGAACCGAACTGCAAATTCTGGATACTCTCTACATCAGCATTTGTTAAGGTAAGCCCTGGGTGAAAACCCGTCGGGAGTGCTGCGGATGTCCGTCCGTTTGGGCGAAATACTGGTTAAGGAAAGCTTGATCACGCAGGACCAGCTCCAAAAAGCGCTGGAGTTTCAGCGTGCCAATGGAGGCAAGCTGGGAAGCTGTCTGACGAAGATGGGCTTCATCACCGATGATGACATCACCGGTGTGCTCTCCCGGCAGTACGGCGTGCCTTCCATCAATTTGAAGTACTACGAAATCGATCCCAACGTCATCAAGCTCATCCCGCAAGATACAGCATCGCGCTACCAGGTGATTCCGCTATCGCGCGTTGGTTCCGTTCTCACCATCGCAATGACGGATCCCACCAACGTTTTCGCCATGGACGACATCAAGTTCATGACGGGATTCAACGTCGAGCCGGTCGTGGCATCCGAATCAGCCATCGGCGATGCCATCACGCGGTTCTACGGCGGCTCGGCATCGAACCACGAGGAACTCAGCAACTTGATGAAGGACCTCGTCGATGAAGAAAACGAACTCGAGCTGGCTGCCGAAGAATCGGAGATGGACCTCGCGTCCCTGGAAAAGGCCGCGGAAGAAGCTCCGATCATCAAACTCGTCAACCTGATTCTGACGGATTCCGTGAAGCGCGGAGCCAGCGATATTCATATCGAGCCGTACGAACTCGAGATGCGCGTGCGGTTCCGCATTGACGGACAACTCTCCACGGTGATGACCCCGCCCCTGCGCCTGAAGGACGCGATTACTAGCCGCTTGAAGATTATGGCGAAACTCGACATCGCGGAAAAGCGCTTGCCGCAAGACGGCCGCATCATGATCAAGTACAAGGCCGAAGGCAAGAAAAAGGAACTCGACTTCCGCGTTTCGACCGTCCCGACCTTGTACGGCGAAAAGGTTGTCATGCGCTTGCTGGACAAGGAAAACCTCCGGCTGGATATGACCAAGCTGGGCTTTGAGCCGGAGTCGCTCAAGAAATTCGAACGCAGCATTTTGAAGCCCTACGGCATGGTGTTGGTCACCGGCCCAACCGGTTCAGGTAAGACGAACACCTTGTATTCCTCGGTTGCGACGTTGAATACCGTTGATACCAATATCATGACTGCGGAAGATCCCGTCGAGTTCCAGTTGAACGGCATCAACCAAGTTCAGATGAAGGAACAGATCGGCTTGAACTTCGCCGCCGCCCTTCGCGCCTTCCTTCGTCAGGATCCCAACATCATCCTCGTGGGCGAGATTCGCGACTTTGAAACGGCGGAGATCGGCGTCAAGGCCGCGCTCACCGGCCACTTGGTTTTGTCCACGCTCCACACCAACGATGCGCCCTCCACCATCAGCCGTTTGATGAACATGGGCATCGAGCCCTTCCTGGTGGCCACGTCGCTGAACTTGATTTGCGCGCAGCGCCTCGTGCGCCGTATTTGTTCGAATTGCAAGGAAGAGTTGGATGTCCCGCAGCAGGCGCTCATTGATGCGGGATACACGCCGGAAGAAGTAAAGACCACCAAGATTTACCACGGCAAGGGCTGTACTACCTGCAACAAGCGCGGCTATAAGGGCCGCACGGGTCTCTACGAAGTCATGGAAATTAACGACGAGCTCCGCGAATTAATCCTCGTTGGTGCTTCGGCCCTGGAGCTCAAGAAGAAGGCGATCGAGCAGGGGATGATCACGCTCCGGCGCAGCGGCCTGATCAAGGTGGCCTTAGGACAGACCACCATGGAAGAAGTCCTGCGCGAAACGGTTTTCTAGAATTGAAGGTGATCGATGGCTGGAATCACGCTGAGTGAATTGCTGAAGAAGATGATCGAGATGGGAGGCAGCGACCTCCACATCACCACGAACAGCGCGCCGCGTGTACGCGTTCACGGAAAGCTTCGCCCGCTGGACATGCCGCCGCTCACGGCAGCGGACACGAAATCCCTCGCGTACAGCGTGCTCACAGATGCCCAGAAACATCGCTTCGAGGAAAACTTGGAGTTGGACTTCTCGTTTGGTTTGAAGAACCTGGCGCGCTTCCGCGGCAATTGCTTCAATCAACGCGGCGCGGTTGGCGCGGTCTTCCGCACGATTCCCTGGGAAATCAAAGGGTTTGATGCCTTGGGCTTGCCTCTGGTCGTCAAGGGGCTCTGCGACAAGCCTCGCGGGCTCGTGCTCGTCACCGGCCCAACCGGTTCCGGTAAGTCCACCACGCTCGCCGCCATGCTGGACAAAATCAACAGCGAACGCGAAGAGCACATGATCACCATCGAGGACCCTATCGAGTTTCTTCATAACCACAAGAAGTGCCTCGTCAATCAGCGCGAAATTCATGCCGACACGCATTCGTTCGCGAATTCACTCCGCGCAGCACTCCGCGAGGACCCTGATGTCGTTCTCATCGGTGAAATGCGCGACCTCGAAACCATCGAATCCGCGCTGCGCATCGCCGAAACCGGCCACTTGACCTTTGCCACTCTGCACACGAATTCCGCATCCTCCACCATCAACCGTATTATTGACGTCTTCCCTTCGCACCAGCAGCCGCAGATCCGCGCGCAGCTCTCCATGGTGCTCGAAGGTATTCTTTGCCAGGCGCTTCTCCCACGGTCTGACGGACGTGGCCGTGCCATGATCATGGAAGTTCTTATTCCTACTCCCGCGATCCGTAACCTGGTCCGCGAAGACAAGATTCATCAGATCTACTCCGCCATGCAGACCGGCACAGGCCAGACGGGCATGCAGACCTTCAACCAGGGCCTGGCCAATGCGTACTTTGCAAAGACCATTACTCTCGATATGGCGATTTCACGTTCCTCGAATCCCGATGAATTGCAGGACATGATCAACCGTGGAGTTTCTACTTCTGGAGCCGGGGCCAAAACTCCCGTGTCCAGCAAGCGCTAGGAGATTTTGACTTCGGAACGGCCAC
>WNFB01000550.1_pt1 | contig 30873 bp, 18 predicted proteins | sample 5400501 | NCBI WGS metagenome assembly WNFB01 (sample SAMN13153341, study PRJNA577476) | soil metagenome | isolation source: 200 cm saprolite under Douglas fir tree site 2 hole 1 | place: USA:California | collected 2015-04-18
GTGGCTATCTGGCTCGTTCCCATGATGGTCCTCCTGGATGGCGGACGATCTGGAAAGGCTGGCTCTCTTTGCAAACGTTTCTTGAAGGCGTTCACTTTGCTTTTCATCTCCGTTTGTAAAATGTGGGTAAGAATCAGCCTTCCAGGCATGGGGTAATTGACCCTACAGCTTCCCTAACACCACCTCAACAGTGTACCTTTCCAGCTTCTTTGGCGAAATGGGCGAAACCCTCTCGCGATACATCTCCGTGAACTTGGGCCTATTCTCCTGATCCATAGAGACCAGCAGGTAGTCGGCAAGCGTCTCAGAGCGTAACGCCTCGCCGTTGTCGATCAGGATTGCTGCCAACTCTTGATCGGTGTAGAGTGCCAGGCCGATGTGATCTTCAATGTTGAAGCCAGCCTTTTTGCGCATGTCTTGCACATAGTGCGTCAGGTCGCGCACCAGCCCCTCCTCGCGCAGTTGCGGAGTAATCGTTGTCTCCAATGCCACGATATACCCGCGCTCCTCGGCCGTCACGAAGCCTGGGCGAGCAGTAGACACTACCTCGACTTCCTCCGGGGTAAGCTCGACCTGACGACCATCGATAGTGAAACTGAGTGAACCCATCTCGTTCAGCAGTTTTGCCGCTTCATTGACTCCATGATCATTCAGGGCCTTTAACTTTGCCAGGATCTTCTGTACCAGCGACCCGTATTTGGGTCCGAGTATATTCACCCGGGGTTTCAAAGTGTATGACAGCATATTGCTGTCATCGCTCATCAGCTCCAGGCGTTTGATGTTCAGTTCCTCGAGCACCTGGTCGCTCAGACGACTCAGCGCCTCCTCTTCGGCCCGACTCGGCACACGCACGTACAGGGCATTCAGCGGTTGACGCACCTTGATATGCACTTTTTCACGTGCTAAACGACCCAGTCCGACGACGCGCATCACAAGCCGCGTCTCGCGAGTCAACTGCTCATCGAGCAGTGCCTCATTAACCTGCGGCCAATCGCAGAGGTGAATACTGTAGGGGTGCGTAGGGACGTGACCTTGCGTCCGTCCTGCCTCCGCCCCTGGCTCATCGACACTGCGTACCAGGGTCTGATACAACTCCTCCGTCATGAAGGGCATGAAGGGAGCAAGCAAGGTGATGAGCGTCTTCAAGCACTCGTAAAGCGTGAGGTAGGCCGCCACCTTATCATCGTCTAGCTCAGACTTCCAGATGCGCTCACGACTGCGCCGCAGGTACCAGTTCGACAAGTCCTCCAGGAACGCCTGTATCGCTGCCGCAGGCTTCACGGTATCGTACTGGTCCAGGCCAGCAGTGACCTCCCTGATCGTCTCCTGTAACTCGGAGATGATCCAGCGATCCAGTTCGCTGCGCTGCCCAACCGGTAAGTGGTGCTCGGTTGGATCGAAACCATCAATATTGGCGTAGGTAATAAAGAACCAGTAGACGTTCCAGATCTTATCCAGCGTCCTGCGCACCAGCATCCATTTCTCGCTCAGTCGCACAGGCAGGCCTGTCTGTGCCGCCTTCTCCATATCTTCCTTAGTGGGGATACGCGGGAAATTGAGGTTCTGCTCAGGCTCATGGTTGACATACAGCCAGCGCATGGTGTCAGAACCAATTCGTTCGGCGGCATCGTCGAAGACGACCAGGTTCCCTTTCGACTTGTGCATGGGCGTACCATCCTCACCCATCAGCAAGGCGTAGCCAAACAGCGTCTCAAATGGTTGTCTGTTCTCCAGCACGGTACTCATAACCAGCAGCGAGTAGAACCAGTTTTTGAACTGGCCTGGGAATGACTCGGTCACAAAATCTGCCGGGAACCACTGCTGCCAGTACTGGTGGTTCGTAAGGTAGTGCAGGGTCGAAAATGATACGATGCCTGCATCGAGCCATGGGTTGCCGACGTCCTTGATGCGCGAAACTTCTGCACCACACTTTTTGCAGCGAATTTTCACTGCATCCACCCATGGACGGTGTGGTGTATGACCGTCGAACTCCTCCCAGCCGACGACAGCTCGCTCTTGCAGTTCCTCTTTGCTACCAATGACCTCGAAGGTACCACATTGTGGACAATCGTAGATCGGCAGCGCCAGTCCCCAGTAGCGTTTCTTGGAGATCATCCAGTCATCCATATTGCGCAGCCAATCCAGTTCGCGGTCCAGACCGAAGTCCGGGATCCATGTGATCTGGCGCGCTACGTCCATGATCTCGTAACGCAAGTCCTGCATGGAGATGAACCACTCGTCCACCAGGCGGAAGATCAGCTCGGTCTTACAACGCCAGCAGGTTGGGTAACGGTGCTTGTAGTTCTGCGGGCGATAAAGAAAGCCCTTTCGCGCCAGGTTCTCCGCGATTTGCTGTCCCACATTGGCAGCGTTCTGCCCTGTGAGCCAGTCGTAACCGTCAACATAGTTGCCATATTCATCAACAGGTGCAACCACCGCCAGGTTGAACTCCTTTGAGAGGGCAAAGTCTTCGCGGCCGCAGCCAGGAGCAATATGGACAATACCAGTACCCTCGCTAGCGCTGACCTCTTTCCACGGTACGACGGTGTGCACAACCCCCTGGGCCACAGGGAGTTCATCGAATGGGCCACGGTAGCTCCAACCGACCATCTCGCTGCCTTTGAGCGTCTCCGCAACGCGATAATCTCCTTTGTCGCGTCCCTTGAGCGCTTTCAATATGGGCAATAGCTCCTCTGCCAGGTAGTAGAACTCGCCGTCCTGCTCCACCTTGACATAGTTTAGTTCAGGATGTACTGCTGCCGCTACATTGGCCGTTAACGTCCAGGGTGTGGTCGTCCAGACTAGCAGGTATTCGCCGGGACGATCAACCAGGGGGAAGCGTACATAGAGGCTGAGATGGCTGGTTTCCTTGTAGCCCTCCGATTCAATCTCCATGTTGGAGATGCCGGTGGCGCAGCGCGGACACCAGGGCATCACGTCGCGTCCCTTATAGATCAGACCCCGCTCATTGCACCTCTTGAGGAAGTACCAGATTGTATAGTTGTTCTCATCAGAAAGCGTGTAGTAGTCATTCCCCCAGTCCATCCAGTAACCCAGGCGGATGGATTGCTCTGTTTGCCTCCTGGCGAAGGTGAAAACACGCTCCTTGCAGCGCTGCACAAATCCATCGATGCCATAGGCTTCGATATCGCGCTTGTTTTTCATACCAAGTTCTTTCTCAACTTCGACCTCGACCCAAAGACCCTGGCAGTCAAAACCGTTCTGGTAGCGTTGCTTATATCCTTGCATGGTTTTGTAACGTTGATATACGTCTTTGTACGTCCGTCCCCAGGCATGATGCACACCCATCGGGTTATTGGCCGTGATGGGTCCGTCCAGGAACGAATATTGCTTGTCGCTCTGATCGTTGCGATGCAAGTAGCGCTGGAGTATGCCCTGCTCGTCCCACCACTGCTGAATTGTGCGTTCCAATGCGGGATAGTCAACGCGATCTGCCGCTCTAACAGGTCTGAATACACTTGATTTCACTGGCACGTCTTCCTCCTCTAATAAGGGTGTTCTCATTTGGGCGTTGGCCCCATCCCACCCCATGGGCACGATAAATCGGGCCCCTACGAATCTGTCAATCGAATCTCCAAACGTTTATTGATCCTGCCTTTATTCTCCGTCTTTACGATGCTGATGCCACCAACTTCTTTAGTGTGACGTACATGAGTCCCACCGTCAGCTTGCAGGTCCAGACCTACGATTTCTACGATACGTACATCTTCGATCTCCGGTGGGAGCAGGTTAATCTTGGTACGAATCAGGTCGGGTATGGTAAAGGCTTTTTCGCGTGGCAGGGTATAGACACGAATGGGGTAGTCTGCTTCTACCGCCTCGTTAATTTTCTGCTCAATGTACGCAATGCGCTCTTTATTCAGGTTCTCCATGGCAAAATCCATCCGCGCTCGATCGGGATACATCTGGCCCCCTGTCACCTGTACGCCGAACTCCTTCCAGATCGTGCCACACAGGATATGCAGAGCAGTATGGGTACGCATCATATGGTAACGAAAATCCCAGTCGATGGTGCCCACGACTTCTGTACCTACCGATGGCGGTGTACAGTCAAGGGTATGCCAGATCATGTCGTCGCGCTTATTCATCGCGATGACATTGGCTTGCCACTGCTGGTTATCCCATGAGATAGTTCCCTGATCTGCCATCTGACCCCCACCGCCTGGAAAAAACACCGTCGCGTCAAGGGCTACCTCATCGCCTTCAACTGCAACGACCTTCGCAGTGCATTCGTAGGTATAACTATTCTCGTGATAGAGTAGTTTCGTCTTCATAACGCTATGCCCCCTTGCATATCATTTATACTCGCAAAAAAATCCTCTCATCCATCGCAGGGACGAGAGGAACTCCCGTGGTACCACCCTCATTAGCCAAGCGTTCACTCCTGATACAATGGCTCACTCGGTTTGCTGTGTGCTTTCCTTCCATCCATAGAGAAAAACACACCTTCATGATAACGGGAAGGCTCCGGCTATGCCTACATTGCTTGTTCAGCATAGCAGCTCGAGAGTGATCTTCAGCGCCATTCTTGTATCCGATTACACCACCCCCGGACTCTCTGCAACAAGAAAAAAGCCCTACTCGCTCCGTCTCCGCGTGATATGATATTTATTGTACTGATGCGTCGAGTATGCCATATTAGCGCTAGCATGTCAAGACAAACCAGGATATTAAGGAATGACCATGTACAACCTAGAATCATTTTATGGACCAAACGCAGGCTACGTCCTCGAACAATACGAACGATACCAACAAGACCCTGCATCCGTCGATCCCGCCACACGCGCCATCTTTGCCACCTGGCACCCCGACAATGAACGGGTGCCCCTTGCGGGTACCCAGGGGAGGGAAGACGTTTCCCACGCCGTCGCCGCCTACGCCCTCGCTCATGCCATTCGTGAGCGTGGACACCTGGGCGCGCATCTGGACCCCCTTGGAAGTCCTCCTTTAGGCGATCCTGCGCTTCTACCAGAAACATACGGCATCCGTGATGAAGACCTTGCCTCACTTCCCCCTGACGTGGTGGGGGGACACGCTGCCGAAGGCGCTCGTAACGCACTTGAAGCCATTGCTGCCCTGCGTGCCATGTACTCTGGTACCATAAGCTACGAGTTCGACCAGGTCAAAGGCCCGCGCGAACGTCGTTGGCTGCGTGATGCCGTTGGACTGGATTTGTATCGCCGCACGCCAAACCTCACTTCCAGTCGTAAACTGCTGCAGCGCTTGACGCAAGTCGAGGTTTTTGAGCGTTACCTGCACCAGGCCTACCCTGGGCAAAAACGCTTCTCGCTCGAAGGGACGGATGTGCTTGTCCCAATGCTGGACGAGATCATTCATGGAGCCGTCGAATCCGGCAGCAACGAAGTAATCATCGGTATGGCCCATCGAGGCCGCTTAAATGTGCTGGCTCACGTCTTTGAGAAGCCTTATGCCGCGATCCTCGCCGAGTTTGCGCACCAAAAACATGAGGAGGGAGTTCCCCTCACAGATACCTTCGGTTTTGGCTATACCGGTGATGTCAAGTATCATCTGGGTGCCGAACATCTTCTGGGCGAAGGTGCTGCCGTCAACCTGAAAGTCATTCTGTCTCCTAATCCCAGTCATCTCGAGTTCGTCAATCCAGTCATTGAAGGTATGGCGCGAGCCTCGCAGGAGATAAGTAATACTCATGGTGTGTCTGAGCAGGAAGTAGACTGCGCCGTGCCTGTCCTCATTCATGGTGATGCAGCCTTCCCTGGTGAGGGTATTGTAGCTGAAACCCTCAACCTGTGGCGCTTACGTGGCTACTGGGTAGGGGGGACCATTCATATCATCGTCAACAACCAGCTCGGCTTTACAACCGAGCCTGAAGATAGTCGATCTACACACTTTGCCAGTGACCTGGCCAAAGGCTTTGAAATCCCCATTATCCATGTCAATGCCGATGACCCTGACGCTGCTCTTACTGCCGTGCGACTCGCCTATGCCTACCGTGATGAATGTCATAAAGATATCCTCATCGATCTCGTTGGCTACCGGCGCTGGGGACACAACGAAGGTGACGAACCCGCCTTCACCCAGCCACAGATGTACGAGATCATCCGAAAGCATCCCACTGTGCGACAACTCTACGCTCAACATCTCGATCGCGAAGGCATCATCTCGCCCGAAGAGGCTGATGCCATGGTTAAGGACGCATTTGCTGTTCTGGAACAAGCGAAGCGCGAAGCTGACAATGGGCTGCCAGCTGTTGAGCAAGATGAGTCGAACGGATTAAATGGCCACTACGAAGAATCTGATGCACCGCCGGCAGTCACCGCCGAAGAGTTGACTGCCTACAACAACGAACTACTCACCTGGCCAGAGGGCTTCTCTCCTAACAGCAAGCTGGCACGCTTGTTGCAGCGCCGTGCGACGACACTTGGGCCAGAGGGAGGTATCGACTGGGGACAGGCCGAGTCGCTAGCTTTTTCCTCTATCCTCGCCGACGGGACGCCGATTCGCCTTACCGGTCAAGATACTGAACGTGGTACCTTCAGCCATCGTCATGCGGTGCTTCACGATGAGCGGAGCGGAGAGATATATGTTCCGCTACAGCACCTTTCCCAGGCTCGTGTGCCATTTGCGATATTCAACAGTCCGCTCACCGAATCTGCTGCACTCGGTTTCGAGTATGGCTATAGCGTACATGCACCCGGCGCGCTCGTTTTGTGGGAGGCGCAGTACGGTGACTTTGCCAATGTGGCCCAGGTGATTATCGACCAGTTCATTTCTTCTGGGCGTGCAAAATGGCGGCAGAAGTCATCGCTGGTATTCTTGCTGCCACATGGCTACGAGGGACAGGGGCCAGAGCACTCAAGCGCCCGGCCAGAACGCTATCTCCAGCTCGCAGCCGACGATAACTGGCGTGTGGCTAACTGCTCTACTGCTGCCCAATACTTTCATCTGCTGCGACAGCAGGCGTTTGACCTGAAACGCAATCCGCGCCCCCTGGTTATCATGACACCCAAGAGTCTGTTAAGGCATCCTCTTGCTATGGCCAAATTACAAGAACTGGTGCAAGGAACCTTCCAATCCGTCATCGATGACCAGGCAGCGCTCGCCCATGCCAATGCAATTCGCCGCCTGGTGCTGTGTACAGGTAAGATAGCCATAGAACTGCTTGCGCATCAAAGCCGTGCACAGGCTGAGGATGTGGCGATTGTGCGGGTGGAGCTCTTATATCCTTTCCCAGCAGACGAGTTGAAAAGAATCCTGGCCAGCTACCATCAGGTGCGCGAGGTCGTCTGGGTACAGGAGGAGCCGCGCAACATGGGTGCCTGGAGTTACATGTCTCCTCAGCTTGCATCAGTTGTCCCACCTGGTATTGAGATTAGTGTGGTGAGCCGTCCTGAACACTCAAGCCCTGCTGTGGGATTTTTCGATCTGTATCAGGCAGAGCAGGAGCAGATTATTGCAGAGGCATTGCGGTCGTCGGTGAAACAGTATGGAGGGAAGCATGTCCATTGAAATCCGAGTCCCGACATTAGGCGAATCAATCGTCGATGCCACAATCGCAACATGGCTCAAGCATGAAGGCGATCCTGTACAGCAGGGAGACGCACTCGTGGAACTTGAGACCGATAAGATAAATGTCGAAGTTAATGCAGAGCAGAGCGGTGTGCTGCAACAGGTCATCAAGAAAGAGGGGGATAACGTTTCCGTCGGTGACGTCCTGGGCATCATCGGCGAGGCTGCTCAGGCAACTCCCTCAGAACAACGACAGCCAGGTCAGGCAACCGATGGGCGACAACCGGTGCAAGCGACGGCCAGTCAGCCAATGCCCGCTCAACAGAAGACAGCCAGTGGACCACCACCTTCACAGATAATAACAGATGAGCAAAGACCTCCATCGGCCCTCGCCCGCAGGATTGCCGCTGAGCATAACGTTGATCTTTCACAAGTGAAAGGCAGCAGTCCCCATGGGCGCGTCACCAAGGACGATGTGATCAACTACCTGGAGCAGCAGGCGCAAAAAACCTCTGCGCCGGAGCCAGCTACAGTCGCTCCTGCACCACCGTCGCCACCTTCATCGCAGGCGGTCAGTAGTCCCGTTTCTGCTCCTGCGCTGGCTGTGCCTCCTCCTGCTCCTCCGCTTCAACCAACACCACGCGGGCGTGAGGAGCGAGTTCGCCTCTCGCGTCGCCGCCAGACGATTGCCCAGCGTTTGGTTGAGGCTCAGCATACAGCCGCGATGCTCACGACCTTCAATGAAATCGATATGAGCGCCGTCATGGAGGTACGCAACCGGCGTAAAGAATCGTTCAAGGAACGACATCAGATATCGCTTGGCTTCATGTCCTTCTTTACAAAAGCAGTAGTCGGTGCGTTGAAAGCCTTTCCGCGTCTCAATGCCGAGATTCAGGGCAATGAGATGATCCTGAAATACTACTACGACATTGGCATCGCCGTCGGTGCCGAAGAGGGATTGGTCGTGCCCGTCCTGCGTGATGCCGATCGCAAGAGCTTCGCCGAAATCGAGCGCGAAATCGCGGAACTTGCCAAACGCGCCAGGGAGAATACGCTCTCGCTCGCAGAACTTCAGGGCGGTACATTCACAATTACCAACGGTGGTATCTTTGGCTCGCTGATGTCCACTCCTATCCTGAATGCGCCGCAAGTGGGCATCCTGGGTATGCACAAGATTGAGCAACGGCCCGTTGCCATCAATGGTCAGGTAGTCATTCGACCAATGATGTACGTAGCACTCTCCTACGATCATCGTATCGTGGATGGTCGAGAGGCTGTACAGTTTCTCGTTCGGGTCAAAGAACTGGTGGAGGACCCAGAGACACTGCTGCTGGAGGGATAATAATATGTCGGGCCTGGCATCCCTTGCGGGTGCTCAGGTTAACCACACCATGCGATAATCTGAAATGTACCCCTCTGAGCAAATTATACTTTGATGTGACCACAGATTATGCTATACTGATGCGTGGGGCAGAGAGCAGTATCATGTATCTCTAAGTGGCCGGTTTCTATACTTACGAAGCGAGGTTCAGGTTTTACCTACAACCTTTGATTTGGTAAAAAGCGATGGTTGCATCGTTCAAACTGTCGGATACGCTTCGTCCAAATTTAACCTTGCCTTAAAGCAGAGGCAACCTGTTTGCTTATGAAACTCGTTTTGCTCCACAACTGGGGAAAAGCAGAAGCTTCTAAACGAAGAAACCAGGTGGCAGGAACAGAGGAGACTTCCTGGGATGCAAGTGATGAACACTGATGACATGGATTCGTTGGTTGGCAAATCACTGGGCCAGTTTCGCATCGTCGAACGCATAGGCGCTGGTGGAATGGCTACTGTCTTCAAGGCTTACCAACCCACGCTTGATCGCTATGTCGCCGTAAAGGTCCTACCCACGTACCATGCGCGTGATCCGGTATTTAGGGAACGCTTCGCACGCGAGGCCCGCTCCGTTGCGAAGCTGGCGCATCCCAACATCGTGCAAATTCACGACTTTGGTGAGCAAGATAGCATCACCTACATCGTCATGGAATACGTCGAAAGTGGTACGCTCAAGGATCGCTTGAAGCAACGTACGTTGGCTATACCAGAGGCTGTCGACTTTATGATCCAGGCGGCAGAAGGGCTGGGTTGTGCGCACCGCAACGGCATTGTCCACCGGGACGTGAAGCCTGCCAATATGCTGCTGCGCAAAGACGGGTATCTTTTAATCTCCGACTTTGGTATTGCGAAAATACTTGAAGCGACGAATCTCACGCGTGTCGGTACGGGTATCGGCACTCCGCAATACATGTCACCAGAACAATGCACGGGTCAGCTGGTAGACCGCCGGAGCGACATCTATTCACTGGGTATCGTGATGTTTCACTGCTTGACGGGTCGAGTCCCCTTTAACGCCGAAAGTCCGGTCAGCATCACCGTTAAGCACCTGAACGAACCCTTGCCGGTGCAACAATTACAGATGGCCAATGTCCCTGCTCCCCTTGAGCAGATAGTAGTAAAGATGACTGCGAAATCTCCACAAGACCGCTATCAAACGATGGAAGCCCTGGTTGCTGCCTTAAAGGGTATGCTAATCGAGTGGCCCCGCAGTCCATGGCCTGTATCAGGTCCACTGCCGAACTTATCTGTTCCTTCAGGTCCTCTGACCGGACCCGGACAGGGCCCGTTCCCAGCGCCTCGAGAGCCAGAGGCTCAACAATCGGCGGTAACTGTGACCTGTTTCCGTTGTGGTGCAACTAATCCAAGCTCGCGCCTGTTCTGCACCTCTTGCGGATATGACCTGTCTGATAAACCACCTAATCCCGACCTGTACCTGGGACCCAATGGCCGTCCTGTACTGGCTCGTCTCACCCTCCAGAATGGCCAGAATGCCGGTCGCTCTTACCTGTTTCACCAGGTAATGACAACCATTGGTCGCACCAATGGCAATAATCTGATCATTTCGGGTCGTACTGTTTCACGCCGTCATGCCCGCCTGTGGTTCGACAATAGTCAATGGTTTCTCGAAGACTTGCAAAGTGCCAACGGCACGTCGGTCAACAACGTGCGCATCTCTTATCAGCCAGTAGCATTGAAAGACGGTGATATCATCAATTTCGGTGATGAAGTCGTGCTCTTTAATATAGCGTATAAATAAATAAGTAGGGGAACGGGGTGACCCCAGGAAATTTCCCTTTCCCTTAGTTTTGCAAAAAATGTCCAGATATTAGGAAGGAATATACTGATGGGTTCTATCAATCCCGTCGTACAGGTAGTACAACAACTATTACTGGGTAGTGCTGTGAAGCAGAACCATGCCCTTGAACATGCCACTATCGTTTTATTGAGTAGGAAGTTCCCTGAAGTGCGGCTCGCAGGCATCTCCTTTGCAGCGGGCTTCTTTGTGTTTGGTGATTTACCCATCGAAGCCATTCTCCCTGCCGCACAGGAAGCATTAACCTTGTTGCGTACAACCTCACCGGAATTAGCGATTCACGAGCGATGCGGCACCAATCTGGCTGTGGCGGGTTTGTTAACCGGTCTCTCCGCTATGGCCGTAGCCAGAATGCGCCGTCCCTATAATTCTGCGAATAACGTGATCCTGGCAGCAACCGCCGCGCTGATACTTGCACGCCCCCTGGGATTAACCGTCCAGCGTTACATCACAACTCAGACACCCAACGCCTCGATGACCATTGAGAAGGTGACGCCGTATAACCTGTTCGGTACTCCAGCCCACTTTGTGAGTACCAATAATCCGGATGTCGCAGGGCTGTTTTCGTGAGCTAGATCACCTTCATCACAAACCCGCTTGACGAGCATCCAAGGTTACTCTACAGTGGATACATCAATTGCATTCAATTGAGGATGAACCAGCAAGATTGACATGCCATTCTAGAGTATCGCAAAGGGATTTTGCAGATGGCTGATCGCGTAGATCGCGTGGGCCAATGCTTTGGCGACTACCGCCTCACCCGCTGGCTGGGCGGAGGCAGCTTTGGTGATGTCTACCTCGGCGAGCATATCCATGTCAAGACCCTGGCTGCTGTCAAAGTGCTGCAAACTCGTCTTACCGATAAAGAGGACCTGAAGGATTTTCGCATTGTCGAGAGAAAGAAGAAAATAGGCACGCTGGGCCAATGCTCTTTGACAGAAAAGGGCTTCAGCCCGGGGCACTCCGCAGGGTTTCTAACCCTAGCGGTTAGGCATGTTTGGCTTGAGCCCTTGCCCCTTGACATGTGAACTAAATTAGTTTATAATAGTTCGCATGAGCAAGGAACAAGTGAAGCAAATCTCCATCCGGTTTCCGCTTGACCTGTACGAGCAGATTGATCACCTCGCGAAAGCAGGGGATCGGTCCTATAATGCACAGGTCATTCGATTACTGCGCGAACGATTGCAACCACAAGACACCAGGCAGAAGGGAAGGAAGTAACGAACATGGCCAAAGCCACCACGACCATCCGGCAGGTTCTCAACCATCAGCCTCAGCATGGTGCGTGGTTTGCTGCTACTCAAGCGCTTTTCAATCGCGTGGCGGCCTTCTACTTTGAAGTCATCCAAGCTCATGAAAAAGTGCTTGATCTGTCCAACAAAGATGCTCTCACGGCCCTCGAAAAACTCACGCATACCACCAAGAAGAACCCGCATCCGGTTATGCCCCTCTCCGATATCGCCGAGGAGATTCCGGCCATGTTCCGGCGTGCGGCGATTCATGCCGCTCTTGGCTCGGCCCGCTCGTTTCATGCTCATCTGGTGAAATGGCGCACCCGCAAAGAAAAAGCTCAGGCCAAAGGGAAGAAGTTTCATGAGCGTCCGCCCGTGCCGCCACGCACCTGGAACAAATCGGCCACGCTCTACGCGGGCATGTGGAAGGACCGGGGCGAGCATTCCATGCTCGTCAAGGTATGGACGGGGACGTGCTGGAGTTGGCTCAAAGCGCGTCTGACTGGACGCGCCATCCCTCCAGATGTCGAGATGGGAAGTCCTTCTCTCGTCGGGCATGGCAACCGCTGGTGGTTGCATACGCCTGTCGAGAAGACCTTCAAGAGTCCTCCCAAAATCGAGCAGCAAGTTACTACCAACTCAGAAACGAGGATCTGCGCCGTCGATCTCAATTTGGGCGAGCAGATCGCCGTGTGTACCGTTCAAACGGTTGAAGGTTCGATCCTTGCCACCCGCTTTATTGGCGGTGGGCGAGCGATATCCGGCTTTAGGAAGAAACTGCTTGGACGCATCGCACGCAAGCGGTCACAGACCGAGATCATGGCAGAAGGGGAGCAAGATAATGCTGCTCTCTGGAAGAACATCAGAAACCGCGATGAGGCTTTGTCCCATCTGGTAAGCGCTCGGATTGTCCAATTTGCTCGAGAGCACGGAGCTACCATGCTCGTCTTTGAGCACCTCTCGAATCTCAAGCCAAAGAAAGGGAAGTACAGCCACCGGGGCAATACGAAACGCGCCTTCTGGATGAAGGGGCGCATCTTCCAGTACGCCAAATACAAGGCGTGGCAGATGGGGATCATCACCGGCCGCATCAATCCGCGCAACACCAGCCGGCAATGTGCCCGGTGCGGTGCCCAGGTAATTCGCTATGCCCAAGGGCAACCGGTAGAAGGCTATACCCCTGGCGCCTCCCTCGTGTGGTGTCCAGCGTGTCGCATGCGTGGCAATGCGGATCGCAATGCCAGTCTGGTGATCGGACAACGTCTCATCACCCGCTCTCAGCAGTCTCAGGAAAAGCCTCGCACTCCTCGGTCTCAGACCGAGAGGGAGTCGAAAGACTCAGGTGTGGCTCGCTCCCACGATGCCGAAAGCGAAGAAGAACCATCCTTTCTTCTCGCCGGGCATGGAGCCGGCCACGGGCATGGCACCGCCCAGGATGAGTGGTCTGGGATGGCAGACCACCCATCAGCTATTCCTACCCAACTACGGTTGTTCAATGAGTAGCGGCTACGCCGCACGTACTCGAAGAGCCGACTACGGAGGAGTGGAAGAAGCCGCCGGGCTTCCAGCCCGTGCGGAGTGTCACAAAATACCAATTCATCAGATAGACTGCTTTACAAACAATTTGGAATATTTCGAAGAGACAACATGCCTTTCGCACGCCGAACGGCTGATATTTTTTAAGAGGACATCACATGGATACTACACCGAACACAACGTTTGCAGGAGACGTCAATCCGGCCCTATTGACATCGCTCGAGTGGCGCTCAATCGGACCATATCGCGGTGGTCGCTCTGTGGCTGTGGCAGGCGACCCAACGAGTCCTCTCGTGTTTTATTTCGGCTCCACAGGGGGCGGCGTCTGGAAGACGACTGATGGAGGCGTCTACTGGGAAAACGTCTCTGATGGCTTCTTCAAACGGGCCTCAGTCGGCGCAATTGCTGTTGCGCCTTCGGACGCCAACGTGATATACGTCGGCATGGGTGAATCAACCATCCGCGGTAACGTCTCCCATGGCGATGGTGTCTACAAGTCAACCGATGGTGGCAAGACCTGGACCCACCTGGGCCTGGCGGACACCCGCCAAATCGGCAAGGTGCACGTCCATCCGCAGAACCCCGACCTGGTGTACGTCGCTGCATTGGGGCACGCCCACGGACCGAATAACGAACGCGGAGTCTATCGCTCGCACGATGGCGGCAAGACGTGGGAGCAAATTCTGTTCCGCAGCGAAGACGTTGGTGCCCACGATCTCGCCGTGGATCCGCACAACCCACGCATACTCTACGCTGCTCTCTGGCGGGCGCGTCGTGTGCCGTATGCTCTGCAAAGCGGCGGCGAGGGCTGCGGCCTCTTCAAGTCAACCGACGGAGGTGATACCTGGACCGAGATTACGCGCAAGCCAGGGTTGCCGACTGGCATGGTGGGCAAAATTGGCGTCACGGTCTCAGGGGCCAGAGCAGACCGCGTTTGGGCCATTATCGAAGCCGAGGATGGCGCTGTCTTCCGCTCCGATGATGGAGGCGAGACATGGCAGCGTCTCAGCGAAGAGCGTGACCTGCGGAAACGTCCCTGGTACTACCAGCATATTCATGCCGATCCACAGGACCCGGAGACCGTCTGGGTGCTCAATATCCGCTGCTTTAAGTCGGTTGATGGCGGGCGCACCTTCGCACGGTTTGCGGTGCAACATGGAGACACACACGACCTCTGGATCGATCCACACAATCCCCAGCGTATGATTCTAGGTGATGATGGCGGTGCCGCTGTGACCTTCAACGGTGGTGAGACCTGGTCCACGCTCTACAACCAGCCCACCGCCGAGTTCTACCACGTCACGACCGACAACCAGGTACCGTATCGCGTCTACGGTGCCCAGCAGGACAACAGCACCATCACTGTGCCCAGTCGCTCACGGCTCGCAGCCATTACCCAGGCCGACTACTACGAGATCGGTGGCGGCGAGAGCGGCTACATCGCGGTACGACCCGACGATCCGAACATTGTCTATGCCGGAAGCTACCTGGGGTATCTCACACGCTACAATCACCGCACCGGACAATTGCGCGATATCACTTTCTGGCCCGACTATGGCTCAGGGTGGGCGGCCAAAGACGTCAGATACCGCTTCCAGTGGACGTTCCCGATCCTGCTCTCACCACACGATCCGAACGTATTGTACGTGACTGGCAACCACGTCTTCCGTTCAACGGACGAGGGGAGCAGTTGGCAGGAGATCAGCCCTGACCTCACGCGCAACGATAAGAGCAAGTTGGAACTTTCGGGTGGCCCCATCACCAAGGACAATACAGGTACTGAGCACTACTGCACTATCTTCGCCTTCGCCGAGTCACGGCGAGAGCGTGGACTTTTCTGGGCAGGCTCAGATGATGGCCTGATCCACATTTCGCGAGATAACGGGGAGAATTGGGAGAATGTAACTCCTAAGGATTTGCCCGAGTGGGCTCTCATCAGCATCATTGAGCCCTCGCCGCATGACCCCGCTACGGCCTACGTTGCCGCAACTCGCTACAAGCTGGACGACTTCCAGCCCTATCTCTACAAAACGCAGAACTACGGCAAGACCTGGACGAAAATTACTACCGGCATCCCTGACAATGACTTCACGCGGGTAATCCGCGAAGACCCGGAGCGACGTGGGCTGCTCTACGCAGGAACAGAGACGGGTGTCTATGTCTCCTTCGACGATGGAGCGCACTGGCAAACACTACGGCTGAACCTGCCTGCCGTCCCCATTCATGATCTCGTTGTCAAAGATAGCGATCTCGTCGTGGCGACGCACGGCCGCTCTTTTTGGATTCTTGACGACATTTCGCCACTGCGCCAGTTAAGCGACGAGGTGCGCGAGGCCAGGGTTCACCTGTTCACACCACGTCCCGCCTTCCGCTTCCTGTCCAGCGGTGGGTACCACGATAAGCCGACTCCTGGCAAAAGCTACACCTCCACCGGCACATTCATTCTGGCCTATCGTCAGCAGGAGAAGCCCACCGGCCAAAAAGTGGCCAAGTATCTCGATGCCGGTCAGAACCTGCCTGATGGTGTCATCGTCCATTACTACCTGAAGGAGAAGCCGGAAGGTGAAATAACCCTGACCTTCCTCGATACCGGGGGGAATAAAATTAAAACATTCACGAGCGAGGAGAAGAAAGGGGAACAAGCCAGGTCTGAAGAAACGGGAGTCGATGGAAAGGAGAAGAAAGACAAGAAAGAGGAGCCACGTGTACCAAAAGAAGCTGGCGCAAACCGCTTTGTCTGGAACATGCGCTATGCTGATCCAATCAAACTTGAAGGGTACCCGGATTCAGAAGAATTCCTGGTAGGACCTCTCGCGGCTCCAGGAGTATACCAGGTCCAACTCAAAGAGGGCGATCAGACCTATACCGCCGACTTTGAGATCCGCAAGGACCCAAGTATATCGACTAGCCAGGAAGACTTTCAGGCGCAGTTCGACCTGCTGCTGGCGATCCGAGACAAGCTCTCCGAGACTCACAACGCAATCAAGACAGTTCGCGACATTCGACGACAGGTCGAGGAGTGGGAGCGCCGCGCCGAAGGACACCATGCTCACGAGACTGTAGTAGCCGCCGGCAAGCCGCTCAAGGAGAAGCTCACTGCAATCGAAGGCGAGCTTTTTCAGACCAAGGCGAAGGACCAGGTGGATGTGCTAGACTTTCCCATGCAACTCAACGCCAAAATCGCAGTACTTGCCAACGTGGTTGCCAGTGGCGAAACTGCTCCGACACGCCAGGCGCGCCAGGTCTTCGAGGAGTTCTCAACTCGCCTTGGCACGCAGCTTCAACGGTTGCATGATCTTATTGAGACCGATGTGGCTGCATTCAATAAGCTGATCCAGGAATCAGCCGTGCCAGCGATCATCCCTGCAGTCCAGGCGCAAGAACAGAAATAGAATTTTTGTATCAATCTGGTGTGGAATAACCGAGCTAATACTCTGAAGTCACCCTGGGAGGTGCTTTTCGATTTCCAGCAAATGGTGTAGAATGACAGTATTAGTCATACTATGCCATTTTTTATTTTATCAAGCAATGAAGGGGGATTAGAGCAATGAGACAAGGCGATGGCTCGGACTTGCCGGGTGTGAATAGCCCCCGCAAAACAGACATAGGTATCATCTACGTAGCTCCTAACGATGACCGGCAGAGTGTATTGGCCGCCATTTTAACGCAGGAGAAGCTAGGTCGTAAGCAAGTGGCTGTCGTGCTACAAAACCAAAACAAAGCGTTTCAGCGTCCAGTAGATTTTGATGGCCTCAAGAACATGCGAGGTGGCCTCAAGGCGCAGATCGTTTTTGTCGCGCCCGGTGGTTCTGGCCCTGCTGAGTTGGCACGCCAACGTCGTTTCCCTGTCTTTTCATCGTTGGATAACTATGCGAAGTCTGTGCGGGAGAGTGAGCAGTCCACAGTGTTTACTAGAAAAGGATGGCTGTCTCCTCTATCCAAGCAGAAACCTGCCGACGCTCCTTCTGCTACACCCGCTGCCCCTGTCATGACCAGACAGGGGCAACCACTACCCAATACAGCAGGAGCCCCAGCGCAATTGCAGCAGGCAGCGACCAAAAATGACAACGTGAAAGACGACCCAGATGCCCTTCCTGGCGCGGCAGCAGTGGTAGGGTCCGCCACGGTTAGAGACTCAGGCATCCTTGCTGCTGACAGTGATAGTCCGCCAGCTCCGGATCCAGCTACCGTCCAGGATGAGTCCGATGCGCTTCCGCCAGCCATTCCCATTGCGGCAGCGGAAAGTGTTGCTAGCCCCCTGCCGGTGGCAGAGGATACTCCTACAGAACAGAATATAAGAGCGCAGTCGTCAGCCGCTTCGTCAGTTGCAGCGGGTGGTCCCAGGGAGAAGATTATCCCACTTTCCTCGGCACGTGGTGGGACGACAGACAAAATACCCATACCGGCGATTGCATCCGTACCTGCAGCTCAACCACAGGTGCCATCTGCTAGTTCAACAGCAACAACCAGGAGGCAAAACTCTGGCAAGATAGCCGCCGTTGGTGTGGGTGCAGCGGGCCTTGCTGCGGCAGGAGGTAGGTCTGCGGCCCGCACTGTGAGTGGCGGGGGAACGCCTCCGACGCGGGGAAGTGCCGTAGGCCCAGGAGGTAGTCCCAGCGGCCCACGTCCTCCCATCCGTCGGCGTATGTTAATCACTCTTGTGTTGCTTCTGGTCGCCTTAGTGGCTGCCTGCGGTGTCATTGCCTATGCTTCGACTGGCGTGTTCAGTCATCTTAACATTCCTACTATTATACCCGGCCTCACACCTTCGGCCACCGTCACGATCACCCCGGTGAGCAAAGACCTGAAGAACACCTACACAATCTTCGGAGTGACAGGCAATCCCGATCCCACGCTGCGCCAGGTCCAGGCACGCCTGCTCACCTCTACCACGCCAGCTCAATCCAAGACAGCCAATGCAACTGGCGTCGGTCACACGCCCGGTATCCAGGCAACAGGGGCAATCACGTTTTATAATGGTGCATCTGTGGATCAGTTAGTAAGTGCAGGAGCTACCTTCACCCTTGCTGGTGGGGTGCAAGTCGTCACTGATGAGGCTGTGGATGTTCCTCCAGCAAGTCCTCCATCTTTTGGTATAGCCAGGGCCACGGCCCATGCAGTCGATGTTGGGACAAGCGGGAATATTGCTGAACTCACTATCAATCAGCCCTGTTGTGCTAGTAGATCGATCTTTGCGAAGAATCTTACGCCATTCAGCGGCGGACAAGACCCACGGACGTATACCTTCGTGAAGCAGAGCGACATCGATAGCATCGTAAACCCGCTCAAGATGACGCTCATGCCAGCGGCGCTACAGTCGTTGCAGGCGCAGGTGCGGCCAGGCGAACGATTTATCAGTCCTCCGCAATGCACGCCTATGGTGAACTCTGATCATGCGGCTGGCGACCAGGCCTCCAGTGTCACCGTGACGGTCAAAGTGAGCTGTTCCAGTGAGGTCTATGATTTGCAAGGGGTACAAACGATCGCCGCAAATTTGCTCAAGCAACAGGCAGCCACCGACCTTGGTCCTGGTTATGCGCTGGCAGGTAGCCTGGTGACCGGCGTCACTCAGGTCAAAGTGACCGATCCGACCAAAGGGACGCTCGAGTTGTTTGTCACAGCCGAGGGGATCTGGGTCTACCAATTCAGCGATGCCCAGAAAGCAATGTTGGAGAAACTGATTGCGGGCAAGAGTAAACAAGCTGCCCAGACCTTGCTCCTACAACAAATGGGGGTGGCACAGGTCGATATTCAACTCAGTGGGGGTGATGGCAAGACGTTGCCGACGGATACCACGCAGATAACCATCGAAGTGCTCACAGTACCTGGACTACAAGCACCGACCACGACGACTCCGACAACCGGACCAGGGAGTCCGACGGTGCCAACTACCTCGCCTGGGTCTCCGACGGTCACACCAAAGCCTACACCGACCGTCGGACTGGGCAGTCGTGGGGGTTAGGAAGGGATCCTCGATGCTGGCTCTGGAAGGTAAGCAACTTGGAAATTATGACGTCATCCGCCGCATCCGTGTAGGAGGGATGGGGGCCGTATATGAGGGGAGGCAGCGTACTGCGTTTGGTCGACGTGTTGCCATTAAGGTCATTCTCGGCAACTACGCTGCTGACCCTGATATGCGCCGTCGCTTTGAACGAGAAGCACGGACAGTAGCGCGGCTGCATCATCCTCACATCCTGCAACTGATCGAGTTCGGCGAAAAGCAGGGCCTTTTGTACCTTGTGATGCCTTTCATTGAAGGAGGAACCCTCACCTCCTTCCTCAGCCGCACTCTACCAGACTTGAGCGAGGTCTCAGCCATCTACCTACAACTGCTCGAGGCGGTAGAGTATGCGCACGATGAAGGGCTGATTCATCGTGATATCAAATCCTCAAATGTGTTGCTCGAGCCACGTCGCAAGCGACCGCCACATGTCTACCTGGCTGATTTTGGCCTGGTACGTATGGTAGCTACATCACGGCGGACTCACCTGGGACAGGAAGGCAAACCCATTCCCCTGGATCAAGTACCGGGCACGCCATACTACATGGCCCCTGAGCAGACGCGAGGCATCGTCACTGTCGCAACCGACATCTACGCATTGGGCGTGCTGCTCTACCAGATGTTGGTCGGAGAGCTTCCCTACGATGACCCGGACGAGATAAAGGTGATCCAGATGCACTTGCATGCGCCGGTTCCGTCACCGTGTGATCGCGATGCCTCCATTCCCGTCGAACTGGGCGAAGTAGTCCGAACTGCTATGGCGAAGCGTGCCGAGGATCGCTTCGGCAGCGTGGCTGAGTTGCGCAGTGTGTTCCTGTCCGCAGTTGAAAGCCCACCTGTGGAAAAAGACCATGAGAACCAGCATCCAATAAACGAACCACATGCTTCCTTGGGCCAACCTATCTCGTTGCCGCTTGTGTCGGAGCAGGTACCATTAGCCGTCCCGCCACGACGTCGCTTACCGTCCCAACGTGTGGCCGCTCCTGCTCCATTACCTGTGAGAAGACGCCCGGCAGGCTCCAGGTTGGTAGGCGCAAAACGGGATAGGCGCAGGCGTTTTACCCTATCGATAGCCGCAATGGTTGTTTCTACAGTGCTGCTCATCTTGTTACTCATGCCCCGTGTATTAGGATTCAGTTTCTTCCCTTCTGGCTTTCCACTCTTCGGCACTGCTCCTATCGCCACGGTGACGGTCACTGCGCAGAGTAAAATGCTTCAGAATACCTATCTGCTCACCGCTACTGCACAGGCAAAGAGTCCCGACCTGGCCAACCGCATCCTCCCCGCACGCAACATATCTGCTGTGGCAGCGAGTACTCGCTCTGCCAAATCTACAGGCACTACGTTATTGCCGGGCATACAAGCAACCGGCTTTGTTCGCTTCGATAATAGCAATGCTACAACCGTCTCTGTATCGGCAGGAATAATCTTCACCACCACCTCTGGCGTACAAATTCGGTTGACCCGGTCTGTCGTTGTACCGCCGGATGGAAGTGTTTCTGCACCCGCTATAGCCGGCAGTCCTGGCATAGCTGGAAATATTCCTGCGCAGGCTCTAGCTACGTTTTGTTGTCGTGCGGGAGTGATTGTTAATAATCCCCAGCCGTTTACCGGTGGTGTGGATACACGTCTTGTGCATGTAGTGGCACAGGCCGATCTAGATCGAATACGAGAGGCATTGAGCCAGGGTCTACAGCAGCAGGCGATGCAGCAACTGCAAAAGCAATTACAAGCCAACGAAGCCATAGCTGGCAAGCCCGCGTATAACATCGCTGCCTCCTCAAATTACCCCGTTGGTGCGCAGGTGGACCAGGTACAGGTGCAGGTTAGCGTCTCGGCAAAAGCCTCCGTCTACAATCGTTATACAGCCACCCATATGGCAGCACAGTTGCTCAACGATGAGGCCATCCAGACCCTGGATATCAACTACCAACACCAGGGTATACCTGTTGTGGAGACCCCTCGTGTCGTTCAACAGGGAGGAAATGGGCTGGTCTACCTCAGTGTATCAGCACATGGACTTTGGGTCTACACGTTCTCGCCTCGGCAACTAGCCCAATGGCGTCAGTCGATTAAAGGTGCCACATCCACCTTAGTCCTGGCCTACCTCAATGCGCAACCAGGCGTTATGGCCGTACACATACAACTCCCATTCGGCACTGAACTCCTCCCTTCGTCCGTGGATCAGATTAAAGTAGTGGTGGATTAAGCGGGGAGCATGGAATCGTTCGTTCGGGCACGTGCTCGATAAATCGGCACTGTACATTCATCACGCCCTTTGTACTGCTCTGCAAGCTGGACCGGGGCGTGATTCATCACGCCCGTACGAAGGGCTTTCATCCGCAAGGACAGAGGGTCTCTTCCCTTCGCTCGTATACTTGACTGACCCTATATGATAGTACCTGGCAACGTATTCTATAATTGCGGAGCACGCTGGAGGACAGCAGTCAATGACCTCCCCGTTTACGGGGAGGCTTGTGAGAGGAGATCTCTTGCAAGCCAGTGACCAGGCTTGGTTCTGGAGGCAGGCACGCCGAGCACGTGTGCGTCTTGTCTGTCGATGAGAGGACTCCGATGACGAAGAGTGCCCAAGTACCCACCTGTGCGTGCTGCCCCAGCGCACAGCCCTGGTACTGCTTTCTTAAACGTGGTGAGGTTAGCCACCGTGGGAAGCAGATCGGCCGCTCGTCATCCTTGCCGAGGGGAACACGTCACTCCTTGAGAAAGGAAGGCTTATGGAGCAATCCATTATTTATGTGAGAAGCAAAACAGGGCAGCCACTGATGCCCACCCGCCGACACGCCAAGGTGTGGTACTGGCTGCGCAAAGGCATGGCCCGCCTCGTGTGTCGAGAGCCATTCACGATCCAACTCTGTTTCGACACAGCAGCCTATACACAGCCTGTGACCGTTGGGGTCGATACTGGTTCACAGACGGTGGGTGTAGCTGCCCTTGCCAACGAGGAGGTGTTCTTGCAAGCAGAAGTCCATCTGCGCCTAGACGTGAAGCAGAAATTGGACCGGAGACGGGCGTATCGTCGCAACAGGCGAAGTCGAAAGATGAGATACCGGCAAGTACGTGGTGCCAATCGACGTCGCAAAGCCGGATGGCTTGGGCCATCGCTGCGATCCAAAGCGGAAGCCACCATCAAAGCCGTCCGATATGTGGCGACCTTGCTGCCAGTGTGTGAGGTGAATGTCGAAGTGGGCAGTTTTGACACCCAGAAGGTGCAGAACCCGGAAATAGCTGGGCGAGAGTATCAGCAGGGAACATTGCAAGGCTATCACGTTCGCGAGTATGTCTTAACCAAGTGGCACAGACGCTGTTGCTATTGTGGCGCGACGGGAGTGCCCCTGCACCTGGAGCACATCACGCCCAAAGCCAGAGGAGGCAGCGACAGGGTGAGCAATCTTGCCCTCGCCTGTGAAGCGTGTAATGTGAAAAAGGGGGCACAGACGGCTGCGGAGTTTGGTTATCCAAAGGTGCAGGCTCAGGCGAAAAGCTCGCTGAAAGATGCCGCCCATGTCTCCTCTCTCAAAACAGCTCTTGTTGCGCAACTGCGAGAGCAGTTTGGACACAATCAGGTCAGGGTGACCTACGGCTACGAGACGAAGTACAAACGCATCCAGGTGCTCAATTTGCCAAAGTCTCATACCACCGATGCGGTGGCGATTGCGTGTCGCATCGGTGAGGTGGTGAAGCCCTCGCCTCTCGTTTTTCATCTGCGGTGTGTCCCACGTGGCCATTACCAGTTGTATAAGGGCAAACGGAGCGAACAGAAGGTCTGGGCACCAAAGAAAGTTCATGGCTGGAAGCTCTATGAAGTGGTGCAGGCAAAAGGACAGACGGGCTATATCGGAGGCAGACGGATCAAGGGAGCATTCGTGATCAAAGATCCTCTGACAAGCAAAACGCTTCTGGAGGTGACGCCCAGGAAACTGGTCCGGAAGAGCCGTCCGAGGCAGGGCTGGATCGTGACGCGTTTTGCTCATGAAAGAGAGAAGGAGGAGCGCGCTTCCTCCCCCGCGCGCTGATTTTATGGACGACAACTCAACATCCGCTACAGACGAGATGCATTATAACCACTCAATGCTCGATCTCATCGGCAATACCCCACTTATACGCCTCAATCGCGTAACAAGCGGCCTACAGCCCCTGATACTGGCAAAAATGGAAATATTCAACCCCGGCGGCAGCGTCAAAGATCGCATTGGACCTGCCATGATCGAATACTGTGAAAAACGTGGGTTACTGCGTGCTGGTGGCACCATCGTCGAGCCAACCAGCGGCAACACAGGCCACGGATTAGCGATTGCCGCCTCCATAAAGGGCTATCACTGCATCTTCGTCATGACCGACAAAGTAAGTGAAGAGAAGCGCAGCCTCCTGCGTGCTTATGGCGCTGAAGTCATCATCTGCCCCAGCAGTGTCACACACGAGTCGCCAGAACACTATAAAAACGTAGCGCACCGGCTCGCTAACGAAATTCCAGGAGCCTGTTGCCCAGACCAATACTCCAATCCCGCTAACCCTGCCGCTCATTACGCCACCACCGGACCCGAAATCTGGCGCGATACCGCCGGGCGCGTCACCGCATTCGTGGCCGGAATTGGCACCGGTGGCACCATCTCAGGTACCGCACACTTCCTGAAAGAACAGAATCCACACATTAAGGTCATCGGCGCAGATCCCCCGGGTTCCGTCTACTCCGGCGATACCCCCGGGCCATATAAAGTCGAAGGTATTGGCATGGAGATTTTCCCGCAGAATTACGATCCCACAGTCGTAGATGAGGTTATTCGTATTGATGATCGCATCTCATTCTACTGGGCACGGCGCCTGGCGCGTGAGGAAGGTATCCTCGCGGGCGGCTCCGCTGGCACAGCCCTGGCAGCTGCCCTCATCCACTCGCGTCGTCTCACACCCAACGACGTTGTCGTTGTCCTGCTTCCTGACACCGGGCGTGGCTACCTGAGCAAGCAGTTCAATGACACCTGGATGCGCGAGAATAACATGCTTGTACAGGCAGAGACCGCTGAACCCACGTTGCGAGAGGTACTCACCTATCGCCGTACCCATGCCCGTACCATGCCGCTTGTCGTCAGTGTTGCCCCCACAGACTCTATTGCCGATGCCGTCGAACTCCTGCGCCGCTATGGCATCAGTCAAACCCCCGTCATGGAAGGTGGTCGTATGGTCGGCAGCTTGACGGAGAACCTCTTGCTGCGCCGTCTCGCCAGCGGTGAACCTTTGGCTTCAACGGTTGTACGCGACGTACAGGGTCCGCCGTTCACCCAGTTAGAGGGTGATGCGCTTGCGCAGGAAGCGTACACGATCTTCAGTAGCGGGCAATCGGCGGTGGCCGTCATGAACGACAAATTACTGGAGGGCATTGTAACGAAAAGCGACCTGCTGGATTTCTGGGCACATACGCGAGCCACGTAGGGGCGGGAGTGATGCGGGGAAGGGTGGGGACCCTTGTGGAACCCTGTCTGGGGGACAGGTATGCCCGGGTAGAATAAAAGGAGAAAAATATGCCTCTGGCTGCGCTCGGCCTGCTGCTCGTGGCCGCAGTGCTGCACGCAGGCTGGAACCTGTTCGTCAAGCGTGCCAGGGAGAAGCAAGTCTTCACCTGGTGGTCGCTGGTTGTCGGTGCAATCTGCTTCGCCCCGCTGCTGATTGTCAGCCTCCCGCTTCCGCTAAAAATATGGCCCTATGTTGCTGCTAGTGCCCTGATGGAGGCAATCTACTTTGTTGGCCTGACCTATGCTTATGGCCTCGACGACTTCTCGCTCGTCTACCCACTGGCACGTGGTGCCGCACCAGCATTTTTACTGATCTGGGCCACCATCTTCCTCGGTGAGCATCCACGACCTATGGGACTGGTTGGCCTTACTCTGCTCTTGCTCGGCCTGACCGTTGTAGGCGGTGCTGCCTGGTGGTCACAGGGCAAGATTGCCGTGCCGGGCATGAAAGGAACCATCGCAGCGTTAGCCACCGCTTTCTGCATCTCAATCTACACCGCCATCGATGGCGCTGCGGTGCGTCTCGTCCCTTCGCTACCCTACACCGTGCTCATTCTCGGCCTCAGTGCCGCTCTCATTACGCCTCCCCTCCTGCTGCGCTATGGTTACCATGCCGTTACTGCTGAGTGGCGCACAAACTGGCTGCGTATCATCCTGGTCGGTATCCTTATGCTCGTGTCCTATGCCCTTGTCCTGCGCGTTTACAGCTTTGCGCGTGTAAGCTACGCAGGAGCCGTTCGCGAGATCAGTATCGTCTTTGCTGCCATCATCGGTTGGCGCTGGCTGGGTGAAGGCTTCGGGGCCATACGCCTGGTTGGCGCTATTCTGATATTTGCTGGTATTCTTGTCATCGCCATCGCTGGATAGGGATGTTGACAAACAACAATAGCTTTGGTATTCTGTCAGCAGAATCGTACACGGCTTAGAGGAAAGGAAGAGTACAGCCATAGTTCCTAAATCATAGCGTTGTATGACATGGAACTACCAGCGAGCTTCGCAAGGAGCAGCAGTTCGATGAGTCACCACACCCTCAGATGTTGGCTCCAGTCGGAGGCTCTGTGGGCGCACATTAACCGAAGGACGACTCGCCTTACAACGGGTCAAAGGGGAGCCTCTAACAGCACTCCCGAAAGACTGCCGGTTGCTCGAGCGGGGACGCACAGTGGTATGGCAACAGGTCGTATAGAACACAAGAAAACGCCCTGTTTAGTTATAGATAACCCGCAACCTACACTAGAACGCAATGGCGAGAAGTATAGTGACCATGCAAAAGAGAACCTATGAGGTGTTCGACCACACCGCCGACATCGGCATTCACGCCTTCGGGCACACACTGCCAGAGCTATTCGTCCATGCAGCTCAGGGCATGGAAAGCCTGATGGTTGCCCCCGAGCAGGTACGTGAATCGGTCACCCGTGAGATCACCGTGGAGGGCCACGACGTCGTCTCGCTCATGATCGCATGGCTGAACGAACTCGTATTCCTTTTCGACACCGAATACCTCCTCTTGCGCACATTCGAAATCCACGCCTTCACCGAGACATCCCTACAAGGCCATGCCTCCGGCGAACCCTACGACGCACAACGTCACGATCTAAGCAGCGCCATCAAAGCCGTCACCTGGCACGAAGCCTCGGTCGAATGTACCAACGACGGCTACAAAGCTCGCATTATCTTCGACATCTAAGACCTGCAAATTACACAATAAGTTAGGAGGACCCAATGGGTAAGCCTGAGGACAAGATTCCCTTGGAACGTATAGACACATATCGTTGGCGCATTCCAAAGCGCTACAATCCAGAAATGCGCGTACCCGGTATCGTCTACGCCGACGACGCATTGATAGAGCAGATTATGCAGGATAACGCGCTGCATCAAGTCGCCAACGTAGCAACATTGCCAGGCATCGTCGGGTATTCGCTGGCCATGCCTGACATTCACTGGGGCTACGGCTTTCCCGTCGGTGGTGTGGCGGCGACCCATGCTGACTACGGAGTCGTATCCCCCGGTGGCATCGGCTTCGACATCAACTGTGGCGTGCGCTTACTCGCCACCGACCTGTTACATAACCAGATTCGCGGCAAGGTCGATAAGCTCGCCGACGAACTCTTCAACAACCTGCCATCGGGCGTAGGTGGTGCAGGTATGCACCACCTGAGCATGGACGAAATGCGTGCTGTCATGGTACGTGGGTCTGCCTGGGCCATCGAAGAGGGCTATGGCTTTGCCGAGGATCTCGAGGTGACCGAAGAGCATGGCTGCCTTGCTGGCGCTGATCCCGACGCCGTCAGCAATACTGCCATACAGCGTGGTATGAAGCAACTCGGCAGCCTGGGATCGGGTAATCACTTCTGTGAAGTGCAAACCATCGAGCACATCTACGATGCCGAAGCTGCCCAGGCCCTGGGTATCGGCCAGGTCGGTCAGATCGTCGTGACGATTCACTGTGGCTCACGCGGTTTCGGTCATCAAATCGCCGAGGATTATATCAGGTTGGCCGAGTCAAAGCAGCAGGATTTCGGCTTCCACCTGGTAGATCGGCAGTTGGCCTGTTTACCCTTGCAGTCGAACCTGGGGAAGTCGTACCTTGCAGCCATGGCCTGCGGTGCAAACTTCGCCTGGGCCAACCGTCAACTGTTGATGCATGGCGTGCGTCAAGCATTCGCAACGGTCTTTGGACGACAGGCACGTCCCAAGAATATGCCTCTCGTCTACGATGTCTGCCACAACATTGCCAAATTGGAGCAGTACGAAATCGACGGCCAGCTGCAGCGCGTCTGTGTCCACCGCAAGGGAGCAACGCGAGCATTTCCTGCCAACCATCCTGCCGTGCCAGAGAAGTATCGTGCCGTGGGACAGCCCGTGCTCATACCAGGCGACATGGGTCGCTACTCCTTCGTCCTGGTGGGTGCGCAAGGCTCAATGGAGCAGACATTCGGCACCACCTGTCACGGCGCCGGGCGTCGCCAGAGCCGTACCGCCGCCAGAAAGTCGATCACCGGCAAAGAGCTGCTCGAGCAACTCGCTGCCAAAGGCGTAACGGTGCGTGTTCACAGCAAGAACCTGCTGCCCGAAGAGGCTCCCCAGGCCTACAAGGATGCGCAGCAGGTGGTGAATGTGGTGCATAACGCCGGGCTGGCCAAACTGGTAGCCCGGCTGAAACCGGTGATTGTAGTCAAAGGATAAACTCTTCAGCAGGGGGACGCGGAGGAGAATAAGGAGTAGATCTATGGATGATAGAGTAGAGAACGTACTCAGCCAGATGACTCTTCAGGAAAAAGTCTCCATGCTTGCCGGTACGAACAGGTGGTACACAGTCCCCGTTGAGCGACTCGGTATCCCTTCGTTAAAGATGACCGACGGCCCGAATGGAGCCCGTGGAGCCGGAGGTTTCACCAGTGGTGTGAAGGTCACCTGCTTCCCGGCAGAGATTTCGCTGGCCTCGACCTGGAACACGAACCTGGTGGAACGCGTTGGGCAGGCCCTGGCGCACGAGGCGAAAACGAAGGGAGCACAGGTGCTGCTGGCTCCAACCGTCAACATCCAGCGCTCTCCGCTGGGTGGGCGCAATTTTGAATGCTTCTCCGAAGATCCCTACCTGTCTGCTCGTCTGGCCGTGGCCTACATTACGGGTCTGCAGCGTGAAGGGGTGGGTGCCTCGGTCAAGCATTATGTCTGCAACGACTCCGAGTTCGAGCGCTACAGTATCAGTGCGGAGGTGCGCGAACGGGCGCTACGCGAAATCTATCTGCCGCCCTTCGAGGCTGCTGTGCGTGAGGCCAACACATGGACTGTCATGGCAGCCTATAACCTGGTGAACGGCATTGCTGCCTCGGAAAATCCCTATCTATTAACTGAGATTTTGCGCAATGAGTGGGGTTTTGACGGGGTGGTGGTGTCTGACTGGTTTGAATCCGTCAAGAGCACTGCCGCTTCCGTCAATGCCGGGCTTGATCTGGAGATGCCTGAGCCACGGTGGCGGGGGAAGAAACTGCTCGAGGCCGTCCAGCGCGGCGAGGTTGCGGAAGCCACCATCGACCAGAGCGTGCGTCGCCTGCTGCGGTTACTGGACGAAGCGGGCCTCTTCGAGCATCCGGAAGCAGTGCCAGAGCAGGCCCTCGATCTGCCGGAACATCGCGCTCTGGTTCGTGAAGCGGCTGTTGAGGGAATCGTCCTGCTCAGGAATGAGCACAATCTCCTTCCACTTCAGCGTGAGCAGTTTGCTTCGCTAGCGATGATTGGCCCGAACGCAAAGGTGGCTCAGATCATGGGCGGGGGAAGCGCCCAGGTCAACGCGCATTATGCAGTGACACCTTTCGAGGGCATTGCTGCCCGGGTCGGAAACCGCGTGAGCGTGGGCTACGAACAGGGCTGTACCAACTACAGGTTGTTTCCCCTCCTTGATGTCGGACAGCTTCTGACTGGCATGCAGGGAATCGAGCATGGGCTCGCCGTCGAGTACTTCAATAGCAGTGAACCGACGGGTACTCCCGTCCATAGGGAGACACAATCCACATCGGAGCTCATGTGGTTCGATCAGCTTCCCAAAGGAGTCAATCCGCAGCAGTTCTCGGCTCGTGTGACTGGTCGCTTCACGCCTCAAGAAACAGGAACCCACACCTTCGGACTGGTCAGCGCGGGACTCAGCCGATTGTCCATCGATGGGGGAGAGTTGATCGATAACTGGACGCAGCATACGCCTGGTGGAGAATACTTTGGTTTCGGGAGCACGGAGATCCAGGCAGTTGTTCCCTTGGAGGCCGGTCGTGAGTATCTCCTTACGCTCGAATTTGCTAAGGCCGAGGCAGTTCCACTGGCTGCTGTCCGCCTTGGTTGCCTACCACCAGTACCCTCCGACACCATCGAGCGTGCGGCGCGTCTTGCGGCGGCCTCAGACGTCGCCATTGTCTGCGTGGGCCTGGGTGGTGAATGGCAGAGCGAAGGCTTCGACCGGCCAGATATGGAGCTGACAGGCAAGCAGAATACGCTGATCGAGCAGGTGGCAGCGGCCAACCCGCGGACGATCGTGGTCCTCAACACCGGTTCGCCCATCACCATGCCCTGGCTCGATAAGGTGGCAGCCGTGGTGCAGGCCTGGTATCCCGGCCAGGAGTGCGGCAATGCCATTGCTGATGTGCTCTTTGGGGAGACAAATCCCTCGGGCAAACTGCCCCAGACCTTCCCAGTGCGCCTGGAGGATAATCCAGCCTACCTCAACTTTCCGGGCGAAAACGGCAAGGTCTACTATGGGGAAGGTCTCTTCGTCGGCTATCGTTACTACGACAAGAAACACATCGCGCCGCTGTTCCCCTTTGGCTTTGGCCTCTCCTACACGACCTTTAGCTATAGTTCGCTCCAACTCGGCGCCCAGGAGATCGCCCCGGACGACACTTTGCAAGTCTCGGTCGATGTCACCAACACTAGGCAGCGTGCGGGCAAAGAAATCGTCCAACTCTACATACGGGACGTTGTTGCGAGCTTGCAGCGCCCCGAAAAAGAACTGAAGGCCTTCTTGAAAGTCCACCTTGAGCCCGGCGAGTGCAAGACGGTGACGCTCAACGTAGCCCATGACGCTCTGGCTTACTACGATGACCTGGCGCGTGAGTGGGTCGCCGAAGCTGGGGAGTTCGAGGTCCTCGTTGGTGCGTCATCACAAGATATCCGGGCGACAGCCACGTTTTCACTCACGGCATCGAGCCGCTGGCCCTCTTAACGAAGGGAACGGGAAGTCCCGCCCCGTTCTACAGCGCTCTTCAGAAAGATTGAGCCTATAAACTAGGCATTGCTTTCGTGTAAAGGCGAGTAGCCGCAATGACCGAACCAGCCGTGAGCATCCTGGGGGGTCACCGTCTCCAACGCTTGGGCAATGGCTTCTTCCA
>WNFB01000783.1_pt1 | contig 30855 bp, 29 predicted proteins | sample 5400501 | NCBI WGS metagenome assembly WNFB01 (sample SAMN13153341, study PRJNA577476) | soil metagenome | isolation source: 200 cm saprolite under Douglas fir tree site 2 hole 1 | place: USA:California | collected 2015-04-18
AGCGCCCTGCTTGCCTCCGCACTCTTCAAGGAAGCGAGCACCTGGCAATGATCGCTTGCGCGCCCGAACATCGGGCCAAGGTGCTCTTTACGTGTCGAGCATCAGGCTGTTCCCGTTCTCTCTCGACTACTTGACCGGCGCTCTAGATGGAGTTCTGGGCCATAAGATCAAGGTCTATGATGGTAAACTTCACATCATCTTGTTCTTTTACAATGATTTGTACGCATTCAGGTAGTCTCCATGAGATGGTCCGTACATGCTTGATAAAATCGTCGAGATCAAGATGATTAAATGCTCCTAAGTAGAGTCCACTTTCCAAGTACTTTGATCCCCCATACCATGCACGCGGCAAACGCTCGTCGTCGACACTTACTAATGGTTTGGTGCCTTTGTCTACGAAGTACGTATTCACCTCATGCATTTTTCCAAGGTTGTCGTCGGTAACTGAGAGGGCAAAAATGAGATTGGTAACGTCACTCACAGCGAGTTCCTCCATCTATTCGGCAAATCTATCATTCGGTTTATCCTCCAATGCTTTTCTGTGATTTTAGAACCCCTCTTGTTTCAGTTTCCGGCATATAAGGCACATAAGAATTCTTTCCCGGTATCCGCTCTAGCCATAATCGTCCACAATTTTCGCATTCATAGATCGTATGACCAAATGCAACGCGAGTACCTGTAAGAGCGTCACTTACTATATCAGATACAGTTAAATCTTGCGGGTATTTCTCTCCAAAATATGTAGCAAGAAAGGCATTTCGTTCTCCTTGCTGTTCCATTTGAATAAACTCTGCTACAAAATGAATGAAGGCACCATAGCTTCCTTCATAATCTTCATCCGCAAAGTATTCTGCCTTATAGGGTAAATCTTCTGTTTGATCGCTAATAATATACCCACAAAGACATCTTAATTTAGACATGTGGATCCTTTTCTCCTTCGTTCTCCAGACGGACCTCAGCGAGACAGAGATTAGCAGGCAGAGAAAAACAGGGTTGTTGGTAACATGGAAGAAGCTCTCAAAAGCTGGTGGTGGATTCGTAAGATGCCTCTATTCTACCAGATTGAGCGCTTTCAGGCACCACACAAACTGCGCATGAGCCCCTGTTTTTTACAAAAACACCTATGCCAGCACTAGGCTAATTGTGTTTGTCGGATTGACCATAGTACTCGCAGAAGATTTGCATGTGCTATGTCTGCACTCCAAACACCATTCACAGTGCCTCTTTTCGCTGCAGTAGTGCTGTTCTCATACGTGTAACGTTGCCATGATCTGCCGAGCATATTCACGAATTGACTCCTCTTCGTCGTTCAACAACTCAGCCACTGTAGGTATTGCTTGAGGCAGTGGATAGACTTGTGCAAGCAGGGCAATTCCATACAACAAAGCCGCTGTACGCACAGCTGGCACTTCATCTTTCAATCTAGCAAGCAGAAACGGGAGATCCTCGATACTCCGTCCCCTTCCCAGCAAGAGACAGCACCATTTCCTTGTACCCGGATTCGGACTCTTACTAGCCTGTTGAATGAATGCATTTAATGCGTGTTCATCTGGAAAGGACTCGATGAGATGGACTGTGGTCCAATAGACTTCATACCCATCTCCTACTCCAAAGGACGACAACAGGACGGAAACGACCTCTGGTGGAAACTCAGCCTTTGTTGCTTGTCGGATCGCCTCTAAAAGTTCTACATATTTGTCTAACCGACGAGTTCCCTCTTCCGAGAGAGCCAATAACTCTTCATCACTCGGCATAGGGGAAATTGTCCGCAATTCAGTTAGTAAAACAGATAACCGGTGCGAATCTATGCCTCTTCCTCCCAGTCAATTTAAAACAGATGGTCTAGTTCTTCGATTTCTATCACTCCCTACTGCCTTCTCCGACACTGTCTGATATCGTTAAGTCAATATGCGGCATACTTTCACGTCGGATAATGATCTCTCCTATGTGACCATGGCTTGCCGAACCTATCACAAACCAATACTTCAAGGTCTCACTATCATGTAATGGTAGCAGCAAAAATAATTCTTCTCTTACCGTTGAAAGCAAATCAAAAATGGCTTGAGTGACTTCAGACAACGAAGTCAATCCTTGTCCAACGGTCGCATATATCACGAGACCATGTGGCGTGACTGATCGTTCCTGTAGCTCTAGTGTAGCAATGGGCATAGCATCAAAGGCTTCAACGATGTCGGACTCAAGGCCCCAATTATTGGTAATATGGTATCCCCAGTCACTTCCACAGGCACTCTCAAGTGCAGTTTTCAGTACCTGCTGTAGTTGTAAGGCCCAGTTTTCATCTTCTTGCAAGTAAGTGCCTCCTAAACCTTTCTAGTTCATCTTTAGCTCAGTGAGTAAATCTGTCAATTTATTTTTGTATGCTTCTTTTATTTCCCATTGCGTGAAATCGAATATTCTGTGTGTGGTTAGTAGGCCGATCTCTCTGGCACGTTGCGTCTTCAAGATTGCATTGTCAAGTTGACACAAGAAAAGGATTGGCCGCTTGATTTGTACCTCTCTTCTCAGAGCATTGTTAATTATCGTCTCAATCCATGGACTCTTAAGAGAATTTCTGGAAAGAACCAACACCACTTTATCTTCCGGGTCCATTGATGCTTCGATTTGTTCGTACAGAGGATGCCTGAGCCATTCACCTTGCTTACTTGTGTACTTTGGGGACAGCCAGCAGCGGATGCCGAGGTCTTGCAGATCGGCATGTAATCGCTCCGCGAACGCCTTATCCCAAGGCGAATAGCTGATGTAGCTGCTATGATTTTCATCAGGAAGTGGGAAGATAGAAGACAGCGATTGGATAAAGCCCTCTGGTGTACCCATCCCCTGCAGAAATTTCTTCGGCAGAGTTCCGTGGGAACGCGCGATGGTACTCAAACTGAGATGCGATGGTCCAAGGTGAAGGATACTCTGCAATCCTCCCGTCGAGCGTAGATCTACACCACAAAGAACAGTGCGGTACATGGTACTACTGGTGAAGTCGACGCCGCTGACATCGGTTTCAATGAATAGCGCCTCGGCGAGAACGCTCCCATTCAGATCAGCTTGACTCATATTAGTCCGATACAGGTTTGTGCCCATAAAGTCTGTTTCGACAAGAGAGGCGTGACTCAAATCGGCGTGACTCAAATTGGCCCCATCGAAACGTGCATACATAATGATGGCTCGAGACAGATTCGTCTGGCTCAGATCGGCCTGACTCAGGTCGGCATAGACCAGGTCGGCATCGGTAAGGTTAGCGTGGCTCAAATTTGTTTGACGAAGTCTCGCAGAACTCAGGTTGGCTCCACTCAGATTGATACCATGCAGATCTAGACCGCTCAGATCACACTCTCCAAGGTCGAGAGGTTGGGCGTCAGGACTCTTCATTCGCCAGGCATTCCATGGCTCAGAACCTTGCTTGAGTAGACGAACGAGTTCTTCATTTGCCATACGATATTCCTCTTTCTGAGTGCCAGAGATGATCTGAGCATTTAGAGAATCCATCTCATCCAGGCTTTATGATAACCCAGGCTCATATCAGGGAAATGCTGATATGATATCGCCAGTAGCCGTGTTAATAAATATTTGAATTACCATGCCTGTCGATATTTCGCCAGCCCATATGTTACCTTGCAGATACACCCTATTGTTATAAGCCTCTTCAATGCTATCGAGAATATCCTGTCTTGACATTGATAGAAGGAAAAAGCTAGAGAGACCACCATTGGAGATCTTTGGCACACCGCTTACCTCGACTGGAGCTTCATAGACACCATGGATATCAGGAGGAGTCCTTGGTCCATTTACTGCGCCAGGAGCACATGGATCACCCTCCCAATGATAACCACCAGCCTGCCCGTTCCTGAGATCTCCCTCGAAAATGTATCGCTGTACATTAGCAGTCAATGGGCACGTATTATGTACGACCCACTGATTTGTACCCACAACAAAGGTGTGATCGTATGCTACAGTTAGATTATACACCCCCTCGGAGCCAGGTACCACCTTCCAACCCGTCACGGTTCCACCACAAATCGTGGGCCAGCATCTCATACCAGGAAAGGCGAAGCCGTATATAGTAGGGGCGGGGCTTGCCCCCGCCCTGAACCCTTGCCGCCAACCCTGAACCCTTGCCCGCCCTGATCCCTTGCTCGCCCCTGCCCCCAACCCTCAATTCTTCCCCCCGTCAGGTTCTCCATCCTTCCAAAACCGATAATTCACAGACCCTTCCGCCCTTCTTTTTCATTTGCTTTCAAAACCGGAATATGATATAATACCACCAGAATAGAGGAAACCTTTAAGCGAAGTGGGTGCTCCCCACTTTTCTCTTTGCTAGAGGCTTTTTGCACTCGAAAAAATGATGTTTTGTGCGACCAGCGGGAGGAGAAAGGCAAATGAGAAGCGAATTTCAGGCTGCCATCGCACAACTAATTGCCGAAAAAGGCCTACCTCGCGAAGTGGTAATGGAAACAGTTGCCACCGCTCTCCTGTCAGCCTACCGCAAGAGTTTCGGCGGTGGAGAGAACATTCGCATCGAGGTAGATAAAAATGGCGAGGTCCGCGTCTGGGCGGCTAAACGTGTCGTGGCACAGGTAGCCATCCCCAATGACGAGATCTCCCTGGCAGAGGCGCAGCGCCTCGTCCCACGCGCCGCCCTTGGACAAACCATCGATGTTGACTCGTCATACATCTTCGCACGTATCCCCGCGCAAACGGCCAAGCAGGTCATCTTGCAGCGCATACGCGAAGCCGAACACGAACACCTCTACGAACAGCTCAAAGACTGGGTCGGCGAGATTCGCCTCGGCACGCTTACCCGCAAAGACCCCGTCCGCGGCTGGATGCTCGACTTCGACAAAGCCGAACGCGTAGAAGGCGTCATGCCACTTGGCGAAGAGGTCCCCACCGAACGTTACCGTGTCGGCCAGCGCATACGCGTCTACGTTTATGACGTGCGCCGTATCCAGGGGCGTATGCTCCAGATCATGGTTTCACGTACCCATCGTGACCTTGTGCGCCGCCTGTTCGAATCCGAAGTGCCCGAAATCTACGAAGGTACCGTCGAAATTAAGGCCATCGCACGCGAACCCGGCAGCCGTTCCAAAGTCGCCGTCGTCGCACGACAGGAAGGCTTAGACCCCATCGGGTCATGCGTCGGCGTGCGTGGTTCGCGCATCAATAATATCGTGCATGAGCTTAACGAAGAAAAGATAGACATCATCCAGTGGAGCGCCGATCCTGCCAACTTCGTAGCGAATTCGCTCAGCCCGGTGAGACCCCTCCGGGTCGAACTGCGCGATTCGGATCATACCGCCGTGGTCACCGTCCTCGAACGGCAACTTTCACTTGCCATCGGCAAGGACGGGCAAAACGCCAGGCTCGCCGCAAAGCTGTCAGGCTGGCGCGTCGACGTTACAAAACCCATTGAGGGCGAAGTGTACGAAGAGCAATTTGAAGATCGACACGAGCCTGTGTCAATGCGCAGCGGTGGAGGACGGCGTGAACGGGGCGACCGTGACCGTTCGCAGAGCCGCCATGACCGCGAAGACCGCGGTGACGGTGGCTCAAAACGCTCGCAGCCGCGTGGTGGAGGTGGTGGTGGTGGTGGTGGCGGCAGGCATAGCACGCAGCCGCTTGATTACGATGACGAGTAAGGAACACGACAATGGTCAAAACTGCAAAGACTCAAGTGAAACGGCCCAGGCATGTTCCTTTGCGCACCTGCATCTCCTGCCGGCAAAACAAGCCTAAGCGCGAACTGCTGCGCGTCGTTCGCACACCCGACGGGCACATCCAGGTCGATGCAACCGGCAAGAAATCTGGACGCGGCGCTTACCTCTGCGCACGGCTCTCATGCTGGGAGGACGCCATCAAGAAAAAGCGGCTCGAACAGGAATTCGAAATGCCCTTATCAGACGAAGACCGGGCCGGGTTGGACAACTTTATCGCAACCCTCCCCCGGGATTAACCTATTGTTGCAATTATCTCTATTGTAGGCTATACTAAAGCAAATATCCTGAAGGAAAAGGGCGCAACATTCATCGCCCCATCCAATCGTTCAAAGTTTGGAGTTATTCAAACCAATTACCGTATCAATAGCATCCCACCCCAGGGTAGGATGAGGATTGAAACAGACAGACATGAGTCATTTTTTCTCTACTCTTGACAGAGGCACAGCCCCCCGTTCGGAGGGCAGTTTTGGCAATGTTTGCGGAGCGACAGCTATGACCTGTTAACCATAGCAACTACGCCTTAGAGCGCAGACGAATATAATGCCTGGCACTGCTCCAACGAGAGGGTCTGTCTCTTCCCAATAGGGGAAGGTGACAGTCCTTTTTTGTGGCTGTGAAGAGAGATTTCCGCCACGCTTTGAAAAAAGATCCGTGGTGTATACTTAGATAGAAGGGGGTCTTCTTCATGAGAAACACATCTGATACCCCAGGTGCAAACGAGCAGGCGAAACCGGCTCCGACACGCAGTCGCACGCCCGCCCGCTCAAAAACAGAGAGAGCCACACCGGACAGCCAGGCACAGAATGCGCGACCCGCCATCCAGAATCGTACCGCATCGACTGCCGGCACAACGCCTCCGGCACGCACTCAACATACATCCGAAAGAGTTGCTCCACCGGCTGCCCCTGGGAGTCGCCCAGCGCCTGCCCAGCAGCGTCCGGCGCCTACTCAACGCCCGGCGTCTGCCCAGCGTAACGGCAGCACAACTTCACCAGCTCAACGCCCTCCGGCGCGTCCTGGCGGCGCCCCTGCGCGTCCCGGCACCCGGCAGAGCGGCCCGCCCGCCGGCGGCTATCGCCCGGGTGGACAGGGGCGCCCAGGTGGACAGGGACGTCCCGGAACGCGCCCTCCTGCGCGTGCGCAGCGCACCCAGGAACGACGCAACGCTGCCGTCAAAGAGAAGCCAACAGGGCCAATCTCGATTCCACCCCAGATCGTCGTAAAAGACCTGGCCGAACTGTTGCAGGCAACACCGAACGAAATTATTCGTGGCCTTATCAAAAACGGGCATTTCGCCAGTATCAACCAGGTCGTCGATTACGAAAAGGCCGCCCTGGTTGCCAAAGAACTCGGCTTCGAGCCAACTCAAAGCGCGCTCACCGTTGCGCCCGCGGTACAGCGTATCAGTGGCGGACTCTCAGCCAGCGAAACCTTGATGGCCACGCGCAGCGAAGACAACCTGGTAGTTATCCCGCCTGTCGTCACCATCATGGGACACGTCGATCATGGCAAAACAACCTTGCTCGACACCATCCGCAAAACAAAGGTCGCGGCCGGCGAAGTCGGTGGCATTACTCAACATATCGGTGCATACCAGGTCGAAGTCAATGGCAAGAAAATCACATTCGTGGACACCCCGGGTCACGAAGCCTTCACCGCCATGCGTGCCCGTGGAGCGCAGGTCACCCATATCGCGGTGATCGTAGTAGCGGCTGACGATGGCGTGATGCCGCAAACCCGCGAAGCCATCGACCACGCGCGGGCGGCCAAAGTGCCCATCATTATCGCGCTCAACAAAATCGACAAGGCCGACGCCAACCCTGATTTCGTCAAACAACAACTCTATGATATAGGTGTCGTGATCGAAGAGTTCGGTGGGAACGTCATCTGCGTACCGGTCTCGGCACGCAGAGGCACAGGCATCGACGATCTACTGGAAATGATCCTGCTCTTAGCTGAAATGCAGGATATCCGCGCCAATCCCAATCGCCCCGCGACAGGCGTAATCATCGAAGCAAAACTCGAGAAAAATATAGGTCCAACCGCGACAGCGCTCATCCAGCAGGGCACGCTCAAAATGGGCGATAACATCCTCGTTGGCTCCATGTCGGGCAAAGTGCGTGCCATGTTCAACGACCGCGGCAAGCGTATCCAGAAGGCTCCTCCCAGCACTCCTGTGAGTGTCCTGGGATTGCCTGAAGTGCCGCAGGCAGGTGATCACCTTGAAGTGGTGGCCGACGAGCGCACCGCCAAGCAAATGGCGACAAGGGTAGCCGAGGAGCGCCGCAGCGAGAGCATGCCACTCGGCCAGGTCAGCTTCGACACCCTCTACATACAATTGCAGGAGGGTAACGTTAAAGAGCTGAACATCGTACTCAAGTGCGACGTACAGGGTTCAGCCGAAGCTATCAAGAATGCGCTCTCCAAGCTCGGTGACGAGAATCTCAAGGTACGCCTGATACACGAGGGTATCGGTAACATCAACGAGACCGATGTACACCTGGCGGGTGCCTCTGACGCCGTCATTATCGGCTTCAGCGTCAAGGCTGACGGGGCTGCGCAGCGCCTGGCACAGAAAGAAAGTGTCGAAATCCGCTACTATAACATCATTTATAAGCTGATAGACGACATCCAGGCCGCCCTGACAGGCATGCTGGAACCCACCTACCGCGAGGTCATCGAGGGACACGCCGAGGTGCAGCAGGTCTTCAAAGCAGGCAAAAGCACAATCATCGCCGGCTGCCGCGTCCTGGACGGCAAAATTACACGTTCCGCGCAGGCACGAATCATGCGCAAAAAAGAAAAAGTCTATGACGGCAAAATTGCCTCGCTGCGCCGTGGTAAAGACGACGTACGCGAAGTCGCCAGCGGCTACGAATGCGGCATCGTCCTCGAAGAATTCACCGGCTACGAAGTCGGCGACATCATCGAAGTCTACGCCCAGGAGCGCGTCCTGCCCGGCGCCTGATCCAAGGGTCTCCGTCCCTGCGGAGCAATGCATCCGTAGGGGCGAGGGCGGATGATGTGGAGAAGGGAGGGCCTTTATGGTCGCCCGGGGGTGGGGGTGTGCTCGCGTTCCCCGCATGTGAGCACAGGGACTAATCCGGCCATCCGTAGGGCCGCAATGATGAACTTTCAAAAATGAATCGGGTCTATCCGTAGGGGCGAGGGCGGATGATGTGGAGAAGGGAGGGCCTTTATGGTCGCCCGGGGGTGGTGGGTGTGCTCGCTTTCCCTAATGATTTTTGACAACCGAATCGGGGAATGATTGGGAAGGTCTGCCTCCGTCCTGTAGGGACAAGGGGTGGACGTGGAGCAGGGTGGGGGCCTTGTGCTTGTCCTGGTGGCCTGACGAGTGGTCTGGGTTGCGTGAGGCCAACCGGTCTCCTCCCCACCAGGACAAGCACAAGGCCCCTCCGCCCCTTGTCCCTACAGGATGCAGGACGCACCTTCCCCCATTCGGTTGGCAAAGTCCATCAGGTGAGCACAGGGACCAGGACGCGGGCGACCATAAAGGCCCTCCCTGCCGCTCCTCACCACCCTCGCCCCTACGGATGGTGAGGAGCTTTTTGTTAGGTTGATGCCTATTCATCGCTCTTCCAGGGCAAAAAGGGAAAACGAAAAAAATACGGCGCAAACGCGCCACAGTTGCACCCTATTCGATGCTCTATCGATTTTTATGTAATGCTATGCAACGAGCAAGCCAAAAACCAAAAAAATACGGCGCAAATGCGCCACAGTTGCGCCATATCTTCTTACACACCTGGCCCTCGTAGGCAGAAGGAAATAGATGCATGCCAAATCCACACAGGCAAGAGAAACTCGGCGAATTGATCGCGATCGAACTCAGCGACTTGCTGCGCACGCGCGTCAAAGACCCGCGCGTCGGCTTCGCCAGCGTCACACACGTAGAGGTCAGCGGTGACCTGCGCCACGCCAAGATCTTTGTGAGCGTCCTGGGAACCGAGGAGGAACAGGCCGCCACCATTCAAGCGCTGAAACACGCCACAGGCTTTTTGCGCCACGAACTCGCCGGTCGCATCGTACTGCGTTATATGCCCGAACTGGTTTTTAAACTCGATACATCGATCGAACAGGGCGCGCGCATCCTCGAACTGATTCGCCAGTTCGAAAATGAGCAAACAGTGAATGGTGGAACCGATGAGTGAGAATGCCTGCTCCCTGAATTCGCAGCTTGATCCTATGCTGGTCCAGCAGGCAATGGCTCTCATACAGCCGGCGCAGCGCATCGCCTTGCTCGCACACGAACATCCCGACGGCGACTGCATTGGCTCCGCGCTCGGTCTTGCCCACATCTTGCGCCAGGCCGGTAAGACCTGCGTTCCCGCCTGTGCCCACCCTGCGCCCCGCAACCTCTCGTTCCTACCGGGGATCGAAACCCTGCAACAGACCCTCGGCGACGAGTCCTTTGACCTCGTCATCGCCCTCGATGCAGGCGAGTTGAGGCGTTTCGGCTCGCTCTACGAACAACACCGTTCCTTTCTAGACCACGCCACCATCCTCAATATAGACCACCATATCAGCAGCGACGGCTGCGGACAGGTCAGCATCATCGACCCCAGCGCGGCGGCTACCGCCGAAATCCTCGTCCTTTTCCAGCAGCAGGCCGGACTGCCCCTGAACTATGACGCGGCGCTGTGCCTGCTGACAGGCGTGATAACCGACACAAGCTCATTTCAATTCACCAACACCACGCCGCGCAGCCTGGAGGTTGCCGCGCTCCTGTTACGCGCAGGTGCCATACCAGAAACCATCGTCCAACCCATTTACCGCACGCGCCCTCTGGCCCAGGTGCGCTTTCAAGCCATGATTCTCGCCGGCGCTCGTACCTCCTGCCAGGGACGACTGATCTGGGCTTGGGCCACCGACGCCACCTTAGAGGCAGCGGGAGCTATCCCGGAGATGGACGAGAACACCTCCGGCATGCTGCGCGATATCGAAGGGGTACAGGTAGCCGCCTTCTTCAAAAGCTATGGCGATCCAAACGTCACACGCCTCAGCCTGCGCAGCGCCGCCCCCTACAACGCCGCCGAATTTTGCCGGCGTGTCAGCAACGGCCAGGGCGGTGGTCACCCTCGCGCCGCCGGTGCCACTTTTAATCTACCCATTGAGCAGGCTACCGCCCTGGTAATCGCCGAGTTGGAAAAAGAGATGGCATGTTGAATGGATGGCATACTCAACATCAACAAACCTGAAGGCATGACCTCCCACGATGTCGTGGCAATAATACGCAAACTCCTCAGGCAGCGGCGTGTCGGCCATGCAGGCACGCTCGACCCTGCCGCGAGCGGCGTGCTGCCCATTTGCATAGGCCAGGGCACCCGCGTCGCCGAATACCTCAGCGAGAGCGGCAAAGCATACCGCGCAACAATCATCTTTGGGATTGCCACAGACACCTACGACGCGGAAGGCGCTATCACGTCCACCACAAGCACGGCAGACCTGTCCATCTCGCAGATCGAAAAGACCCTGCCGCTTTTTCTTGGTTCGCAGATGCAGGTACCACCACGCTACTCCGCCATCAAACTTCAGGGACAGCCCGCCTATAAGCGCGCGCGGGCAGGAGAAGAGATCACCTTAGACCCACGCCCAATTGTCATTCATTCACTCGAGATAATCAATTGGTCGCCACCCGCCCTGGTCCTCGCTATTGAATGTAGTAAAGGCACCTACATCCGTTCTCTAGCCCATGATCTCGGTCAGCGCCTTGGCTGCGGCGCCTACCTGCGCGCGCTCATCAGAACACGCAGCGGCCCATTCTCGCTATCAGAAAGCATCACACTAGAGCATCTTGCGGCCTCCGTCGACTCGGCATCGCTCCAGGACTATCTCTACCCGGTAGATAAAGCGCTCGCACAGTATCCCGCGCTCGTCCTCGATGCCGGAACCACCACGCAGGTGAAACATGGCAATCCCTTCAGCTATCCCATCCCAGCAAATGATCACCTGGCACGCGTCTATGACCCCGGCGGCCACTTTCTAGCCATCGCCGAATGGAACGCAGAGCGCCAGGCCTGGCACCCCAAAAAAGTATTTAATGCCACCTCCCCAAGCGCGTAGGGGCGGGGGAGGTGGAAGGGAAGGGAGGGGATGCTTGCATCGCCCCCGTCAGGTTGAGCCTCCCCAAGCGCGTAGGGGCGGGGGCGGCGTTCATAAGGGTAGGTTTTTTTCATACAGGAGCGGCGGGAGCGGTGTGGGTGAGTGGTGGGGACGCTCCGTTCCTTGCACCCTCCGGCTCCCTCTCCATCGCAGATGGAGAGGGCTGGGGTGAGGCCGCGTCCCTCCTCGTACGCCCCAAAAACCTACCCTTGTCAATGGGGGCGGCGGAAGGGAAGGGAGGGGATGCTTGCATCGCCCCGGTAGAGGCTCTTCGTATATCTTATTGCCTGTAATTTGTGGCTGTGGTACTATTAGCCAAAGAAAGTAAGGGTAATCTAGCAAACTCACTATGGAATTTGTAACAACTTTATCAGCAGACGAACCAATTGCAATCACCATCGGCAACTTCGATGGCGTACACAGGGGACACCAGCGCCTGATGCACGAATTGCGTGCCATGGCGCAAGCAATGAACGCGAAACCAGTCCTGGTGACGTTCGTACCGCACACCCTGCTCGTCGTGCGTCCCGATATCGATCTACAATGCCTGACAACGCTCGAAGAAAAACTGGCGCTTGCCGGCGAATATGGTCATGTTCCCGACAGCATCGTGATCAATTTCACACAGGAAGTCGCGCACCTGAGCGCCAATGATTTCCTGGAAAGCTTGCGTCAACGTTTTATTATTCGAGGAATGGTCGTTGGAGCCGATTTCAGCCTGGGGCATAAGCGCATGGGAGACATTACCTTCCTCCAGCAGTATGGAGAAGAACATGCTATAGTAATAAAGCCCATCCAACTGGAGGAGGCCGAGCAGGCGCGCATCAGCAGCACACGTATTCGCACGCTGGTAATCGAGGGCGACATTAGCGAAGCGAATGAATTGCTAGGGCATCCAGTAATTGTAAGCGGCGAGGTAGTGAAAGGTGACGGGCGTGGCAGGCTCCTGGGGTTCCCTACTGCTAACCTGCTGACCGAGCCACACAAGCTGCTGCCCGCCAACGGCATCTATGCCGCACAGGTGCGTATTGGGAATATATTCCCACGTGACGGTCTGGATGCTTATCCCGTCTATAATAGTGCAGTAAGTATCGGGATACGCCCTCAGTTTGGTGGGCAGAAGCGATTGGTGGAGGCGTATTTACTCGATGTTGACCTTGATCTGTATGGCCAACGTATTACGGTGGACCTGATCGAACGCCTGCGCGACGAAGAGCGTTTTGCAAGCATCGATGCCCTCAAGCACCAGATGGCTCTTGACGTGCAACAAACGCGCCGGATATTACAAAAGGAAATGTGAGCAACGTGAAAGCTCGCCAGAATCCACTTTCGAAAGTCGAATCATTCATGCAGCGTATAGTAGAAGGACCTTTTGCGTTTCTTTTCCCCTCAAAGCTACAACCCGCCGAGGTGGCGCGTAAACTGGAACGTGCAATGGAGGACAGCATTTTGCTGCAGGGCGAGGGCCGGCGACTGGCTCCCGATGTCTATGACATCTACCTCAGCGTGAAAGACCACCAGCAATTACTTCCTATCGAACCCACTTTAAAGAGGGATTGGCAGGAACACCTGGTGCATATCGCGCGCCAGCGCCACTTTACACTGCGCATTGTGCCCGTCTTTCGTTTGCATGCCAGCAGTGAACTGCATCCCGGACAGGTTCGCATCGAAGCGCAGATGCTGGATCGCCAGCTCCCGGGTGCTGGAACTAACAGCGAAGGCGGGTTGATGGCAACCCAGGCCCTCAGCGCTGAGCAGTTAGCTCTACTGCAGGCACAATTGCCCCAGGGACAACCACTACCCGGCATCTCTAGCTCCGGCATAGCAACGAGATTTCCCCCTTCACCCGGCAATCCCGGTTCATCCTCGATACTATCCGGAGGATTAACGACTCTACCACAGGCGTGGCTGACTATTCGTTTACCACAAATGCCCCAAAAGGTCTACCACATCGAAAAATCTGTCATTAATATTGGACGCCAGCTTTCAAATGATATTATTGTTGAAGATAAGCGTGTTTCGCGTTATCATGCTCAAATAAAATACCAACCCGATGGACAATTTACAATTTATGATCTTGGCAGTACTAACGGTATTACAATCAATGGCACGCCCCATATGCGCAAGCATACCTTACGCAGCGGCGACCGTTTCACGATCGGCAGTTACGACTTCTATTTCGAGAGAAGGTAGGGCCTGCGAATTATGACGGATGTCTTTTTATTAATCTTGCGACTATTATTAATCGTCTTACTCTACCTCTTTTTAATGCAGGTAGTGATTGCCATAACCCGCGATTTGCGCAAAACGGCTGCAATCAGCGCAGACGTCGCGGGCAAGGCCCCTCCCGTGGTCGGCCACCTGGTCGTGGTTGACAGTGGTCCCAGTAACGTCCTGCCAGGTACGCGCTTTGACTTGCAACCGCAAACAACGATCGGTCGAGGCCCCACCAATACCATTCAGCTAACGGATAACTTTATCTCCGGTGAGCACACGCGGCTATGGTTCCGCAATGGAGTATGGTATGTGCAGGATGCGGGTAGCACGAACGGGACATTTGTGAATAATCAGCCTGCCCGTGATGCCCTTGCAGCCAAACTTGGCGACATCATTCAAGTAGGTTTTATACGCTTCAAATTAGGGGCATGATAGAGAGGTTTTTGAAATGGCAAGTTTATCGCCCGGGCCGTTGCGGCGTTACCGGTGGAAGGAATTAGGACTCCTTATCATTCCTTTTATGATCCTGCTGCTGGAGATGATCCAGCTGCCGATTGCACAACTCTACCAATCAACGCTACGGACGAACCAGCTATCGATTCCTTTCACACCGGCCATCCTCCCAACAATCCGCGACCTCATTCCGGTGCTTGGCCTGATCGCAGCCCTGGCCGCGATGAACATGTTACTCAGCTTCTTTTTTCCAAAGGCCGACCAGGTGCTTCTACCACTCGTGGGCCTGTTGAGCGGCATCGGCGTGTTGATGGCGCTGCGGCTCGGGCCAGAACCACGTGTAGGGGACCCCATGCTGGGCACACGCCAACTGGCCTGGGTCCTGTTTGGCCTGCTGATATGCATTGCAACCCTGTTTCTCCTGCGTAATATGAACTGGCTCAAACGCTACAAATACACCTGGGCATTACTCGGCATCCTGCTGGTAGCACTCACCATCATCAATGCATTGCGCGTGAAGAACCTGAACAGCCCAACCCATGACCAGTTGAACTTTGGCCCGCTGAATCTCCAGCCATCAGAACTGCTGAAGATCTTTATTGTGGTGTTCTTCGCTGCCTATCTCAGTGAGAACCGCGATGTGCTGACGGAGGGCAATTTCCGCCTGGGACCACTGCGCCTGCCGCCATTACGCCAGTTAGGACCGATCTTGTTGATGCTGGGGATCGCGCTGTTATTGTTCTTAGTCATACGCGAATTGGGTCTCGCGCTCCTGATTTACGGCATCTTCTTGAGCATGCTCTATCTTGGCAGCGGGAAACTTTCATATGTGATTGGCGGTCTGCTTGTGTTTGTCGCGCTTGGCTTCATCGGCTTTAAGCTGTTTGGCTACATACAGGTGCGCTTCGCAGCAGTGTCTCTTGACGTGGTGAATTGGCAGAACTGGTCGCAGGCAACAGTAGATTTCTCGCGTAATGGAGCGGGTCAGATTGTTCAGGGGATTATTGCGCTCTCGAGCGGTGGTATTATAGGAGCGGGATTTGGTCTCGGGCACGCGGGAGCCCTGGTGCCGGTGGTGCAATCCGACATGATCTTCACTGCCCTGGGCGAAGAATTTGGCCTGGCCGGGCTGTTTGCGATCACCGGCATCTACCTGCTCATCATCTACCGTGGCTATCGCATCGCGATTGAGGCCAGCAATGAATTTGACCAGTTGCTGGCAGCAGGACTGACATCGATCTTTGCCATACAAACCGTGATTATCGTGGCAGGCAACATGAAATTTCTACCATTAACCGGCATACCCCTGCCCTTCCTCAGCTACGGCGGCAGTTCGATCATCGCCAACTTTATCATCATCGGTATCCTGCTGCGCATCTCACACAACACAGCCCTTGAACGCGCCGGATTGGCCTGAAAAACTTTGTATTATTGCATGTCTGCTTGTTTCAGAGCATCACACATGCTATACTGCATCTTACACAAGGGGTAATACGCTAAGACATACCAGGATCGAGTAATATGGGTCAATACCAGCAATGGTTACGCTATCAAGAAATCGATAGGCGCCTGCGTGCCCAATTAGAGGCGCTTGAGGCAGAGCTGGCTCAAGCGCAGAGTCGCCTTGATCTTTTGGAGCAGGAACAGGAGCAGTCAGCATCTCTAGCAGATAATCCGCTCATACAGGCACTGGCTGCGCATCTGCAACGGTATAAGGCTCCCCCAAAAAGTACTACAGGTGCAACAACCACATCCTCACCATCTGACATGGGGCAGGCAAAACCTGGGGCATCAATCTCGCCGGCGCTTTTGAACTGGGGAGGGCTGCCGAACTTCGGCCCACATGAGATCGAGGATTACACGCCGGGTGCAGAGAACGCTTCATCATCCGTCAACCATCCCGAAATCGAGCTGCTGCCCGAAGACATGCTGGCATTTTTCGATGAACATGCACATACCGATCCCAGGCTTGAACTACCCTGGTGGCTGCGCAAAATTACTGTCTCCTCTAACAACGCGGAAGGTGCCAGGCCCATTGACCAGGAAACCATGCGCACTAACCGCCTGGTGCAGCGCTGGATAGAACGCTGGGGACGACATTCCTCCGCAGCACCTGTGCCAGCCGAGCAGCAGGAGGATTCCCATGAGTAACACCTCCCCGCAAAACGGCTCGTATAGCGTCGATGACATTTTCGCAGGGCTGAACCAGCGCGACATCGAGCAGTTCTACGCCGGCTACCAGCAGTGGCACCTGCAACAGCAGATCGCAACTCTACAAACCCGCGTTGACGACCTGTACCTGCAAATCTTCGATATTACAGAGCGCATGCAGACTGTCCAACCATCAGCTATCGCTCTTGCAACACTTGCGCGGCTGCAAGCAAACGGTGTAAACGACGTTGAACTCCTCGACCGCATGCATGAGCGCGGCGAGAATTGGCTGGATCAAACGATGCAGCGACTCGATTACTGTGAGCAGCTCGATGACTTCATTCGCGATGACTATACACAATGGTGTAGACATGCGTTAGAGGGAGCTTATGACTGGATTGGCTCAATCCAGGATACCAGTACGTCAGTTCCTGCTGAAGAACCCGTTGCTGTCGAAGAAGAACAGGTCGAGGCCACCACAGAGTTATTTCTCCAAAAACTCAACAGCGATGAGGATGAAGACGAAACATCAATGCTGGAAACGACCCTCAAACGACCGGCAATCACACTCTCGTCATCGGAGGAAGCTGCACCCATCCCTGTGGTCGCCGGCGCACCTGCTGCCGCAGAAGCGATTTCTCCCCCTGGAGAACCGGAACCAGCACCTGCAGTAGAAGAGACCTCTGCGATACCGGCTTCCGATATCGATGCTGTGCAAGCTACCTCACAGGAGAACGCCGGTTTTATGCCCGTGGTAGAAGAGTCCCATCCAGTCGAAGCAGGTTCCGCTACTGAGATCCCTGTAGAACAAGAGGCCGTGTTGGAACAAACCGGCGTCCCAACAGAGCAGGAACCTGCGCCGGCTTTTGAAGAAACTTCTCTTGAAGAGACTGCTCCTCCCCTTGAGGAATATATCCCTTCACCAGAAGAATCCGCCGCTGCCGAAGCCCTCCTCACTTCTCCCAACGAGCAGCCTGGCAGCCAGGAGTTCATTGCTCCGGAAGAATCACTTGCCGCCGGCGATAGTTCCAACGGTCAACAGCCCGTTATCCAGGAGGACGCCCAACCCGCCACTGAGGAGGATACCAGGCCCGCTTCAGTGGAGCATGTGCCAGTTTCTGAAAGTGAAACCACTTTGCAGGAGCATGTCATGCTCGACGAATCACCTCCTGTCGAGAGCAGTCCTCTCTCCGCTATCGAACAACCCACTCTACAGGAGTCTGTTGAAATTGTTCCTGCTCAGGAAGAACCCTCACTTACCTCGCCCGAGCCACCGCAGCAGATTGAAGAGCCTGTACCATCCGAGGCGCCTCACGCTGATAGTGAGAAAGATGAGGCGAACGTCCAGGCCGGTGTTCCGCAAGACGGCGAGCCGCATCCACAAAACACGGTCGTAACAAAACGACCCAACTTCATCATGCGCATCCTTAAGACTATTTGGTGCTAGCTGAGCCTCTGCGGGACAAACAGCCTGCGACTATTGCAAGCTTAGGCATGGTTCAAATGAACGTGACAGTTCCTACCCAACAGAAAGGTCCAGCCCTGTCATCCTGAGCGCAGCGAAGGATCTCGCTGCCGATCACGACAGACCCTTCGCGGAGTTTACACTGAGCGGAGCGCATGTGCTCAGGGTGACACTGTGTGACTGTTCAAACGGTCAAGGACAATTCGTCCAAATTGAACCTTGCCTTATTGAGGAGACGATGGTGGTAAAGGACCGTGAATTCCAGGCATAGGCACAACCGGGGGAGGAAAAGCCTGCAGCGGACCGCTTGTCATCTTCACCTGTACCTGCTCAAGTTCCGCCACGCGCTGGCGTAGCATGCGCAGCTCACGACGCTCCTGTATAGCTGCTATTGCCGAGGCTAAATACAGCATGCATGCCCCAAACAGGCACGAGATCAGTAACCACAAGCCTACTGGTAATGGAGGTGTCTGCCATAGAAAGAACGACAGTCGCGTGACTGCAGCAAAAGCAGAGAAATTTTCGATCACCAGCACAGCAAACACTCCACCGAAGAGCACAATCACCACGAGCACCATAGATAACACTGTCTCCTCCCTACATGAACTATGTTCCAGCCGTGTACGTATTGAAGATAAACCTCTCCTCCAGGCTATTTTTCCTCATTTCGGGACTTTCCGGGTATACACAAGATAGAGGATTAAAGCAAATTGACGCCAAAGAGTAATAGCCTTATACTGGTATCGGAGTTGTAGAGGCGATGCAACCGCAAGCGGCATGATAGCCATTGAACGATATATATAAAGAAGGCCTGTAGAGGTGCGACACAGTGTTATTCGAAGACTACGCAAAAGAACATCCCGTACACAGTCCGGTACGAACACAATACCTGCAGATTAAACGCCAGTACCCCGATACACTCCTCTTCTTTCGCATGGGAGATTTCTACGAGATGTTCGACGAAGACGCGGAGATTGTAGCTCGCGAACTCGAGATTGCCCTGACACGTCGTGATTTCGGGCGGGGCGAAAAGTCACCCATGGCCGGCGTTCCGCATCACGCCGTTGATGGCTACATAGCACGGCTCGTGAGCAAGGGCTACCGCGTAGCCGTCTGCGAACAGACAAGCGATCCCGCGCTCTCAAAAGGGCTGGTAGACCGCGAAGTCCTGCGCATCGTCACCCCTGGCACCGTAATCGATCCAACCATGCTGGCTGCCAAACGCAACAATTTTCTCGCAGGCGTGGTCCTGGGGCGCAACGCGGTAGGCATAGCCTATGTCGATATCACTACCGCCGAATTTGCCGTGACCCAATTCAACACACACGAGCCGGAGGTGGCGCTGCAGCAGGAAATAGCGCGTGTCAGCCCCGCCGAGGTGATCGTCGAAGCGCACTATAGCTCCCAGGGCGCCGCATCGCGCAAACGACGCTGGCTGGCGGCTGTGATGAGCGAGAAGCCAGTAACCAGGGTTGGCAGCAATGGTAATCCCAATGCTGACATCGAAGCGACCATAGCGATCACGCATGCCACCTTTGGAGATTCCCAGACCTCACCCTCATCCGGCGAAGACGGGGACGAGGATGACATCGCCCCCCTCGCTCGCCTCTTGCAGGGGGTTGCCGGGCACGTGACACCATATGATGCGCGCTATTTCACGGAAGAGGATGCACGACACCGCCTTCTCACCCACTTTGAGGTCGCTTCGCTGGAGGGCTTTGGCTGCGCTCACCTGCCGCTGGCCATCCGTGCCGCCGGGGCGGTACTGGCGTATTTGCAGGAGACACAAAAGGGACTGCTGCGCCAGCTGACCTCGCTGGAAACCTACTCCATCTCCGGATTTATGACCCTGGATGCCCATACGCGGCGCAATCTTGAGCTTTTTGAGAGTGGACGCAGTGGATCCGTCAAGGGGTCGCTTTTATGGGTGCTGGATAAAACGCGCAGCCCCATGGGAGGCCGGCTATTACGTCGCTGGATCAGCGAACCTTTGCTCAATATCGGGCAACTGCAGAGCCGCCAGCAGATTATTAGCGAACTCCTGGCCGATACATTGACCCAGGCACGGCTGGTAGAAGCCCTCAAAAAAGCTGGAGACATTGAAAGGCTGATTAACCGCGTGCGCCAGCGCATTGCCACCCCACGCGACCTTGTAGCGCTGGCGAGCGGCCTGCGTGCCGCCTCCGAGGTGCAGGCAAGCTTGCCTGCCGGTGCCGGGGCCTCAATGCCCTCGGTAGCACAGCTGGTAGAACGACTCGCGAACAACGACGATGTCATACAACTGATCGAGTCGGCGCTTGTAGATGAGCCGCCGTTAAGTCCATCTGAGGGAGGCGTGATGCGCCCTGGTTACAGCGCAGAGCTTGACCAGGTGAAGGAGGCCTCGCAAAACGGGCAGAAGTGGATCACGGGGATGGAGCAGCGCGAGCGCAAACGTACAGGTATTTCCACGCTCAAAGTTGGCTATACAAAGGTCTTCGGCTACTTCATCGAGGTGTCGAACTCACAACTGAGTCGCGTGCCCGCCGACTATGTGCGCAAGCAGACACTTTCGACAGGCGAACGCTTTATCACCCCCGACCTCAAGGAGTACGAGACGCTGGTCCTGAACGCACAGGACAGGATTGGCAAACTTGAGAGCGAACTGTTCGCGCAAGTGCGTGCGGAGATAGCCGTCAACGCTGCCGAGCGTGTGCTGAATACTGCCCATGCACTTGCAGAAATTGACGTGTACCTGAGCCTGGCGGAAGTGGCTGCGCAGCATAATTACTGCCGGCCACAACTCGACGATGGAGAAGACATTCATATCGTGGCTGGGCGCCACCCCGTGATCGAGCAGTCGCAGGTAGAAACCCCTTTCATTCCGAACGACACGCAGCTCTCCACTGCAGACGCGCAGATTCTGATCATCACCGGCCCCAACATGGCAGGCAAGTCAACCTATTTGCGCCAGGTTGCGCTCATCGTCCTCATGGCACAGATCGGCAGCTACGTTCCGGCTGAAGCAGCCAGGATCGGGCTGGTGGATCGCATTTTCACCCGCATCGGAGCGCAGGATGACCTGGCAACGGGCCAGAGCACCTTTATGGTCGAAATGGTCGAGACCGCCACCATCCTGCATCATGCCACACCTCGCGGCCTGGTCATCCTCGATGAGATCGGGCGCGGCACAAGTACCTATGACGGGCTGGCAATCGCGCGTGCGGTCGTGGAATACCTGCACAACAACCGGCGCAGCGGGGCGCGCACGTTGTTCGCCACCCATTACCATGAACTGGTCGAAGTGGCAAAGATGTTGCCCCATGTCCAATGCATGAATGTAGCCGTATCAGAAGAGGAGGGGCATGTCGTCTTCCTGCATAAAATCGTACCCGGGGGAGCAGACAAAAGCTACGGCGTACACGTGGCACAACTGGCAGGCATCCCGCGCCCGGTTATTCACCGCGCCGAGGAGATTCTGGCGGAGCTGGAGCAAAGAGGCGATGCGAAAGCCCGTCGCAAGGCAATGCAAGAGATCCAGGCGCCTGCCGTCACGCAAATGACCCTTTTCTCTGCCGAGCAGCATCCCCTGATCGAGGAAATTAAACAGCTTGTCATCGATGAACTTACCCCCATTGAAGCAATCGGTAAGCTGTACGAGTTGCAGCAGAAAGCCAGAAAAGCTACCTGATGTTATTCCTTTCTTAAATTTTCAAATATTGGTTGTGGGAAGCAGTCCTTGAATAATTTGGCCCTGATAAGTGTACTGTTCGAGATAAATCTGCTGAGTATCGAGATAATCTCCAACCGTAATTTCATACAGATGACGTGCATCCCACGCAATCAAGTGCGCCGCAAGTGGGTTGAACCACCTACGCATCCGAGAGACAAGATGAGCTAAAGCAACGCCGTTGTCAGAAAGTCCTTCCTCCGGAATGATAAACAACAGACGCACGTCAAAAGGTGGCTTCCCAACAATTTTGGCGAGGCGCACTTCTTTCACATTAACCAGGGCATCGAGATCGGGATCATCATCCTTCTGCATTTGTGATAGATTGTCTAATATTGGCTTGATGACTGCACCAACGACATCATCATGAAATGCCGGCCTATCGAAACGATGGGCTATCCAACGAGCGAACCTCTCTTGAGTAATGCTATCACAAGCGCCTGTTTCAGGCGTAAAGTTCAGAAGCACCGGTTTCTCAATGAGAGCCATAACAGAAGACTCAGCAACCAATCCTCGATTGCGATCTAAGAGAAAGTAGTGAGTGCTATTGCTATCTGCATACCCCAAAATACTGCTATTTTCAGTGGTAAAGGCACGCATGGCAACAATGTTTGGCTCTTCACTTAGGCTACGAACGATGTCACAGTCCTGGCTAGCTATTACCAGGTAATCTTCTTGGCGAGTAATACCCGAAGCGATGCCAATGCCGTGCAGTGGCAAGCCCGTTGCGGCAGGAATCTCCCTCTGCTCACTCTGGCTCTTTGCTGTCTTAGCAATTTTACTGAGGGGGTCATCGCTTCGATAAATCACGCTCCAAGGCAGGGGAGGCAACAAAACTCCCTGACGCCAACCAGAATTATACAGATGCTCTCCTAGCTTATTGTCAGCCATTGTTTACCCCCAAACAAAGCCCCATGCTACAAATGCTTCATCATTCTCGTCAGTACCATTAAAAGATTCGGCATGACTAAACTGAGGTCGTGGACTAAGCCGATCAAGGGCACGATCAAGCTCACTGGCCGACAAATGAGGTGCTCTCCAGTTAAGCCTTGCAGCAGGACGAACCCAACCAGACAAGCCACTTATATCACGGGCAGCCTTAGACACACTATCCGAATCTATATGGACTGGAAGAGGACGTAATGCAAGGCCAATCACAACATCATTCTTACCAGCGATAAGCAAATCAATAGGCCTTCCGGCTGGGCCCGATGCCTCCAGAAATTCTTTGAGAGCAGGACCACGTAAATCATAAATAGTACGAAAAGTATCGAGCAATTCAGTAAGACGTATAGCGTGCTCATCGCTGACTCCTTTACCATCAAGCCACTTATAATAGGCATTACGGCTTACATGGGCTAAAGAGGCCAGTGTCTCAACAGGCAAACCGCTCATATCTCGTAACATATGAGGTATTCTATCAAGCTCAATCTTATCATTTGTTTGCTGTGTAGTCTTCTGAAAAGTAGGAGTTTCAAGACCAGAGGACGTCGCACTAAAGAGAGGACGCGAACTAGCGAATCCATCAGTAAGAGTAACTACAAACTCAATCCCACTATGTACTGGTTGTTGCTCAACCACAAGAACAGTATAGCTCGCAGTAGGTACGAGAAAGAGGGCTGCCACACTAGTTCCAAGAGTGAAATTGCGCAACGGGTCAACCCACTGAGGTATAGGTGAAGTATAGGTACTCATGCTTCTCCTCTCAGATACTGGTAAAGCTCACCTTCGCCAATTGACCAACGAAAAACCCGGTAGAGGATGTCATTATACCTACGCATTTGCTCGATGGGGGCCTGCGCATCAAATGTAGCAGGCGTCTCGTTGTAATAATCGAGATCAAGAAGATAGAACTGGCCAGTTTTCGGGGGATGATTCAGAGTAGGTACGATTGTAGTACCCTGAAGAAAACCATGGCGAACAAGCAAAGAACCATCGGAACGCTTGGTACGCACCTCCCCAAGAGTCTGTTCAACCCTACCTCCAAGGACTCCTCGTGCACCCAAACCAAGTAATTCGAAATTGAGAAGCTGCGTCCATGCTTTATAATTGTCGCCTTTGGGGTAACGGAACTCGTTAATATAACGTAAGCCGAAGCGTAGTTGGTGGCGAGGATTAAAATGAGTATCGATGTAGCGTAGTAAGCTGGCAAAGCGAGTTGAAAACTCGGTAACATTGGTATATTCTCGAGTCTCCAGTGAAATAAACTCGCTGGAGAGCACGACCGACCAGCGCGAATCAATGCTAGTAAAACGTAACATACTAGCACCAGGAGTCTGACCTATTACACCTTGTGGACTAATAACAATGTTCATCGCTTGCTCAGTAGTTACAAGAGGATATTCAGTTGCAAGCGCCTCCCTGATGCTTATCATATAATTATCATCAAGGAAACGCTGAATGGGCGGATATTTAAGCTGCGCAAGGCACAATTCCAGGCAAGAATTATTAAAAATCACCTGATCGTAAATTGGAAGTAACTCATCCATATTGTCCATTACGCCCTCCTGTATTGGTTTACATTCCGGTTTACATTCCATATACATTATATCGGTTTACACTGCGGTTGTCAATAGGTTGAGAGTAATCATCATTCGTAGGGGTGCGTGAGATTGTTGCGCTGGCAGTTTCTCCGTTACTACTCTCACCTTTGCAACTTACCATCCCCTTCCCCTGTCCTTTTTACTTCTAGGTAATCACCAGGAAAACTCTGTACCGGCTTACCACGTGATATACTGTAATGTAGGTCTCGCCTTGCGAAATGTTGACTTGAGAAGATTATTTATTATTTATAAGGAAGGGATACTTACAAGAAGCCGTCCTGGACTATTAAAATTTGCACAGCCGTAACGTATTGCGTCCGTTCGTACACAATACATTCGAAGTAAGTATAGATACCCCAACGGGAACTACCACCAAGGAGAAAAAAGATGACCAATCCTTTGCTTCAACTAAAAGAGTACGGGCAAAGTGTCTGGTACGATAACATCGACCGGGCGCAGCTCGTCTCCGGCCAGTTTAAAAAATTGCTCGACGAAGACGGCGTCGTGGGCGTCACAGCAAACCCCACCATTTTTCAGAAGTCGATCAGCCATGGCGATGCGTATGATGAGCAGATCACACAGCTCATTAAGGAAGGGAAGAGCACAAACGAGATCTACGAAGCGCTTGTCATAACAGACGTTCAAACTGTAGCCGACATACTGCGTCCCATCTACGACAGGACGAACAGGCAGGACGGCTTCGTAAGTCTCGAAGTCTCACCCGACCTGGCACACAACACCGAGGGCACCATCTCTGAAGTGCGCCGTTTCTGGAAGCTGGTGGATCGCCCAAACCTGCTGGTCAAGATTCCGGCAACCCCAGAAGGGCTTCCAGCCATTCAGCAGGCTCTCACCGAGGGCATCAACATCAATATTACGCTGATCTTTGCGATTGACTTCTATCGCAAAGTTACCGATGCCTATCTCTCTGCCCTTGAGAACCGTAATGCCGAAGGCAAAGATATCAGCCATATTGCCTCGGTTGCCAGCTTCTTTGTGAGCCGCGTCGATACCCTGGTCGATAAAGTGCTGGAAGACAAGATCAAAGCTACCGACGACAGCGCGGAGCAGCAGAAGCTGAAGTCCCTCGAAGGCAAGGCCGCTATTGCCAATGCGCGCCTGGTTTACCAGGACTTCAAAGGCATTTTCAACACGCCGCGTTTCGAGACACTCAAGCACAGTGGCGCGCACGTGCAGCGACCCCTATGGGCCAGCACGAGCACGAAGAATCCCGCATACCGTGATGTGCTCTACGCCGAGGAGCTAATTGGCCCCAATACCGTGGACACGATGCCGCTTGAAACCATCGAGAACTTCCGCGATCACGGACGAGTTCGCCTGAGCATCGAGGACAACATCCCACAGACTAAGGCGGAACTTGCGGCCCTCGAAGAAGTCGGCATCCATTACGACCAGGTGACTCAGCAACTCCTGGACGAGGGAGTGCAAAAGTTCGCCGATTCTTTCCACGAGCTTTTCAAGGGCATTGAAAGCAAAAAGCAAACCATCATGGAGAGAATCGGTACAAGATGAAGTAAATGAGGAGATAACGCATGCCTCAACGGAGTGTAGTGGAGGCTCCCAATCCCCTGCGCGAGGGGCTACGCATTAAACACAGCCCTGAACCTTGCGTCATGGTCATCTTTGGGGCGACAGGTGACCTGACGCATAGGAAACTACTGCCGGCGCTCTATAATCTAGCGCTGGAACACCCGCTGCCTGCCGGATTCTCGGTCGTCGGTTTTGCACGCCGTCCTTACAGCGATGACCAATTTCGCGAGCAGGCGCTTGAATCCATCAACCAGTACTCGCGTCAGAAGCCGGTCAATCCACAGGTATGGGAAAGCTTTGCTTCGGGCATCTGTTACCTGCAAGCCGATTTTCATGATCTAAAGGGCTATGAGAAGCTCAATACTGTCCTGAATACGCTCGACCAGCAGCGCGGTACCTCTGGCAATCGCATCTTTTACCTCTCGACGCCTCCCAGCCAGTACCCTGAAATCATCCATAACCTTGGCGCGGCTGGCTTGAACAAGAACCGCAAGGGTTGGACGCGTATTATCGTCGAAAAACCCTTTGGGCATGATCTGGCCTCGGCTCGAGAGCTTAACCGCCAGGTTGCAAGAGTCTTTAGAGAGGAACAAGTGTATCGCATCGATCACTACCTCGGCAAAGAAACTGTGCAAAATATCCTGGTCTTTCGCCTGGCAAACGGCATTTTTGAACCCGTGTGGAACCGGCGCTATGTCGACCACGTACAAATCACCGTGGCTGAGAATATCGGCCTGGAAGGTCGCGGGGCATACTATGAAGAGTCAGGAGCCATCCGCGACATGCTGCAGAACCACGTGCTCCAATTGCTCTCCCTGGTCGCCATGGAACCCCCCATCGCCTTCGATGCTGATGCGGTACGCGATGAAAAGGTCAAAGTCTTGCATGCCTTGCAACCATTGACCGGTCATGAAGTCGAAACGAATTTGATACGTGCGCAATACGGTCCAGGTTGGGTAGGGGGCAAGCAGGTTGTAGGCTACCGGGAGGAGCCAGGCGTCTCGCCTCGCTCGATAACACCAACCTATATAGCGCTGAAGGTATTCATCGACAGCTGGCGCTGGGCTGGAGTCCCGTTTTACCTCCGCACAGGTAAACATTTACCCAAACGAGTCTCTGAAATCGCGATTCAGTTCAAGCAAGCGCCGCTCATGCTTTTCAAGCGCAGCGATGCGCACGGGCAGGTTGAGCCAAATGTGCTCACGTTGCGTATTCAGCCTGACGAGGGCATTTCACTGAAGTTTGGTGCAAAAGTGCCAGGCTCCGAAATGCAGATTCGCTCCGTCAATATGGATTTCTTCTATGGCTCTTCCTTTGTACGCGAACAACCCGAGGCATACGAACGCCTCTTACTCGATTGTATGCTGGGTGACTCGACACTTTTTACTCGACGCGACGAAGTGGAAGCCGCGTGGACCTTTGTACAGGGTATCCTGGACGAATTGCAAAACCAGCCTCCGGAGAGCATCCTGACCTACGAGTCTGGAACATGGGGACCTGAAGCCGCCGATGAATTCATCTGGCGCGACGGTCGCAGGTGGCGTCGTCCCTAGTACGAAAGAGCGTAAGCTGCCTGTTTCGTACCGTTAAACCGTTCTTTTGCTCTAGACTACCAGGTCGTTCGCTATACAAGAACAATGCCGTTCTTTTAAAGATCAAGGGAAACTGGAATGACTAATGAGACCCTCAATGACCCAGGCATACATCTACCTTGGGCGGGAAAAATTGTACGCATGGAGGAAGTTGAAGACGTTCTTTCCTCCTTGTGGAGAATGTCTGCTGACAACCTGCGCATTGGTGCCAACCTCAGTGTACGCACCAGCGTTTTAAATCTCATCATCTGTGCGCCCGACGTTGAAACTGCCCAGCGGGTCAGTATTATCCTGCGTAAATTATCAAGCACGCACCTGAGCCGCGTGGTCATCCTGATTCTTGACAGCAGCGAGAATAGCCCCAACGCTATCACAGCGTGGGTCACGTTGCGCTGCTTCTCGGTAATCTCAGACCTGATGCGCCACTGCTTCGAGCAAACAACGATGTTGGCTTCAGGCAGTAGCATTCGTTTTGCGGCAAATATCATACAACCTTTACTCAAGCCAGACCTGCCGGTCTACCTGTGGTGGCTCGGTGATCCCCCCGACCAGAACGACCCTACTTTTGCCGGTCTTGTCGATTTAAGCAACAGGATCATCGTCGATTCCACCAGCTTCTTCAGCCCCGAGCAGGATATTCGCACGCTCGCTGCACTGTTCCAGGCATCACCCGACAGCGCGCTGAGCGACCTGAACTGGGGGCGGCTTACTCCCTGGAGGCAGCTGACCATACAGTTCTTCGATGTCCCGGAATACAGGCCATACCTCGCGGGAGTAGATTCTATCGAAATCGAACATGCCGTCGCACCCCTCGCCGTGCCAACGCGTACTGAGCAAGGAGATGTTTCGCCGAATCCGACACGAGCGCTGCTCCTCGCGGGCTGGCTCAAGGCACGCCTCGGCTGGACGATGGTATCGAAAGAGTATCTTGACACCGCCAGCGGCACTTACCACTGGATCATGGAGCGCACGGCCAATCTGCGTACAACCCGCTCACTTACCCCAATTCGCAGTAAAACCGGAAAGCTCGGCAATATAGCAAGCATATCTATTCGCCCGCGCGTCCAAACCGAGATGCGTCCAGGTTCAATCTGCCTGGTACGCCTGGTGAGCAAAATGGAAAACAAGCAGGCCACTTTCACTATCAGTCGCGAAGAGGATCTAAATACTGTCTTAACCTCGGTCGAACTCTCGCACGAGACCCGGCCCAAGCGCACCGTAAGCCTCGCAGCAGAAAACAACGAGGGTGAGCTACTACGCGACGAGCTAGAGATACTGGGACACGATTATCTCTTTGAACAAACACTTCTAGAGGTGGCCGAGATGTTATCAGAAGACTCGTAGGAGAGGCCGATGCATATCGCAATTTATCCTGATATCGATACACTCAGCTATGAGGCAGCACAATACGTCGTGCGTATCGCCAGCGAATCTATCGTCACCCGTGGCCGTTTTACCATAGCGTTATCGGGCGGCACAACACCCAGAACATTGTATGGACTCCTTGGAAGTGAACCATACCGCAGCCAGATCGATTGGGCGCTCGTTCACATATTTTGGAGCGACGAGCGTTGTGTACCACCCGACAGCCCTGACAGCAACTACCACATGGCCCACGAAGTGCTCCTGAGCCAGATACCCATTCCCGTGCAGCAAGTACACTACATGCCTGCCGATCAACCTGATCGTTACGCGGCTTCCCAGGCGTACGCTGAGGAAATGCAGCGTACCTTTGGGACAAATGGCATACCCAGTTTTGATCTTATCCAGCTTGGCATGGGACCAGAAGGCCACACGGCATCGCTCTTCCCACACCAGGCATCTTTGCACGAACAACAGCGCCTGGTCATACCGGTCTCGGTCCCCAAGCCGCCGCCCGACCGCCTGACATTCACACCACCGGTGCTGAACGCAGCACGCAACGTATTGTTTTTAGTGACAGGCGCGGATAAAGCGGATGCCTTGCATGCTGTACTCGAAGGCCCATACCAGCCAGACGAGTACCCGGCCCAGATCGTGCGTCCCCCACATGGCGAAGTCGTGTGGATGCTGGATACAGCCGTGGCACAGAACATCATTCAAGCCTAGAGGAAGCCTTGCTATGAGTATAGGTATCGTCCCATCAATTCTATCCGCCGACTTTACCCGCCTGGGCGACCAGGTGCGCGATGCCCAGGCGGCTGGCGCCCAACGCATCCAGGTCGATGTCATGGACGGGCACTTCGTCCCCAACATCACCATGGGACCCATGATCGTAGAAGCTGTACGCCGCTGCACCTCACTCCCTCTTGAAGCCCACCTCATGATTACCAACCCCGAACAATATATCGAAGATTTCGCAAGCGCGGGGGCCGATGTCATTATCATACACCAGGAGGTAAGCCCACACCTCCACCGTCTTATTGAGATGATCAAAACAGCAGGAAAAATGGCCGCCGTAGCGCTCACACCCTCAACGCCTATCTTCTTACTCGAAGACATCCTCTCCTTGCTCGACATGGTGCTGATCATGACCGTCAACCCCGGCTTCGGCGGTCAGGAATTCATCCCCGAGACGCTGCCAAAAATTACGCGCCTGCGCCAGGTGATTACGCAGCGGAACCTGCACTGCGACATAGAAGTGGACGGCGGCATTCATGAAGCAACCGCTCCACTGGTTGTAAAAGCCGGAGCTAATCTGCTCGTAGCGGGTTCGGCAGTCTACAACGAGCATGAAAGCGTTGCCCAGGCGATAGCCAGGCTGCGCAACGCTATTTGACGACTGCCAAATGCAAGGGATAAGATGAAGACAACGTCCTCCTTAACACTCATCGACCGCTTCCACCCGCGTACGCGCAATGAGCAGCAAGAAGCCATCAACGCCGGGCACTTGCGCAAGCTTGAAGAAATAGAACTGCTACAGCCAGCACAATTGCGTCCTTTGGCCCTCTTGAGCCTGCTCCTGTTGCTGATAGGAGGAGTATTCTTCGGTTTACTCACCTTTGCTGCATACACCCGGCAAACTCACACCGGCATTACAGGCATAGGAGGCTGGGGATTGCTCCTCTGGTTGGTAATCAACATTGTGGGCTATATTCTCGTCTTGCCGCTGCATGAAGTGATTCACGCGGCAGCCTTCACACTTTGGGGCGGCAAACCCTACTTCGGTGCCAGGTTGCCATACGCGCTTTACTGTGGCGCAAAAGACCAGCTTTTTCATCGCAACCAGTACCTTGTGGTTGGCCTGGCTCCTCTTGTTGTAATCACCCTGGCTGGCATTATCTTCACGCTCGTCTCGCCCGCGCTTGCCTCCTACACCATCTTCGCGACAGCGGGCAACATCTCGGGA